>Ga0307515_10001435_pt1 | contig 53865 bp, 32 predicted proteins | sample 17_EM_MG_FD_194513 | JGI IMG/M metagenome (GOLD analysis project Ga0307515, IMG submission 194513) | Populus trichocarpa ectomycorrhiza microbial communities from riparian zone in the Pacific Northwest, United States - 17_EM | ecosystem: Host-associated > Plants > Roots > Unclassified | place...
TATAAAACAATAGGCATCCCACAAGAAACAATCCAAGTGTACAGCTCTCCCTCTTAAAATTCCATTAACAACTTGTCTTGACTAACTGTGTTCTTTAAAATCTTTATAGATTTCAGTCACTTCTCTTAATATGTTCTTTTACTCGAAATTCAAAAGTTGTGATTCATATTAATTCCCTCCTGGGATGCGTAAGGTAAAATGTAGCAGACAAGCAATAAACATTAACACTAGAAGACCCTAAGCACTATGAAATTCATTTAGTACATATTGAGATCAAAACGTTACCATGGTATACAAGTAAAATTGTATTCCATCGTGATATACAAGAAAAAATGGAAGATTTATTTGAAAAATCCCTTCTCGATCAATTTCCTATATATTTGAGAAGGGGAGAAAATGCCCACTAAAAGAAAACCAAAACTGCTAGTTAGAAAAGTAAAATCACTGGGTATATGTAGAGAGAGTAAGATATACCAGTGATCCAACAGCAACTAAAGCCCGGAATTTTGAATCAACTTCAATATTTTCCCCTTCTGCAATCTGTAGGGAAAAAAAAGAGGCGCATTTTCAAGATAGGTAACTCTATGTTTATGATTCCCTTCTCTGGAAATCTCAGCGGAATACTATATAGGCATTCATCGTATTGCAGTCTGGAATAAAGTCAGGATAGAACATGCAAAGCATGACCATTTCCAAAAGGTTGCAAGTAAATGAATAAAGCGTACCGCAATAGCTGCTGTAAGAACTTGAGATTGGCCTTCAAGATCTTTCTTTTCAATCAACAGCACGGCGTAACTGTGAAAACAAATCATAGAATTGATGGAGGAAGGGAAAATATATGTGCATCAATACTAGGAAAATATCATAAATCCAAGCACTGATGTGGTAAGTTAACAAAACTGCAAGAGGGGGGAAATTGTAAGAATGTATTGAGATGAGAAAATGCTCACTTGAGTATCATGGTAGCATAAGACAACTGCAAGTTCTTATTGGGAGATGAATAACAGCTTGAAAAAACATCAAGAATCTGCATATCAGTTAAAAGCCATTATCACTATACATGCGATTGAAAAACAATCATGAGTGCGGAGTTTGCTAAGTATGCCAAAGCTGTGACAGGGTTATGAACATACTCACACCCATACAGCCAATGATCAAAGTCAGATTTGGACAAAGACCACAAAAGCATATATGTTTATAACTCCTAATGAGCCCAGTAGACCACTATAATGCCAGATGAAACATTCAGGCAAAGAACCTCTTAAGAAATAACAATTCAGCATCTTTAATGACAAGGATTATATCCCCTGGATAACAAAGTGAGGGTGACTTGTCACTGGTTATTCATATGCAACTTTGATCTGAGAAAACATAGTGAAAGTTACCTCACTCTGGTGCTTTTGAAGCCAGGTATGGTAGGGTAAATTCTTGAATAGATTAGTCACAGCACGGATGCCCGTTAAAAGGTTTGGCGGAAGTGGAGGATTTGTTGTAACTCTCTTGATCATTTCCATCAGGATATCTGATAGCAAATAAGGTCTACACTAAACATCAAATTTACACATAAAATTCTATAATAATCATAACTAAAACTTGTTCTGCAGTAAAAAACTAGCATGTTAGCCGAGAAATTTCTGGTCAGGACACCCTACACCTGAATCCCTCGTCATCTGGTCTCATCAACCACTCCATTCTATGTTTAGTGAAAAAAAGTGAGATAATTTGAAAAGGAACATGCAGAGATAATAGATAATATTTTTTGCAATCAAGTCTCTCAACTAGAACTAAAACATAGTTGCATCTCAAGGTACCATTTTCATCTTCAACATGCTTGAGAAGTACAGTCGCCCCATCTGGGTGTAGAACAAGCATCCTCAGAATATCAATAACTGAAACAAAACAGTACACCAAGTGAGCAAAGATTATGTACTCATGTATATGAAGGGGGAAAACTGCACTGATGAATTTGCATGAAGTGAGAACCAGAGTCATGCATAGCATTTTACACGTGTGGGATGCATGTATTACAGCAGGTTTTGAACAATTTTCAAACAGGTAACAGTATCTTTAAGTTTAGGTCATTTGAATTGGTAGTCCATGGTTCATCAAATGGAAGAGGGTCCCTCTACATTGTAGAGACTAGAGAGGCATCAGCTATGTGCAATGGAAGCATTCAAGTTAAAAATAAGGCCAGTTCACTTCAATGTGGTTATTCCTATCCACTGAGAAATCCTGGCCACTGAAATATCAGGGGATTCAAGAAAAGGTCCAGTGGGCAAAAAAGCAACCTGTTTGATATCATCAATTTGAAAACCCTGAAAAAACCAATGAGTTTGGGATCATCAATTAAAATTCTGATAGTAATTAAAATTAGGACTTCTTGTAGGCTGATATTTCTCAAAGCTAGCTTTGGGCTTTCCAGTGAAATGCAGTCCGTTACCCAGAAAAATAGAACTGAATTAGGTAATCTTTGAACAAACCCAAAGCTTCAGTGATATCAGCTTAGTTCATTCTTTATTGAACTTCAAGCTGATAAAATAAATATCTCAAATAGTGCTCAAAGTTAAAAGTGTTTGGGCAGGTTCTCAATGGCTCTGCGAAAGCATTATCCAAATGGCAGCGGTTGCTATATATAGAGAAAATCACAAAATATTAAGGATGAACATGCAGAGAGGTTCACAATCAACGGCATGTATACTGTAAAATACTGACCTGGAAATATCATTGCCAGTGGCCAAGATTTTAGCAATTTCAGCAGCAAAGCAATGTCAGCATCTGCAAATCTACTTGTATGGTAATGTGATGTGTCCTTTAAAATTTTAATAACTGCACCCAATCTTGATATCTCAAGCTCTGACAAAGACAGGTCCTTTTTGACCTTTGCAAAATTGACAATATATATTCAAGAAATAAATATAAGAAACTTAAAACCACAATGATGAAACAGAAAACTAATAATTGTAAAACAACCTACAGGATCAGATAAAAGAGAATTGTGGAACTCTGTGATCTTTTTCAGGATCCCATCAAACTGAGCCACGTCAAAAACAAGCATTCCTTTCTGGAAATGAAATGGAAAAGGATATTAAAGATTAAAAAGACCACTAGGAGAATTTGAGTTCATCAATCTTAGCATAAAAAAAAACTCAAGATCATCAATACAAAAACATATAAAGAGTATTTTATCAAAAGAGAGTTGAACAGTAATGTGCTAAAAACAGTTTAATATAGCATCATCATATTTAGTAGGAAGATCAATTTAACTATTTTGCACCATGTCAAGTTCATATCTGGCTGGCCTAGTTCTGCCTATTCATTTCTAAAAGGACCCAAAATGATAACTTACAACTTATGAAAATAAAATATAGCTCATTTATCATCAAGAAGTAAACTACCAAAGGCTTCCTAAGTTCTAACCCAACTATACAGAGCTACAAACTATTTGGGTGAGTAATTCAAGAAACACTACTGTCAGGATAAATGTAAGTCTAGCATCGTGCCAAAGTTCGCATAGCTGAAAAGGAGTTCTAGATGCATTATAAACCTTTCAAACAAGAGCTTTAAGAGCATACCTTGGGAATATGTTTGAAAGTAGGTTTTGCTGAAACAACTGTTGTATAAAAAAGAAGACAAGCATCTTAGATTCATGCCATGATTTATGAAATTGGCTAAATCCCAAGGCAGAAGCTAAGATAAATATAAAGTTCTTTTTTCTGGTCAATGGATACATACCAGACATGCTAGAAGATCCTCCGGGTATATAAGCATTTGCTGATATATTGAAAAAAAAATTACATCACAAGAAAACAGGAATGACTACACATCTTACCAGTTAAAGATAGCTTCATGTATCATACCAAAATGAAATTATACTTACCGCCAGTGAACGGGTCACGGAATGATGAATCAAGTGCAACTCCCCCCTGTCCAGAATTTTGGAGTATAAACTCTATAATCTGTTGACGATAGGCAAGAGGAAGATTCTCCTTGAGAAGCCACTTGTCAGCAGTGTCATATGGATTATCTGGAAATATACCAGTCATTATAAATATTTGCATGCCAACACATTTTATGTAAGAAACTAATGAAGTCCACATTCTACATTATTCTTTGAAAAGCGACAGAAATACACTTCGAATTTGAAGTCAAAAACCACTGAATCAAACAGTTGAATTATTATTTTTGAGGCAAAAGGAAAGGGGAAACTCAAGCTCCATATGGTGTTGGACAAAAGAAGAAAACTGTTGAGAGCATTTTGAGTCACTTCCTTAATTAAGCATTTTTTTCCAGTTATTCCCTCCAAGAACCAGGAGCAAGGAATACAAAAACTCTCAGAGAACACATGGCCATGAACACCATCATAAACATTCAAAAGGTAGGAGAAGAAATTCACCTGATCGATTGTATGGCAACTTGCGAATCGGCTCACCATCACCAATATCAACATCAAATACTGATAAAAGGATTAGAAGACCATCAATATAAACTGTAGGGTGAATGAGGTTCAAGGAATAAGAAAACACGACAAAGCCAAGGCAAATGAGGTTCAAAGTAGCCAATATATAGACACTGACCGTAATCATATTCAAATCCATCAAGAACGGGACGCTTCATGCCATCTTCTGGTCCATCAACAACTTCTCCAATCTGAAAATGGAAGAGAAATAACAAAACAAGAGCAATCAAACAATAAAAAGAAATAAGTTTCCAGAAGTAACAAGAGAACAGAATCACAATCTGTCAACCATGGCATCGCCTAATTTGTACTTCCTTTTCATCACAATAACATCAAATCCACAAACTTCACTTGTGTGCATATGTAATTGGAGAAACTAAAGCCACCAATTAATTCTAATTCTCTTTGGAGATAACACATGAATATGATCATATGCGGTTGCTTAAAACCCACAGTACTTAACAACTCAATTGTATATAGAAACTTCATTTCAGAAGATGACAACACCTAGAAGCACTAATGCCATTTAGCCCTTCATCACATAATGAAAGGCATTGTTCAATTTGTCAGTCAATGACCACCATATGAATTGCACACATCTAACTCAATGTCCTGAAAATAAGAATACGTGGATGTATCTTGTGAAAACAAATGAGATAAGCAAAGGGGTTGAGCACATAACATGAAACAAAAGATATTTATGATTCAAATAATTTTTTTTCTTGTATAGTAGGAGGAAAACACAACAAAAAAAGAATATTCATCAGAGTATGAATAAGCATGTATTCATTTTTAAATCAAGAATATATGGCACCAACTCAAACTTTCTTTTCCTTTGAGGTTCAAGTAAACTATTGAAAACTAGGGGTGTTCAAAAAAACCGACCAACCGATTAAACCGAAAAAACTGAGAAAAAATTAACCGAAAATACCAAACCGATAGAAAAAACCGAACAAACCGATTAAAAAATAAAAAAACCACTCGGTCCGGTTCGGTTTCGGTTTCAAAAAGCTTAAGCCGATTGAACCGGACCAGTTCAATTGAATCTGAAAAACTTAAAAAACAAGGTATAAAAGCAAACATCCCTAACCCTAATTCATTTCATCACTTTCCAGCCGCCTCCCTCTCCTCTCTTCTCCTCTCTCTCATTTTCTCTCCTGTTAACCTAACATTAAATCCTCTTTTTGAATTTTTACACCAGAGCTTCTCACCTCCTCCTACCATCACTCTCTGGTCTTCCATATGGTAGCGTCATCCACAACCTTCACTTTACTCCTATCATCAACCACAGACAACAACCCACACATCAAGAATCGGTTTCAGTTTTTCAAGCCCGATCTAGATCGTCTTCCATATAGCAGTGCCGTCCACAACCTTCACTTTTCTCCAATCAACAACCACCGACAATAACCCACACATCAAGAACCGGTTTCAGTTTTTCAAGCTCGATCTAGATCTTTTCATCTGAATGGAGTCCTTTTTTAATGAGTGGAAAGTAATAGAAATTTGTGTTTGTGGACTTTATCTGGTGTTGGAAGAGCAAGGATTGCACCTTTTTTGGTGGTTATAATGGCTCCACATGCATTTGCAGATTTAAGCATCTCTTTGATCTTTGATTCATTGTGAAATGAAGGAATTACAGGGCTTTGGTATAACGATAACAGTAAAAAAAAAAGCCTATTTAATTGGTTTCCGGTTTTTCCGATTTTTAATACTAAAAAACCGACCCGAACCGCACAAAATTAGTTCGGTCTGAACCGGTTCTCGGTTCGGTCCGGGTCATATTGATAAGGAATATTATTTTCCGGTTCGATTGAATTTTTAAGTTAAAACCGAACCGAACCGGACCGTGAACACCCCTACCTATGACTTATAGACCATAACCACAATAATTGAATCATGTCCTAACTCGAAAACCTAGGGGCTTTAAACCAAATCTTGAATTTATTCTCGGGCCTCTCAAACTAGATCCTAGCTTGAACTCCAAGCATGATTCATGCTCATTTTCGAATATGAAAAGGAAAACGTGTCTTAGGGTTTAATTAAGTTTCTATTTATACCTTATGTATTTTTAGTTGGGTCAAATATGGTTGAATCAGTTCAATCGATTTTAGTTTTGTAAAATCTAAACTAAAGTGGATCGAGTGCTTTTTTTTGTTTTTAAATTGATTTTTTTGATTTTGTTTTAGTTTGGTTTTTTTAAAATTTTCTTTTAATTTTTTCATGTGGTTGGTTTTTTTTTAACACCATCAAATAGTAGTATAAAAAATAAACAAGTTTTCATATCATTTTTGTAATTTTAAAAACGAAAATAAAAAATAAGAAACGAAAACAATAGCAAACATCACATCAAATTTCAGATGCGATCTGTTTTCGTTGAACCTGCTACGATTCAGTGTGTTTGGCATCACAAATGACCCGTAGGCCAAACCCACCAATGGAAATAAACAAAAGAAAAAACCAAACCAATTTTCTTAAAGAACGTAAAAAAGAAAAAGAAGAGAATAAATCTCTTGCGGTTTCTCTTTCTCTCCCTACAAGATAAGAAAATTCTTTTTTACAAGACTCGATCACTCCTTGGTTGACAAGTCATAGAATCATCATGTGGCTAGAGATCATCTGTTGTCTGATCGCTTACATGCTGTTCACATGCTTCTTCTCCGACGATGACGACGTTTTAGAGGTCGAATCCTCTGACACCAATGCACTTTTCAACGTAGCTAACAAGTACGTACATGTACCTCTCTGCATATAGTAATTTTCAAACTTGTTTTTTCTTCTTCTTGTTCTTAACATTAATCATCATCAAGAGCTAAATGGGTTTTTATTTTTATTGTGTTTTTTCTTTGAATTGAAGGCTTGAAAAGCTATATGGAGGAAAGGTTTATGTAGGGCTCCGAATTCCGGATGCTGACACTGGTTCAAGGCAAAATATAGATATAGTTCTTGTCACCAAAGGGTAAATGAAAATTTTAAGATAAAATATGTTATGAAGGAACAACAAGAATTATTGTTTTGATTTGACTTTACAGTGAGGCAGTGGTAATTTCTGTCAAGAATTTCTCGGGTTCTGTATCAATCAGTGGTGATGGCAGCTGGGTTTGTGAAGGCGAAGGTAGACACAAATCAGAGCGTCATCCTGATCCTGTAAGTTTTTCTTTCTTTCTTTCTTGGATACTTAATTACTCTGATATATGATTATAATAGCTTTCATGGTGGGGAAAAGAAACGAGGCCATTGCCCAAGAGGCCCAACATTGAACTTTTGTTGATATTTGCGGCAGGAGGGGTTAAGAAGGCGATTGATCCTTCTTTTGAAAATCTAACCATTTAACCAAAATGGGATAAAAAATCCAGTTACTGGAGCTTACTTTCGATTTTCTCCCTGAATTATGGATTCCAATAGACAGAAATAAATTCCCTTGGAAGCACTGGTGACTTTGAGGGATTGAATAAAAAACCAACTATTGCTGCCTAGTCCAATCTTTTTTTGTTTTCTGACAAAAAATGGAACAAGAAATTGTATTTAAGAATAGATGAAGAATAAATACATTATAGAAAATGAGTTACTGTCCAAAGCTTTTGCAATGAACTATTACGAAAGCAACTATGCTCTAGACTCAACCCTAATGTATTTATTACTCAGCCCATGAGACACAAGCGTTGTTTTATTCAATGTTATACAGACAACACAATTAACTATGTCTTAAAATGAAAAGAAAAAATACAATAAAATCAGCAGATAAACTTCTTGATTGATTGCATAACAGTTGTACATCAGCATCATTATATTTTTGTTAGTTTTGTTGTCATAATAAAAATATCTAATGCAACCAGCTGGTCTAGCATCTACAACATCTTTAATCATTGGCATTGTATTTATTTCTATGCTTACAGTTTCATGTTCCTTTGCTATAGTTGCTTGGCAACCTAATTTTTGGATACTGCTATTGCTCCAAAATAATATCTTGTATATTTGTTTCTAGATACTTGTATTATAACAGAGTATGGATTTTTGACTCCAGTGCAAAAACATGAGGTTGATTTTGGCCACTGTTTGATCTGAATCTGTTTTATTAACCTCTTTTTTCTCAGGTGGAGGAGACTAAAAAGCAAGCTTCAATTCTTGAATCATATCTTGAACAAAGGGGAGTTGCTCTACCTGAAGGATATTTGTCTTGCAAAGTTGTACTTCCCAATCCTAAGTTGCAGTATGTGTTCAAAACATATGTATTATAAGCTGTGTAGTTTAGTTGACTCAAAATGAAAAACTAAATGATTGAAGTATATACCCAAATTGAAGTGCGCGCACACACACACACACACTCACTTCTAACCTGATAAGGAGCAAGCCAGATGAAATTGTTTGTGCATTTGGTTATGTTTCTAATATTATGCTTTTTTGAAAAGTCCTCTCGAATAAAGAAACTACAGTAATAAATTTCTAGATTGGACTCTTGTTTAGGTTTAAGTGGACTGGAAGAGTTTATAAATTGAGATTGCGCGAGTTAAAGTACCATTTTTGTTGTTAGTAGCAACATAAGATTACAATCTTGTCTTCCAGCGTGAAATACTTTTGTTCTCTAAAGTGCATTGTATTTCTGTTGTGCTCCTTGGTCTCAACCTGGACCGATGAAAAAAAATGGGACCACTTATTATGGACTTGTTGATTTTAAAACATCATACTTTTTCATTCATGAGTATATGGATATACTTGTGTTTTCTTGTATCTGAAACATCTCTTCGCAGTACAATCCGTTCAGGCTATTTTCCACCCGAGGTTATTACCTATGACCAATGGGTACTGCTGAAACCTGAACCAAAAGGCCTATTTTCTGGTTGGAAAAAGGGTTCCTTTAGTGGTGGAAAGAAGGAGATGCAGGAATCTATGCATCAGAAACTCAACTTCACTCTCAGCACAGCTCCTGTGTGGGACAGGTTTGCTGCTCTGTGCCTAAGATTTTTATATTCCTGCTCTCTGGTTATGAGTGCATTCTTTCTGCATTGTTGTGTATTTGGTCAAAAAGTGATTTCCAGCAGCTTGGATTAACATCATTAAACATATCAGGTCCTTGTGAAAAAAGAGAGGAAAGAAGACTGTCCGGCTTTCAATATTTAATTATTTGTGTTATCATTTCTTTGATGCTTTCTGGGCCAAGATTGTCAAGTAGGGACTAGGGAACTAGAAAAGTACAAAGAGAGGTGGTCTTCAACAGTAATCATTCTAAATGTTCTACTGGTTCACAAATTGCTAGATTCCACACCCTATGATTTCATAGGCTCATTGAACACAGGTTAAACGGATGCTTGAGCCAGGAACATTGTTGCGATGAAGCTGATTGTGTGTATTGTGTCCCTAAGAAAGGAGGTGAATTTGAGTTCTTATGGTGATCTGTTTTTTACGCTGTTATTCTACAGTTACCTCGACTGGTCCCTTCCCATTCATCCAAGTTGAAGCCATAAACTAACTTAAATTCTCATCAGTTTGATTTTGCTGTGAGTTATGCTAAGCTGTGATTTACACTTGACACAAAACAACTATTTCCAATTCTATGCAGGTTGGAGCTTAAGGGTAATAAATATGTCCTAGGAGAATTTCTGGAGTTTAAAGGACAACAAGAAGATATCATGGCTTTGAGGAACATCAAAAGATCGAAAGTTAGTCGTTTGATCATTCAAAAGACGAGCATGTTTGGACTAGGTAATCACTCCAACATTTGCTCTGCTTTTCTTTTTATGGAAACAATATTGATTGTTAATGAATGTTTTTTATCAAAAGGGAACCTGAGATAATATTCTTGACATAGTAATGCTTATTGTATTAATTCATTAATGATTAAGATTTTTAGGTTTTGAGGAGTTTAAGAAAAGTCCAAGATGCAGTTTGGTAAATCAAACATAAACCATTGGATCAAACTGAAATTTTGACAGCTGATTTTGAAGGCATTGTTTTATCGAGTTAAAATTTCATGATGATTAAAGAACAAAAAAGCTTTCAAATAAGGTTTGGAAGTTACTGTGTGAGATTGTTTTTATTTACTTTGTTGTATTTGGATTTTTTTTTATATTTAGATTACGATTTTCAATCTAAATATAAACAAAGATGTCCAGTTTATTTTAAGAACATTCAGATTATTAAGATTTTTTTATAAAAAATGAAAGATTTTCTCTAATTCCGCAATAGTGATAGGGTTAAACGTTCGGGTTTGAGAACCTTAATTTTTTTGCACACTATAATTATTTAGAAATTTTGATTTAGAATTAAATAAAACAAACTGTAAAATGCCATCTGAGTACTCTTAAAAATTCCAGTAGGAACATACTAATGACATAAATTGATCCAGACAAGCTAAGACCAACACTTACAGGATTGTAAATAGTTTTGTGCTACAGTACTGCTGTTGTATGATGAGTAGAGAGTTCTTAAACAATCTCATACCAAGAGACCGTTAAGTATTGTGGTTTTATTTTGGTCTCATGTATAATTGGGTTTTAAATTTTGTTTTTGTAAAAGCTAAAATAACATGCTTTTTATTTATGAAACCCGCTTTTCATATATTTTACATGCAAAAATCTGTTTCAGAGCAGTTTTAACTAAATATGTTTTATTTTCTTCTAAATTACAACCTCAATAGCTCATCATCCAGACTTGCTTAACACTCACACCCCACCAAAACAATGTTTTTGTTTAACTGTCCTTTTTTGTACTTCCTCTGTATAGTTAAGCTCATCCCTATTATAGTAACCAAAGCTCTATATAGTATTTGTAATTTTTATATCGAGCAAGCACACATTCTGACAACCGATGCCCTTTTGCTTGTTTTTGCCTTTTCACTTCTCTGTTCAAACTCAATGAACACCTGCAGCCAATTCAAAGCTCCAGGTTTTGTACTCTGGCCGTGATTATCGAAGTGAAGGGGCTTCAGCTTCTGAGTTGAAGGAAGAAACCGTAAGATCAAGTACAGAGGTTCTGTTTCAGCCACAGAACTCCGCTAAAGTTCGCAAATTCAAGCTTTCTTCAATTATCTCCATGTCACTAAGTGCCTGAACATGCTCATGCTGAATACAAGTTATGCATTGCTGTGGAAGCTATAGGTCATAGGCTATGATGTCACCTTATGACTGCCTCCTTACGTGTAGGTGTGAAATTATAGTTCATATTGTAAACTAAAACAACTAAATTATGACAAAAAATAATAATAATATTTTGCATTTAATATGTGCTTATGTGATAAAAGATTTAGAGGCATTGAGATTTCTAAATAACAATTACAAAATAAATTAAAATAAAAAGGTGGTTTGGAACAGTGCTAATTACTATTTACATATTTTTAATGTACTATGGATTAGAGCGGTATTTTTTTTTATTACTTATTTTTCAATCGATCGAGTCCTTTAATTATAAAATTAATAGTCAATTACTTCGTATTTGTTGGCTAGGGATAAAATTGAAAGAAGGAGAACCAACTTAAAAAATGAAATGGAACTACATGGTGTCTTTAAATTTGGTGTGAAAAGTACAATATAGTCTTTCAATTTTTAAAATTAGATCTTTTCGGTCTTTTATGTTTTTATAAATTCAGTTTTGGTACAAAATTTTATTTTTATTATTTTTTTAGTTCCTAGATTGTCAAAGAGAGAAAATTTCATTGCATTCCAACATAGAGAAAAAAGTTGTTTTCACAAATCTCAACTATCATATTGGTTAATTTTGATGTCCATGAGTTTTATTTGATGAAAGTAGCTTGATAGTGGTTTTTTAGAACCTCAATATCACCTAAAATAGTAGATCGAAGTCGAGGAAGAAAAATGTAACCCGGTTTGTTTCATGTTTGGGGACTTTTTTAGATTTTTTAAGTTGATAAATCAATTTCTAGGTGTTTTGAGGGTATTTATAAGATGTTTTTTTTTTTATAGTTAAAATGGGTTTTTCTTAGTTAAATCATAAACTTAAAATACTGTTATTCATTAATGCTAGAGTTAGAAATACTAACACTAGGATTAATAATAAAGTTGAACCTTAATATTCACTTGTGCTAAAGCTAGGAATAATAGACATTTCACAAGTAATATTTACCAATGCTAGTGTTGAAAATATTTTAATTAGTTGAATATTCATTAATGCTAGAGTATAAGAATATTATAGGTAGACCATCAATAGCATAACACAACAAACCCTTAGCAATTTAAGATAAAATTAGTAATGTAGTTTACTTCAGGTATGACACTTTAGTTTCCTTTAGTGTAACCAATCTTGTAACATAGAATCTTTGCAAATCATTTAGAGTTTTTTAGTGACTATAATATCAGATGACAACTTTTTAAATTATACCTTTCTTCATCAAAATAATAAAATGCTAGATATCTAATCTTTTCCTTTTCCTTTTTCAAAGGTCACCATGATATTGGATAGCGACGATCATAATAAAAATAGAAAGCATGAAACAATGATAATATCAAATGACATCATATTGGACCTATAGGCCATAAACACCATAATCGAACCATGTCCTAACTCGAAAACCTAGGGGCTTTAAACCAAATCTTGGATATAGTCTCGGGCCTCTCGAACTAGGTCTCAACTTGAACTCCAAGATTCATGCTTATTTTTTACTTTTGAAACCCTATTTAACTCTCAAAATATATAATGATAGTATTGGTGTTCACGATCCGGTTTTGACCATCAAAGCCAACTGAATTGGGAATAATAATTCTTGAAAAAATCAAACTGAATCAAACTAAAACCGTAGATAACTTGGGAGTTTTAGTTTCATACAACATTTAAAGAAACAAAAAAAAATACAAAGTAAGAAAAATCTCGGAAACACCCACAAATTCAACAAGAAAATCTAAAACAAAACAAAAAAAACTCTCCACTTTTCTGACAGACAAGTGGTGACTATGAAATGGCTTGCTCAAAGCTATGTCTTTGTTTTGACTTGACAAGGATAAGACTTTTAAACCCAAGAGCCAAAGACAAAATTCCTAAGTCGAATAGAAACCACTAAACAAATGACTCGCGCATAAATAATATAAATGGTTATTGCAATGGTTGTTGGAAGTGTTAGACCCACGTTACCATGTGCTTGGGTAATTATCAAGACCAGGTGTCTTGGGTTTGACAATTATGTCAAATCCACATTTTTTAGGTCTGATAAACATGTCAAACCCAAGTTATCTGGGCTTGGTAACCAAGTCAGATCCATGTGCCTGAGTCTGGTTATTATGCTAGACCCACAGTGCTTGGATATGACGACCAAGCCAGCTTAAGGTGCTTGGGTCTGACCACAACACCAGACCCACATCACCTGGGTTTGGCTACCACACCATATCCAGACGTCTGGGTATAACACTCATGCCAGACCTGCGCGCCTGGGTATAGCACCAATGCCGGACTCAAGCTACTTACAAGAGGACATTGTCATTATGGATTCACTTTTTTAATATCATGAATTTTTTTAACTAAGAAATGGAAAGATATGTTTGTGTTTAATATAATAAATTAAAAAATTATATTACTTAATAAATTAATTTTGAATGATAATTAAATATAAGAGTAAAAAGTTAATTTTCTCATGTAAATAGTACAAGATAGATATAAATGCAAATATTTTATTTAGATTATCTTTTTTTTATTTTATACATTTTTTTTTTATCTATCTTGAAGATTTACTATGGTTGCTAAATACATATTATTTTTCGTTCTTATAAATGCATAATACAAATATAACTCTTTAATTTTAAATTTAGTAGGAAAATAAATTATGTATAAATTACAATAAAATAAACTTTTGGAGATACCAAACAAAAAATTTATTTTTAAATAATTAAACTAAATAATTTAAAAAATTAGATAGATGATATTAATTAAAAATCAAATTAAAAGGCCCTCTCCTCTTTCCCTTGGGTCTGATAGCAATACCAGATCTAAGTGTCTGACAGTCATTTCCGAATATAAATAATAATTTATATGAAAATGACATAAACACCCTAACATGCATCCTTGTTACTGTGAAACCCAATGGTAATTTTATATTTGAACTATTTCAATAAAAGAAAAAGACGGTGAAGCTCCTGAACACATGCATATTCCTCCTTAGGGGCATGATTATATCTTTATTGTTTTTTTTTTGACAAGATAAAAGAAGCTCCCAATCTAAAGTTAAAATTTTGTTTTCAAAAGGGCAAATCAGCATCTATATTGCAGCCTAAAAGCCTGAATAGATCATTTTATTCTCAATCATTGTTTTAATACCAAATGTATCCCATGGAAAAGACAACCCTGCCTCCAACTACATACTTAACAAGTTTCTTTGGCAAGGACAATTCCACCATTACACTACTCCAATCTACAATAATCTATGTCTAAGTAAACAGTGAGAGGGATATTGATCCCTTTTAGTAAACGTTGTAATTGTAATTTATATCCCTTCTCCGAAACTTTGTTCCAAATCAAACCTTTTTTCTTCTCTACCTAATCCAATGTTGAAGCTAAGGGAGAGTGGTCGAACCAAGACCAGCCTATTAAGTAATACTCTAAAAGGTGTGGGAAAACTATTGTAGCTTTCCCACGCCTTTCACTTTCCCATCTTTAATATATTATATTATTATAATTATTATATTATAATATATACTAAAAATTAAATGAAACTCTAAATTGTTTTTTTTTTAATTTTTTTGTTTTGTTTTTTAATGAATTTTTTTGTTTGATCCCGGGTTTGATGGGTTAGTCTGGTTTGATGAGTTAACCATGATTTGTTTTTCTTTTTAATTAATTTTTTTCATTTAGTTTAGTTTGTTAATGTTAAATTTCTTTATATTTAATTATCAGATTTTCATGACATGTATCCCGGACTTGACGGGTTAACTTGGTTTGATGGGTTAACCCAGTTAATTTTGGGTAAACCCGTCAATTATTTTTTTCTATTTAGTTATCAAACTTTCATGACATGTATCCTAGGTTTGACGGGTTAACCTGGTTTGAAAGGTTAACCCAGTTAATTCAGATTTTTTTTCTTTTTCTTTATTAGTTTTTTTCTTCATATTGGTTTTTTTTTCCTTTGTTTTTTTCTTTTTAATTAATCTATTTAATTATCACACTTTTATGACACGACCTTATAGCCAAACCCACATCCAATGCTCTAGGGTCCGGTGTTGCAGTCAGGCTCACTTAAACTTAAGTCATGTAAGTTTAATATTATTATTAATATTATAAATAATATTCTTGGGTCAAGTGTTGCAGCTAGATCCAAGGCTTTTGGGTATATCTTTGCAGAAAGACCTAACACTCTTAGATCTTAGCATTTTTTTGATATTTTATATGCAAGAAAAAAAAATTAACCCATGTTGTATGCCTTTGTTTTTTTTCTTTTCTTTTTAAGCCTTTTACTTTGAATAGAACGGTGCAATCCACAGTGAAAAAACTTATATCTTTAGTTTATTTTTTTTGTCTATAGTTTCTTAATATTAAATTTTTTCTGTTTAATTATCAGGCTTTCATGACATGGATCCCAGGTTTGATGGTTTAACCCAGTTGATTCAGATTTTTTTTTCTTTTTCTTCATTAGTTTTTTCCTTCCTGTAGGTATTTTTCTCTTTGCTTTTTTCTTTTTAATTAATCTTTTTTTTAAAAAAATTTAGTTCATTAATATTAAATCTTTTTTCTATTTAGTTATCACACTTTCATGACACGAATCCTAGGTTTGACGGGTTAACCTGATTTGGCGAGTTAACCCAATTGATTCAGATTTTTTTTCTTTTTTCTCATTAGTTTTTTTTCTTTCTATTGGTTTTTTTCTTTTTAATTAATTTATTTAATTATCACACTTTTATGACACGACCTTGCAGCCAGACCTACATCCAATGCTATTGGGTCTGGTATTGCAGCCAAACCCACTTAAACTTGGGTCATGCAAGTTTAATGTTATTATTAATATTATAAATATTACTCCTAGGTCAGACGTTGTAGTCAAACCCAAGACTCTTGGGTATAGCTTTACAGAAAAACCTAACACTTTTAAATCTTAATTTTTTTGATATTTTTTATGCAAAACAAATTGACCCGCAGCATCGCGCGAGTCATGTAACTAGTTGAACAACAAATCTTGTGATCGAATCTTCAATATCAAAAGTTAAGAGCAGCAAAACAAGTTAGTGATAAGGAATTACATAAAAGAGAAAGAGAGAGAGGTTAAAAGGGGTGGCGATTGAAACAAAAATAACAAGGAAAAGGTGTCTTAGGGTTTAATTAAGTTTCTATTTATATCCTTTATATTTTTAATTGGGTTAAATTTGGTTGAATTGCTTGAATTGATTTTAGTTTTGTGAAATTGAAATCCAACTGGATCAGGTGATTTTTTTGTTTTTAACATAGTTTTAAAATCCAACCTGGTCCGGCGGGTCGACCAGAGGCTGAAACCGGGTTGGGTTGAAAAAAAAACAGGAGAAGGAAAAACCCGGTGTGACCCGGCAAGACTCGGTCAAAAATCTGGTTGCAACCCGTTGACTTTTGTTTTTTTACTAAAACAACGTGGTTTTGATTTTTTTTAAAAAAAATTGATCCGGGCGACCTGGTAACCCAGTTAAAACCCGGAACCCGAGCCTTGGACCGGGCCGGCTCTAAAACTATGGTTTTTAAATCATTTTCTTCTGTTTTTTCTACTAGTTCAGTATTTTTTATTTTTTTGATTTTCTTGATTGGCTGTTGTTTTTTAACACCCCTGAATGATAGTATAAAAAATAAACAAGTTTTCATATCATGTTTTTAAATTTAAAAAACGAAAATAAAAAATAAGAAAAACGAAAACAATAGCAAACATCACATCAAATTTCAGATGTGATCTGTTTTCTTTTAACCTGGTACGATTCAGTGTGTTTGGCATCACAAACCCACCAACGGAAATAAACAAAAGAAAAAACCAAACCAATTTTCTTAAAGAACGTAAAAAAGAAAAAGAAGAGAAGAAATCTCTTGAGGTTTCTCTTTCTCTCCCTACAAGATAAGAAAATTGTTTTTTACGAGACTCGAACACTCCTTGGTTGATAAGTCATAGAATCATCATGTGGCTAGAGATCGTCTGTGGTCTGATCGTTTACAAGTTGTGCAAATGCTTCTTCTCCGACGCTGACGACGTTTTAGCGGTCCAATCCTCTGACACCAATGCACTTTTCAATGTTGCTAACAAGTACGTACCTGTACCTATCTGCATATAGTAATTTTCAAACTTGTTTTTTTTTCTTCTTTTTCTTAACATTAATGATCATCAAGAGCTAATCGGGTTTTTATTTTTGTTGTGTTTTTTCTTTGAATTGAAGGCTTGAAAAGCTATATGGAGGAAAGGTTTATGTAGGGCTCCGAATTCCGGATGCTGACACTGGTTCAAGGCAAAATATAGATATAGTTCTTGTCACCAAGGGGTAAATGAAAATTTTAAGATAAAATTGGTTATGTTATGAAGACAACAAGAATTATTGTTTTGATTTGACTTTACAGTGAGGCAGTGGTGATTTCTGTCAAGAATTTCTCGGGATTTGTATCAATCAGTGGTGATGGCAGCTGGGTGTGTGAAGGTGAAGGTAGACACAAATCAGAGCGTCATCCTGATCCTGTAAGCTTTTCTTTATTTCTTTCTTGGATAGTTAATTACTCTGATATATGATTATAATAGCTTTCATGGTGCATTTTGTTGGTTTGAGTTTGTAAAACTGTTTTGGCACCGAGGAAGAGACCTAGGACTGAATACCAATTGTACTTGGGATGGGAGAATTGGTGGGGAAAACTAGCAAGGCCATTGCCCCAAGAGGCCCAACATTGAACCTTTGTTGATATTTGCGGCAGGAGGGGTTAAGAAGGCGATTGATCCTTCTTTTGAAAATCTAACCATTTAACCAAAATGGGATAAAAAATGCAGTTACTAGAGCTTACCTTCCTTTTCTCCCTGAATTATGGATTCCAATAGGCAGAAATAAATTCTCTTGGAAGAACTGGTGACTTTGAGGGATTGAATAAAAAACCAACTATTGCTGCCTAGTCCAATCTGTTTTTGTTTTCTGACAAAAAATGGAACAAGAAATTGTATTTAAGAATAGATGAAGAATAAATACATTATAGAAAATGAGTTACTGTCCAAAGCTTTTGCAATGAACTATTACGAAAGCAAATATGCTCTAGACTCAACCCTAATGTATTTATTACTCAGCCCATGAGACACAAGCGTTGTTTTATTCAATGTTATACAGACAACACAATTAACTATGTCTTCAAATGAAAAGAAAAAATACAATAAAATCAGCAGATAAACTTCATGATTGATTGCATAACAGTTGTACATCAGCATCATTATATTTTTGCTAGTTTTGTTGTCATAATAAAAATATCTAATGCAACCAGCTGCTCTAGCATCTGCAACATCTTTAATCATTGGCATTGTATTTATTTCTATGCTTACAGTTTCATGTTCCTTTGCTATAGTTGCTTGGCAAGCTAATTTTTGGATACTGCTATTTCTCCAAAATAATATCTTGTATATTTGTTTCTAGATACTTGTATTATAACAGAGTATGGATTTTTGACTCCAGTGCAAAAACATGAGGTTGATTCTGGCCACTGTTTGATCTGAATCTGTTTTATTAACCTCTTTTTTCTCAGGTGGAGGAGACTAAAAAGCAAGCTTCAATTCTTGAATCATATCTTGAACAAAGGGGAGTGGCTCTACCTGACGGATATTTGTCTTGCAAAGTTGTACTTCCCAATCCTAATTTGCAGTATGTGTTCAAAACATATGTATTATAAGCTTTGTAGTTTAGTTGACTCAAAATGAAAAACTAAATGATTGAAGTATATACCCAAATTGAAGTGCGCGCACACACACACACACTCACTTCTGACCTGATAAGGAGCAAGCCAGATGAAATTGTTTGTGCATTTGGTTATGTTTCTAATATTATGCTTTTTTGAAAAGTCCTCTTGAATAAAGAAACTACAGTAATAAATTTCTAGATTGGACTCTTGTTTAGGTTTAAGTGGACTGGAAGAGTTTATAAATTGAGATTGCGCGAGTTAAAGTACCATTTTTGTTGTTAGTAGCAACATAAGATTACAATCTTGTCTTCCAGTGTGAAATACTTTTGTTCTCTGAAGTACATTGTATTTCTGTTGTGCTCCTTGGTCTCTACCTGGACCGATGAAAAAAAATGGGACCATTTATTATGGACTTGTTGATTTTAAAACAGGTTGTTTCTGTCATACTTTTTCATTCATTAGTATTTGGATATACTTGTGTTTTCTAGTAACTGAATCATCTCTTTGCAGTACAATCCATTCAGGCTATTTTCCACCCGAGGTTATTACCTATGACCAATGGGTACTGCTGAAACCTGAACCGAAAGGCCTATTTTCTGGTTGGATAAAGGGTGCCTTTCGTGGTGGAAAGAAGGAGATGCAGGAATCTATACATCAGAAACTCAACTTCACTCTCCGCACAGCTCCTATGTGGGACAGGTTTGCTGCTCCGTGCCTAAGATTTTTATATTCCTGCTCGCTGGTTATGAGTGCATTCTTTCTGCATTGTTGTGTATTTGGTCAAAAAGTGATTTCCAGCAGCTTGGATTAACATCATTAAACATACCAGGTCCTTGTGAAAAAAAGAGGAAAGAAGAATATCCGGCTTTCAATATTTAATTATTTGTGTTATCAGTTCTTTGATGCTTTCTGGGCCAAGATTGTCAAGTAGGGACTAGGGAACTAGAAAAGTACAAAGAGAGGTGGTCTTCAACAGTAATCATTCTAAATGTTCTACTGGTTCACAAATTGCTAGATTCCACACCCTATGATTTCATAGGCTCATTGAACACAGGTTAAACGGATGCTTGAGCCAGGAACATTGTTGCGATGAAGCTGATTGTGTGTATTGTGTCCCTAAGAAAGGAGGTGAATTTGAGTTCTTATGGTGATCTGTTTTTTACGCTGTTATTCTACAGTTACCTCGACTGGTCCCTTCCCATTCATCCAAGTTGAAGCCATAAACTAACTTAAATTCTCATCAGTTTGATTTTGCTGTGAGTTATGCTAAGCTGTGATTTACACTTGACACAAAACAACTATTTCCAATTCTATGCAGGTTGGAGCTTAAGGGTAATAAATATGTCCTAGGAGAATTTCTGGAGTTTAAAGGAAAACAAGAAGATACCATGTCTTTGAGGAACATCAAAAGATCAAAAGTTAGTCGTTTGATCATTCAAAAGACGAGCATGTTTGGACTAGGTAATCACTCCAACATTTGCTCTACTTTGCTTTTTATGGAAACAATATCGGTTGTTAATGATTTTTTTTTCAAAAAGGAACCTGAGATAATTGCATTACGATTAGTGTGCTAGAAATATAGGTTTTTAGATGTAAACTTTTCTTTAATTTTCGGGGCTCTTCAATTGATTGGCAAATCCTGGATTCTCCTCAACCGTAACATCTAATGAATAGCTTCTTTTATGGTATCATCAAGGAAATAGGATAATGTCCAAATTTGAGCATACCTGTAAATAGGAGGATTTCCTAAATGTCCATATTTGAGACCTGGCCGACCCAGGGCTTGGATTGATTTGGACTGAAGAAAAAATAGAACGAGTGACCCGACTTGGCCTGGTCAAAAACCCGAGTCGAACCATGACTCGATTGTCTCGGGTAAAACCGACCCTCAACTTGATGATTTTTTTTTGAAAAAAACTTTTTTGGTTGAAAACATCATTGTTTTGATCTCTTTTTTTAAAAAAGATTCTACTCGGATTGACCCTCCTGACTTGTGATCCCGGCCTTGCGTTAGTTTTATAACTATGATCAAAACTTCTTTTGAGAAATGGACCAGACCCGATAATTTCTCAAGAACAATAGCTAAAGGAGCTAATACAATCACTTTTTCAAGGGTGGCTTCTTTTAGGCAAACCTCCTAGCTGTCTCTGCATCCTTATTTCCTTGCTCACGATTTTGATAGAGATACCATTGATTTGGAAGAGATCTCTAGAAAAGTCTTTAGTGCTTATTTTAGCCAACTCTTCATCTTTCTGTAGTGAATTCAAGTCATTAGGAGCCTTTTTCCTAGCCTGTGCTAAATTGACAAGGCAAACCCTTCCTCCCTTGGAAGGCTTTCAGGGAAAAAGATTATTATGAACAAAACTAGTGGATCTCCCTCTTCTCTTCTCATCCTTTCAATTGAGTGACTTCACTTTTGAATAGAGTGAGACCTAGCCCTTCTACTTCTAAGTCTTTTGACCTCTTATTAACAATTAAGCTAAGCTAATTGGAACCTGTATCTTAGCATCTCCTCCTTTCACAAGGGATTTGTTCTGCTCCTGCCTGGAAGAGTGATTTCTTACCTCTCTTTTGGGTCATGGATAGCTTCGATGACTGGACTTCTCATCCTTCTGCATCTGCCCTTAGTTACAATCGAAGTTGAGGACAAGCACTACTTTGAAAAGGTCTTGTCATGTACTAAAATGGACTTTTTGATTCCAAAGCACTTCACTCTTGTCCACATCCAAACTGGATCCTTTTCATGTCTTCCAAGTGCATGTAGCATATTGTCTAGCTTTGAGCATACCTGTAAATAAGAGGATTTCCTAAATGTTTTAACTTTATAACGAAACCTTGTTATAGAGTTGCTTAATATTTGCATTATTAAACCAATTAGATGTAATTGTTCGAATTTCATGTGACCTGATTTCCTAGTAACTTAAAATTTTGAAGTTTTTTGAAGTGAAAAGAATGAAACTGGAGCAAATGATGATTGCATGTCAGTGTAGCTATCCCCAAATGTAGAAGGTAGAAGGTTAGGGTTGTGGTGATGGTGAGACTTATGTTGGGTGCAGTATAGATGAATTTGATATAGTAGTATGATGATATAGTAGTAGATGGGAAGGCAGATTAGAAGGTTGAAGATGTAGGCCAAAGTGTGTTGCCCTTTCTCTATCCTTCGAAATGTGTGTTAACATGAAATGTGGAGCATGTAGTAACCGAGAAAAAATGGGATGCAGGATAGAAAAGAAAAGAACCTTAAGGTTATCTAGATTAGAGTTAGAGCTAGAGCCAATGTGTTGATTTTTAGTGCCTCAATGTTTGCATCAGATCTGCATTTATTTTCACAGGAAGCATAAAATCAACAAAGGTATAATGGAAAATACTAACTTCTCTTGTTGGTATAAAGCGTAGCACCATCTAAGATATATGATCCAAAAGGCAATGATGTTATGCAGAAATTTCTTCAATATTCTTTGCATTATAATGTTTATTGCATCATTTCATTAATGCTCAAGTTTTTTAGTTCTTGAGGAGTTTAAGAAGAGTCCAAGACAAATAAATTAAGCATAACTTTTGATCCAACTATTGAATCAAGTTGAAATTTTGACAGAAGATTTTAAAGGCCATGTTTTCTATTAGGTTAAAATTTCATGATGATTGGAGATCAAAAAGGCTTGCAAATAAGGCTCAGAAGTTATTGTGTGAGATTGTTTTTATTTATCTTTTTTTTTTTGAATTCTTTCTTTATTTATTTAGATTAGGACTTTCAATTTGATTAGTACTTTACTATTTAGAAATTATAATGCTAGATGGATTCTACTAATTATGCAAGTTTTAATTAGGAATAATTTTCTATAAATGATTTTAGTTTTAATTAAGAATCTTTTCCTATATGGATTTTAGATGTAACAAATATAAATAGAAATGCCTAGTTTATTTTGAGAACATTCATATTATTCAAACATTTTATAAAAAATCAAACATTTTCTCTAATTCCTCAATAGTGTTAGGGCTGTAACCTTAGGACTTGAGAACCCTAGCTTTTATGCATGCTATATGCCATGTCAATTGGTATCAGAGCATGTTGGCCTCTTTGATGGACGAAGACGGTAGCAACCCGCTTTGTGGTGCAGGAATGGAGGCCCTCCAAGGTGCTATGAGGGCTCAAAAGTATATACTAGATTGTTTTGCACTAGTTCTGGAACATATAATGGATCATTCGGAGCAAACCATAATAGGTCTAGCTTGGCTAATAGGTAACACAAACAGGGATTGTGAAAACGAGATGAGCATTTTTATTTCAATAAGATTCCTTGTTATAAAAATGTATGGCTTGTCACTTACAAACTTTCTTGTGGTGCTAGAGAATGGTGGTTTGAAGTTCTAGGATATAGAGCTTGTACGGGTAAACCTTTAACTCCATCATGGAAAGATTTGAGACAATCATTAATTTTGAAGTTTGTACAAAATAATTATGAAGACATTTTATATTGGATAGATAAGCAAATAGATTGTTATTATTTGCTTTTTGTTCAGCCTTTTCGAATAGAAATGAAGAAAAATATGGAGGAAGTGTCGTCTCTTCAAAGCAGACATTTTCAACATCACCTCTTTGATAAAAACAACACTACTGCAACTACTACTCTACCTGTCAATGTTTCATCAACTAATGGTGAAGAAGAAATCTAGAAAGCTCAGAAATTAGTATCTTGTAGTAATTTTGAAGATATTGCAAACAAGGACATGAAAGACATGGTAATTTCTGGCAATTCTTCTAAAGATATTATAAAAGATTCTTGAAGTTTCTTTCTATACAAAGGTTGTAGTATTAAAAGTCATAGATGATGATGATGAGGTCGAGTTTGAAGAAAAAGAATGTGTGAAGGAACCAAGTGGATTTCATAGGATCGAAAAATATAATTAAATATGGATTTTTTTCTTAGCATGCACGTATCATAAATTAAATTTTGAAGTTTATAGATCAAAGACATGTTATTTCATGAATATGTTGGCTATAATGCTATATTTGAAGTATTTGTTCTTTTGGAGTGGAATAGTTCAGAGGGCGAGTTTTCCTGAAGTAGAGGGGACCATCATGGGGAAATCTCTTTAATATTCTTTACATAGTAATTTTTATTGTATTAATTCATTAATGATTAAGAATTTTAGGTTCTGAGGAGTTTAAGAAGACTTCAAGATGTAGTTTGGTAGATCAAACATAAACCGTTGGATCAAACTGAAATTTTGATAGATGATATGGAAGGTCTTGTTTTTTTTCAAGTTAAAATTTCATGATGATCAAAGAACAGAAAAGCTTTCAAATAAGGTTTGGAAGTTATTGTGTGAGATTGTTTTTATTTACTTTGTTGTATTTGGATTCTTTTTTATATTTAGATTAGGATTTTCAATTTAATTAGTATTTTACTATTTAGAAATACTAATGCTAAATGGATTCTAATAGTCAAGTAAATTTTAATTAGGAATAATTTCTTATAAGGATTTTAAGTCAATAACCCTTAATTATGAATAATTTCTTATAAGGATTTTAAGTCTATATAATTTAAACAGAGATGTCTAGTTTAACATTTAGAATATTAAGATTTTTTATAAAAAATCAAAGATTTTCTTCAATTCCACAATAGTGATAGGGTTATAACCTTCGAGCTTGAGAACCATAATTTTTTTTCACGCTATAATTATTTAGAAATTTTGGTTTAGAATTAAATAAAACAAACTGTAAAATGCCATCTGAGTACTCTTAAAAATTCCAGTAGGAACTTACTAATGACATAAATTGATCCAGACAAGCTAAGACGAGTGTGAACAGTCATAAGCACAACACTTACAGGATTTTAATAGTTTTGTGCTATAGTACTGCTGTTGTATGAAGAGTAGTGAGTTCTTAAACAATCTCATACCAAGAGACCATTAAGTATTGTGGTAGTTTCTGCCTTTTATTTTGGTTCCATGTATAATTGGGTTTTAAATCTTGTTTTTGTAAAAGCAAATAACATGTTTTTTATTTATAAAACCTGTTTTTTATTTATTTTGCATGCACAAATCTATTGCAGAGTAGTTTTAACTAGTATGTTTTTTTTCTAAACTACAACCGCAAAAACTATCATTGTATTAAACACACGACACTATAACTCATGTTATCCAGGCTTGCTTAACACTCACACCCCACCAAAACAATGTTTTTGTACTTCCTCTGTTTAGTTAAGCTCATACCTATTATAGTAACCAAAGCTCTACAATGCATTTGTAATTTTTGTGTCGAACAAGCACACATTCTGACAACCTATGCCCTTTTGCTTGGTTTTGCCTTTTCACTTATATGTTCAAAACTCAATGAACACCTGCAGCCAATTCAAAGCTCCAGGTTTTGTACTCTGGCCGTGATTATCGAAGTGAAGGGGCTTCAGCTTCTGAGTGGAAGGAAGAAACCGTAAGATCAAGTACAGAGGTTCTGTTTCAGGCAGAGAACTCCGCTAAAGTCCGCAAATTCAAGCTTTCTTCAATTATCTCCATGTCACTAAGTGCCTAAACATGCTCATGCTGAATACAAATTATGCATTGCTGTGGAAGCTATAGGTCATAGGCTATGATGTCACCTTATGACTGCCTTCTTACGCGGAAGTGGAAAATTATTAAGTTTTGATGTATGTACAGGGGAGGAGATAGATGGCAAAGTAATGCGAGATCAATGGTGAAGAAAATAAGTCAACTTGACTCGTCACTGTTAATTTTAGCTGCACATTCTTTCCGGGGTGTTTATTTTTAGCTGCAGCACCTGTTTAGAAATGCCGGGTTGGGGCTTCGTGATTTCACCTGTGTTTCCAAACATGTTTGTAATTCTTTCCTAGTTTTTAATTTTTATCATAATTCTTTCCTAGTTTTTAATTTTTATCAAATGAAATTGATTTTCAATAAAAACTAAAGACTTTGATCGATGTGCTTTGAAAAATGACTTTACTGCATCATTGTCCTTTGCAAGTTATGGAAATTGTGCGGTAGATTTCAGTTTACCAACCCTTTCATCCATGGACCAGGTCAACGATGTGTGAATCCATGGAAGTGTTGGTAAACTAAATCCGTATAGGATTACTGTGCAGTGACTACGTTGACAATATGCTCCGTAGGAAACTCATCACGCTGCTCCCTCTGTTCTTGACAATCTCTCGTTGGTATGTTCCCATGGCTCCGTTTCATCACAATCCACATCAAAAGCTAGAATTTGCCGACAGGTTTCAGAGCTAGTCTCATGCGCTGTGTTGTCTTCATCATCAAGAATTCATGGTTTTATTTTTTTCTTCCTTAAAAAAGAAAAAATCCCTTGGGATATGACGTTAATAAGAGGCATAATACAGTAATCAAAGAAAGACACCTAACCTAAACTAATGAGGAATCAAAAACATTCGTTGTCTGTCAGAATGATTGAACACCAGAAAGCACAAGCAGTTCTTGATCAATAAACAAATAAAATAAGAAAATAGAGGGAGAAATATATATATAGAAAAAAAAAAAAACTGAGTTCATGCTGATCCCCTAGCAGAGACGCCATTAATGTTGATTACTTGATGCTAATAAGAGAAGGATTAATGAAAGAGAAATTTGGAGAGTGCTAATTTTTCGATGGTAGAATTGTTTTGGTGGTTCCAAGAAGTTAAAATCAGTTATAAAAATTGAGAATTATTCAATTAAGCCCTTAATTGAATTAATAAAACCTTCCATCTTTTTCCGCCTTGAAGAATCTTTGTTCTTCCTTTTCAATCATCTCTTCTAATAACATACCAGCAAATCAATCTAAGAACAGACACCAACAGCTCCTAGAAACCTTTCAATCACAAACCCTAATGCAAAACAACCCTTTACCATCCATCACAAAATATGAACAAACAATCCCTAATCCATCTAAATTCAAACTAACAGCCCTGGTTCATCATTTTCCAATCAAAATACAGCCAGTTAAGCTCAAATCTGATCACCTAGACAACTACTAGTATTGTTTTTTATCGTCAACACTTTTTATGAGCCTCAATCCATCTTCATTGATTGCCGGTATAATAATTTGTCTTTATTGATGGAGTATGTGGATGATCTTCAGTACGATTCGTATCTTGTTCCATGTGCACAAGTTTTCACTCCGTCTCGTGTAACAATCCCAATTTTTATATTAATTTTTGACAACATATTCAATCGCGATTGAAAAAAATTAGAGGATTTGTTTTTGTTTACATTCCTAACGAAATCTTTTCCTTAATATATAACAATCTCAGATATAAAAATCAATGTAATCTACTAATTACATCTCATTCATCAATCCAATTAATCTGGAATCTCGTATCATCAATGTCGCAATAATATTCGCCATTTCATGCTAACATAATCTATATATTATCGTGGTATGCTTGATATCAAATGATAAACTTTAGGTTTCGTAAAATAAATTAATTAGTCTCTATAGTTTCAAAAATTATATATTTGATCCTTATGTTTATACCATTGATGACTTAGTTTTTATGAATGTTGTTTCCCGATTTATCTTATTATTCTTTTTAAATAAAAAGAAAAGAAACTAGATAAATCAAGAAGATTTGACGAGGAATAAATGATTTTTTTGAGCAAAAATTTAACGAGTGAAAATAATATTTAATTATTTTTATGTTACATGGATATAATCAATAATCTAATTAATAAATTTCAAAGATTAGGCTATGACCAATTCGATAAATAAATGTTAAACCAACTATGATACCCATTTTTGTATTTTTTAAACCATGATAAAAATACATTTTGTTTGTTTTTTTTATAAAATATATATGAAAAACTTTTAGAATTTGTTCGTATGCATAAAAAAAACATATTTTTATATTTTTTAAATGAATAGTTTTTGAATTTTTTTAAATTTTAGAGAAAAGCGAGTGTTTTTAATACCGAGATAATATCTTACAGTGCAAGTTTACAACTTGATACTAAGTGAAATTATTGAAAAAACATACAAGGGACCCAAAAATAATTTTAAAATGATCCCTTAATTTTTGTTGTTGTTGCTAGCAAATACCACTCCTTTTTGTTTTGGATCTTCCAAATCATTCCCATAGGAGATCCGAACCCATTTGTTTCTGATCATTCGATAAAAAGATTCATTCTCTTTATAAAAAATAGGAGGTAGAACCAATAAAGATTTCTTTTTCGATTCATCCCTGGAGTTGAATACCTCATTCAAAAATTGTTTTTGATCCAATTCGTAGGAATCAATAAAAAAAGAAAATCCCTTATGATACACCAGATCCGGCTCGGTTATTGATAGAGTGAATAGATCTGTCATTTCTTGAAATCTCTCTTCTGATTCAAAATCGTGGTGTAACGTGTATCCCCCCCTCCCGGTTTCGATCATGAAATAGATGAAATAAATCAAAAAATGGATTTTTGTTCAAGAAAGAAATCCTATTGGAACTGCCCATATCCAATTCATCCTTATAATTTTTGGAAATTATTTGGGGCTTGTTTGAAAAAAGCATAAAAAATAAGAAAATAAACATTGCTAGAAAATCAGTAGGGCGTGTTTGTCAAACACACCCTTAACTAAATATTTAGAGGCCAAGAAATTGTCATAATATTGTATTTGGCAAACATTCCTTAAGAATACAAAATATATTTTTCTATTTGATAAAATTTTAACTAGCCAGGCATGCTTTTATTTCAGGAATAGGCTCGGCCCAACCACATGGGCTAGGCTTCCTAACATGAGACTTACACCAAGAAACACAACTTAGAATGGGCTTATCCCAACCACTCAGGATGTGCATCCTTGCCTATTACCTAAACCCAAAAACATAACCAAAAACAAAAAAAAAAATGAAATTAATCTAGGGGTTTTACTAGAAATTGATGATGAACATGACGAAAAAGATGAAGAACCTAAAAATCGTATATTCAAAACCAGACTAGATCACGTCAAATTAGAGGCATAGAGGCGTTTAAGAACAACGTTCAAACTAGAATTTGGGGGTTGGATTAACACAACAAATAACTAAATGTCATGATTATTTGATTTTATGAAAAATACAAAACGAAGCACTGAAGATAAAATGCCAAGATTTCAGTGTTTTTAACCCATTTAGACCCTATATTATCAACAAGCTTATACTCATGTTCAGGAAACAATAATTAACCAGAAAGACATGAAAATCATAGACCTAAAGGAATCTTCAACGGATGAACATAAAACCTAGAAACCCAGAATCAACCTAAAACCTAAAAAATATACAAAACCCAAAAAAGCAACCTAGGCCTTACAAATCTAGCCCTATCATGCTCACTATAATTTGTTTGACCCATCCAAAACAACAAGAAACAAACAATCAATAACAAAACAACAAGTAAAGTCAATAATGACAGCAATGAAAAATTGCATCTCCCTAAGTATAAACATTGTTTCATTGATTATTTTCATTATCCTGAAACTCAAACAACATGCTTAAAACTTGTATTAACCCAACAAACAACCTTGAAACAACTTAATCCATATTAACATCAATACTTAACATACCTTGCGATGACTTCAAAAGTGACTAACTAAACATCAAAGCATGCAAAACAACGTTAAACATTATCATGTACCATACTATTATCATATTTAAACAAATTAAACAATGCAATCTAACAAAACTTGAGCATATATAAACTATCTCTATAGCATGCTTAAACTTTTAAGAAAATCATGGATTTTAAACTAGCAAATAACTTCAAATGAGGCTTAAACAAACATTTGAGCAGCAATTTAAAGGAAAAATTAAATAGAGGGGGAAGGGGTGTGCTCATTGAGCTACACCCCTCTGGTCAAAGTTTAAGGAATATCTTGTCCAACAAAATTGCTTCTTGGCTAGGGATTTCTGAACCAACTTTGAACTTGTAAGGGTGGCTTACTTAAGGTTTTTTTGTTGTTTTTCTTGGTTGGCTAATGTTTTGGTTAAGGGTTTTCAGGTTTAACAATGTAAAAGTGTGTAGTTTCCTGGTTTCCCCCTCTTTCATGGCCTTTGGCATTGATTTTTAAATAGCAATAGAGATCATCTAGAGGCCATGAGTTGAACAAACCTCACCATTTAATATCAAAAACTGAATCCTAGCCATCCATCGAGGTTGAGGATCATCCTATAGTGTTTGAGAGCTGATAAGGGAAGTACACCAACTATTTTTTTTTTTTTATGGTTTCTAGCAAGCATATCTGGGTAGGGTGAGGGTTTTGGCCTCTTATAGCAGCGCCTTCATGGTTGCAAAAGAGCCTTTGTTTTATTTGGGTAGGAGTACATTGTCAAGGCTTGAAGGAGGTGTGTTTCTTGTTTGAAATGGGGGAGGGATGAGGGAGATTTTAGACTTGGAAGATAGCAACAAAACTAGGTCTTCTCGGGGCTCTTTGGAAGAAGAATATCAATAACAGCTAGATGACGAGTCGTCTAGCCTTTTTTTTTTTTCAAGACTAAACAAAATTGGAATCAAAACAAATTGTTTTGGTCAAAACGAACCGTTTTATTTAATTAAAATGGTGTCGTTTTGATAAGTCTAATGCTTTTATTATTATTTTTTTTGTTCAGGACTAAACAAAATAGGAACCAAAACAAATTGTTTTGGTTAAAACGAACTATTTCATTTAAATAAAAGGTCTTGTTTTGATAACCCTAGATTAATTAGAGTTTTAATTTCCCTTTTTAATTTCATCTTTAATTTTTTAAATTTGTTTAATTAAACCCTCAATTGAGTCTAATTTTACTAATCAATTCAATTTTACCCTTGTGAAGTTTCGAAAGGACCCTATGATTTTAGCTCATTTTTTAACTTAGTCCCAGGTCTTGGATATTTTTAATCTTGTCCTCGATCAACCTTCAAACTTCTAATTTCTTCAATTTCATCCTTATTTTAAACTGAATTTGGTCCCCGAATATGCGTACCTTTTATAGAGAGATCCTTTGTCTTAAATTTTTTTAATTTCGCTCTTAGTTGACCTATAAACTTTTACATTCTTATAATTTTGCCCATGGTTTAATCTGATTTGGTTTGTAAAAATTAAATATGGTCCTCTAAAATTTCAATATTCTCAATTAAGTTCAAATTAGGCTTTCAAATTTAATTTTTCACCAATTAATTCCTTAATAAAATTAATTTAATCCATTAAAAGTCTAATTAAGTCTTTGCACTTAATTAATTCTTTTAATTTTCTTCCAAATTAATTTTCAAACTTAATTAGGCTTGTGATTAAATCAAATTAGCCTATTAAAAACCTAATTAAGTCTTTAGATTTTATTTTTATGTAAATTTGTCCAATATTCGCTCAAGTTAACCTTGAATTTGCATTGTTCTTCACATTTGGGTCCTTCAAGGGTGCAATTAAGCTTCTAATTTTGCACTTAAATCCCTCTTCAACCTGTCTTTGCCAATCAAGTTCCTAGTCCTCTTTTATTTATTTATTTATTTTATTTGTTTTACTTTTTTACTTTATTATTATTGTTATTGTTATTGTTATTATTTTATTTTTCATTTTTTTAATGGAAAGCGATGATTTTAAAAGAAATCCAAAGTTGGGATATGATGTATATTATATTATTAAAATAATATAAAACTTGAATAAAAAAGAATTAGTATAAGGTGAGCACAAATTCTATTTAAAATACAAGTTCTTCTCTAGTAAGACATTAAAGTTCATGTAATTCAATTTACATACCCAAAGAAATAGTTAAAATATTACAATTCATTACCTTTAGTTACAAAATAATATATGTGTCTTTCTTATTAATTAATATAAGGAAGTAATAACAAAAGTTCATTCTTGATGTCTTTGTGAAAAACCTGTAACAAGAATTAACATGACAAAATATTAATCTACAATGTGGATTTATATTGTTTCTAATACTTTTTATGGAGCCCATTTCCAATTATACTTTATTCCTTTTATTTAAATCATCCAAACAACGGACTAAAATATTTTTCATATTCCATTTCTTCTTCAATCTTCTTGGTCATCCTTCTCGAATGACTTAGTAACTCGACTATCCAATTCCATATCTAGTTATTCATTAGGAATACTAATTAATTTGGAAACACTCATTCATTTATCCTTAAAGTTCAACAAACTTCTTATAATTTATCAATATGGAAATCAATACTACTAATAATCCCAATTAAATACCAGTAATCCAACAAGCTTACTTGGATGCTAATTATTCTTTCATTTTCATTTGGAAGCCAATAATTTTGGTAATCCCAATTGGATACCAATCAATCCAGTAACCTTTTTTGGATGCCAATTATTCTGATATTTATATTTGAAAGCCAATAATTCTAGTTATCCCAAATGATACCAATCAATCTGACAACTTTACTTGAATGCTAATTATTCTAGCATTTCCATTTGAAAGTAAATAATTTTGGTTATCCCAAATGGATACCAGTCAATCCAGCAACCTTACTCGGATGCTAATTATTATGGTGTTTCTATTTGGAAGCCGATAATTCTAGTTACCCTAAATCTTTCAATTTGAAAACCTTATTCAAATGCTAATTATTCTGGCATTTCTATTTGGAAGCCAATTGCTAAGATTTCAATAACATCTTGTAACCAAAGTAACATCAATCACCATATGCTTTAAAAATAATAAAAAATATTATTATTAAGGTATTAAACACCTACTTGACTTTACTTTCGCATCCTTTCCTATATCATCGCAATTAGAAATATTTTAAATGCAAAATCCTTATCTCAAAAGTCTCATTTTCAACTTTCAATCAATTCTTATCTTATATCCAAAGGGATTTCATAATTATGATTTTATTTTTCGTTCAATTTAAATTTGATTCATCTATAATTCACCTTCTCATCCTAGTATATTTGGCCAAACTTCCTTCCTTAAAGGAATATATGAGTTTAGCTCAAATTTCTTTGAAATCATTGTATTTCTTATTCATTTAGCATTAACTAACATAAGTCTACATAATGTATTTAACCATTTAATCAAACAAATTTGATCCCTTTTATCATCGTCTTGGCCGAACATCGTATTATAAAACTATAGGTTTCAAATTAAATAGTAATTGAAACACCCTCATTATTTTATTCAGGGGAATTTCTCAGTAAAATATGAAAATTTAGGATAAATGTTTTTATTTATTTATTTATTTATCATTCTAACATTTCTAATCATATAAGCAAACATGATAGAATGCAAATACTTAATTTAACACAAATACATTCTTAAGTATGACATTCACATTAATTACATATAAAAATTTTATTCTACAAATAAAAGGATTCATTCAACCTCTTTTACATCATTGATTAATCTCATAATACATATTCATCAACATAAATATACAAAAAGTGTCATATATTCAAGCATGATTTACTCTACTATTGCAAGGGTCCTAAAAATAAGATTAATTTTTTATCAATATAATTATCAATAAATGCAATGCATCATTTCACTACACTCATATGACAATATTTCTCCTATATATTTTATGATGAATAATTTATATCTTACATCTCCATATCCATCCAATTAATTTCAATCTTAGCCATTTCATTAGGGTTCTACTCCCTCGTTAGAAACGCTAACCCATTCGTTCAAATATCGGGTATTAGTTCATCCGCCCAATTATCGGATACTAGTTCATCCGTCTAATTACCGAGCACTGGTTCATCTGTTGACAACAAAATATAAAATTGCAAAATTTCTAATTAAAATTAATACATGCTTTCAATTAATTTCTCTATAAAGATTCAAGGTTTCAAACACCTATTTACTGGTGATGCTCGACTAGTAGCTACTCGTTGTTGTTTGAAGCCTCTAACCTTTCCTGTTTCATTTAAAAGATTTCATGATTTCAATACTTCACCACAATTATAAGGGAATCTTATATTACTATAAAAATTTCCCAACAATTAAAGGAAATTTAAATCCTTTACATCTAATTCAACACATCATTTCTTCTTCACTATTTAAATACAATTCATTAATTTCTTCAAGCTTAAAGTTTTATTTCTTTCATAGGTCATTTGGTCGAAACTTCCCCACCTAAGAGAAAGTTTGATTTCATTTCCACAATTCCTTCAAGGTATAATTTATTGATCCACCACATAATCTTATTAAGTCATTTCTACTCATAATTAATTTCATTTAAATCAATATATATATATTCCATGGCCAAATTCACCTTTCTAAGAGGAGGATAAATTCCCTTTCACTCTAAATTTTAATCCATCATCCAAACTTAATTCATTCATTTAAGTAATGAAAAATCTTCAATTACATCAATTCAACCCACCCTCCAAATTCTTTACCCTTGCTGAAAATTCAAGTAAAAAAGGTGACATCATAATTCTTCAATTTTTCACTTAATTAACTTAAACCCATTTATTTTTCATGCCAGCAAACAATATTCTAGCATAACTTCACAAATTACATCAACCACTCTATTAATCTAAGAGTTCCATAATCACACATAACAACAACTAAGCATCCATACATGAAATTTCACTAATCAACATAATAAGATCATATTTACTTATAAAATAACAAGGGATTAATAGCAAACTTAAGGTGGAAACCACTATTTATCCCCTTCTTTCTTTTTTTCTCTTCTTTTTTAAATTACTCATTCTTCAATCATCAATTAATCAAGCATAACTAAACATAATTTGCTTGTCATTAATTCAACAACCTAATCACCCAAAAAATTCACCCTTGGCCGAAATTTCCATTACCAAAAGGAAGGAATATATATATATATATAGTCCTATATCTAGTCACATACTCAGCTATCTATTTTTTTATTTTTGGCCACCAATAAAATTCTTTCAGATCCCTGTACATCTTAGTGCTTCCTGGATGTATATAGTAAATCTAGACTCATTAGCCTCCTTTAACATTTCTTCCTTCAGCACTTTATCTCCAGCAAGATACATTCACCTTTCTATCACCACTATTCCATCATTCAGTATTTGGAAAGGAGTTTTAACTTCTGATTCTACTTTATCCCTTACCTTTTTAACCTCAGCATCCCTCATTTGCGCATCTAGTACTCTATCTTGAAATATTGACTTGATTTTTAACTGAACTAATAAAGAATCCCCAGGCCCAACCTTTATTTTAGCATTTATCTTTCCCAGTTCTATTAGCTCCCTACTATCACATTCATCTGGATCCACTGCTGCAACTTTATTCTTACGAGTAAGAGCATATGCAACGACATTAGCCTTTTCCGGATGGTAGTTTATCACACAATCAAAATCTTTAATTAACTCTACCCAACATCTTAAAAATCTGTACTTGAGACCCATACAAATAATATCTTCACACTTTCAAGGCAAACACAATTGCATCCAACTCTAGGTCATGCACTAGATAGTTGACCTCATGAGGCTTCAATTGCCTGGACGTATAAGCAATAACCTTTATGTGTTGCATTAACACATATCCAAGTCCTCTATTTGACACATCACTATAAACTACAAATCCCCCTATCCTCGATGGAAGAACTAATACCAAAGTAGTAGTTAGCTTCCATTTCAACTCTTAGAATCTCTCTTCATATTCTCTAGTCCACTCTCACTTAGTTCCCTTCCGGGTCAATCTTGTTATCGGAATAAAAATGGTGGAGAACCCTTTTATAAACCTCATGTAGTACCTCACTAATCTGAGAAAATTGTGAATCTTAGTTACATTGGCTGGTCTCTCCCATTTCAATACTGCCTTGACTTTCTGCGGATCAAAAAGTATTCCATAAGCTGAAATCACATGTCCCAAGAAGGTTACCTCTTTCAACCAGAACTCACATTTACTTAACTTAGCATACAACCGATACTCCCTTAAAGTTTGCAGTATTAATCTCAAATGTTGCTCATGCTCTTGGTCTGAACTAGAATAGACCAAAATATCATCAATAAATATTACTACAAACCTATCCAAATATGGTCGAAATACATGATTCATTAAGTCCATAAACACTGCTGGCGTATTCATCAGTCCAAATGACATTACTAGGAACTCATAATGTCCATAACAAGTCCTAAATGCAGTTTTTAACACATCCAATTCCTTAATTCTCAACTGATAATATCCTGACCTTAAGTCTATTTTCAAAAACTCCCTGGCTCCTTTGAGTTGATCAAAGAGATTATCTATCCATGGTAGTAGATATTTATTCTTTACCGTCACCTTATTAAGCCGCCAATAATTAATACAAAGCCTGAGAATTCTATCTTTTTTCTTTACAAATAACATCGGAGCTCCCCAAGGTGAACTACTAGGATGTATAAATTCTTTTTCTAACAATTCTTGTAGCTGTATCTTCAACTCAACTAGTTTCGTAGGCGTCATCCTAAGGGTGACTGAGCTATAGGAGTCGACCTGAGTATTATATCAATTGAGACTTTCACTTTCATTTTGGGAGGTAACTTGGGCAACTTCTCAGGAAACACATCTGGAAACTTCTTTACGATAAGAATGTCTGCCAATAACTCACTCCCTTTTCCCCATCTTTCATGTAAGCAAGATACACCTCGTATCCTCTTTGTATCAGTTTCCTGGCCCTCATTGCTAAAATAATACAACTTGGTATGATTTTTGTTTTCTCTCTGAATATCGCTCTTTTCCTATCAAGTCCCTGGAGAGTCACTGTTTTTGTAAAACAATCTATGTAGGCTTTATACTTACTCAACCAATCCATGCCTAAAATTACTTCAAAATCATACAATTCTAGCATTAATAAATCTACCCTAATTTCTAACCCATGAATACTAACCCTAATTCCCTTATATACAAAATCAATATTCATAGTTTCCCCTAGAGGCGTACTAATAATAAACCCTTTATCTACCTTACTAGGACCTTTTCCTAGTTTCTCTACTATCCGATTTGCCACAAAAGAATGGGCTGCCCCATAATCAATCAATGCATATAAAAATTGAGAATAACTTTATAAAAAATAAATAAAAACAAATTACAAAACTTAATTTTTAATAAACTCAATGTTGAAGAATAAAACTGAAAAAAATCAATTAAAAAAGGAACAAAAAAATAACTCGAGTCAACTTGGGTTAATCTGCCAAACTTGCAACCTGGATCATAAGACCAGTATAACCTAATAAAAAGCAAATTATGAAACTCAATTCTCAATCAACCTAGTATTGAAAGATGAAATTGAAAAAACAAAACGATTAAAAAAAGACACAAAAAATAACACGAGTCAATTAGAGTTAGCCCGCCAAACTCATGACCCAGGTCATGAGATAAGGATAATCTCTTAGGAAAAAGATCAAAACAAATCATAAAGCCTACTTCCCAATCAACCCAATATTGAAGTATGAAATTTAAAAAAAAAATCAATTAAAAAAAAAAAACAACTTGAGTCAATCAAGTGAACCTGTTAAATTAACGGTCTGGATAATGAGTTTAAAATAATCTCATAAAAAGTAAATTGAAAAAAAATATAAAGTTCAATACTTAATAAAAAGATAAAATTAAAAAAAAACAATATAAATTAAAAAAAAACTATTTACTAGGTGGGCTCCCCTTTAGTTTTTATTAATAATATTAATAATTATAAACATATAAATGTATCGAGGAGATCTGGGAGGACCGGAGAAGGAGGAAGTGTAAGCACATAGGGCCAATTATATGGGCCCATAATAAAAAATGCTTTTCGGTGAGTTTATAAACAGAAGAGAAGCAGGTGCAGCAGGGTTATCGGTGTATTTGTTTTTTATTTTAAAAATATTTTTTTATTGTTTTAAATTAATTTTTTTAATATTATATTAAAAATAAATGTTTTATAAAAAATATCATTTTAATATATTTTCAAATAATATTTTAAAAAATAATAATTATTATGATAATATGCAGCACCACCGATTTACGAGTAGAACGGCGAACAAATGTTGAAACGATTCAGGCTTGAATCCCCCTTCTCTTCAAGTTCAAGATCCAATATCAATAATGATTCTTTGTTTCCTTTCTTCTTCTTCTTCTTCTTCTTCTTCTTCTTCTTCTTCTTCTCCAGACGCGTGAGTTCCCTGTCTTGTCATCAACGAATTTCTTATATATATATATATATATATATATATATATATTATCTAACAGTTCTCTTGTGCTGTGTAGTTGTGGAGTATTAATGCAGAATAATGCAACTTCAGCCCCCCCATTAGCTGACGAGGAGGAAGAAAGTTAGGTGAAAAAAAATGATGTGGAATCTGTATGTACTTTTGTCTGTCTCCGTATCTTTCTTTCAAGTTTATCTTTCTTTCAAGTTTAATTAATATTGAATTCTTAGTTGGCAGCATGGAAATTCATTAAAAATTTTCAATTTCTGTATCTTGGGCTAGCCTTATTTGTAATTATTTATAACCTATGACATTGATTTGAAAGAACAGGATGAATTGAAGAACATGCATGCTGTTACAACAATGATACTCCATTGTGGATGAGATGAGTCACTCATCTATCATACGTGTTTCTCAGACCACCTTGAATGCTGGGAGTGGCTCTCCTGGATTTTCACATGGTCTTAATTGGGCTCTAGCTAGAAAAGGTGTTACTGTGAAGGATAAAAAGCCTTTAGAAACTTGAGTCCTTCTGAGCTACAACAGAAAGGTGCAATCGCAGCAGGCGGTGAACTTCAACGCATACTGTTACTATTTCCAATGATCTTTCTTTATATTCCATCACTGTGTTTATCTTATTTCTTTCTTTTTTTCATTTGTTTCTCCTTTCTTTTGGAATCTTTGTCAGGAGTTCCCATTCATGTTAGGGGGAGTCTTCTTGGGAGAGCTTCCGAAATTTCCAAGCCGTAATTCAGTAAACTTCTCAAACAGGCATGTTTTTAGTATGTGTTGTAATGTTTTTATTTTCTTGCGGTCTATGGACCACACCTTCTATCATATTCAATCTTGAAAGCATACCAATTTTCTTCGTGAGGCACAAGGGTGAATTTTGATAAAACAATGTTTATATGGGAATAAGGGCCAAGTCCTTCCTACTCTGGGGTGGTGTTGTAGTTTACAAGTTGTAGGTGAATTTATTTATAGACACAGTAAGAAATAACAATTTCTGCAATTTATTGGGACATGTCACTATTTTCCTTTGATCTTTTGATGTTCGGGTTCAGTCCAGAAGTACTATGCCTGGTTCACTTGCTTTCTATCAAGTCGCTGCTGGTCCTTTTCTACTTATTTTCAAATTTCTGTGGTCTTGCCCTTGTCAGAAAACTGTATGTATAACTTAAGCGATTTGGAAGTTGAAACATGAAATGGTTGCATGACTATAAATACTTGCATAGTTGGAACAAGAAAAAGTTCCAGGAGTCCATCAATCCCCAGTTTTACCAAGTGTTAACCACAGACTAGAACTGCAAGATAATCCAAATCTCTCCTACATCAATTTCTGTCCTCCCAATCTTTGGTTAATAGAGGAATCTTTCTCTTGAGTAGCCGGATCAATTAATTGTCATGGAAGATATTATTCACTGGTTCTTGTAGCTATCCTTTGGTATGCTGTGACATAAGATGTCAGAACTGTAATAGACAGCTATGTTCCTGTGTATTTTTGGAACATATTTTTTATGCTTGTTTCTTTGCTAAAAATAACCTTTTATTTTTTTTTCTATTTTTTTCTTATTAAGTCACAACTCACATATCTTCCATCTCAAACATTTACATTCATGATGGGGCGATTGGTGCATTGTCAAACTGTAATGCAAAAGTCCGTGTAATAAGTGATAGTCCTTCTGCAATATTACATCTCTCCAATATTCTTTGGAAGACACCTGCTCGTGCTGTTTCACATGACTGTTGTCCTTTTTGACAGTTAATGTTGCTTCATCTATAAGGTGATATCAAATTACATGCATTCATTGGTTCATTGCCTCTAGGGTCTTGCATTAAATAAGCTAAGTTGCTTATCCTAAGGTTGCTTTTTAAATTGTTGTCATCATAATAAATACTTCTCTTAGTCATTCTTAGATTACCCATGTCATCCATTAAATGGTAAGAGGTGGTGTGTGGGTTCGGACAGTTGCTAGAAAAATAAATAAATTATGTGGCATCTTAAATCGGTAAGGTAGGCAATAATCTGGAACTGAAGGATCCCCACCCTTCTTTCTGATGAAATCTATAACCTAAAAAAATTGGGGCTAAGGTATAACAACTCTACTTGCTTTTACTTTTCCATTATATGGTAAGATACTGTTTTTTTCTCTAATCTTCCGTGATGTTCTTTGATAGAAGTGCATATTGATGAAAACTGATGCTTTGTTTATGAATTCTGTATCTAAGGATTACATTTTGGTCACGCAGTCAAGGTGTTGTGGATGCTGTTGGTCTCGGAGCTCAAGGAAATAGTGGTCTTATAGCTGCAGATATTGAGCGTTCTTCACTTATTTTATGTGGTGAAGCGTCTGCTGATACCAGTGGAATTAAAGAAGCACTAGCCGCCTTGTCCGGGCCTATCATAGCTGCTAGAGGAGGCATTCCTTAATTGGCAAGATAAAATTCTATTATCTGATTTCATCAGATAATGCAATTAAATGCAATGTCTAATGAACGAGATACATCTGGACTTTGTGAATTTCAGGCTTCTAGTTTCTGGCAACTCTGTGATTGTTATATTTGCTCCTGAAGATATCATTCAGACCTGTGCTGGTAAACTGGTATCTGCAGATGCAGGTGTAATTCTTTCTTCTCAAGGTGTTGTGCCATATTTTCAGACAAGGAATTCTGGTGGACCTGGTTCTTTCAAATTCCCATCTGCTATTGTCTTTGCAACTTCTGACAGGTAGCCAAATCACTTGCTTTCAGTTACTTCTCACTGTTATTGGCCTAAAAAAATATGGCTTTGTTGTATGGCCTTGAGCATGTTCTTGCACCACAGAAATGCAATGATAACATTTGATCAAGCAGTGGCGGAGCTAGGATTTTAGGTTTGGGGGGCAGATGAATATCTTCAGATGAAAAAGTTATTAACATATATGAAGTAAATAGTTGGAAATTGCATAGTAGGGTTTTGCAGGTAACTGTTTAAGGCTATTTTGTATAAAACTTCGAAACTATTTTGCAAAACCCAATTTACTCGAGGGACTCTTTTATTCATTGGGGGGGGTTGTTGGCTCCCCACCAGCCCTCCCTTAACATGCTGCTGTGATCAAGTTGTTAAGGATGCGATTCTAAGAGAACGATGAATATGGATTTCAGGACATATATTATATAGCTATTGTGTGTTGGGCGATAGCATAAAAACGGCCCAGTTAATTTAGTTGCATAATCACCTAGTGATTGTTCAGGCACTGTTCTAATATGGCCTATAGCGATAGTAAAAATTAGTCCAAAGAAAATTTTTATTTGTTGCTTTCTTCCATTATGCTTCAGTTTACATTTACTTTCCGAGCCATGAAATTTTTTCTTCATATATATATGTATCCGTTTATCCTTTCTTGTTGTTGGAGCATTTCCACTGCATATAGAGACAGTCCTTCCATTAACACATTAGAATTCGCAAAGGCTCTTTCATCAGAGGTAAAGAATGAAAGCCTGCTTAATCATTTAATGTCTACAGAAATTATCAGATATCCAATTCTGTTAACAACTATTCTAACACAGATATGTAAATCGATTCATCTGTTCATGTTGAAAGACAACCAAATCCCATCCTTACTGGTTAATGTCAAGGAAGGAGAAAAGAGTCTTACAGGTAAGGGCAAAATGGATGACTTGAAATATTTAATATTCCATCTGTAATGAATTATTTGCTTATGAGAGAGAGTTCATTTGATATTGTTCATGGCTATTAAGTTTATGCGATTATTTGTGCCTCATAAATATAAATATATATGTGTGTGTGTGTGTGTGTGTGTGTGTATTCTTGTGAATAAAGTATGTTTGATTCCTCTGGTTATGGGATGCCATAAAACCTGGATTATGAGAAGTAAATGGTGCATGCAATCTGCTTTCTTCATCCTTACGGCTGGGAAAGAATGCCAGGTGACAAGGGATATCTCATTAAAATACTATGTTTCTGTCTATATTATTTATCAAAACTTATTATAAAAACTTCATCCCTTATCCAAAAGAAAAAAAAAAGGCCATCTCCTCTCTCTTAAGAGCTTGGATATTGTCAGGATTTAATTCGGTATTATAACCTACACCATAACTTTTGTCCCAGAAGAAGCAGCGAAGACATCAAGTCCAATCAGATGATGATTTCTCGCTGCATTTTTGGGTAAAAAAGAAATCGTATAACCTTTACTCTTACATCTTTAGTTATTAATCTCAAATGATTTGTTGGTTGATTTTCCAGGACATCAGTTTCTGACACTCGTTCAATCATCTCTGTCAAATAAGGTAGCTCCGTACATGAGTCTCTGTTGAGAGCTAACCTACCATGGTGTTTAATGTGTATCCTCAGATAAACTAAAGTTCGATTACAATTTTAAAGCTTGAACAATTTAGTTTGTTCAAGCTAAACTATAAATTCTCAAAGTTATGTGAACAATTTAGTTTGTTCAGATAAACTAAAGTTCGTGTAAAAAATAGATTTAACAAAAGATATAAATTGTAGCTTTTCTCGAAACTAAAATTTTACCATAATTTGAGATAAAGAGTAAGTTTAAATAATTTTTGAAGTAATAGAATACCTGGAGATATTTCTAATCAAACGGAGAAATCATTAATACAAGAATGGGAAGACAGAGCTGGCGCAAATAAAGGCTTAACTCCTCTGCACCAATTTCAATACAAGCGCATTTAGCAAGCTAGTTACTGCCAGATGACATGATCAATAAACTGTTAAACTTGGAAAAAGAATCACAATCACAGATCTGTGCTTGACAGAATGCATGATTAAGAAAAGAAACCCTCTTTATAATTGCAAGCCGTGATCTCCCAGGTGGAGTGATCTATCTGTTTCTTGAGTACTTGCTGTCAAGTTGGCAGGTGATCTCTTGGACGGCCTCTGACTGGCCAGGGAGGCCAGCTTCACAACTCTCTTGGTCCTCCAGCTGCACATGCCAAATGCCAGTACTCTTGTTAAAACCCACTTCGCTCTTCTTTTCTATCTGCTTACTCATGCATTGAACATAACTGTAGAAACAAGAGAATCCAAACCCCTCGTTCATATCATTATTAAAATGTACTCCAGGTTTATTGATTTTATTGCAATAAATTAATATTTTCAAGATATATAGGATGAAATTAAGATGGTCTGTGTACAATCTGATATCGTGTTCTCTGGTATCCATTATTGTGTTCATGCCCTTGGCATATCTTGCAAAGCAAGCTACCAATTCTTGAAGCCATACATTGATTGCTTCAGTTTTTGCTGTCACTTCTTTCTAATTTTATTCAAAAGCTCTGAAAGCCATACTCTTCGTTCATGGCCCAAGGCAGTCACTGTAATCCCTTTGTTTTCAATAATATACACGTATGATTTGATTAGTAGCTCGTGAAAGGGGAAAATGATCCAATCCCATATGCAATATCAACGAAGCTCATATGTTCAATATAGAAAAAAAAGCCGAATCGTGACGTATTTAAGAATCATTTTCTAATGAATTATATAATGTCAGGCATTGGATTATAATAATAAGCATGACGAGTAGTGGAATAAAACAGAAGCATAGAAGAGAAGAACCTTGATGAGCTGACAGAGTCAAATCCCAGATGCAGTGCATGGAGAAAGTAAATTGAAAATCACGAAAAGTAGTTGACTTGCAGAGGAGCATTAAATTCTGAAGTATTTCCAGCTATACATCATGTAAATGACTCGACTCATCATAATCATCAGCAAATAACAATGCACAAAGGACTCCACCACCTTGCCAGCTATAACTTATAAATACTATGAAGATGTTGTGTCAGTATTGGCTCATATGAAAGATTACATGCTGTCTCCATCTCTATCTTCATTAAATAGATAAGCAAGCAAGCATGCAAATTCAAACTCAAAATGCTAGCTGCGCCTAGTTTGCTACCAAACTCACTATACAATGAACCCCACCAAGATTTAATGCCATTTTTCACAATGGAAATCCTTTGTTGGCTCTTTCCAAACTCTCGTTTCTTTTCTCTGCTACTTACAGTACCTACCACCTCCCCAACTATCACCAGCCACGTTCCTTTAATGCTCTCTCCCAGTTAAATACTTGCATATTTCCTTTTCATTTTGCCTTGCTCATTTCTTCTTCTTCTTTCTCTAGCGAAGTTAAAAAATATGGCAACAGCCGCTTCTTTCAATCAAACTTCAAAGACAGTTTGTGTAATGGATGCTTCTGGGCCTTTAGGTTCTTCCATTGTGCACAGGCTCTTACAGAGAGGTTACAGTGTCCATGCTGCTGTCCAAAACCAAGGTTTGTTTGGGTTTTGTTTTTTTGCCTTAACTCTTATTCTCTTGTAATTTTTTCTTATTATGAATCATACCTTGCTTGGTATTCGTGATCGTCATATGCCTCCTAATTAGTTCCCCATAGAAACTTTAGATGGATATTTCCTGGCTCCTCTACCTTATTACTCTACAATCGAGCCAATCTTGTCTTTATTTTTTATATGATTATAGAGCTAGATTATTTGGTCCGCTTCCAGCAACTTCAATTAATTCAAACCCTGATGGAATCATGTATTCCTCCTAATAATTTTACAAAAATCAACTTGCTCAGTTTCAACTAGAATCGAATATTTATTAGCCAAAAGGGAGACATTAATATTGGAGAAAAAAACAATATTATCAGTTACCCAGCAAAGAAATGGAGATTCTTCTCCTTACAGTACTGGTCATACCGAATATAACACCACTCGCCTGCTTTATGTATGTTTCCCAAGGCTAAGTGTGCTATAGTTATGTGATTACTTGTTTTCAACGTTCATAGTAATTCGTACCAGAGTGTATGTAGAATTTGTTTTCTAGTTTTCACATATTATTATTATTATTCTCATGTATGGAATTTCTCTCTCGCGTTGCTTATTGGACAATTGGATTTGCAGGTAAATTATGGCAATCATTTGAAGGATTATCCTGCAACAACGAGAAATTGAAAGTTTTCCATTCCGACCCTTTTGATTACCACAGCATAATGGATGCCTTGAAGGGATGCTGTGGCTTGTTTTATTCCTTTGAGCCCCCCTCAGATCAACCCACCTATGATGTATGCCAACTCTACATTCTTCTTCTTATATTAGTGCAGGAGCGCGCGCGCACATACGAGATTATTAAAAAAAAAAACAAATAAATAAAAGAGAGAGAGACGGAGATATCAGAGCGATGATATTGATACATAAAGCCCGGTTGATTGGTGCAGGAATTCATGGCTGATGTAGAGGTGAGGGCAGCACACAATGTATTGGAAGCATGTGCACAAACAAACACTATAGACAAAGTTGTCTTCACTTCCTCTGCAACAACTGTTATATGGAATGACAGTCACAGAAAGGCACCTGATCTTGATGAGAGAAATTGGAGTGACCTAAATTTCTGCAGAAAGTTTAAGGTATTCAAGATCTTTTAAATTCTAAACGCTTCATCTTAATCGGTATTTGTAGCTTGCGGATGCATACGTTTATCGAAAGACTTGTCAATATTTCTATTTTATGGAGATGGAAGCACCACAAAAGGGTGCTGATTTTTTTTCCGCTTTATCTGATTTATTGTTTGCCCCTGTGAATTTCATGCCAGTGCAAGTATATGGCACAGAATAATCACATTAATCATAAATTTAGAAGATGATGTTGGCTGCTTATTATTTTGTCAACATTTTCTGGCTATTCTACTCCCTATATCATTAGCTTAGTTTGGTAAGTAATGGGGTGAGGTTAGTTAGAAAATAATATAAATTATATTTAGAAACCTCACGTAATAGCTTGAGTTTTTGGGTTAAGATGATTATTTGACATGGTATCAGAGCTTTAAAGACCAAACAGTCGCAAGTTCGAATCTTATCACCATCATTTTCTCTCCTAATTAAAATTAATTAACAGCATAAGATAGTATGAATCTATGCAAGTTTCAAACCCAAAGGACTTTTACTTGAGAGAGTGTGTTAAAGAATAATACTAAAAGCTTAAGCTTTTGAATCGAGATGATTATTTGACGAAGCTAACAACAGAAAAGCATAGATATTCCCATTTCTTTCATCCAACTCTAGTTATTATGATTAATAACTATGTGGAACCAGATATGTTGACCTGCTTTAAACTTGTAATAGATAAGTTTTGATTGACGAGATTTACATTTCTGAGCAGCTATGGCAAGCACTATCAAAAACGCTAGCTGAGAAGACAGCATGGGCTCTAGCAATGGACCGAAGCATCAACATGGTGACCGTAAATGGAGGGCTCTTGATGAGTCCTGATCTAACAATCGCAAATCCTTATTTAAAAGGAGCAGCTGAAATGTATGAAGATGGTGTATTTGTTACTGTGGACCTCAGGTTCATCGTGGACACACACATCCATGTATTTGAAGACATTACATCTTATGGAAGATATCTCTGCTTCAACCATGTCATCAAATGCAACGAAGATGCTGTTAAGCTCGCTAACACGCTGTTGCCACCCTCCGAATCTTCACTTCCTCAGAGGTTGGTTTTGACATGATGACTTGTTATTATCATTTCTTTTGTGGCTTGAAAATCTGATCAAATGCCTTCACAACACATGTTTGGCGGTGTTCAGATAAAAAACTAGCTAGGAGTATGAGCGGAAAAGAGTCAAATTTTCAGAAAGTAGTGTAAAGTGCATGAACTTGAGCTTGTGTGTATAACAATGGAAGTGTTCACTCTAAGCATTAACCTCTTTGAGATACTTGCAAGCCATGCTTGAATATATAAATCAGCAGTTCTCCAATCTGCGGTGGGTTTGTGGCTAAGACAGAGTGTGTGTTTTGTGGGTGTTTAGTGCAGTAAGTAACCTTTTCTGTTCACTTGGTTTGCAGTTTGGAAGATACAAGAATCCACCAACAAAGGATAAGCAATAAGAAACTAAACAAGCTAATGGTGGACTTTGACAGTAAACTTCGAGTTGATTGATTGCAGCCCAGATGGGCAAGCAAATAATAACTTCATCTGCGCTCCCATTTTTTTTTTTTTTTCTTCTTAGATAGAGATGTAATGTTCTTTACTGTTACCTTTTCTAGGTTAAAATGAGCTTCAACTGATTGGAGGCTGCATATTCTGTGTAGAGTCCTTGTTTCTGGCAAGGAAATACTTGTACTTTACCATTTGATTTTATGTCGAGTTCATCAACAATGGTTTAGCTACTCAAAACTCTCTAGGCATGTCCAAGTTTCCTTTGATTCTTAACTTATCAAGGAGATCAGTCTGATAAAAGTAGGTTCAAATCAAGGTTTTTCCTTGCTCTTCCTAAAGGGATATACGTAATCTGATCTTCTCCTAATAAATATGCTTTCTTGGATATATATAGCAAAAAAGTAAAAATACACGAATAATCAAATGAAGGACATGACTCAAGAATACATCTTCAGATAGGCCTATTACAGGCACTTGCTGGATTAGAAAACCTTTGATTATTTAACTAAGCACTGGTGGATTGTGGCATCAGTTAACTCAATATTTTTTAAGGAAAACGGTTCCCTTTGTATTTATTTAATGGAATGAGTTTTTAATTTGTCTCTGTCTATGTTAACTAAATTCAAGTGGATCAATTAAAAAAAAAAAAAAAGATGAGTCGAGGCTCTCTCCTATAAGAAAAGAAAAGAGAATCGTATTGCTAATTCATACTCTTATACTTGAAGAATCTATGCGTGAGATTTTTTTATTATTATTATAAATCTAACCCTTTTGATGTGAGAAATGACAAAGAAAGCCTTGTAGATGTTCGTCTTAATAACATAAATAAAGATTCGAGAGTGTTTGGGAATGCGGTAAAAACCATGTTCTAAAACATTTTGAAATTTTTTTTAAAATAATTTTTTTTATATTTTTAGATCGTTTTGTTGTGCTGATGTTAAAAATAATTTTTAAAATACAACTTATTATATTTATTATAAGACCACTTTCATTCACTTCATCAATTGATAAGCCTCCCTTCCTTTTATTATATTTATTATAGAACCACTTTCATGTGAAGACCAACATTCCATTACCTATGCATCCATTGATTCATTTCAATAATCATATCTCGTGTTTTAAGACACACTCTTAGTCACTGTCAGTGTGGTTGGCTCAATTTCACATCAAAGTTATTGCAATTATGGTTGGCTAATTGAAATAAATTTTTAAATTTTTTAAAGAACATCTTGCAATTAATTTTGAGTTCTCCACTTTATTTTTACCCTTTTATATTTAATATTTGAGATTGTAACCTATACACGAGGTGCTTTTTCAATATTAAATTAACTTATTTCTTTCCATAAAAAAAAAACAAAAATCTTTCTTTCAAAAAATACAAGTTTATTTTAAATTGCATATGGCTAAATTCTAAACTTTTTCATGCATATTTTAAGATGAAATAAATTGTTTTTTTTATCATACTTTAAAAAATACAAAAATCAATTAATGGATATCATAACAAGTTTGTGATTATCCATAGCATTTGACCGAAATTTCAAAAACACCACAAAATTCAATTTGTTTAATTACTATATAGGGTATAAATTTTACAATGTAATGTATATTCCCGGTATTAAATTGAATGAATTGGAAAAAATAAAATGTTAGGAACTAATTGTAGACTTTAATATTTGGGAATATTAAATTACACTATAAAGTATATCCACATGTATTAAAGATACAAAATAAAAATAAATACATCGTTAAATTTTGGGCTTTAAAATGGTTAGGTTTTTAGTCTGATATGGCAGAGACATCCTTACCGAGGAGGATCTATTCTTAAATCATAGACATGCCAATGAATTGAAACATGACCTAGGAAAAAACAATCAATTAATAATGTAGCTTATCATAGGTAGGATATACTAGCGGTGACGCGTCTTTTTCATGCACAACTAGTCCCCTTAACCCTTCAAATAATAGTTTTATGATTAATCTCAACACATCCAAAATCACTTTCCATTTAAGAGGAAGACCTGTCATTCGACGTTATGCACACCACGACAACCTTTATTACTCCTTGAAAGTCCACTTTCAATTTAGAAGGAAGACTCATCATTCGACGTCATGCACACCACGACAACCTCTATTACTCCTTGAAAGTTTCAATACAAAATTAATTGTGATATTCTCCCATTTCCATTCCAATACTAGAAGAGGTTGTAACTCTCTAGTAGGTTATCGATGTTTTAACTTTATTTGCTGATAAAAAACACATCTTTCTACAAACTCTGCTATTTCTTTTTAATACTAGATCACCAATAGTATTCTTTTAGGTCTCGATATATTTTTGTGCTCCTTGAATGAGCTTAAAACATGATTCGTGGTCCTCTTTTAGAACTTTTTTCTATATATATATATATATATATATATATATATATATATATATATATATATATATATATATATATACTCCATGACAAGGACACCATTTCCTATTATTCAGAAAAATGTCTTATTATTTGATTTTACTGTAGTCTTCATCTTTTCTACTTTATTATTTTATTAAGCCTTTAAAATCTTGTTACATAACACTAGTTTTACTGTTATATATGCCTTCAAGACAATCAATGAAATTATCACCAAATAAATTAACCATTTCTAAATTTGATATTTCACCAGTTCTCACAAAATTGAATTCTAAACCCTAGGTATTTTAAGCAAGTTGAAATGAATATTGAATAAATAAAATAATAAATAACTAATGTAAATTTGGAATAATTCTCGAAGGTTAGTCGAGGAATACAAATAAATTCATTCAAAAACAATATTAAATTTCATCAAAAACTTGGAGAATTACTTGGAATTACTTAAAAGACTTGCGTCAAAGGAAAAACTATAATTTTTGAAAAATTTCTAGCCACTCCTTCACTTTAAATTGTCAACCATGAGAGATGAAAAATAGTTTTCTTCATCTTTTCTTCCTTGTTTTTTCTCCAAAATCCCGTAGGAAAAATCAAGTTAAGAACATAATGTGTGAAATTAATAGAGTTTAAACACTTAAACACAATAATCCAAGGAAGATTAAAGTGTGAGAAAATGAGTGTTAGAGAAAGAAATCAAAGAAATTAGAGGAAGAAAAAGGAGTGGTGGAAAGTTACCCGCAAGACTTATTTTAAGTACAAAACAAATGGGTAAAGTGTTTTTTCTCAATTACCTTGTTGATTTCATGAGGTTTGACAAAATTAAGCACAATTCCTAAATTTTTAAATAGTCATTTGGTATTAATGTTCATTTAACATTAAAGCATGAAGTGTGTCTGCCATGTTAAATCATGTTTGTTTTCTATATAATAGTTATTGATAATTTGAATAAAATTTCAAACTCTTTTCAAATCTTATTCCATTTTAGCCAAGGATTTCTGAGTCAATACTATTTGAGAACATATAGAATATTTTTTTTAATTCATCTAGGGTGTTGAATCTTCTCTTGATTGGTCAAGTATCTTTATATAATTCAAGGTATAACTAATGTCTACCCCATAATTTAATATATTTCCTACTCGTTGGTAACATTCGCACGATAATATTAACTTTCCTACCCGTGGGCAACATTCACGCAATAATAATATTCTTCTTGCTTGTAGGCAACATTCAAGCAATAATAATATTCTCCTTCTCGTTGGTAACAATCACACGATAATATTATTTCTCTTGCCCGTTGACAATATTCACACAATAATAATACTTCTCATGCATGTTAGCAACATTCATGTAACAATATTTATCATGGCCATAGGCTATGTTCACATAACAATATTATTCATGTCCGTAGACAATATTCACATAACTATATTTCTTATGATACACATAAGTACACAATACATATAATATCTATCACATTCGAGCATTCAAAACTTTTAGCAAATCAAAGAAGTAAGGGGACGATTCTTACCTTGAACTCCTGTTATACATGCTCTAAAGAAGACGGGTACCACTCTGAATACTCCTCATGCTCCTCCAACCAAGTGAGCTCCTCCAAATACGGATGATCTCGCTCCAGCACCTCTCATGAATAAAATAAAGGGTATCATTATTAATATTTTATGAACCCCACCATATATGTGAATTCTCGTATACTCTTAATCACATTCACACAAGTTCATCATCAATACTTAGTTTAAACTTCTAATTATTTTTCTTTAACCAATTCATCCAATCCATTGGAGTTTCTAGGTCATTCAATTTCTCATACTCATACTTATTCCATACCATCAAAACACATGCTTACAATTTTTATTCTTCATCCTCAACTCTACTTCACATGTCATTAATATATATTTAGCTACCACTTCTCAACTTATACATCCTTCTAAATTTTCTTGCAAGACATTTATAAATTCATTCGTATCATCTTATTAATAATAATATCACTACTTTTATTTCTTTGAAATTAAACTTTCCAAAATTTATCAAGTAAAGCATTCATACGGTTATTAATTTCTTTTCAATTTGGTCGAAACTATACCTATAGAAACCATGTGTCCCTTTCAACCTTTTCCTTCTAAATTTAATCTTAAACCCATTCGTTTACACATATAACTACCATTATATAAAAATCCTTATACAATTTCTTATCTCTTCCCCTATAACTTATTTTAGCTAAATGGCCTCCATGAAGAAATCCATGAATTCTTTTCAAATTCTTGTTCAAGATTATTTTATCACATTGGATTTCAAGTTTTAAAACATTAATCCAATACAATATTACATTCAAAATCCTTCCTATTAATTCTTATACTTAGGCCGAAACATCCAAGTCCATTTCCTTTGGATTTTTTTTCTACATTTTCCCAATATTTCAACTTAATCAACTCATTTACATGTTTCACTAACCAATATTTAAGAATACAACTCAATTTTCCTATCCCTATTTTTTTCCCCTACTGTAGCTGAATGCACCCCTATAAGAAATCATGAGGTTTCTCTTCAATTTTCATCATAATTTCACTTAACCTAAATCATGAAACATGTTTAACAACACAATTCATAGCAATATCAACAACAACACATTTCACTACTACATCTTCCATAAGCCCTAACAACTTTGATTTCATCGAAACATGTATTCAATCAAGTTTTCTAAATTTTTCAGAAACTAGTAGCAGATTCAAGAAGCAATACGTAATTAACCATTGCTTATATGTTCAAACCCATGGTCAGAATATAGAACCTGGAGTCTTTCACAATATATCTCAAAAACAAAAAGATCCAGCAGTTAAATTAGACATGATTGCCTTTATACCAAATTGACCTGAAAAATCAGGGTTCTCTAGACCTTTATTGCCAAAAGAGAACAGCTTCTTCCTGGTGTCTTTATTTAAAATCTCCACCATGCATAAGAAATATACTGATATTTTGAACCTCTCTTCCAAATTTATAAGCAATCTAATGGTAGACGAAAAAAAAACACAGTGTTGAAGTTGACTGTTCCGAAGTAAGAAATTCCAACTTTGTACAGTTTTACTTTTTCAATTGTAACTTCCAAACAAAAAATGATATTGGAATACCCAACAATTAGATTGTAGAAGAGGTTAAGAAGAACACCATATCCAAAATTAGGGTTAATTTGACAGTGAAAGATGGCACAATGGGCTTCACATTAATGTTATCCTATTTCCATTTCTCTTATCCATAACCATCATAAAAATTTGCTTAGAGTTTTCATCACTTTTGGTTAAAATAGTGCGATTGTATGCGAGTTTTATAACGACAATCAACAATTTTCATGTATAAAATCATACATTATTTTTTTTTTAGAATTCTACTCTATTAATATTATACTATCGTTGTTTTTCTCTCCAATTTATAAAAACCTTCCTTTAGATAATTATTTTACCTAGTTAAGGAATTTACACGATTCATTACTGGTTAACATTTCACATATCAATTCATTACTTTATTTCATTCAAAATTCAAGTTAAATTTCTAAAGGTTCTCATCCCCATCCATAGAAAATTTTCCTTTTAATTATCATTTTTTTATTAAAATTTATTATTTTTAGCATTGATTTATCGATTTTAAGTTGAGGGTTTACACACACATTTATTATTTCACGAATCAATTCATTACTTTATTTTATTTAAAATTGAAGTTAAATTTCGAAAGATTCTCATCTAATCTATAGAAAATTTTCCTTCTTAATTATTATTTTTTTTTATTAAAATTTATTATTTTTAACACTGATTTATCGATTTTAAATCGAGGGTTTACATACATATTTATATACACAATATATATATATATATATATATATATATATATATATATATATATATACTATTTTATTTTATATATGATATATATTTTATAAATATATAAATTTTTTACTTGAGAAATAATAAATATAATATGAATATGAAGAAATCTCAACCAGTAGCCACCCTAAAAAGAACTGCAAAATGCCGGGACCCACCAAGAAATAAACCCACATCCTTAAACCCTAACATCACTTTTCTCTTTGGCTTGCCCTTACAAGCACAAACAAAACCTTCCTTCCTCCTCCTCTATCCCTTCCACCCAAAA
>Ga0307515_10001436_pt1 | contig 53821 bp, 48 predicted proteins | sample 17_EM_MG_FD_194513 | JGI IMG/M metagenome (GOLD analysis project Ga0307515, IMG submission 194513) | Populus trichocarpa ectomycorrhiza microbial communities from riparian zone in the Pacific Northwest, United States - 17_EM | ecosystem: Host-associated > Plants > Roots > Unclassified | place...
GCTGTTGATATGAATTGTACTAACTCTTTCGAGAACTGATAACACCTGTGTTTGATGTCATAAGGTTTTTCATTCAATGCTTCCTATTTTTGAATTTTGACTTTTTAATTTTGACTTAACTATGCCAGAACCTCCGGTTTCGGCAACGGATCTGCGTAATGAGCAAGACCGAAGTTCCTAACTGTCGCTTCAGCTCCATTAGTTACGTGCCATTCAAACTCATCTCTGAAGTGGCGGATAGCACTGGCTACAGGCCAGGCTGCCGCGTCACCAAGCGGGCAAATAGTATTTCCTTCAATCTTTTTAGATACATCAACCAGCAGGTCCATATCGCTCATTTTGCCATGGCCATGCTCTAAACGGTGCAATACCTTTTCCATCCATCCGGTACCTTCACGGCATGGCGAACATTGTCCGCAGCTTTCGTGGTGATAAAAACGGGTGAAGTTCCAGGTGTTACGTACTATACATTGGTCTTCATCATAAGCTATAAAACCGCCTGAACCCATCATGGTACCGCTCACAAATCCGCCATCGGCCAATGATTCATAGCTCATCAGGCGTGGTTCGTTATTAATGGTTTTCAGGAACAGGTTGGCCGGTAAAATCGGCACAGATGACCCGCCTGCTACAACCGCTTTTAAGCGTTTGCCGTTGGCAATACCGCCGCAATATTCGTCGGAGTATAAAAATTCTTCCACCGGCAAGCCCAGGTCAATTTCATAAACCCCTGGCTTTTTCACATTACCACCAGCCGAAATCAGCTTGGTGCCTGTACTGCGGCCGATGCCTAATTTGGCATATTCGTCGCCGCCTTCGTTAATGATAGGTACTACGGCGGCAATTGATTCCACATTATTTACCACTGTTGGGCAGCCATACAAACCGGCAATAGCCGGGAATGGCGGTTTAATACGCGGGTTACCACGCTTGCCTTCCAATGATTCTAACAGGGCGGTTTCTTCCCCGCAGATGTATGCACCACCACCCGGTTGTACGTACAGCTCCAGGTCGTAGCCCGATCCTAATATGTTTTTTCCTAAAAATCCTTTTGCTTTAGCTTCCGCGATGGCCCTTTCCAGGATGCGTATCTGCGGCATCATTTCACCGCGAACGTAGATGTATGATGTTTTGGCACCCAGCGCAAAGCTGGCTACAATCATCCCCTCAATTAATAAGTGAGGGATGTAAGTCATCAAATAACGGTCTTTAAATGTACCTGGCTCCGATTCATCGGCATTACAAACCAGGTAGCGTTCTACACCCTCGGGTTTAGCCAAAAAACTCCACTTCATGCCAGTTGGGAAACCCGCACCACCACGACCGCGTAAGCCCGATTTTTTTACCTCTTCCACAATCGCCTCTGGCGTCATGGTTTTTAAAGCTTTCTCTACAGATGCATAACCACCTTTTTGGCGGTAAACATCAAATGTATTGATGCCGGGTACGTTTATATGTTCTAAAAGTAATTTGCGTCCCATTGCTTTAATTTTTTGCTTTTGCCTTTAAATCTCCAATCAGTTTATCAACCGATTGGTTAGTTAAATTCTCATAAAAAGTATATTCGGGGCCAATTTGAAGCACGGGGCCGTATCCACACGCGGCAAGGCACTCTACGCCTCTCCAGCTAAATAAGCCATCGGCTGTAACTTCGCCTTCGGGTACACCAAGCGTTTGCTCAATATGATCCATGATCTTATCGGCGCCAACAACTCCACAGGGGCCTGTACGGCATACTTCCAATACGTATTTACCACTTGGCTTAAGCAGGTACATAGTGTAAAATGTAGCTACTTCGTAAACCTCTATCGGTAATATATCCAAATAGGCTGCAACCTTATCCATAGCCTGCGGGCTTACCCAGCCAAACTCGGCCTGTACATAGTGCAGGATAGGCAACAATGCCGATTTTTGCTTACCTGCGGGATAGCGGGTAACCACGTCAGCAAATTTATTCAGCAGTTCCGGGCTAAACTCAACCGAAACCTGAGTATCTTCAACTCTAAGCATCTAACTCTCCGGCTATAACGTTTAAACTACTCATATTAATAATCGCATCTGATAATAACATACCGCGGCTCATCGGCGCATACATCTGGTAATTGATAAAGCTTGGCCTGCGGAAATGCAAACGGTATGGGCTGCGCCCGCCATCATTCACCAAATAAAAACCTAATTCGCCATTGGCACCTTCAACCGAATGATAAACCTCGGTGTTAGGGGTTGGTATCTCGCCCATCACAATTTTAAAGTGATAGATCAAGGCTTCCATGTTATTATAAACTTCTTCTTTTGGGGGCAGGTAAAACTCCGGCACATCAGCATGGAATATATCCGATGGCTCTTTGTCCAGTTTGGTTAACGCCTGGTCAATAATGCGCAGGCTCTGCCACATCTCTTCGTTACGTACTAAAAAACGACTGTAAACATCGCCATTGGTACCTACGGGTACTTCAAATTCAAAATCTTCGTATGACGAGTATGGGTTCATGGCCCTTACATCGTAATCAACACCAGTGGCTCGTAATATCGGGCCTGTCCAGCTATAACTTAAAGCGTCCTCGGCGGTAACAGCAGCCACGTCTTTTGTCCTGTCGACAAAAATGCGGTTACGGTTAAACAGCGACTCAAACTCTTTTAATGTCTTGGGGAAATCAACCAAAAATTTACGCAGTTTGGCAAAAGCAATGGAGTTAAAATTACGTTCAAATCCGCCTATACGGCCAATATTTGTAGTTAAGCGGCTGCCGCAAACTTCTTCATAAATTTCATAGATAGCTTCGCGGAATTCCATCATATACAGGAAGCCGGTAAAAGCACCGGTATCTACACCCAATACACCGTTACAAACAATATGGTCGGCAATACGGGCCAGCTCCATCACAATTACACGCAGGTAATCAACACGTTTTGGCGTAGTAATTCCTAACAGTTTCTCAACCGTCATATGCCAGCCCATGTTATTGATGGGCGATGAGCAGTAGTTAAGCCTGTCGGTTAACGGGGTTATCTGGTAAAAAGGGCGGTGCTCGGCAATTTTTTCAAATGCGCGGTGAATGTACCCTATGGTTGATACGCCGCTCACAATTCTTTCACCATCCAACTGCAGCACGTTTTGAAACACACCATGGGTTGCAGGGTGAGTTGGGCCGAGGTTTAAGGTTGAAAGCTCGTTTTGCGGATCGTTATCTGTATATACAGGATGGTTTTGCATCAGTATAATTTAATTTTCTTTTATATCGTGATACCGCTCAAGGTTCCCCTTTGCGGCATATGTTATCTTCCGAAAAAGTAATCCTTTTTGTCAACACGGTTTGGATCTTCCAACGGGAATTCTTTTCGCATCGGGAAAGCCGTCATGTCGTCAACATTTAAAATGCGGCGCAGATCAGGGTGGCCGTCGAAGATCACTCCAAAAAAGTCGTAAGTTTCGCGCTCCATCCAGTTAGCACCCTCCCACAGTACGGTGGCGGTTGGGATATGTACATCGCCATCAACCAAAAATACTTTTATCCTGATACGGGTATTGGTAGTGAGGCTGTGCAAATGGTAAATAATGCCAATCTGCTTTTCCTGCTCAGGATAGTGGATGCCGGTAATATCTGTTAAAAATATAAATTTAAGGGCCGGATCGGTTTTCAGGAAAGCAAGCAGGTCGATGATCTGCTCGCGGCTTGTTTCTACAGTAAGTAAACCATATGGCTCACCCACTAAAGTCACCTGCTCACCAAATTTTTCGCCGATTCTTTTTAAAAGCTCTTCGTTGGGTATCTGGGCCATTCTTATTGGATTCCGTATTTAGCTAATAATTCCTGGTATTTAGGCTCGTTCCTTCTGCGAAGCGTCTCCGTTTTTACCAGTTCCTGTATATTCATAAACCCATCAATAATGGCTTCGGGACGCGGCGGGCAGCCGGGTACATAAACATCTACCGGGATAACTTCATCAATACCCTGTAACACAGAGTAAGTATCAAAAATACCACCGCTTGATGCGCAGGCACCAACAGCCATCACCCAGCGGGGCTCGGCCATTTGCAGGTAAACCTGGCGCAATACCGGAGCCATTTTTTTGGCAATAGTACCCATAACCATCAGTAAATCTGCCTGGCGTGGCGAAAAGCTTAAACGCTCGGCACCAAAACGCGAAAGATCATAGTGAGAAGCCATTGTAGCCATAAATTCAATACCGCAGCATGATGTGGCAAAAGGCAATGGCCATAGTGAGTTAGCGCGGGCCAAGCCAACCGCCTTATCAAGCGATGTGGCAAAAAAACCGGAACCTTCAACCCCCATAGGGGCATTAACTATTTGAATATCACTCATTGAATAATGTTAATAGAAAACATTACCTGACCTAACAGGTAACGAGCGCAAAATTACGTAAATAACGATGTAAAAGGTACACTATGCGTAGCCGATGGCTATATTTAGAATTGTTCTAAACTAATCCCAGTCTAACGCGCCTTTTTTAATAACGTAGATAAAACCTAATAAGAGGGTAGCCATAAAGATGAACATCTCAATCATTCCCTGCATTCCCTGTTCGCCCATGGCTTTAAAATTAACTGCCCATGGGTACATAAAAATAACCTCGACATCAAACAATACAAACAGGATAGCTACCAGGAAATACTTGATAGAAATAGGTGTACGGGCATTCCCTACAACCTCGATACCCGATTCAAAAGGTGTAAGCTTATCTTTTGTTTTACGTTTAGGGCCAATTTTATGTGTTACAAACATGGTAGTAACAACAAACCCTAATGCAACAAGCATTTGAAATATAATGGGCAAATAATTAATGGGTTCCATGCTGCAAATATACTAATGGATTGATAATAAAAAAGCCTTATTAGATTCAAGAGTCAAGAATCAAGAGTTAAGACAAAAAATTATCGGGATAGAGCCACCATAAAAACATGAACTAACTATCAAACATGAAGTTTTAAAACTTCGCAAGTTTCCAGATGAAAAGCGTATTGACTTTTGGTATTAACTCTTAATCCACTTGCAAGCGGCACAAAAAAAGAGTCAAGATCAGGAAGCGCAATGCTTTTCCAGATCCTGACTCTTGATTCTTAACTCTTGATTCTCTATTCTAAAAGCTACTTGCTTTTACCTGCTCCGCCAGCTTTGCGGGCAAAGAAAGCTACTACCTGCTTATTATTAGGATCATTGTCCCTTGCTTTGGTGTAGTTATCAGTAGCCTTAGCTAAATCTTTCTCTTTAAACTCGGCATAAGTACCTAAATAAACATAGGCTTCTGCAAGGTTCTTTTTAGTTTTATCATCAGGTGTGCCGCCTTTAGCAGCAACTACTTCGATATACTTTTCATAAAATGGCTTGGCATAACCTACAATGTTGTTACGATCTTTATCTTTCAATTCGTTAACACGTGCACGATAAATGTATGCATCCGAAGTAGCTGGGGCTTTTTGAGTAACATAGCTAAATGCCGAATCAGCCTTAGCAATTACAGAATCAGCACCCGGTTTCTTTTCGTCGTAACCGTAGTAATAGCTGATACCTTCGTAAAAATAGTCGGTAAGTTTTACAGCACGGCCACCTTTAACAGTAACCAACTTATAAGCGTCACCAGCCAAAAGGTATTTTTTCTGCTGGAATAATGATTTTGCAATTTCTCCATACACGTCTGTTTGTGTCGAATCCATTGTTAACGCCTTCTTCAAAGTATTGATACCTACCGAATCAGTACCTGTTTTCATCTGTAAACGACCCAGGTATAAATAATCGCGGGGTACAATCCTTTTAGGATCTGCTTTTGTCATCCAGGTATTCATGGCTGTTAAACCGGCAGGATAATCTTTATTTTCATAAGCCGAGTAAGCCAGGTAACGGTAAGCTCTCAAATTTGAATTTGCTGACTTGGCCAAATCAGCAGCAACAGGCTGCAATTCGGCGTATTGACCCGCGCTGATCAGGAAGTCGGCATAACGCATTTGCGATTCTGGCGACTGATCTGTCAGGCTGATATATTTTTTGTATTGTTCAACCGCAGCTTTAATTTTAACGGAAGCCACCTTTGGGTCTGTATTAGCCCAACGGTTATCTGTTTCGGCCCATTCGCGGTAAGCCGGGCCATAATTAGGGTCGATGGCTAATGCATCCTGGAATTGTTTTTCAGAATCCTCGAAGTTATTGGCATACCTCCATAAAACACCGGTTGCTACCTTAGCAGCAGGGTTTTTAGGGTCGATGGTTGATGCATCTGAATAAGCCTGATAAGCTTCGTTACTTTTTATTTGCGAAGCGTAAGCATCACCTAAAGTAATCAATAACTCCACATCCTTAGGAGCAACCACCTTACCTTTTTGCAATACCGCAATTGCAGCACTTGCATCGTCAACAGATACTTTACCATCTGTAGTTACCGGCAGTAAATAAGCTTTACCCACAAATACATAAGGCTTAGCATTTTTACCTGCAAGGGCAATAGCCTGGTTGAAGTTTGTTGTTGCACCTGCTTTGTCTTTATCCAAACGGGCAACAGCGCCTAAACCGGCATAGTTTAAACCCGATTTTGGGTTTACAGCAATACCTTTGTTAAAGGCCGTTTTAGCCGAGTCGGAGTAATCCTGTTTAATGTATACCCAACCCAGGTAAAAGAAATTCTCGTCCTTATCGGCTTGTGTGGCCGTAAGGTTTTTAAGCATCGATTTGGCTTTCTGATATTGTTCGGCGTCAATAGCTTTTTTGGCGTCGGCTAGACTTTGCGCAAAAACTGATGATGAACCTATTAATACCAGTCCCAATGTTGCCTTAGCTATTTTACTGATCATTTTCATCTTATTTAGTTATAATTTACTTCTTAAGTTAATTTCTCTTGGTGGCATTGAGTCAGGCAATAAACCTGATCTTAAAATAATTCGCTGTCCTACATCCCCGGCTATAAAACTAGCAAATCCCATTGCTAAGCCTGTTTTGCTTGAACAGTCAACGATATACAATCCCCTGCTTAAAGGGTACTGTTTTAAGACAAGCGTTTCCTGCGAAGGTTTAAAGTATTCGTTTGGATACTTCTTATTAGCCTCGTCCTTAACGCCTACAATTTTAACATTATCTACGTAGGAAGCATAATCCTTATCCGGATCAACCAGCCAGCTATAACCTGTTATTCCTAAAGCGTCAGGATGCTCGCTTACATATTTTATGACTTCTTTGCTTGATTTAAGCGCGTAAATATTTTTTTGCTTAAATTCTTTATTACCAGACAACTCTTTCAAATATCTTACCAAACTTGAGTTTGGATTATCAAAAACGATAGTTTTATTAAGATCGCCCTGACCGTTAAGCATTTTTTTTAGCTCAGCTACCGATGCAAGCGTATCATTCGAAGCCTTATTCACAATGAGTGTAATGGCATCAGAAGCAAAGCGTACTATCTTAACGTCTAATGAACGTCTTTTGAGAACATTAAGTTCGGCCGTATCCAACTCACGTGACAATATAGCAACCCTTACGCTATCATTCAACAATAAATTTACTGCATGGTTTTCGGTAAGGTATAAAACAGTTGGATCAGCATCAGGATATCTGCTTTTAAAAACATACATCTCCTGCCCTACAATTGGGGCAAATGAATCATCAACAGCAAAGGTTGCCTTACCCGACGTAAAGTCATCGTTGGCGATACTCTTTACAGGTTTTTGCTTGCAAGCCTGTATACCTACTATTAAGCCAAATGCCAGAAATGTATACTTTAACCTATTCATCTTCCCCGTCATACTGATCTTTTTTGAACAACCTCGAAAACCTTAACCCTGCGTAGACAATAATGAAGGCTCCAAAAAGAATGCGCTGATATGGCTGTAAGGATAATTGAAGCTTATCCCAAAACATAATCATTAATCCAAAAGCTACAAAGCAAATGAATACGGTAGTTCCTATAATAAGCAAAAACCGCCTTTTGGGCGATTTTTGCTCTTTATTAAAATTAATTGACATTATCCTAATTATCGGCAGCTAATGCAAAGCTAACCGGTACACTATATTGTACACGTACTGGCCTGCCATTTTGAATACCTGGCTTCCATTTCGGTGATGATTTCAATGCGCGAACAGCTTCGGCATCGGTACCAGGACTCAGGCTTCTTGAAACTTTAATATCAGTTAATGAGCCATCTCGTTCTACAACGAATGTAAGAATTACACGTCCTTGTGTACCGTTTTCACGGTCAACAGCAGGGTAACGGATAGTTTTGCTCAGGTAAGCGATAAATTTATCCTGACCTCCCGGAAATTCCGGTAAATTTTCAACTGACGCGAAGATCTTATTAGGGTCTTCCTCAACAACTTGCTTAATATCCGAGTTTCCTACAGGCTCATCAATCCTGATGTCGGCGTTAGGGTCTCCTTTCTGGTCTTTCTGGCCAGGGTCAGCAACCTGGAGTTCCTTAACCGTTGGCGGATCTTTTTCCTTAACCTCATTATCCGGTTTTACAATCGGAGGCGGGAAACGCACCTGGTCAACTTTTGGTTTTGGCGGCTCTGGTGGCGGCGGAGGTGGTTTTTTAGTTTGATCCACCGGTGGCGGCGGTAACAGCACTACGTCTGTTATCTTTACTTTTTCATCAGCTTTTGGGATCAAGCCCTTCAGCTTGTTGATTATAGTAGGCAAAGAAATTACAAATACAAACAATATAATGGCTATTACAAGCGCCCTGTTTGTATTTTTTGAATTATCCTTTCTCAGTTCATAAGCACCGTATGCTTTATTCCTGCTACTAAAAACAACGTCGATCCATTTCTGATCTAATATGTCTAATTTTGATCCAAACATTTTTTGTCAGGCTTTAATGTTAGTTAACGTTATTTAATGTTATTTGTTATCGTTGTATAAGTTTTCTCTTTTCAACAACTCAATTTCTGGTGCCGTGATATCAACAATACCATACATTAGTATATTGGTGATATTAAGTTCATCCAATACGGCTACCATGTTTTTGTATTTTGATTTATCACTTGGTTTTACCACAACAAATATAGCTTTACCTGTTTTTTCCTGCACCTCTTTACTTTTTTCAATTAGTAATTTGCGCAAACCATCTTTACCATAGCTGATAACTTCAGGTGCCGATTTGCCTGGTTCGCCAAGATACCATTCCAGCTTATCATTACTACCCAATAATAGGGTTAATGAACGCGAAGCGGCAATAGGTAACTGATCTTTAGTTTTCTCATCCTTATCAGGCATTGCAAGGTCCATCGCTTTAGGCTTGGCCAATGTGGTTGTCATGATAAAGAAAGTGATTAATAAGAAAGCCAGATCTACCATTGCGGTTAAATCTATACGGGTCGATTGCTTTTTACTTCTAACCTTCCCGCCTTTATGTTTCCCTCCCCCGGAGGTGTCTAATTCTGCCATGATTCTTAATTTTTAGGAGCGCCGCCGCTAACTGAAGTTATTAAACTAAACTTATTAAGTTTTTGCTTCTGCAAAATCCCAACAACATCCTTTATAACAGGGTACTCTTCCTTGCTGTCGCCTTTTATAGCTATACGCATCTGTACGTTATGCAGCGATGCGGTAGCTTTACGGGCTTCACGGATCCAGTTAAACAGCTCGTTGCTTACCGAATCTCTCGGGATGCCTGGCTGAGCAAACTGTCTTTGCTGTTCTGATGACAAACTAAGAAATTGATGCATACTCGCAATCGGTACACCGAATGATTCTATACCTGAGAACTTTTTCAATTCTTCCGGTGTAAAAGTCTGTTTATAAATCGCTCCCACTTGCTCTAAAGTTTCTCTGCGAAGATCTGTCCCTTCGATGCCGAAGAAAGCCTTGTTATGACCCACAGTTATCGTCGCAAAATTCTCATCAGGAACCGGCACTTGAATAGAAGACCTTGGTACATCGATTGGAACCGGATCATCGGTTCTTGGTTTTGCAGTTAATATAAAGAAAGTTAGCAGCAGGAACGCCACATCGCACATGGCGGTCATGTCGATTGCTGTACTCTTTCTTGGAACTTTTATCCTTGCCATATTAAAATTTTTTAAAAATATATAGTGTAACCTGTATTTAAACCCTGCCGGCGTTAACTACACCAACAGGTGCACTACTACTATATTCTTATTTGTTTTTATGTGACGAAGCAAATGTTTGCACGATGCTGAAACCAGTTTCGTCGATAGCGTAAGTCAGTTTATCAATTTTTGATGTAAATACGTTGTACATGATAATTGAGATAGCTGAAGTACTGATACCTAAAGCTGTGTTAATCAAAGCTTCAGAAATGTGCGCCGAAAGTTCAGAAGGGTTTGGTGCACCGGCTGCGGCTAATGTAGAGAACGCACCGATCATACCGATTACCGTACCTAACAAACCGGTTAATGTACCGATGGATACTAATGTAGCGATGATAGTTAAGTTTTGCTCTAACATTGGCATTTCTAAAGCTGTTGCTTCTTCGATGTCTTTTTGGATAGCTAATGTTTTTTGGTCAACATCAAGGTTTGGTTCTGCTTCCATTTCGCCATATTTTTTCAATGCCGATTTGATAACTGCTGCTACCGAACCTTTTTGTTTATCGCACTCTGCAGAAGCAGCAGCGATATTACCTGAATTTAAAGCAGCCTGTACTTTCCTTACGAAAGAATCTACACTTCCTGTACCTGATGCCTTGCTAATTACCACAAAGCGCTCGATAGAGAAAACGATAACCATTAGTAAGAAGGACATGATCAAAGGTACAATCACACCACCTTTATGTACAGTACCGAAGATATCTGCAGGGTTACCGTTTGCAACATCCCCGCCTTTAAAGTGGCTTGGATCGCCTAAAATAAATACGTAAATCAGGATTGCCACTACTATACAAATCGGAATAGTTAACGAAGCAAACATGCCAGATGCACTTGAGCTTTCTTTTTTAACAGGAGTAGTTGGTTTTGTTGGTGCGTTTGCCATTACTTTTAAATTTTTAGTTTTAGTTTTTGTTTATGTTATAAGTTAGTTAAATGTGCTTTTAATGCGAATAACAAAAATAGAATTTTATTGAAATAAAAAAACCATTTATATTATTCTTTACAATTTTTTAATACCAAATTACATTTTGTGTGCAATTGGATATAAATAACGTAATACCGATAAAATATTGTGTGTTGCCACTACAATTATTTGCAATGAAAACCATTTTTTTTAATATTATCAAGCAATAGTGATAAAATTTATGCTACTATTTCGTTACACACATGTTATGTGCTTTAATTCTTATGGTGCAACAACCGGTTTATATTGGTGTTTTAGTGTATAAAATACGCTATGATACTGCTTAATGTATAGGTTATGAATTACTTATGAACTATCCGCCTGCTTTTTTTGCTTTATAGCCATCGGTTTGCAACAGGCCGAGTATTTTATCCCTGAAATCGCCCTGTATCAATATTTCAGCATCTTTTACCGAACCGCCTACGCCACATTTTGTTTTTAATTTTTTGCCAATGGCCTCCAAATCGGCGTCTGCGCCTATAAAACCGCTTACCCTGGTTACCAGTTTACCGCCGCCTTTACGATCGAGGTATATTTTCAGGTTTTGTTGTTGCGGTGGCAGCGTTTGCGCGTCAGAAACGCCATTTTCCTGGTATTCGAAATTGGGGTCGGTGGAGTAAACCACCCCTGTAAAATTCTTTTTTGCCATGATTATTAATTTTTATAGCCTGCCCCTACAATAACCTTTAACGACTTTGGCACAATATTAATATGTAAACCGGCCTGCATTACCTGTGGTTCGCCGTCCAGGTGTATTGGCCCCGGGCCCGATCTTGTAATATGAATGTCCTTCCCTTTTATAATTTCGATATATGTTGACGCCTCAATTGTTTTCAGCATTAACCGTGCGCCAATCTCGGGCAGGCGCCAAACCGGGAATTTGCTGATTACGCAAATATCCAGTAAACCATCCTGTACCGATGCCCTGGGCGCAATATGCACATCATTGCCCCATTGCGATGAATTGGCTATACTTATAATAAAAGCATCACGTTCATATTTTTTGCCGTCAATTTCAAGCCAATATTTTTCAGGCCGGTAGCTCATGATCTCCTGCATGGTTGATTTGATGTAGGTTAAAAAACCCCGCTTTTTGCCATGCGAAAACACTTCGGCTATGTGGGCATCAAACCCCATGCCTGCCATATTAAAAAAAGGCTGGCTGTTCATTAGCCCCGAATCGATGGTTTCAACCCTATAACCACCCAGCGTTTTAATAGATGCAGCAGTATCCATGGGGATACCTAAAAAACGCGCCAGGCCATTACCCGAACCAAAAGGTACAATGCCCAGCGCGGTAGTGCTGCCTACTATAGCCGATGAAATTTCATTAACCGTACCATCCCCGCCAACAGCGGCCACAATATCAAACTTACCCGCCGCTTCGGTAGCTATCTGCTGCGCGTGCGAAACACCATCGGTATATATTATATGGTAATCAAATGCATTTTTATCAAGGTGTTGATCTATCAGCTCCGGCACCCCATCCTTCTTCTTGCCCCCTGCTATGGGGTTTATTATAAACAACGCTTTACGTTTCAATTATCTGTATTATTTAAAGTATCAAAAGTAAATGTATTTTCGGCTTTGTAAAATTTGTTTTATTTTTGCCACCCGAAAGTGGACTGATTTAACGCCCTTTATCAAAAGGAAAGGATTGCAACCACGTAAAAAAGTGCTAATACCCATGCTTCTTTTTACTACGATCCCTCAAAAATCCCCCGCTCGGCTGTTTCACGTTAATTTTTTAAAAAGTTTATATGCCATATTTATTTACCTCTGAATCCGTATCAGAAGGACACCCGGATAAAGTTGCCGACCAGATTTCAGACGCGCTGATTGATCATTTTTTAGCATTCGACCCCAATTCAAAAGTAGCCTGCGAAACACTGGTAACCACCGGGCAGGTAATTTTAGCAGGCGAAGTAAAATCAAAAGCCTATTTAGATGTACAAAAAATAGCCCGCGAGGTAATTAACAAAATTGGTTACACCAAAGGCGAATATATGTTTGATGGCAGCTCCTGCGGCGTGCTTTCAGCCATTCATGAGCAATCGCCTGATATTAACCAGGGTGTTGAACGTAAGGCCCCAGAAGAACAAGGCGCCGGCGACCAGGGCATGATGTTTGGCTATGCAACAAACGAAACCGAAAACTATATGCCCTTAGCCTTAGATATTGCTCACGCATTATTAATAGAGCTTGCCGCCATCCGCCGCGAAAACAATCAGATCAAATACCTTCGCCCGGATGCAAAATCGCAGGTTACGCTGGAGTACAGTGACGACAATCAGCCACAACGGATAGATGCCATTGTAATATCAACCCAACATGATGATTTTGACGAGGAAACAGCTATGCTGGCCAAAATCAGTTCTGACATTATCAGCATCCTGATCCCTCGTGTTGAAGCAAAATATCCAAAATACGCGCACTTTTTTAACGATCAGATTAAATATCACATTAACCCAACCGGTAAATTTGTTATAGGTGGCCCACATGGCGATACCGGCCTAACCGGCCGTAAAATTATTGTTGATACCTATGGCGGCAAAGGAGCCCATGGCGGTGGCGCTTTTTCTGGCAAAGACCCTTCCAAGGTCGACCGCTCTGCCGCTTATGCAACCCGCCACATTGCTAAAAACCTGGTAGCAGCCGGTGTTTGCAGCGAGGTTTTGGTACAGGTATCATACGCCATTGGCGTTGCCCAGCCTATGGGTATTTACGTAAATACTTACGGTACTGCCAAAGTTACTTTACATGATGGCGAGATTGCTAAAAAGGTAGAAGAGGTATTTAACATGACCCCCTACGCTATTGAAACCCGCTTTAAACTGCGCAACCCTATTTATAGCGAAACCGCAGCATACGGCCACTTTGGTAAACCCAATGAAACTGTATCTAAAACTTTTATTGCTCATGATGGCAGCGAACTGGTGCGCGAGGTAGAGCTGTTTACCTGGGAGAAACTGGATTACGTGGATAAAGTGAAAGCAGCTTTTGGGCTGTAATCTTTTAAATAAGAATTAATTAAAGATAAGAGCGATTGGTGTAAACCGGTCGCTTTTTGTTTGCCCGAATATTCCGGGCGTATCCCTCCTTTGGTCGGGCCGGGCTTTATGCTCATACTGCACAGGCCTTAACCACATTGGCCGGTATCCGCGTCAATCCCTTACGCGTTGCAATACGGTTCGTTTAATCAATTTTGATTGCATTATAATATGGAACACTTCAAATAAAGCTGCACATGCTACGTTTGGTATTGTCTTTTAGCGTTTGCACCCCCAAAATTGTCGCTTTTGCACCCGCTAAACATATCGGATATTAACCAATTTTGATATAACCAAAATACATCAAAATGGAAAACCTAAAATTCGATATCAACATCAACGCATCGCCACAAAAAGTTTGGAATACGCTATTTACTGATGCTAATTACCGCAAATGGACCGCACCTTTCTGCGAAGGCTCATACGCCGTCACCGATTGGAAAGAGGGCAGCAAGGCTCTCTTTTTAGATCATAACGGATCGGGAATGATAGGAGTGATTGATAAAGCTATTCCAAATGAATTTATGACGATAAAATGCACCGGCGAAATAATTAAAGGTGTAGAAGATTATGAAAGCCCGGGCGCCAAAGCTGTTTACGGCGCTTTAGAAAAATATACCCTTAAAAGTAACAATGGCAACACAACACTTTTCATCGAACTCGGCGGAGGCAATTTCCCGACTGATATGACCGCCTTTTTTAAGGATGTATGGCCTAAAGCTCTGGACATAGTAAAAGCGATTGCCGAAGAAGATTAATTGGGCCGTAAAATATAACCCGCTACCACAAGCGTTTCGCAACTGAAGCTCCAGCCTTGTGGCCCGCGCACTAAGTGGTTAATATACACCTTCCGGATGTTGACGGTTTTTCGCTGGTTGAATGTCTCAAATCTAACATCTCAAATCTAATTAAAAAACAATTTGCGCAAGCAAATGCTTGCATTTATATTGCAAGCAAGTACTTGCAAATAATGAAAACCAGACGAGACGTTTACCAGGCCATTGCCGACCCCACCCGAAGAGCAATAATTAACATGATTGCTACGCAGCCGCATAATGTGAACACTATAGCAGCAAATTTTGATGTTACACGCCAGGCCATATCGTTACATATACAAATCCTGGCCGATTGCGGCCTTATTGATGTTAAGCAGCATGGCCGCGACAGGTTTTGCCAAGCCCGGCTTGATAAGCTGGGCGAGGTATCGGTATGGGTAGATCAGTATCGGCAGCACTGGGAAAGCAAATTAGATAACCTTGAAAAATATGTAGTACAATTAAAAAATGAGCGAAATGGAAAACACAAAAAGTAACACTGCCGACCGCGAACTACGCCTAACCCGAACATTGGATGCCCCGGTTGAACTGGTGTGGGAAGTATGGACCCAGCCCGAACATATTACCCAATGGTGGGGGCCGGATGGTTTCACCAACACCATTAGCAAAATGGATGTTGAACCCGGAGGCGGATGGGACCTGACAATGCATGGCCCCGACGGAACCGATTATAAAAACAAAAGCATATTTAAAGAGGTTGTGCCGCTTAAAAAAATAGTGTATGAGCATGTGAGCAGCCCTAAGTTTGTTGCCACTATTGAATTTGAAGCAAAGGGCGACCAAACACACCTGAGCTGGCACATGCTGTTTGAAACACATGAGCAATTTTTACAAGTGGTAAAAACCTTTAAAGCCGACGAAGGATTAAAGCAAAACATAGAAAAACTAAACCAATACGTAAAAGGTATAAGTTAGCTTTTAACATAGCCTGTAGCGCAACACATCTAAAAAAAGGTTAATCGCGCAATTTTACAGCATTTTTGGTAGCCCCGGCAGCAAATGATAAGGGGCTGCCTGCTTTTGAAATATCGCCGCCATCAATTTTAATATTGCTACACGCGGCGCCTTCAACCCGCATAAAAACGGCTGCCGGGCTAAGTACACGCGTTGCGGTTAGCAAAACATCCTGCGTGTTAATCATCCGCAGTACCGATTCGGCGTCTTTATTGCCCTGCGCGCTGAGGCCATTTATCGCTACATCTGTTACCTGGTCAAAAACAAGGGCGGGCCTTAATTCGGGCGTGGCAACTTCAAACCTTACGTTATTTAGTGTAAGGCCTTGGGCATAACGGGCATATAAACCATAAGCCGGGAAAACTCCGTCGGCATAATATTCGCCGGCGTTTTTAGGCACATCGCGTACCGCCGCGTCTTCTGCCGTGCCCCCACCGGCAAAGGTTATATGCACATCGTTAAAGCTGATATTTTCGAGCAAAAAGCCGTCGGCGCCGTTAATGGCTATACATGATTTAATTTCGCCGGGGTGATAATTGCTGGTAAATTCGGCATCAGCAAGCTGCACCGGGACAACCACGTTGGCATGAATACCATTGAAGGATATATTACGGGCAGTACCCGGATCATCTACCGAGCCCATGCCTATTGATATAGGGCCGGTTACCTTATGCATCACCAGGTTGGAGAACGAAATGTTTTCCATCCGCGAATGGCGTTCGCAACGCATTTTTATAGGGCAGCCGTAAGCTTCTAAAATGATGCAATTGGAGATGGTAATATTTTCGGCAACCCCGCCGCCAAAGCGAAAAACCGACCAGCGCGTGCTAAATGTGCAATTGGTAATGGTAATAAACCTGCAACTACCAAACAGCGCGCAGGCGTCATCCTGCGATTGCACATCGCAGTTAACCATATGAACGTATTGACAGCTGATGAAATGGAAACCATCGTTATTATGGATTACCCGGCCACGGATATGGATGCCATCGAGCTTTACATAACTGCTTTGAATAATACGCACAGAATGGTAGGCGCAGTCTTTCATATATATATCATTAACAATAAGGTTTAGGCATTGGTAAAAAAGCAGGTGATAGGGGCGGTTATTGCCGCTTCGGCCGGCCGGCGATGGCGCACCCTTTGTGGGGCTGCGGAACTGCGCACCCTGCCCGTCAATAGTGCCGGGGCCTTCAACGCGTATGTTTTCGGCCTTTACGGCAAATAACAAGCCTACATTGCCATCATTTAACGTGGTATCGCCGCTGAGCGGGATGGCCTGAGCGGCGTAGTATTGTTTACCATCGGCGCTGCCCAGTAATTTGCCCTGCTGGGCAATATGCAGGGTTACATTGCTTTTGAGCTCAACCGTGCCGATAACAAATATACCGGCCGGCACCAGCACCGTGCCGCCCTGGTCTTTATTACAGGCATCAATGGCTGCCTGCAGCGCTTTGGTATTAAGTGTTACACCATCGCCTTTGGCGCCATAATCAATGATGTTGTAAACGCGGGCACCCAACAGCGGATCGGCTTTCTGAATGTTTGCCGGCTGTGCATGTAAAAATGAAGGCGTGGCGGCAACCATGCCGGCGCCGGCGGATGCTTTTGTGATTGTTTTTAACCAGTTGCGCCTTGAAAAATTATCGTCGTGAGTTTCCATTGGTTGTCATGTAATAAAGTGTTTCCCAGGCCTGTTTAACTTGCTATAATTGGTTATTAAGGGTATCGGCCAAAATCAAAATTAAGTTTATTTCGACAGGGATATTAACATGGTTTGGCTAAACGATAATCCCGATTGTCATAATTAGGGCGGGCCGTATTTTTGAAGGCAAACAGTGCTATCTTTATTTATAAAAATAAATAACCCATGACCTGGAACACCAATACACTGTGGGTAGAAATAGCCGTGGTATCTGTTTTTTTCCTGCTTGGCAATATATTTTTAGGGCATTTTGAGGAACGAAGCCCTAAATGGCGAAAACTGGCAAAGTATATACTTACCATGGCTATTGTTGTAACACTATCGGCATTTGCGGGCAGGGTATACGCGTTTACGCTGCTTGGCCTGGCGTTGATACCGGTTGTGTATGTACACGGCATCCTGCTTCCCAAAAAAGGGATTAACGGCTGGACAGGCGAACCCAAAGCTAAATACTACGAGTTTAGAGGTTGGAGCAAAGATATTTTTAACAAATGACATCCTATATCGGGATACTGAAAACTGTGAAACAGCTTCGGTTATAGGGTAGCCCGGGTATTTTTATGATGCAATTAATTACACCTATTTTGGACACTGTTTGATATAGAACGTATCGAAAATCAGCCAGGCTTCCGCCCCGGCCTTAGTTCAATATAATAAGATAGCGCTATCTTTAACCGAACATTTTTATCCCTGTGTTGATTTAAACAGCAATTTGCTGTTTAAAATGACATTAAGAGTTTTAAGCCGGCATGTGATGACAACCCTTCTGAAAAAAAACATAAACTCGCACATCTCCCTTTCGGAGAACGAACTGGATTTGTTTTGTGGTTTGTTTCAGCATAAAACCATTAAAAAGAAAAGCTTTTTGTTGAGTGAGGGCGAAGTTTGCCGGTTTGAAGGGTTTGTTGTAAACGGCCTTTTCCGTGTTTATCATATTGATAAAAACGGGTTCGAGCAGATATTGTATTTTGCAATGGAAAATTGGTGGGTAGCCGATATAGATAGCTTCACCAACGGTTTACCCTCTCAACTTTATATTGAAGCGCTGGAGGATAGTGAAGTACTTTTAATTTCGAAAAAGGACAAAGAATTTGCCTACACAAATTTGCCTAAAATAGAGAAGCTTTTCCGGGTGATGACCCAAAAAACACACGTTGCATTACAGCGGAGAATGATAGATAACCTGGGCAAAACCGCCGACCAGCTTTATCTTGACTTTATTGAAAAATATCCGGCCCTATACCAGCGCCTTTCTAACCTGCAAATAGCTGCCTACCTGGGCATCAGCCACGAATTTTTGAGTAAAATAAGACGGAAGATTGCCGGTAAGAAATAAGCCGTATTTCATTTATTGAACTTGTTCAATGTTTTTGAGCTGTGGATGATAGCATCTTTACAGCATCATTAAAAACGATAAAATGAAACACATTCTTTCTGCAATATTCTTAACAATCTTAATTTCATTCAAAATGGACGTACAAGCACAAAGTTTCAAAACTATTGAAACAGGCAGTTTTAAACTCGAGGTTTATAACGCATCAGAAAACAGTTTTGGAGTAGCATCAGTCATCGTATCAGGAAAAACAGACGCGGTTTTAATCGATGCGCAATTCACATTGGAAGATGCCGAAAAAGTTGCCGGAGAAATCAAAAAATCAGGCAAAAAATTAACAGTTATTTATGTTTCACATGGCGATCCGGATTTTTACTTCGGGCTTGAAGTATTCAAAAAATACTTCCCGGATGTTACCGTTTATGCAGCGCCTGCAACGGTTGAGCATATTAAAGCTACGGCACAAAAAAAATTAGAGGTTTGGGGCGAGCGGTTAGGTAAAGGCATTACCTCCAACGTTGTTTTGCCACAGGTATTAAAAAGCAACAGCATTGAACTGGAAGGCGAGAAATTAGAAATTATAGGCCTGGAAGAATTTCCTTCCAAAACCTTTGTTTGGATCCCATCGGCCAAAGCGGTTGTGGGTGGCATTAACGTATTTGGAACAACTTTCCATCTTTGGATGGCCGATGCGCAAACAACGGATGCCCGTAAGCAGTGGATAAATGTTTTAGATAAAATTGAAGCGCTGCACCCCGCAATCGTAGTTCCGGCACACGCAAAATCTGAAAGCGCATTTGACCTGAGCGCTGTGGAGCATACTAAAAGTTATATCCAGGCATATGAAGAACTTTTGAAAACCAACAAAACTTCCGAAACATTAATTGCCGCTTTAAAAGCAAAATACCCCGCGCTTACTTTTGACATTGCCTTACAAATAGGCGCAAAAGTAAACACCGGCGAAATGAAATGGTAAAATTAATAATCATGTTAGGCCTGGCGATGCTTTTGGTATGGCCGGGCTTTTTTTAAGCAAACAAAAAATGACAAATCTTGAAATTGTAAAAAGCACTTACGAAGGCAAAACTTCGGAAGAGAATGGAAAAAACCTGGCCAAATATGTGGCCGAAGACCTCGCCTGGACCGAAGCAAAAGGCTTTCCGTATGCAGGGACTTATATCGGTTTAGCAAATGTTGAAAAAAACGTTTTCAGCCGTTTAGGAAGCGAATGGATAGATTATAAGTTTACGCCCGAAGATTATGTGGCCAGCGATGATAAGGTTGTTGCCTACGGCACGTATACCGGTACGTACAAAATTACAGGAAAATACTTTGAAGCAAGGGTAGCTCACGTTTGGAAATTAAAAGATGGAAAAATTACGGGTTTTGAACAGTTTGTAGACAGCCAGCCCGTAAACAATGCCATGAAATAACAAACTAACCATCAGCGTTTATTCCCATCCTGGTGCCGGTTGCACTTTCAGCTTATGACCGAGGTTTCCGGGATCATCTTGCGCCGAAGAATTATCATCACAATTATATATATCCGCTTCACATTACTATTTCAACTGGCTGCAAAATCTGGCCATCGATTTGGGTGTCATACTCCAGTCAGGAGCTTTAATGCTGCCCCAGGCTTTAGGATTATCGTATAAATTAAAGTAGCATACACCAAAAATATGCGGATTTGCATTTATTGTTTTGGCAGCATTGGCAAGCCACTGGTCCTGAAAACTTTCTGGGCCTTTAACGCCAAACTCGGTTATAAATAAGGGCTTATCCAAAAACCTCATCCTAAAATATTTCCGGTTAAATATGGTGCTGAATGCTTCCTGCTTGTCGGGGTCGGTGATGTTTTTATCAGGCAGGCCATAAATGGCTATGCTTATATAGTCAACCACATCGCTGCCGGGCCAAAAATCAGCCGAGCCTCTATCGCCCGCGGGGCCCCAAACCTTTTTTACATTTTTGCCTGGCCCGCCGTTAAACTGCATAAAATAACGGTAAGCGGCAATATAGGTAACCGGGTCCTGGCTTTGCCATGCATAACGGTGAATCGGGATCTCCATTTCGTGCATCCACCGCAAATAAACCGTTTGGCCTGTGGCTGAAATGATGCCGAATAATTTTTTGATCTGCGAATCAAAAGTACCATTCAGTATTCTTTCTAAAGTAAGGGTGTCGGCTTTGTGAGCAGCATCTTTCCAGGGTTCCATGGTAACAATAACATCATGGTGGCGGCCTGTAACTTCTAAAAAGCTTTTTTCAAATTCACCGCGCTCTACTTGTCCTAAATCGGTAAATAAATGTTCAACGCTGATCGCTTTTTGATTAAGCAATCGTTTATTCGGATCAAATACACCAACCTGCAGCACTTTTCTGATAGGCTTTGCTTTGCAGCTATCCGTGTAATTGCTATCAGAGTATACCGTTTGGCGGTATTTGTTAATGTATGCTTTCTCTTCGGCCAGCCATGACGGTTGAAAAGCCCCCTTTGTGATATTCCAGGCATCCACAATCAATACGGGCTTATTGATAAACCGTAAGCGGTGCAGTTTTTGCCTGATCATTTCCTGTGGCGTTTTGGCCAGCGGATAATAATTAACGCTGTATTCGGATTTGCTGCCAAGGGTGATGCTTACATAGTCAACATTTTTATTTCCGGGCCAGTATTCGGTATCGCCGGGGTAGCCCGATGGACTCCACACCACTTTAGCATTGGGCACATATTGCTTTAGCTTTTTTGCAAAATAATTAAACGATGTAATATATGATGCGGGCGATTGGTATTGCCAGGGATAAAAATTTGTGGGCACTTCCATATCAGGGTTCCAGCGGATGTATGCCTGGTGCGGCGCTTTTGAAATTATGGAGGCTAATTCACGTATCTGATCATCAAATTTTCCGTTTTTTAATTCTGTTAAAACGTTGGCGCTGTAGTTAACGCCAGATAGCCAGGTTTCTACAGTTAACATTACATCGTGCTTTGCCAGCTCGTTTTCGATGTCGCCTTTGTCTGTCCACTGCGCTGTATTCCGCCAAACAGCCTTGTATGATGCTACGTTACGGGGTTGTGGATCGCTGCCTGCATTGTCAGCGTAAAAAACGGCAACCAAACGCTCATCTGCCGGGTAATAAATATTAAGATAATACGACCGGTACCAGGGGTTAAGCAGCCAAAGGGCCACAACAAGCAATACAATGCCCAAACCAATAAACAAATAACGTTTTGAACGGGTACTTTTCAAGGCTGCTAATTTTTAAGTGGCGTATTCAGTGTAACATAATCGTCATTAACATTATTGCCGCTTACCGCTATCATGTATAAACGGTAACTGTTGTTGTTTGGCGGTATATTAACATACACAATGGCGCCTTCGCCAACCTTATTCATGTTTGTAGCGGTACCAAGGGCATCAATTTTAACCAGGTACCATTCAAAACGCAGGTTGGTTTTTAAATAGGCTGCAATATTCCATTTATTATAAGCGTATACCAATGCGCTATAAGGCAATGATGCGCCCGCATTGGTTGTTAAAGCAGGTTTCAAAATCCTTACAGGCGGCAAATTATTAACAGGTTCGGTACCATGCCAGGTTGTGCTTATTTGATGAACATAGGTTTTATTACGGCCCCATACATCTTTTAACCCATCAAAAGTGGTAATTGAGCCACTTTGCTGATCCTGCCAGCTGGCATAAAAAATGCCCCCCCCCGGCCATACAACGTCTTTTAAACTTTTTGGATTGGCATTGCTGATAAAGTATGGGGCACCAATATCGGCGGTAACGTATTTTAACGATCTCTTATCGTCTATAATAAGTCCAAAAGCATCTATAGCTGGTATTTGCGCGTGCAGTAAATTTACAGTTGCGGCCAACGCCGGTACCGATAACACATCAAGAGTTACAGGCTTGGCCGGATCGGCAAGTTTTATGTCGGTAACCAATTGTTTTAACCACTTTATATAGTGGTATTGCGCATGATATAATTGGGGCGCACTATAAAACCGGTTTAATTGCTGATAGCTGCTATTGCTCAAATTCCAGGCGGTAATACCGGCGTCATCTTTATTTTTGTTTACCGTTTTCAGAATAAGCCTGGCTATGTCATTTAAATTACCAGTATCATCAATAAAGTTTTGGGCATCGGGTATCCAAAAACCGTAATGAATTTTAAGCCCCTGCTGCGCGGCGGCATCAAACGTTGAATGATCATAAATATTGGGGCCATATATTTTTACGGTGTTTACACCAGCCTTACGCATCTCCTTAAAATCGTTGATGATTATTTTTTTTGTGAGCGGCGAAATGTTTTTATACCAATAGTGCCCTTTGGTATAAATGACACCCTTAACATCTGCAAAAACATGCGGGTTTAACAGGATACTCTTAACCCCGGCAAGCCTGTCTTTTTCGGTTTTGGCGCTATCTGCAGGTAACAAGGCCGGGCTGGCAACCGCCGCGTATAACCGTTTTTGATTAACAATTTGCCATAAGCCAGCAGTATCTGCAGCGCTGTCCCTGATAATAGATTTTTCGCCATTGTGCAATTCTCCGCTATTGCTTAGGCTACCAATATCTATTGCATCGTCGGTATTATCCCTGGATACATAAATGCTGACGCAGATAACAAATACTGTGAGTACCAGGCTAACTTTTCTGACCCCGGTATAAACCTTTCGCCTGAGCAACCAAAAGTACCTTTTACCGCTCTTTAAATTAGTTGCGATATTGAACATGGTGCTATGGTTACCCAGGTACATTTGCAGCTTGAGTTCAGAACTGGCTATAAGCATAAATACCATAAACATGCAATTCAGCAATGCAATTGCCGACATGAAAAAGGTAAACGGGCTCCAGTCGGTATAAAGGCCGTAAGCGATAGCCGCCAATGAAACCACCAACACCACGATGTTGGGCAGGTTGTTTTTTAAATTTTTCTCGTCCTTAACATCCTTTGGGGTAGGAATATACGGGACATTTTTACGAATAATGGTATAAACAAACCCCAAGATAAAAATCCACCAGGTGCCAATAAGCAGTAGCCCACCTACTAAATGGAACCCCCGTTCGTTATCCTCCATTACCCATTCCTGCACAAAGTGCCGTATTAAAACAACCGATGTAATAAACGGGATGCTGATGACCAAAAAATCCGAAAAATCTATTTTTAACGGATACACGTTCATAAACAACGACAGTACCGGGATTAAAAAATTGATTAAAAAAATAAAGCCCGATAAATAAAAAAGAGGCAATAATCCGTAATGGATTTTTTGCCGCCAGGTAAATTTTGTAAACAGCTTGACGTAGGAAGTAACCAAAAGCTCGAACACCCCGCGCGACCATTTTATTTGCTGCTTGTAATAGGCTGATAATGTAGCTGGCACCAGGCCGCGGGCCAGCACCTGGGGCACGTAAACAGATTTCCATTGTTTGGCGTGCAGTTGCATGGCGGTGTGCATATCTTCGGCCAGCCCGGCGGCATGCCCGCCAATTGACTCCAGCGCGGTACGTCTGAAAGTACAGTTGGCGCCAATAGCCTGTACGGTACCGTAGCTGTTCATACACATCATCATGGGGCCATAAAAATGGTAGGTTTGCTGGGCAGCGCCCTTTGCAATCCAGCCAATGCGCTGGTTATAATACGCCTGTACTACCTGCACATACCCTATTTCGGGATTATCGAAATGCGCTACAATAGGATCAAGGAATTCGGGGAAAGGCACATGATCAGGGTCAAGTACCAGGCACAACTCGCCAGATGATTGCGCCAGAGCATTGTTGATATTACCCGCCTTGGCATTTATTTTTTTGACCCGGGTAACATGGTGTACCCCCAGTTGCTCACAAACCGATTTCAGATACGGATCATCTGCCTCATCGCATAAATAAGTTTGATGCGGGTAGGTTATATTTTGTATGGCGGTAAGTGTTTCTATAATCATTTCGTAAGGCTCGCCCGCGCAAAATGTTGTAAAAATATCTACCGTATATTGCCTGGTTAAAGTAGGCTTAGCCGGCACACTGATTGACCAATAGTGGTACCACTCATAAATTACCTTAAAAAAAGTATAAACAAAAGTTACAATAAGCAGCCAATAAAGCGGCTGATAGCCGATAACCGATTTACGAAGCAAGCTATACATGAAAAAAAACATGCAGGCCAGCCCTATCACTATCATCAGCCTTAAATTAAGCAGTTGCTTTTTTGAAGGTGGTTTTATATTACTACTATTCATGGGTTATTCAGCACATAAAAAGGGACGTTTGCAGTTGCAAAATAACCGTTATGATTATAAACGTACACATATAAACGATACGGGCCCTCATTAACAGGCACTTTAAATTTTACCATCCGGCCGGTATTTTCAATAAATGAACCTTTGATATCTTTGGGTGGTTTTTCGCTAAAAATACCATTTGGCTTAAACCAATCTTCGGCAAGCAGTTGCCATTTATACGTAAGTTTAGCGGTATCCGTTCCATTCATATAAACGTTTGCATAACTTATGGCTTCGGGGGCCAACAAAATATTATCGCGCCCGCCTTTATCGTTCAATAGCATATATTTTACATCCGGCGCCTTAGCCGGCGATTTTTTGCCCGTCCATAAGTACTGCATTGTGTTAACTATTTCGGTTTGGGCCCCATGCTCGTCAAAAAAGCTAAACCAGGTTGGTGTAAGTTCCTGTTTTTGCCCCCAGTAAAAAACCATCGAACCTAAAAACCTTGGGTTATCTGCCGGCATATAATCACGGTAGGTGGCTAAATATTGCTCGGCTTTTTTTGTGCTGCTATCTTCAACGTATGCGCCCCATGCATTTTGCTTGGCGGTTACCCAGGGCCCTTCAATTGACCATTCGGCTATTAAAAACGGGCCGCTCCAAAGCCATTTAAAATCCTGCAGGTCCTGTTTTAAGGTTTTTAGCGACCCAAAAATATTAAAAGAGATAAAATCAATATTTGTGCGATACCTTATATTGAAGATGTTTTGTTTTTGAAAGGTCATAACCGTTGTGGTAACCGGGTGCTGTGAGTCGTTGCGGTGAATACTATCAACCAGGTTATTAAAAACAGTATAAAACTGGTTAAACCGGGGCCTGAACGGGAATGTCAACTCGTTACCCAGGCACCAGCACAAAAGCGCCGGATGGTTTTTATATTTATTAATTACAGCAGTAATTTGCTTGGCAAAAACAGTGGCCTGCGGCGTATTGTAAAACTCGTCCATCCTGAGGCTTGGCGGCATGGGCAAACCTACTATTACCGCCAAATTGTTGGCCTGTGCCGAGTCTAAAATATTAGCCAGGTTTACAGTATCCCAAACCCTTATGGTATTGCCGCCCGCTTCTTTTAAGCGTTTAAGATTAGTATAACCAGCCGCCCCTTTTACCAAAAAAGGCTCGCCTTTGCGGTATAAGGTATATTTACCATTTTCATTTTTAATGTAAACCGTTTTACCGGTATTGTTAACAGGCTGCGTGTTATTACAGGCAAAGGAAAAAAAGCATGATACTAAAATTAAATAAGTGACGAATAATCTGAAAGAATAAAATTTCATAAATTTTAGGCCAATTCGCTTAAAAAATGGAGTTTTGGTTAGTGATAAAGGTTGATTGCAGACGTTACATTTTTGAAACTAAACATACAGCTTTTTACGGGATTTAAACGTTTTATGTTGTGATTGGGTTTTAGCTGCGCCAATGGTTTTAAAAATTCAATAGCGCCCGGTTCAATACCACAACCTGTTTTTAAATTAAACAGGTTGTTACAAAACACTTACGCCAAAATAAATCAGCCGGTTTTCATCTGAAATAGCTTAATTTTAAACATGATTTTCGTCCTTAACAAAACCAATACTATTGCCAACCAGTTTTTGGCCGAACTACGCGATGCCGAAATACAACAGGATAAGGCCCGCTTTAGGCGTAACCAGGAAAAACTGGGCCAAATTTTAGCTTATGAAATCAGCAAAACCCTGCATTATCAAACTAAGGAGGTACAAACACCCTTAGGCATAGCCAACATCAATACCCCCGCCGACCGGCCGGTGTTGGGCACCATCCTGAGGGCCGGGTTGCCGTTTCACCAGGGCTTTATGAATTATTTTGATCAGTCCGAATCGGCATTTATAACTGCCTACCGCAAGGTAAAAAGAGGGGGCTCGTTCCTGATCCAGGTTGACCATATATCGACCCCGAATCTGGACGATAAAATCCTGATCTTGTGTGATACCATGCTGGCTTCCGGGCAAAGCCTGGTTTCAGTTTGTAAAGAACTACTGGCACAGTACAATGTTAAAGAGCTGCACATTGCTGCTGTAATTGCCAGCACCGTAGGCATAGCGCATGTACGCGCCAACCTGCCTAAAGCCAAATTGTGGATATGCGCCATTGACGAGGAAATGACGAGCAAGGCCTATATAGTGCCGGGCCTGGGCGATGCCGGCGACCTTGCGTTTGGCGAGAAGGTTTAGGGGGAATTCGGAATTTTAACTATTGTTTGTTTTTAATGGTGTTAAAGAGGGCTGCGCCGTTTGAGATTTTCGATTTAGGTTTTTTAATTTTTATAAGGGTGTTGATCTCCATAGATTACATTCGCATTTTTTATAAATTAGTCTGTAGTTTAACTCCTGTACAATGCTTGACGATTTTCCGTTTTATTTATGCCTGGTTATTGTGATATTATTACTGATCATGCTAAGCAGGAAAATAAAAGTTGCCTATCCTGTTTTGCTTGTATTGGCCGGATTGGGGATCAGCTTCATTCCTGGCCTGCCTACGTTGCATATCGAATCTGAACTGATCTTTATTTTGTTTTTACCTCCGCTGTTATATGATGCCGCATGGCACATTTCATGGAAAGAACTTTGGCACTGGCGGCGGATCATCGGAAGTTTTGCCTTCCTGGTTGTGTTTTTTACAGCGCTGGCGGTTGCGTTGGTTGTTAATCATTTTATTCCCGGCTTTACGCTGGCCCTGGGCTTTTTATTAGGCGCGATAGTTTCGCCGCCGGATGCGGTAAGCGTAGGGGCTATTTTAAAATTTGTAAAAGTACCCAAGCGGCTATCTTATGTTTTGGAGGGCGAAAGCCTTTTAAATGATGCATCCTCGCTAATCATTTTCCGCTTTGCGCTGATAGCGGTGGCAACCGGCAATTTTGTTTGGCACGAAGCTGCTTTAAGCTTTGGGTGGATGCTGGCAGGCGGCGTAGGCATCGGCCTTATTGTTGGCTATGTGTTTATGAAAACGCATAAATACCTGCCAACTGATACCAATACAGATATCGCATTATCGCTTTTAACGCCCTATATCATGTATATAGCTGCCGAGTCCGTACACAGTTCGGGCGTGCTGGCTGTGGTAAGTGGCGGCCTGCTGCTATCCAACTACAGGTTACGGTACCTGAGCAGCAGTTCAAGGCTTGGTGGTTTAAACGTTTGGGACAGTCTTAGCTTTGTGCTCAACGGTTTGGTATTTATGATCATTGGGCTCGATCTGCCCCAAATCACGGCCGGGCTCGAACGTGTATCCATTGCTACAGCTATTGGTTATGGTTTATTGGTAACCGGGGTTTTAATTGCCGGGCGCATTTTATCAGCCTTTGCCGCCGTGCTGGTTACCCTGGTAGCCCGGAATTTTATTACCGTTGCCGATCCGAGAAATCCTGGTTTTAAGCTTCCTTTTTTGATTGGCTGGTCGGGTATGCGTGGCGTTGTGTCATTGGCATCGGCTTTATCGATACCGGTTTACCTGGCCAACGGATCGGCTTTTCCGCAGCGGAACCTTATTTTGTTCATCACATTTGTAGTCATCTTAACCACCTTATTGTTACAAGGCTTAACCTTGCCTTACCTGATCAGGAAGCTGAATTTAACTGACCCCGATGAAGTGGCACCCGACGAAGAAGTTTACAACGATATCAGGAAACAGTTAAACCAGCATGCGCTGCTATATTTAAATTCAAACTGCTGCGAGCAAGTGAGCAGGCAGCCAATGCTTCAGCAAATGGCGCTTAAGTGGCAAAATAATGATCAAGCAGCTGATGGTTTATTGATGACAGAAGAATCTAAAGCCGTTTACCGCGATGTGCTGGACCTGCAAAGGAAATGGCTGATAAACAAGAATAAGGAAGATGTAAATATTGACGAAGAAATCATCCGTCGGCACCTGTTGTACCTTGACCTGGAAGAGGAAAAACTGCAATTTATTTAGACTGCATTTTTTTATCACAACGCAATCTTCACTTCAGGCCCATTCATCGCCAATTGTTTGAATATTGTAACTTTTGGTTTGAATATTGTAACCTGTAACACGTTCAGATACTTAACTTTATCTTGTATTTCAACTTACTTCCAAATTTGTCAATATGGATAGTTTAACCATTACTATTAACGGAAAACAGCAAGTGGTGAACGCCGATCCGGATATGCCCCTGCTTTGGGTTATCCGCGACCTTGCAGGCCTTACCGGCACCAAGTTTGGCTGCGGCGTAGCACAATGCGGCGCCTGTACCGTGCACCTGAACGGCGAGGCCGTACGCTCATGCGTAACCAAAGTAAGCCGGGCGGCCGGGCAGCAGATAACCACCATCGAAGGGCTTTCAAAGGGCAATGATCACCCGTTGCAAATAGCATGGGCCGAATTGGATGTGCCGCAATGCGGCTACTGCCAGTCGGGCCAGCTCATGTCGGCGGCGGTATTGCTGCGGGAAAATGCCAACCCAACTGATCAGGATATTGATGATGCCATGTCGGGCAATATCTGCCGCTGCGGTACGTATCCGCGAATAAGGGCCGCCATACATAAAGCTGCGCAAATGCAGCGGGAAGGAGTAAAATCATGAACCGTCGTGCATTTTTACAGTCGGGTACCATTTTGGGCGGAGGGCTGCTTATTTCTTTTACCATACCACAAGCCAATAAGCTGGCGGCGCTGGGTAAAACAACGGCCGACGCTGGTTTCGCGCCCAATGCTTTTTTAAACATCGCAACTGACAATACTATAACCGTATACCTAAGCCATGTGGAAATGGGGCAGGGAATATGGACCACACTGCCAATGCTACTGGCCGACGAACTGGATGTAGACCTTGACCAGGTAACTGTTAAACACAGTGGTGTTGGCAAGTCCTATAACCATACCATATATGGCATCCAGATAACCGGTGGTTCCAGTTCTACCTGGTCGGAGTTCGACAGGTATCGCAATGCCGGTGCAACTGCCCGTGTATTGTTGACACAGGCGGCGGCCAAACGATCGGGGGTAGTGGTAGAAAACTGTAAAACCGAAAAAGGGCATGTTATAGCCGCCGGCAAAAAATACACTTACGGTGAGCTGGCTGCAGAAGCGGCCCTTTTACCGGTACCCCAACAGGTACCCCTACGGCCAAAAAAAGACTGGAAATACATTGGCAAAGGCGCCAGCCGCATGGACGCCTCTGTAAAAACTAATGGCGAAGCTAAATTTGGCATAGATATCCAGTTTCCGGGCCTTTTAACCGCCGTTGTGGCACACGCGCCAGTTTTCGGTGGTAAAGTGCAATCGTTTGATGCCAGCAAAGCGATGGCGGTTCCCGGTGTTGTACAGGTAGTACAAATCCCCACAGGTGTAGCAGTAATTGCCAATCATTTTTGGGCGGCGCAGCGCGGCCGTAAAGCCTTGCATGTAACCTGGGATAATGGAGCCGGTGCAGAACTGTTCACGACTAAACAAACAGAATCATATAAAAAACTGGCAACTACCAACGGGTTGGCGGCCCAGCAAAAAGGCGATGCCGCAGCCGGCTTAACCAAAGCAAGTAAAGTAGTTTCGTCCCAATACGTATTTCCATACCTGGCGCATGCCCCTATGGAACCGATGAATTGCACCGTGAACCTGCAAAAAGATAGCTGCGAGATATGGACCGGCACACAAATGCCTGGTATTGACCAGGCAGCAGCAGCCAAAATACTGGGTATGAAGCCCGAACAGGTTAAAATAAATGTTGCTTTTTTGGGCGGTGGTTTTGGCCGCCGCGCTACGCCTACATCTGACTTTGTTGCCGAAGCTGTTCATATTGCCAAAGCCAGCGGTAAGCCGGTAAAAATGGTGTGGACACGTGAAGATGATATGAAAGGCGGTTATTATCGCGGGTTTTGTGTGCATAATGTTAAGGTTGGTTTAGATGCGCAGGGATTGCCCATTGCCTGGAAGCATAATATTGTGGGGCAATCAATTATGGGGGGCGCTCCCATGTTTGGGCCGCCACCCCCGGTAGATAATACGTCTGTAGAAGGGGTTAAAGGTTCGCCTTATATTGCCGGTATACCAGATCATTATATAGGGCTGCATACCACCAAAGAGGTAGTACCTATCCTCTGGTTCCGCTCTGTAGGGAATACCCATACCGGATACGTTATGGAGACCATGCTGGACGAACTGGCACACGCCGCAGGTCGCGACCCGGTAAATTACCGCCGTGCGCTGCTTAAAGATCATCCCCGTCACCTGGCGGCGCTTAACCTGGTTGCCGATAAGGGCGGATGGGAAAAGCCGGCACCGCATGGCCGATATAAAGGTGTTGCCGTACACGAGGCTTTTGGCAGCTATGTTGCCATTATTGCCGAGGTGAGTATAAACAATGGGCAGGTACGCGTACATAAAATTGATTGCGCCATAGATTGCGGCCTGGCCGTTAACCCCGATGGTGTGAAAGCGCAAATGGAAAGCGGCATTATTTTTGGCCTTACCATGGCATTATATGGCGAAATAACGCTGGAAAACGGCAAAGTACAGCAAAACAATTTTTATGATTACCGCATTGCACGGATGAATGAGTCGCCGGAAATCAATGTGTTTATTGCTGACAGCAACGAGAAAATGGGTGGCGCCGGTGAATGCGCTGTGCCGCCAACTGCCCCGGCTATTGTAAACGCCATTTTTGCGGCTACCGGTAAACGGATATATAATTTGCCTATCATGAACCATAAATTAACTCAGGTATGAAAAAACTAATTTTTATCAGTGTTACTTTATTTATCACAGGCTCAACGGTGCTACTATCGTTTAAGGCCGACAAAGCTAAACCGGCCAATGGGCCGGTGATCATCAAAGATAGCATTGCCTCTGTTAAAGCCTTTAAGCAGGTGTATACGGTATTAATGAGCGCGCGCTGCATGAACTGCCATCCATCAGGCAACATTCCGCTGCAAGGCGATGATAGCCATTTGCACACCATGTCGCCACAAAGGGGTATTGATGGCAAAGGCGTTTATGCCATGAAGTGTTCCAACTGTCATCAGCCAACAAACACGCCAGGCCTGCATACGCCGCCGGGTAACCCCAACTGGCATTTACCACCGGCAGATATGAAGATGATTTTCCAGGGCAGAACGCCGCGCCAATTGGCTAAGCAATTGATAGATCCAAAACAAAATGGCCATAAGGACCTGAAAAAACTTATAGCACACGCGGATGATGGCTTGGTATTATCGGGCTGGAACCCGGGCGAAGGCCGCAAGCTTCCGCCTATGAGCCATGCCGCATTCAAAAAAGCATGGATAACCTGGCTTACAACAGGCGCCTACGCGCCGGCCAAATAACCAATATAATAGTCGCCTGTGTTGATGTTCAAACACGGGCGATATTATTAAACAGCAATAAACCATCGCAACAAAACTTGATGCCTCTTTTGCTTTAGGGCGGTTAACAGGCACCTATTTGTTGTACATTCGAGTATTGTTATGCCCTCACACGCTGACAGCCAGAAGCTTAAGCTGCTTAATTTGATAAACCTCATTCTTATCAGACCATTCAGCAACGCCTGAAGGTGGCTGCTCCTGTTTTAACAGACCGTTCAAACTTACCCGCCTTGGTATATTTTTTTGTTGAAATGTGAATGCAACCTACCGCAAATAGCTTGTAAGTTAAATAATTAATTAATTTGATAATAGCCTGATATGATATTATATGAAACTATTTGGCTCAAACGCCGTATGAGTAGCAACCAGAACTAACTTGAAAATAATCTTTTGAGTAATTTGGGATTGATTATGAATGTTAAAGAAGGGCCGATCGATATTAAGTGCCAGCCTGTTCGCAGCAGAATTGTTAAAATAAATTCCTGACCAAACAATCCCCCACAACTCAAGAGCATTATTTTACCGATAATATTTGTCTGGACTTAAAATTTTCAATAAATTAATTATAAATTAATCTGCAATAAAAGTATCAATACAACAAAATGAGGCGAATATTTCTTTTTATCTCATGTTTATACCAGCTTTTTTCCGGATTATCTTATTCGCAAACACGCGACCTTAAATTCAAACAACTTAGTACAAATGAAGGTCTTTCCCAAAGCCATGTAGCGGCCATTATTAAAGATAGCCATGGCTTTATGTGGTTTGGAACCGAAGACGGCCTTAATAAATATGATGGTTATAAATTTACCCATTATAAGCACGACCAGAATAACAAGACAACTATTATTGATAATTATGTATTGGCTATCATGGAAGATGGCGCCGGTAATTTATGGATTGGGACCGATAGCGGCCTTGAGAGATTTGACCGGGCGACGAATACGTTTATTCATTACTCCAATCATTTAACTTTCTCCGTCAAGTCTGTTTTTCTGGATAGTAAAAAAAGAATCTGGTTGGGCACCAGTAAGGGTTTATATTTATTTAATGCTGCAAACGGTTCGTTTAAGCAATTTACGCATACAGATAAAGCCACAAACAGTATAATTAACGATTTTATATACCAGGTTACCGAAGATAATAATGGCTGGTTATGGATAGCAACTGATGATGGTTTGTATCATTTTAATCCCCAAAACGGGAAGTTTATCCGGTATGTTCATGATGCTGCAAACAACAACAGTATTGGCGCCAGTTGGATAAAAGCCGTATACAAAGATAGCAAGGGTAATATTTGGGTGGGTACGCATGGCGGCGGGCTGGCATTGTATAATAGTAAAAACGATTCATTTATAAATTTCAAACACAATCCCAATAATAGTAACAGTATTTGCCACAATGACATCCTTTCGATGCTGGAAAGCGATGGAAAATTGTGGATTGGGACCGAAAATGGCGGCATAAGTGTGCTCGATTATCCGGCCAACAAGTTTGTTTGCTACAAATTTGATGCAAATGATCATTACAGCCTTAGCAGTAACTCTGTTTACTGTTTATATAAGGATGATGCAGGAAATACCTGGATAGGCACTTATTCGGGCGGGGTTAACTTTTTGCCTGCGTTTGGTAATAAATTCACCTCCTATAGCCAGGATCCAAACAATCCCAATAGTTTAAGCAATAATAATGTGCTGGCCATATCCGGCGACGGCAGTGACGAAAATATTTGGATTGGTACCGATGGGGGTGGCCTCAACTTATTTAACCGGAAGAAAAAAACCTTTGTTCATTACCAGCATAGTGATAATAACACCAACACCATAAGTAATAATTATCCAATGGCAATAATACCAATAGATAAAAACCTTATAGGCATTGGCTACCACATTGGCGGGTTTGATTTGTTTGATAAAAAGAAGGGAACTTTCATCCATCACATGCCCGAGGCAAATAATCCGCATAGCCTTTCCCTTTCAGATATCAACAATATGTATAAAGACCATGATGGTAATATATGGATAGGTACCTGGAAAGGGGGACTTAATTATTATAACGTAAAAACGGGCCTCTTTACGCAGTACAGGAACAATCCGCAGGATAATAACACCGTAAGCAGCGATATCGTTACTACCGTATACCAGGATAAACAGGGCAATATGTGGATAGGTACAGATAATGGCCTGGATATATTAAACCCTAAAACCGGCCGTTTTACACATTACAGGCACAATGAGGGAAATAAACACAGTTTATCAAACAACACAATCGAGTCGGTTACCGAAACGGATAACGGTGATATATGGATAGGTACAAACGGCGGCGGGCTTAACCTTTTTAACAAGCGTAGCCAAACATTTACAATATACACCGAAAGGGAAGGCTTGCCCAATAATGTGATCTATACGATTTTGAAAGACAGTAAGGGCAACTTCTGGCTAAGCACCAACAAAGGGATTTCGAGGTTTAACCCCAAAACCAAGGCTATCAGGAATTATGGCATATCCGACGGTTTGCAGGGCGATGAGTTTAAAGGCCACTCCGGTTTTCAAACGGCAGACGGCCAAATGTTTTTTGGCGGTGTAAACGGGTTCAGCACATTTTATCCTGATAGTTTAAAAGATAATAACTTTATTCCCCCTGTTTATATAACCGGGCTACAGATTTTTAACAAACCGGTTATCCCCGGCGATAAAAAATCTCCGCTTCAAAAAGATATCAGCGAAACAAAGGCCATAAACCTTTCCCACAAACACTCGGTGCTTACATTTGAATTTGCGGCCCTGAATTATACCATTCCCGAAAAAAATCAATATGCTTATAAGCTGGATAACTTTGATAAGGACTGGAACTACGTTGGCAATAAGCGGACGGCCACTTATACAAACCTTGATCCGGGTACATATACATTCAGGGTTAAAGCATCAAACAACGACGGAAAATGGAATAACAACGGCACAGCCATTACTATTTATATTGCGCCTCCTTTTTGGCTCACCTGGTGGTTTAAATTAATTGTGGCTTTAACTTTTATTATTAGCGGCCCGGCATTTTATATTATCCGCACGCGTTCTATATTAAAACAGAAAGCCGAGCTTGAACGGCAGGTAGAGGAGCGCACCGAGCAGTTGGCCCGGGCAATAGAGGTGGAAAAAAAATCGGCCCTTGAAGCCGAGGAGGCAAACAAGGCTAAAAGCATCTTTTTGGCTACCATGAGCCACGAAATCCGGACGCCTATGAACGGGGTGATCGGGATGGCTTCCTTACTTGCCGAAACACCTTTGGATGACGAGCAGCGGACTTTTACCGAATCGATACAAACCTGTGGCGAAGATTTGCTGGCGGTAATTAACGATATTTTAGATTTCTCTAAAATAGAATCGGGCAATATGGAGCTGGAGGAAAAAGACTTTAGCCTGCGTACCTGTATTGAAGAAGTTTTTGACGTTTTTGCTTTAAAGGCCGCCCACTTAAAGCTCGATTTGGTTTACCAGATTGATTATGATGTGCCGGCGCAAATTATTGGCGATAGTTTAAGGATCCGCCAAATCCTTATCAATTTAATAAGTAACGCCATTAAGTTTACCAAAAAAGGTGAAATTTATGTGGCAGTACACCTGCTTAATGCTTCGGAAGATAACCAGATAGAATTAAGCTTCGAGATAAAGGACACAGGTATCGGTATTTCTGCCGATAAGCTGCACCGGTTGTTTAAAGCCTTTTCGCAGGTAGATTCGTCAACCACCCGTCAATATGGTGGTACCGGCCTTGGCCTGGTTATAAGCGAACAACTGGTGAAGCTAATGGGTGGTAAGATTGGTGTAGAAAGTGAAATTGATAAGGGGAGTACTTTCAGGTTTAATATTCATACCCAAAGGAGTTTACGGCAAGACCCAGTGCAAATAACCCACAGTATGAGTGGCTTTGAGAAAAGCGAGATTTTGATTGTTGATGATAACGATACCAATTGCCGGATTTTAAAAGGCCAGCTGGAGCAGTGGCAGCTAAGCCCCGTAGTAGCCAATTCAGGCGAACAGGCACTTGATATATTGGCGCAACAGCATGATTTTAAGTTGGTTATTACCGATATGCAAATGCCGTTTATGGATGGAATTGAACTGGCAACTTTAATACGTGCTAAATATCCCGACTTACCCATAATGCTTTTAAGTTCGATAAGTTATATTTTCCATAAAGATAACCCAGGTCTTTTTTGTTCGATATTAACCAAACCTGCCAAGCAAAATAATTTATATAAACACATTGTAAAGGAACTTGGCAAACATATAAGCCCAGCCGGCAATGAACCGTTGCAGGCCGATGCGGCCAAACATAAGCTGCCCGATAATTTTGCGGAACGGTACCCATTGAATATTTTGGTTGCAGAGGACAACCAGATGAACCAAAAATTAATTATGAAGGTTTTGAGTAAACTGGGATATGAAGCCGAGTTAGCGGCAGATGGATTAGAAGCCCTGGATTTGGTTAATAAAAAAACATTCGACATTATTTTAATGGATGTGCAAATGCCCAAAATGGATGGCCTGGAAGCCACGCGAATAATCAAAAAACGTTTCCCCGAACGCCCCTTTATTATTGCCATGACAGCCAACGCGCTGCAAACCGATTTACAAATTTGTATGGACGCCGGCATGGACGATTATGTAAGCAAGCCATTTAAACTGGATGACCTGGTGAATAAGCTGGAAAAATGGGCTTTGAAAGGTAATGTTGGTATTAGTTAGACAAGTTTTGAATAGTTGATTGTCGCCGTTAGTATGGAATAGCCGGGCCACCTGCCGGGTGCTATTTAATCACCCTCTGTTAAAAATCCCTGATCAACGGTTTTAAACTTTATTATAGTTTCAGATAGAATTTTTCTTTTGTTCGAAGCTGCTTCTTTCATGCTTTCCGTCATAAAAGAAACAAGCATCTCAACATGGCTCCTGTAAATTCTGCTTTTGCCATAAGGATCTATATACACGCCTGTTTTTTTCTTGAGGTGTGAAAAAACAAATTCAATTTCATCAAAATCATCCTGGCTGATTTGAAATAATATCTTTTTTTTATTTGCGTCCAACAAATCATAAAAATCTATAGCCATATTTATTAATCACACTATAAGTGGCAATTTAAATTGTTATTAAACTCAGCCTTTATAAAAAGCTTCCCTTATCTGCACCAAAAGCAATTCGGCTTTATCCATATCCGGCCTTTCGGGCAGGGCTGATGTTTCGTAGGCCGCTTTTACGCTTTCCATTTTTTCTTCCACCATTTTCATCAGCTCGTCAAACTCAAATTCGCCGTTGCGAATTTTGAGTAAAAAATCACGGTCGTTGCGTTTTACTATTACCTGTTGACGTAGGGCTATTTCTTCGGCCATATTGAGCAGGCGGAAAGTGTGCATCATGTTTTTGGCATCGTAGCTTTTACCGTGTGCCAACGTACTTTGGTACCGCAAATCGTTACGCTTATCTTCCCACTTCTTGTACTCTTTATATTCCCGGCAATACATGGAATAACTGTCTTTATTAAAATTCATCACCGCCAGGTTTTCAATCCCTTTGGGTACCGAACTTAGCTGAACGTCATCAGCCCCGGCACCCGAGATAAGCCCCTTTAACCGGCCTTCCGTCAGCTGGCTTTGATGGTATAATAAATAAGCATTCCTGAAATGGTCCAGGTTAACAAGGCCACATTGCTCCTGGGTGTAGCTGTTTTCCCTGAGCCATTCTAATAGCGGGATACTGCCACTGTTGTATATTACATAGCAAAAATCCAATACAGATTTACGTTCTTCATCCATCGGCCGGTTTATCTTTTTATTAAGGCCACGCGCCTTTTTTATTTGCGTCTGTGCATAGCCGGCAAAGGTATCCATACACAGTTTTGATAAAAAATCAGCAGGCTTAACCAAATCCATCAGCGGATGGCGATACAATACATGTTCGGCCGGGGTATTTAGCAACTCCAGGATATTGGGGTTGTTTTTAACCAGCAGATCAAGAAATCGGCCTATCTCAAAGTAAACCTCATCATTGGTAGCATTTGCAATTTGTTCCTGTCGCTCAAAGCCATACAGTTGTTTTTTTGGCATCATGAAGATACCCTTTTTATCCACATCCGATCCTGCCACGTTGAGGTTATACGCGGTGCTGCCACTTACACAATCCAGCAGGATGAGTTCTTTATGTAGTTTTAATTCGTTGTAGTCCATCATTGTATATGCCTCCTGAACAACTCATTTAAAGGCTGCACCGGTTGTTGTTCTGATGTAAATTGTTGTAGCTGCTCTTTACATTGGTTCAGGGTATCAGCCAACCATTCGTTTAACAGAATAACCGGAGATATCATCGCTTTTTCATCGGCGAGTTGTTTTTGTGCCAATAACTCGTCTATTTCGGCCTGCACGTCATTATCAACTAACAATACCCGCAGCTTATCAAATTCCATAGGCGGTACGGTTTGTTTCTCCACTATCCAGCGGCAGGCCAGTGCCGGGCGCAAAGCGTAAAAATATCGTTTAAGTTTTACCTCGTCGTCCTGCAAATCATCCCGAAGGGTGTTATGAGCCATAGATAAATAGTGGTTCCCCGCTGATCGTAAGGAAAAATAGCCTGGCATCAAACTGCGCAGCTCATCAGCGAAAGTATCATCTTGCAGGTATACTATTGGCGATTGCAGCCATTCGTACAAGGGCGCGTTTGATTTCATGAACAGCTTTAAAGTCTTTTTTAAATCCCAGCCGCCTATATCCAATACCTCGTTAACCGACAGGCCAACCACATCGGACATTTCAACGATGCTCAAATAATCGTTGACAGGGCGGGAGTAGATAAACCGCACATCAAAATCACTATCGGGCGAGGCAAAGCCCCATGCCCTGCTGCCCGATTCGCAGGCGTACAATATTTTTATATTTTCCGACTGCCCCAGTTCGTGCAGTTTTTGGAGGATGGTTTGTTTCATGTTAAAATATTTTTCAAATTGTAGAGACGCAACTATGCGTCCCCCACAGGACAGTCTCAATTACAAATCTTACACCTAAACGCGGGAGACGCAATTATGCGTCTCTACAAAAAATTACAATCTCGGGTCAACCGGCTCGCTTTCCATCGCCAGTACACCAAACACGCACTGGTGCACACGCCTTAACGGCTCCTTGTCGGTAAAACGTTGTAGCCCTTCAACGCCAAGTAAAAACTCGCGCAAGGCCAGGCCTCGTTTGGCGTTTAGTCCCCGTGATTTTAACCGTTCCATGTTTTCGGGCGCGGTATATTCCGGGCCGTAAATAATGCGCAGGTATTCCCTGCCCCGTATTTTAATGGCAGGCTGTATCAGCCCCTTTTTATCTTTTTCGATAAAATTATAGGGCTTAACTACCATGCCCTCGCCGCCTTTAGCTGTTAAAGCTAACCACCATTCTGTAGCCTCGTTTATGCTGGCAGCATCATTCAGGTCCACAACCTTGTAAGGCGTTGCCAGCAATATGGCAGGGTCATGCGCGCAGATCTTCGCAATCTGCTCCATATGCCACTCGTGGTTTTCGCCCGTCCATAGCTTCCCTTCGGATGCCATGATGTGGAAGGGGGCCAGCTTGTAATCGTCCAAACTGTTTACCAGCCAGCAATAGCGTTGGTAGGCGGCAGTAAATTGTTCTGCCTGCTTTTGCCTTTCGCCGTATTCGGCCAAAAGGGTTTCGCCATTGACATCTCTGGCGGCCAGTTGCTTTAAGGCGTCGGTCACTTCGGCTAAAGCATGCGTGGCTGCCATACCCACCGCGGCATACTGTGTTTGCAATAAAGCTTGTGCTTTGGCACTCCAGGGCATTAGTTCGGTATCCAGACAAACCCAATCGGTATCAAAACGCTCGTAAAATCTCGAATTTATCAACGCCTCATTCAACCTGCTCAGCAAAGCCTGCTCGGTATTTTTGTCGTTAAAAAATGCCCGGCCCGTGCGGGTATAAATAGTGCCGATACCCTCATTGCTGATACCAAAAGCTTTGCTAATAGCCGCCTCGTTTTTACCCACAATAACCACTGCCCTTGATCCCATATGTTTTTCCTGGCAAACTACCCGGCCAATTTCTGCGGCATGGTAATAATCAAAAGCCTCGGTCGGGAACTCCAGGTAATCATCCAAAATGCTTGTTTTGCTTGGACTCATGGTTGGCGGTAAATAAATGAGCCATTTTGGGTTGATGGCAAAACGGCTCATCACTTCCAACGCTGCAATGGCATTCTCTTCCCTAATGGTTATATTGTTGCCCAGCCGCGTTTCCACAATTTGTTTCCCCACAAAATCGGCAATATCCAGTACCTGGTCATTTTCCTGTTGCAGAGTTAAACTTTCTATCGATGGCTTAACATAGTTTAAAGGTTTTGTCGGTTCGCAGTAAACCTCACTGGCCTTTACGGCAACCAGTTCCCGTTCGGGATAGCGTAACGCTGTAAGCGATCCGCCAAATACGCAGCCGGTATCAATATCGATGGTATTGTTTAGCCACTGTGCCTGCGGTACAGGTGTATGCCCGTAAACCACCATGGCCTTGCCTGTATATTCGGCAGCCCAGTTAAGCCTTACAGGCAAGCCAAATTCATCTATCTCGCCCGTTGTATCGCCATATAAACAAAACTCGCGCACGGCGCCGGATCCGCGCCCCTGCATGCCTTCTTTTAACCCGGCGTGGGCAACCACCAGTTTGCCATCGTCAAATACATAATGACTTATCAGGTCATCAATGAATTTGCTTACTTTACTTTTAAACTCGGTTGTTTCCGCGCTCAACTGCTCAATTGATTTTTCTAATCCATGCTTAGCCTGTACATTTTTGCCATTAAGCCAGCGCATAAGTTTAATATCGTGGTTACCCGGCACGCAGTATGCCGTACCGACGGCTGTCATCGCCATTACTAATTTTAACACTTCGGGGGTTTTAGGGCCGCGGTCAACCAGGTCGCCTGCAAATACAGCTTTTCTGCCTTCGGGATGCGCCCAGGTTTCTGCATTATTTACATAACCTAATTTGCCCAACAGAGTTACCAGCTCATCATAGCACCCATGGATATCGCCTATAATATCCAACGGGCCGTTTTCATGCTTTTTGTTGTTATACAATTGGTCGCGAACGATGCCGGTTATGGCATCCACCTCCTCCGGCGAGCGTAATTCGATGATGTTGCGGAAACCTTCATACTTCAGCTTTTTAAAACTGCGCTTTAACTGCGAGATATGCTGCGGGATAACATGAGCTCCAAAATTACGGTCGGGCCGCAGGGCGTTCCTGGCGGCGCAAACTTTTTCGGGCATGTTCAGAATGATGGCCACCGGCAGGCAATGGTACTCTTTGGCCAGTTTCACCCAATCGCGGCGTGCTTCTTCCTGTACGTTGGTGGCGTCGATCACGGTAAGCAAGCCATTTTTTAAACGCAAGCCGGTAATATACCTTGCCAGGGCAAAAGCATCTGCCGATGCAGCCTGGTTATTTTCATCATCGCTCACCATGCCGCGGCAAGTATCTGACGATATGATTTCCGTTGGCTTAAAATGCTTCCGGGCAAAGCTCGATTTTCCAGAGCCGGTTGCACCTATCAGCACTACCAAAGCCAATTCGGGTATTTTTATATTTTTATCTCTTGACATTTCTTCTTTCTTTTTTGAGTTATAACCCAGCAGCTTCTTGCTTAAATATGGCCATCTGGCTTAATGCACCTACCTCAGGGTCAACTTCGCCAATGGGTTTAAATAATACGGTGTAGCCAAACTGTGCGGCCACCCGGTTTGCCCATGCTTCAAATTCGGGCCTTGTCCATTCAAAGCGGTGATCGTTGTGGCGCATTTTACCGTCCTCATAGTTGGCAAAGCGTACATTGTATTCGGCATTGGGCGTGGTTATTACTACTACTTCCGGTTTGGCATATTCAAACACCGATTTTTCCAGCGCGGTTAAACGCGGCTCGTCAAGGTGTTCAATTACCTCTACCAGGGCAGCGCCGTCAAAGACTTGCAAGCGTTTATCGCGATAGGTTAATGAGCCCTGGATCAGTTGCACCCTTTGCAACTGCCTTTCAGTCATCCGGTCCAGCTTCAACCTTTCTTTGGCAATTTCGAGCGAGCGGTAGCTTACGCCCATCCCTAAAATAAACTCAAATTGCTTTTCAGCTAATAACAGTTTGATCAGGCGGCCTTCGCCACAACCCAAATCCACAATACGTTTGGCGCCGGCAGATAGCAATTCATCTTTAGCAGCCTGTAAACGCAGGTCATGAATGCGCAACTGCGGCTCTTCCGTATCACTTACTTCCGGAGTTTCAATTCCAGTTGCATCCGCGTCAACCTGGTCTTTACTCAATAAAACATCCAGTGCTTGGTTTGCCAGTGAACGCTGGCCTTTCATGTACCGGCGAACGATCAGTTCTTTTGCGGGATGTGTTTCCAGCCAGCCCTTGCCCTTAGCCAGTAATTTTTCAACTTCTTCCTGGTTTACCCAATAGTGCTTATCGTTATCACATACCGGGATTAATACATACAGGTGTGATAGTAATTGCTGCAAGGTTGCCTGGTTGCTTAGCTCCACTGTAAAATACCGGCTGTTGCCCCAATCAGGGTACGTTGTATCCAGTGGATGCTGTACCGCATTAATGGTATATCCCAAAGGTTCAAAAAGCGCTTTCAAGATTACCTCGCCCCCTTTAACAGGCAATACAGCCAGCTTTGCGGTAAAGGGCATGGTTATATCAACCAGTTCGGGCTTGTCCTTACAACGGCCGTTAAGGGCTGACGAATAAGCCTTGGCAATTGCTGCGCTCATAAACGAACTGGCTACATACGGCCTGTCGTTCACGTATTGCTCCAATGCAAAATCATTCCCTTTTGGGCCTGCACTACGTACCAGCCCTACAGGATCTATATCCAGCAGCAAAGCGGCGGTACATTTTTGCGCACTAATCTCCGGATAAAATATATGGGCCTTGCCCGAAGAAATATCGACAGACTGGATCTTCGCCGGATGCTTGTGCAGCAAAAAGCTCAGATCATCGGCCGGGAAATGGGTGGTGGATATGGTGAGTAACATAAATTGATAGCTGCGCTTAATGTATAATTATTTTATTGATGTTTTGTAATATGATACAAAGTAAAAGAGGGAGTGCGCAGTCTTTTTGCGTAGTGGGAAGAAAAGTTATGAATTATAATTTTATTCTGCTGCGCAGGAAAGAGGGTGCCGTCCCGACGAAGTCGGGGCTGGCGGGTGTGTCTTAGCCGGCGTTCAAAGCCGATACTTATGTAACACGATATATATCAGGATTAACCAATAGCCACCCCGCCCTCAAACATTTAATTTTTATTCCCCGTAATACCACGTACTATTGTAAACCAATATAATCCGTTTATGAAACCAATTTTAAAAATAGCCAGGGCTTTTGTTTTGCTCCTGTTAAGCCAGGCATGTTTTGGGCAGGCCGCAACCAATGTATTGCCTGCCTGGGCTTTTGGCGGTTTTGCCAGGCCTGCAAAGTTGAACCCTATTATATCACCCGATACTAACCTGACGTTTATTGACCCCATGAGTAAAAAGCCGGTGGCCTGGGAAGCCAATGACACCTTTAACCCCGGTGCAGCGGTTAAAAATGGCAAGGTGGTAGTTTTATACCGGGCCGAAGATAAGTTTGGTATTGGCATCGGTTTCCGCACATCTCGGCTGGGTTATGCCGAGAGTAACGACGGGCTGCATTTTACAAGGAGAAAAGCCCCAGTGCTTTACCCGGCCAATGATGTGGCCAAACCCTACGAATGGCCCGGTGGCTGCGAAGACCCGCGTGTGGCTGTTACCGCCGGCGGCACCTATGTAGTATTTTATACCGAGTGGAACCGCAAACTGCCCCGCCTGGGCGTAGCTACATCAACCGACCTGTTGCACTGGAAAAAGCACGGGCCTATTTTTGAAACGGCTTATCACGGTAAGTTTTTTAACATCGCCAGTAAATCGGCATCGATACTCACTAAAGTGGTGAATGGCAAACAGGTGATCATTAAAATAAATGGAAAATACTGGCTGTACTGGGGCGAGCAGCATGTATATGGCGCAACATCAACCAATTTAGTTGACTGGGCGCCCGTGGTAGATAAAAATATGGAATTGAAACAGTTGATCTCGCCGCGTCCCGGCTTTTTCGACAGCGACCTTACCGAGTGCGGCCCGCCCGCGTTGATGACCGGTAAGGGTATCATTTTATTTTATAACGGAAAAAACAAACCAGCCAAGGGCAGGGATACCAGGTTTAACCCCAATTCGTATTGCGCGGGGCAGGCCTTGTTTGATAGTAAGGATCCGTCCAAAAACATCACCCGGCTCGACCTGCCTTTTCTGCGGCCGATGGAACCTTTTGAAAAAAGCGGGCAGTATGTTAACGGAACGGTGTTTATTGAGGGTATGGTTTATTTTAAAAAGAAATGGTACCTGTACTATGGCTGTGCCGATTCGAGGGTAGGTGTAGCTGTTTATGATCCGGAAAACCCGGCAAAGCCCGACCCGGTTGGGGGGAATTAGGGATCAGTCTTAAGTTCTATGTCAAAAGTCAATTTAAGGATTTCGACGAAACGCGATCCGTTCAATAGTGTTAAAGTGTATAATCAAAAGCTAATTTATCTTTTCGGACTTAGAACTTAAGGCTTTAGACTTAAGACTAAAAATTTAAGGGCGCATACTCATTAAGCACGTAAGCGTGCACCCTTAAACATACAGATCAAGGGATGATCTGCCTGCACAAAGAGGTCGTTATAAAGTGTTTCCTAAAATGATAACGGCCCGTGGCTGCTGCCGAACGGGAACTTATTAACCCGCCCATACGAGTGGTCGCAACGCGTGTGATCACGATACATTTTGGGGTTAAGACTTTGGCAGGGTACTGATTCAGATTTTGTAGCTTCCGCCTTCTCAGGCTGATCAACTACGTTTACTTTTTTCTTCATGACGACTTCTCCTGATTTTTGGTTTATTTGAAATTGGTACTACCAAGTTAAGCAGAAAATTGCTCATTTACAATAGGATTAGGTAGAAAAAATATTATTAAATAATATGACTTGCAGGGACAGAAAAATCAAGTCAAATTAATAAACAGACTGTACTCACGTAATAGGGTTTTCTAAACGCTATTGAACAAAATAATCGTGATTCGTGGAACCGATATTGCTTTCGTTAGCGCCCATCCATTACCATTGCATCTCCCGGGCTGTAAATCTGCTTTAGCCCAATACAGAGAGTCAAATTCTGCAAGATAGCTCTTATGGCCCGGTTCGATGTAAACTCCCGTAAAACACCTAATGTCTTCACTACGATTATAGCCCCGTTTATGGCCAATCCTGGCCTGTGTTGTTTTGGGTGGTTGTTACAGTACGAATATCTTTGTAGGCATTACTCACTATTTAGAACTTATCCAAATAAGAATTGACGAAACCTTGATTATTAATTAGATGTTATATTTTGTAAATTCGCCGCACTAAGTTTCTGACAATCAATTTTAGTGTCAATTTCTTTTACTTTTCACCTAAAAATCAAATACAAATGGCTTTTGATTTAGATATGATCAAAAAAGTTTACGACCGCTACAGCACCCGCGTGGATGCTGCCCGCAAAGCGACTGGTAAACATCTTACTTTAACTGAGAAAATTTTATACGCCCACCTTTCAGAAGGCGACGCCAAAACAGCGTTTGGCCGCGGTGTGGATTACGTTGATTTTGCACCAGACCGCGTGGCTATGCAGGATGCAACAGCGCAAATGGCTTTATTGCAGTTTATGCAGGCTGGCCGTCCGCAGGTTGCTGTTCCATCTACCGTACATTGCGATCACCTGATACAAGCAAAAGTTGGCGCCGTTGCCGATTTAAATACCGCCGTTGACATCAACCGCGAGGTTTATGATTTCCTGGCTTCAGTATCTGATAAATATGGCATCGGTTTCTGGAAAGCAGGAGCCGGTATCATTCACCAGGTTGTGCTGGAAAACTATGCGTTCCCTGGTGGTATGATGATAGGTACCGATTCGCACACGCCAAACGCGGGTGGTTTAGGTATGATTGCCATTGGTGTTGGTGGCGCCGATGCCTGCGATGTAATGGCAGGTTTACCATGGGAGCTTAAATTCCCTAAACTGATTGGTGTTAAATTAACCGGCAAATTATCGGGCTGGACATCAGCTAAAGATGTTATACTAAAAGTGGCCGGTATACTTACTGTAAAAGGTGGTACAGGTGCTATTGTTGAATATTTTGGCGAAGGCGCACGATCACTTTCTGCTACAGGTAAGGGTACCATCTGTAACATGGGTGCCGAAATTGGTGCTACCACATCTGTATTTGGTTACGATGAAAAAATCGCTACCTATTTAACAGGCACAAAACGTGGCGACATTGCTGAATTAGCTAACGCAGTTGCAGAACACTTAACCGGCGACCAAGAAGTTTACGCAAACCCTGAACAATATTTTGACCAGGTTATCGAGATCAACCTGAGCGAGTTGGAACCACATATTAACGGTCCTTTTACGCCCGATCTGGCTTGGCCAATCTCTAAATTTGCTACAGCTGTTAAAGAAAACAACTGGCCTGCAAAATTAGAAGTTGGTTTAATTGGTTCATGTACCAACTCATCTTACGAAGATATCACCCGTTCTGCATCTATTGCAAAACAGGCTATCGATAAACACCTTACAACCAAGGCTGAATTTACCATCACCCCGGGATCAGAGTTGGTTCGTTACACAGTTGATCGTGACGGCTACCTGGATACCTTTGCTCAAATGGGCGGTGTAGTATTGGCAAACGCTTGCGGACCATGTATTGGTCAGTGGGCCCGTCATACCGACGATCCTACACGCAAAAACTCTATCATCACATCGTTTAACCGTAACTTCGCGAAGCGCCAGGATGGTAACCCTAACACGCACGCGTTTGTAGCATCCCCAGAAATTGTAACTGCTTTGGCTATAGCAGGCGATTTAACTTTTAACCCGCTTACCGATACTTTGACCAATATTAATGGCGAACAAGTTAAACTTGACGAGCCATTGGGTATAGAAATGCCGGTTAAAGGCTACGCTGTTGAAGATGCAGGTTACCAGGCCCCTGCCGAAGACGGCAGCCAGGTACAGGTTTTGGTTGATCCAAAATCGGCACGTTTACAATTATTGGAGCCGTTTGCCGCGTGGGAAGGTGTAGACATTAAAGGCCTGAAATTGCTGATCAAGGCTAAAGGCAAATGTACAACCGACCATATTTCTATGGCCGGCCCGTGGTTAAAGTTCCGTGGTCACCTGGATAACATATCAAACAATATGTTGATTGGCGCCATCAATTACTTTAACAACACTGCCGATAGCGTTAAAAACGAACTGACCGGCGAGTACGGACCAGTTCCTGCTACTCAGCGTGATTATAAAGCAAACGGTATTGGATCGATAGTAGTAGGCGACGAAAACTATGGCGAAGGTTCATCACGTGAGCACGCCGCTATGGAGCCACGTCACCTTGGTGTACGTGCCATACTGGTAAAATCATTTGCCCGTATCCACGAAACCAACCTTAAAAAACAAGGTATGCTGGGTATCACCTTTGCTGATAACAACGATTACGACAAAATTCAGGAAGATGACACTATCGACATTCTCGGCTTAACAGAATTTGCGCCAGGCAAACAATTAACCGTTGTGTTAAACCACAAGGATGGCTCGGTTGAATCGTTCCCGGTTAACCATACTTACAACGCTCAGCAAATTGAGTGGTTTAAAGCAGGAGGCGCGTTAAACATCATCCGCAAACAAATGGCGTCTTAACAAGGCTAAAAGCCGAAAGGTTAAAGCTGAAAGCTAATTATATGAGCCTCCCTTTTGGGAGGCTTTTTTATTTTCGATAATTTATATCTACTATTAATAAAAACAGAGATAAAAATTCCCCCGTTAGGGGGTTAGGGGGCTTTCACCACCCTCTTCAACACCAACAAGTTTTGCCCGTTTAAACTAAAACCCGATATGTTGTTTTGATAAAGATTTACCAACTTATCATAGTACAAAACCACAACAGGCGACTGCTCCATCACCAGGTTGTCCATTTGCTGATAAATAGCGTAACGGGCCGAATCATTTTTTACCTGGTAGGTTTGCTCAAACAAGGCATCAAATTTTTTATTGTTAAAGCCGGTATAGTTGGGACCAAAAGGGATCTTGTTTTTTGAATAGAAAACCGACAAGTAATTTTCGCAATCGGGGTAATCAGCTATCCATTGGCCGTAAAAAAAGTTGATGCCATTCTTGGATACCAATTCGCGCAGGCTCGCCCCCTGGGTAATCTCTACACTCGTTTTTATCCCAATCCTATCTAATTGTCCTTGTACATATTCAATGAGGCTACGATAGCCTACCGTAGTAGCCAATGAAATTTCGGGCAAACCCTTACCATCGGGGAAACCAGCCTCCGCCAATAATCTCCGGGCTTTCTCCGGATCATAAGTATAGCCCTTAACACATTTACCATCAAAACCCGGCATACCCTGTGGAATGAAGCCTGCATAACCGGGAGTCCCCATGCTATTTCGCAGGTATTTAATCATCTTTTGCCTGTCAATAGCGTAGTTTATAGCCTGTCTCACCTTTAATATTTTCAGGGGGGATTTTTTGACGATGGCCAAATTACTGTCGACCAAAATACCCAGGTACATGGTGTTTAAGTAAGGTGCGGTATTTAAAATGAATTTGCCTTTATATTTTTGTGTTACCCTGCCCGATTTAGTAAGAATATCATCGCGATAGCTGCCATCGATATCATTCAAAAAATCCAGTTTCTTTTTTACAAACTCCAAAAATGATGTTTGTTTATCGGCAATAAATGTGGCCCTTACCGCATCAAGGTACGGCAGGTGCCTGCCATTTTTATCGATTTCCCAGTACTTATCGTTTTTAAGCAGCACCAACACCTCTCCTTCTTTCCAATACTTAAACCTGAAGGGGCCGGTGCCAATAGGATGACTTCTAAAATCTTTTCCATAAAACCCCACAACCTCTTTGGGAACAACCGAGCAATATTGCGCTGTAAGCATGCTCAAAAAAGGCGCGAAGGGTTGCTTCAGCCTGATCATGAAAGTACTATCGTTGGGGGCGGTAAAGGCGCCGCAATCCTTTACTTTGTCGCTGAAAATCCAGGAGCCTGATGAAGCTACTTTAGGGTCTATCAATCGGCCAAAACTGTAAACAAAATCAGATGCAACAGCCCTACGGCCTACGCCGTTTTCAAAAAGCCGGTCGTCATGAAAATAAACATCTTTGCGCAGGTGAAATGTATACAGTAAGCCATCAGCAGATATTTCCCAGTTTTTGGCAATGCATGGCGTAACTTTTAAACTATCATTAACCTGCACCAGGCCGTTAAAAACCTGGTTGTCCATCCAAATGGTATAACGGTTGCGGCAAAAAGCAGGATCGAGCGAGGTGAGGCCTTCCTCCAGGTTGATATTAAAAACTGTTTTATGCGAATTTGCAGATTTTGTATAACAAGCCGAAAGCTGGACCATTAATCCCAAAAACAGCAATAAGACCAGTTTATTCATCACAAGCTAATGTAATAATTATTGAATTAGCGATTCAGTGCCCCGTCGATTTATTACTTAGGGATGAAGGTTCTTAATTAGTGATTTATTGAATTACTGAATTATTGATTTTCTTAAATGGATAAATTACGGTTTGGCAATTTTGTCTGCATTCGCTCATTTAATCACCTCAACAGCGCTTTATTTTATCACCTTACACCCCCCCTCACACACCTCCCGGTACCTTTCAACACCTCCTCAACACCCCAACTTACCCCTCCGGGGACTAAACTTACACCAAGCTAACAAAAACAAAAAGCCTCCCAAATTGAGAGGCTTTCAAATATCTATAAACTTTCAAAATCGAACAGGACATCAAAAAAATTCTGTCAATCCTACTAAATCCTTAAGTCGTATTATACTTCGGCTAAATGTTCGCCGGTAACAGTTTCTTTAATTTTTGCTTCCAGTTCTTCCATCAGCTCGGGGTTATCCAATATCAGTTGTTTAACCGCATCGCGGCCCTGGCCTAAACGGGTGTCGCCGTAGCTAAACCATGAACCTGCTTTTTTGATAATGTTGTACTCAACACCTAAATCGATGATTTCGCCGGCTTTAGAAATACCCTCACCAAACATGATATCAAACTCGGCAATACGGAACGGAGGCGCAACTTTGTTTTTAACAATCTTCACCTTTACACGGTTACCGGAAACTTCGTCGGTATCCTTAATTTGTGATATACGGCGTACATCCAAACGTACCGAAGCATAAAATTTCAAAGCGTTACCACCTGTGGTAGTTTCGGGGTTACCAAACATTACGCCAATTTTATCGCGCAGCTGGTTAATGAAAATACAGCAGCATCCCGTTTTGCTGATGGTACCGGTTAATTTACGCAAGGCCTGCGACATTAAACGTGCATGCAAACCCATTTTTGAGTCGCCCATTTCGCCTTCAATCTCGGCCTTTGGCACCAATGCGGCAACAGAGTCAATAACCAGTATATCAATAGCGCCTGAACGGATCAGGTTATCAGCAATTTCCAATGCCTGCTCGCCGTTATCAGGTTGAGAGATCAGCAGGTTCTCTACATCTACCCCAAGCTTTTTGGCGTAAAAACGGTCAAACGCGTGCTCTGCATCAATAAACGCGGCGATGCCGCCTTTCTTCTGCGATTCGGCAATGGCATGAATAGCCAAAGTAGTTTTACCGGATGATTCCGGGCCGTATATTTCAATAACCCTGCCTTTAGGTAAACCGCCAACGCCCAGGGCGATGTCGAGCCCCAAAGAGCCGGTTGATATTACTTCCGTAGCTTCAATAACAGAATCGCCCAACTTCATGATGGTGCCTTTTCCGTATGATTTTTCAAGCTTATCCAACGTAAGCTGTAAAGCCTTTAATTTGTCTGCGTTATTTTTATCTATGTTAGCCATCTTCAAATTATCTTTAGCAAATATAAATGTATTATTTAGAAATACTAATTTTTTTAGTAAATATTTTTTCGGGGGAGGTGAGTGGTTGGATTAGGTGAATGGTTATGTTTACCAAATATACAAACTAACTACTCACTTAATCAACTTAATCAACCACTCACTTAATCAACCTTTCTCCACACTCCTTTTCTTCAACTCTTTGCTTATCGTATTCAAAGCCTTTTTCTTTTTAGCCTCTTTGGCTTTTTTAATCTTTGCGGCCTCGGCTTTTAGTAAAGCGGTTTCTGTATTGTTGCGCTCATAATACCTGCAGAACCAGGTGAGCGGGCAAATATCGCATTTGGGGCTGCGGGCCACGCAGATGTACCGGCCATGCAATATCAACCAGTGGTGGGCTACGGCTATATGCTCTTTGGGAATGTGTTGTATCAATTGCTTCTCTACAGCCAGCGGCGTAGTGGCGTTATTAGTTAAACCTATCCGGTTGGCCACCCTAAAAACGTGTGTATCTACCGCCATTGCCGGCTCTTCAAATATTACGGAAGCAATTACATTGGCGGTTTTACGGCCAACGCCCGGCATTTTCTGCAGGTTATCTATGCCCGATGGCACCTCGCTGTTAAATATATCTACCAGTATTTTGGCCATACCCACCAGGTGCTTTGCCTTATTGTTAGGATAGCTTACACTACGGATATAAGTAAAAACCTCATCTGATGTTGATGCCGCCAATGCCTCCGGCGTGGGGAAACGTTCAAACAGTGCCGGCGTTACCTGGTTAATACGTTTATCGGTACATTGTGCCGATAGGATCACCGCCACCAGTAACTGGAACGGATTTTCATAATGCAGTTCGGTAACAGGATTGGGTTGGTTTTTTGAAAAATATTCAACAAAGTGTTTGTAGCGATCGGCTTTCAGCATATTAGTTCATTGGTTCACTGGTTCATTAGTTCATTGGTAGCTGCGCGCTTTATTAGAACAACTCCTTATTAATTATTGTAACAAAAGGGCATAATCAATATACTGCAATTATGCTCAATAAATTGCAATTGGCAAAACCACTAAAAATATCAGCTATAAAATTTATTGAACTATTCACCAATGAACCAGTGAACCAATGAACCAAAAATAGAAAGGTTCATAAATCATCTATCGGATTTTTGGTTGCTTCGATTCGCATCGGGTAACCTTAATCAACAATTATGATCTATGAACCAGTGAGTGTTGCAATGCTTAGCGCAGACTCTTGGAGTAGTCCAATATCTGGTGGATGGTTTGAACTTTGGGCTTTTTGGCCAAAAGATCCAAATCGGCACGAATTGAATTGTAAAAAATCATCTCGTCTGCATCCAGGTTTAAATGTACATTCTCGTTCATCTCAGCTTGGTTAGCATTAGCATTTAACGTTTTTGTAAAAGTTTCATCCATAAGCTTTATTACTGTAATTTTTATATGATTTATAACGGTGGCATAAAGATAATATTTTGTTAGATGAAAATTAAATGAAATATTTTTTATTAATTAATTTAACATTGCTCATTAATTAATTGGCTGCCTGATTAATAAAGTTATTTACACGAAAAATCCGGTTAATTGATAATTAATCAATAACCGGATTCAATATTAAAATAACTTTACTACTTAATATCTAAATGGCCTAATTCTTCAGGCTAAGCTCCCTGCCCTGCATCATTTTTCGCAGGTTATTAAGGGCATAGCGCATGCGGCCAAGGGCGGTGTTAATGCTTACATCGGTAATGTCGGCAATCTCTTTAAAGCTCATATCGCCAAAGTGCCGCATAATCAAAACTTCTTTTTGCTCCGATGGTAAAAGCTGTATCAGGCCTTTCAGATCTTTGTAGGTTTGCTCCCTAACCATCTTATCCTCTGTGCTTTCATCATAATTACCCAACACCTCAAAAATATCAAAGTCGTCGCCATTGCTCACCATTGGGGCACGTTTTTCGCGGCGAAAATGGTCGATAACCAGGTTATGCGCAATACGGGTAACCCAGGGCAAAAACTTACCTTCTTCGTTGTACTTTCCGGCTTTAAGGGTATTTATTACTTTGATAAAAGTATCCTGAAAAATATCCTCGGCAAGGTATTCATCCTTTACCAGTAAGTAAACAGAGGTGTATATTTTTGATTGGTAACGCCTGATCAATTCTACAAGCCCCGCTTCATCACCGGCAATGTATAGATGGATTAGATCCTGATCACTCTTCAATTGAAAATCCATAGAAAGTACTACTTTAAACTTAATTTTTAGTTAAACTCTT
>Ga0307515_10001437_pt1 | contig 53784 bp, 52 predicted proteins | sample 17_EM_MG_FD_194513 | JGI IMG/M metagenome (GOLD analysis project Ga0307515, IMG submission 194513) | Populus trichocarpa ectomycorrhiza microbial communities from riparian zone in the Pacific Northwest, United States - 17_EM | ecosystem: Host-associated > Plants > Roots > Unclassified | place...
TTGGCGTAGCCGACCGCCTCGAACGCGGACATCTCCTCGTGCCGAGACTGGACGAACTTCGGCTTGTTGTCGGATCGGCCCCAGGCCGCGAGAAGGCCGTTGATGCCGTCGCCTGCGTAGGCGAAGACGTGGTCGACGTCCCATTCGCGGAGCCGCTGGAGTACGTAGTCGGACACCTTGATGGACACGGGGATTCCTTTCATCGCTTCATCGGGGCTTCATCGGGCTGATTGCCGGTTGCGGAGCCGAAAGGCCCCGGCTGCTGCCGCTCCGAGGACGGCGACCGCCGCGCCGGCGGCCAGCAGACGGCCGTCGCGTGCGGAACGCTCGGGCCGGTCGGCGAGCTTCTCGGGGTGGTCGGCGGGCAGATGCCGTTCGTCCAGGGCGAGCGCCAGGGCCTCGGCCAGGTGCAGGGCGCGCCGGCCGGTGTCGCCCTGTTCGATCTGCGTACGGCAGCTGAAGCCGTCCGCGAGGACCAGCGCGCCGGGTGCCGTCTCGCGTACGGCGGGCAGCACCTCCTGCTCGGCCACCGTCATGGACAGGTCGTAATGGCCTTGTTCGAAGCCGAAGTTGCCGGCGAGGCCGCAGCAACCGGCGTCCAGGACCCGGGCGTCGATTCCGGCGCGGCGCATCAGTTCGCGGTCGGCGTCGTCCTTGGTGACCGCGTGCTGGTGGCAATGGGTCTGCACGGTCGCCGACTTGGTGAGCCGCGGGGGCTGCCAGCCGTCCGGGGCGTGGTTGAGGAGCTGCTCGGCGAAGGTGCGGAACTGCCCGGCGAGCCGTTGCACGTCCTGGTCCTCGGGCAGCAGCTCGGGGGCGTCGGCGCGGAAGACGGCCGTGCAGGACGGTTCGAGCCCGATGACGGGTGTGCCGGCCTCCAGCCAGGGCCTCAGGACGTCGAGCGTGCGGCGCAACACCCGCTGGGCGGTGCCGAGTTGGCCGGTGGAGATCAAGGTCAGCCCGCAGCACACGGCACGGGTCGGTACGGCGACCTTGAAGCCGGCGTCCTCCAGGACGCGGACCGCGGACTTCGCGACGTTCGGGTGGAAGTAGGTGCTGAAGGTGTCCGGCCACAGCAGGACGGTGCGCGGGTCGGCCGGATCGGGGTCCGCGCTCCCCCGCGCCCGCCACCACTGCACGAAGGACTCCTCGGCGAAGACCGGCGCGTCGCGTTCGACGGCCACGCCCGCGAGGCGTTTGCCCAGGCCGGCGAGGCCGGGTGCGCCGAGCGCGGCGTTGACCAGGCGTGGTGCCGTGCGCGACAGCCGTGCCCACAGCGGCAGCCAGCCCATGGAGTAGTGCGCCGCCGGGCGCAGCCGTCCCTCGTAGTGGTGGGAGAGGAACTCGGCCTTGTAGGTGGCCATGTCGACGCCGACCGGGCAGTCCGACTTGCAGCCCTTGCAGGCCAGGCAGAGGTCCAGGGCGTCACGGACCTCGGTGGAGCGCCAGCCGTCCGTGATCGCGGAGTCCGCGTGCCCGTCGAGCATCTCGAACAGCAGCCGGGCCCTCCCCCGCGTGGAGTGCTCCTCCTCGCCGGTGGCCCGGTAGGAGGGGCACATCACGCCGCCCTCGTGCGTACGGCAGTTGCCGATGCCGACGCAGCGCAGCACCGCGCGGTCGAAGGAGTGGTCGTCGTCCGGGTAACTGAAGTGCGCGTCATGGCTGTTGGGGCGCCACAGGGGTCCCAGGCGCAGGTTCTCGTCGACGCGGTAGGGGCCGCCTCGGTACGGGGCGACGACCTTGCCGGGGTTCATCCGGTTGTCCGGGTCGAACAAGGCTTTCACCTGCCCGAAGGCGGCCACCACGTCCTCCCCGAACATCCGGGGAAGCAGCTCACCGCGCGCCTGCCCGTCGCCGTGCTCACCGGAGAGCGAACCGCCGTACGAGGCCACCAGATCGGCGGCCCGGAAGAGGAACTCCCGGAAGTGCGCGACGCCTTCGGCGGTGGTGAGTTCGAAGGGGATGCGGGTGTGTACGCAGCCCTGGCCGAAGTGCCCGTACAGGGAAGGGTGGTTGTAGCCGAAGTCGGTGAAGAGCTTCTTCAGGTCGCGCAGGTAGTCGCCGAGCACTTCGGGCGCGACGGCCGAGTCCTCCCAGCCCTCCCAGGTCTCGCGGCCGTCGGGCGGGCGTGCGGTGACGCCGAGTCCGGCCTCGCGGGCCTTGAGCATCTTGCGTTCGCGCGCCGGGTCGTCGGAGAACGCCACGGAGGGATCGTCCTCGTCGCGTCCCAGGGCATGGATCAACTGCCGTCCCTGCTCGTCGACTTCGGCCTGGCTGTCCCCGGTGAACTGGACCAGGAGCCAGCTCTCACCCTCCGGAAGCTCATTGAGCGAGTCGAGATAGGCGCCTTCCTCGCGCATCAACTGGGCCATCCGCCCGTCGAGGGCCTCCAGTTGGGTCGGAGCGCTGTGCTTCAGCAGCCGTGGCACGTCGTCGGCGGCCGTGCAGATGTCGTCGTAGCCGAGGACGAGGAGGGCTTCGTACGGCGGGAGGGGCACCAGGTCGAGTTCGGCGCGCAGGACGGTGACGAGGGTGCCCTCGCTGCCGACGAGCGCCCGGGCCACGTCGAAGCCGTTCTCGGGCAGCAGCGAGTCCACGTTGTATCCGGAGACCCGGCGCGGGATACGGGGGAATCCGCGCCGCACGTCCGCCATGGTGCGGTCGATGATCCCCCGCAGCCCCTGATGGATCTCGGCGACCCGTCCGCCCGCAGCGACGATCTCGGCGTACTCGGCGTCGGAGGTGGGGCCGACCCAGCAGCGGGTGCCGTCGTAGGTCAGGATCTCCAGGCGCCGGACGTTGTCGACGGTCTTGCCGTAGGCCTGGGCGGACCCGCCGCAGGAGTTGTTGCCGATCATGCCGCCGAGGGAGCAGTGGCTGTGGGTGGACGGCTTGGGGCCGAACTGGAGCCGGTGGTCGGCGAGTCGGCGGTTGAGTTCGTCGAGCACGATGCCCGGTTCGACGACGCAGGTGCGGTGGTCGGCGTCGACCGACAAGAGCCTGTCGCAGTACTTCGTCCAGTCGATGACCACGGCGGTATTGGTGCACTGGCCGCCCAGGCTCGTGCCGCCGCCCCGGGAGAGCACCGGCGCTCCGAACTCGGCGCACACCGCCACGGCGTCGGCGCCCGCGTCGACCGTGCGCGGGGCGACGACGCCGATCGGGACCTGCCGGTAGTTCGAGCCGTCCGTCGCGTAGGCGCCCCGGCTGCCCGCGTCGAACCGCACCTCGCCGTCGACCCGCTCGCGGAGTGCCTTCTCCAGTGCACGCGTGTCGAGCGCCGTATCCGATCCACGTGCCTCGACCACCGTCGACTCCCTTCTACGAGCGCCCCGACGCGGTGGGCCGCCCGGATGCATCGAAACGGGTTCCCGGTGGTCGAGGGGGCTAACGTCCGGTCGCGGGGCCCGGTCAGGCTGCTTTCCTGGCCTTGGCGAACTCGACGAGGAAGGTGTCGCAGAACGCCTTCAGGTCGTCGGGCCTGCGGCTGGTGACCAGCGTGTTGGGGCCGTGGTCGCAGACGCGCACCTGTTCGTCGACCCAGGTCCCGCCCGCGTTGGTGATGTCCGTGCGCAGACTCGGCCACGAGGTCAGCGTGCGGCCCGAGACCACGTCCGCCTCGACCAGCGTCCACGGCGCGTGGCAGATCGCGGCGACCGGACGGCCCAGGTCGAAGAAGTCCCGTACGAACGACACGGCATCGGCGTCGGTGCGCAGCAGGTCGGGGTTGGCGACCCCGCCCGGGAGGACCAGGCCGTCGAACGTCCCGGCCGACGCCTCACGCGCGACCAGCTGCACCGGGAACACGTCCGCCTTGTCCAGATGGTTGAACGCCTGGATCTGTCCCGGCTCCGTCGACACGAGTGCGGTCTCGTGGCCCTGGTCGGTGACCGCCTGCCACGGCTCGGTCAGTTCGATCTGCTCGACGCCTTCGGGCGCCATCAGGAATGCGATACGCATGGTGGTCAACCTCCTTGTTCGGCTTGCCATGTGGTCTCGTCCTTGGCCGGTTCTCCGCGTGTCCGGGCCGCTCTGCGGCAGCGCAACAGCTCCTCTCCGTACGGCAGCAGCACGCACGCGCCGATCCCGGCGGCGATGCCCGTGAGGTAGCCGCGTGACAGCGGCCGTCGGCGCGGCACGAACCGCCAGGCGCTCGGGTCCGAACGCCCGCCGTGCACAAGGGACTTGACCTGGTCGCTGTGCAGGCACATCAGGGAGGTGAGCGCTGCGAAGGGCAGGGATTCGAGGAAGCTGTGGATGTGCTGCTCGATCGGCTTGACCTCGCGCTCGCTGCGCACCGCGGTCCGTACGTCCCACAGCGCGGTCGCCTCGTGGACCGCGGCGCCGCCCAACTGCACCGCGATGAGCAGGGGGTTGACCTCGTAGCGCAGGGTCAGCGCGATGGGGATCCCGACCTCGGTCATCATCAGCGCGTGGATCAGGGACTCCTTCGTCCCGGAGGTGTCCTCGATCCGGGTCCGCCGGTGCATCACCCAGTCGGCCAGCCCTGGCACGAACCAGCCGGGAAGGAGCCCGTACAGGAGGTAGCGGGTCGTCGCGTCGGCGACGTCGTCTCCCGGACGCGGGACGAGGGGCCCGGTGGGCCGGCTGCGACGGAGACTCACGCCCTCACCTCCCGGCGGAGGATCTGTTCGGCCGGTTCCGTGAAGGTGTGGAACGGGGTCACACGATTCTCCTCCGCGTTGGAACGTTCGAGTCGGGTGGGGACCGGACGCCGACGAAGCCCGTGGCCGCCGACGGCGACAGCGCCGACGGTCCGCCACGCGATGCCCGGATCTCCCGGCGTGGCCACTCGCGTACCCGCGGACCGGACGCCCACACGGAGGTTTGTCCCCTCGCTCCGAGGACACCCGGATGCCGCCCCCGTGCACCTTTCCGGAGAAGGACACGTCATGGCAGTGCTCGCGGTGCTCGTCCCGCCCCTGATGCTCGGCCTGCTGCTCGCGCTGGGCAGATACGAGGAACTCCTGCTCCCGGAGCAGCACACCGACCGACCCCACCGGCCGCCCCACCGGCCGAACCCGTCCCGGCAGGGACCCCCGCGTCCTCGTCACCGGTTTCCTTCCGCCCGCCCAGGGCACTTCGGATGCCAGGTCATCGCGCGCCGCCACCCGGTGGAGGAGCGGCGATGCTTGGATGACGCAACGGAAATAGCCCAACAAACAGGGTGAATCACTCCCGGTGGAGGTGCCGTGTGAACCGGCGTACGACGCTCCTCGGCGCGGCCGAGATCCTCGCTTGGTGGGCGGCCCTCGCCCTGCTGTGGTTGGTCTTCATCAGCGCGGTGGACGCACTGGAACTCGTCGTGGGAACATCCGCCGCGCTGGTCGGCGCGTTCGCCGCGTGGGGTACGCGCCGTGCGGTGAGCGGGTGGTGAACGGCTGGACCGTCGCCGCGACGGCCGCCCTCGCCGTCGGGGTCGGGGCCACGGTCTGGGGCGTCGCCACGGGCCCGCTGCGGCGCCGGGTGGTGGCACAGAACCTGTCCACCTCGCTGGCCTGCCCCGCGCTGTTGCTCCTGTCCGAGGGCTACGACCGCCCGTCGTACGTCGATCTCGCACTGCTGCTGGCCCTGTTGGGCCCGGTCGGCACCCTCGTCTTCGCCCGGCTTCTCGTGGAGGACCTGGCCGCGGACCCGCCGCGGACGTGGGGGCTGACGTACGCGGTCGCCGCGTTCGGGGCCGCCGTCGTGATCGCCGTCTGTGTGGCGGCGGGCCCAAGCCGTGCGCTGGTGAAACTCCTGGTCGTGGGCGCCTTGTTGATCGGCGGGAACCTCACCGCGTCCCGTGCCCTGTCCGGCGGTTTCGCGGGGAGCCGGCATGGATGATCCGCTGATCGTCGTGGCGCTGCTGCTGGTCGCCGCGTCCGCGACCGCCGCCGTGGCCGTCCGTGATCCCGCACGGCAGGCGCTCGTCCTGGCCGTCCTCGGGACGGTGCTGGCGGTCCTGTTCACCGTGCTCCAGGCCCCCGACGTGGCGCTGTCCCAACTGGCCGTGGGCTCGGCCCTCACTCCCCTGCTGATCATGCTGTCCGTGCGCAAGGTCCGGCGGCCGAAACGACGCAAGGAGACGGAACGATGACCCGGCGGGTACGGCTGCTCGTCATGGCCGTCGGCGGCACGGGGCTCGCGGCCCTCCTCGTCGCCGCCTGCTTCGACCTGCCGCGCTTCGGCGGCGACCAACACCCGTACGGGGACCGGGTGGTACGCGCCTCCCTCGCCCGGCACACCGCGAACACGATCGCCTCCGTCAACTTCGACCAGCGCGCCTTCGACACCCTCGGCGAGATGAGCATCCTCTTCGCGTCCGTCCTCGGCACCGTCGTCCTGCTGCGCCAGACCCGAGACGAACACCGCGCCGCACCCGAACCCGAGCAAGTCGCCCTGCCCGTACGCCGATACGCCCTCCTCGTCCTCCCCGTCGCCGTCCTCACCGGCCTGTACGTGATCGCGCACGGCCAACTCAGCCCGGGTGGCGGCTTCCAGGGCGGTGTCGTCGTGGCGACCGCCCTGCACCTGCTCTACCTGGGCGCCGACTACCGCGCCCTGGAACGCATCCGCCCGGTCGGCTCCTACGAGGTCGCCGACGCCCTCGCGGCCTCCGCCTACCTCGTGCTGGGCCTCGCCGGCCTCGTCGCGGGCACCGCGTTCCTCGCCGACTTCCTTCCCTACGGCACCTTCAACACCCTGTCCTCGGGCGGCACCGTTCCCCTCCTGAACGCGGCCATCGGCATAGAGGTCGCCTGCGCGGTCGTCGTACTGCTCGCCAATTTCCTGGACCAGGCCGTGGAGATCGAGAAGGAGGGCGAGAAGTGATGTCGGTGCTGCCGTACCTCGTCGCCACGTGGGTGTTCCTCGTCGGCTGCTACGGACTGGCGACCAGCCGGAACCTCATCCACGCCGTGGGCTGCCTGGCCGTCTGCCAGTCCGCCACCTACGTCCTGCTGCTGGCCGTCGGCTACCGCGACGGCGCCACCGCCCCCGTCTTCTCCGACCTGAAACCCGGCTCCCGCCCCGTCGTCGACCCGGTCGTCCAGGCCCTCGCCCTCACCGACGTGGTCGTGGGCGCCACGGTGACCGCCGTGCTGCTCGCCCTCGTCCTGCAGATCTCCAAACTCCACGGCACGGTCGACCCGGACGAACTCTCGGAGCTGCGCGGCTGATGCACCACCTGCTCCCGGTCCTCGTCGCCGTCCCCCTGCTCGGAGCCACCCTCCTCGTCGCCGCCGGACGCCACCTGCCCCGCGCCGCCGCCGAAACGGTGGGCTGTCTCTTCGCCGCGGGCACGGCAGCACTCGCGATCGCACTCCTCCTCAACTCCTCACCGCCCATGACCGATTGGGTCGGCGGCTGGACACCCGGAGGCGGCGAGAGCGTCGGGATCCTCCTCGTCGGGGACGGCCCCGGGCTCGGCATGGCCGCGCTCGCCTCACTGCTGACGGTGGCGGCACTGGCCTACTCCTGGCACTACTTCGACGAACCGCCCCGGCGCCACGCAGGCTCCTTCCCTGCCATGATGCTGCTCTTCCAGGGCGGCATGTGCGGCTTCGCGATCGCGGGAGACCTGTTCGACGCCTTCGTGTTCTTCGAGTTGATGAGCGTCGTCGCCTACGCCCTGACCGGTCATCGCGTGGAGGAACCCAAGGCCGTCCAGGGCGCGTTGTCCTTCGGCGTCCTCAACTCCCTCGGCGCTTACGCCATGTTGATGGGCATCGGCCTGCTGTACGCGCGCACCGGCGAACTCGCCATGACGAAGATCGGCGAGGGCCTCGACCGGCACGGCTCCCCCGACGCACTCACCCTCGCGGCCTTCGCCCTGGTCCTGACCGGCCTGCTGGTGAAGGCGGCGGCCGTACCGTTCCACTTCTGGCTGCCGGACGCGCACGCGGTCGCACCGACACCCGTGTGCATGCTGCTCTCCGGAGTCATGGTCGAACTCGGCGCCTACGGCGTCTGGCGCGTCTACCGCACGGTCTTCTCGGGCCCCGGCGGCATCCCGGCGTCCGACCTGGAGCACGCGCTCGTCGTCCTCGGGGCGCTGACGGGCCTGGTCGGCGCGGTCATGTGCTGGTACCAGCGGCACATCAAACGGCTGCTGGCGTACTCCACGGTCGCCCACATGGGGCTCTTCCTCATCGGCATCGGCGCCCTCAGCCCCGAGGCGGATGACGGAGTCGCCCTCTACATCCTGGGCCACGCCGGTGTGAAGGCCGCCCTGTTCGCCTGCACCGGCGCACTCCTCGACCGGTACGGCTCGGTGGACGAACACGCCCTGCACGGACGCGCCCGCGAACTACGCGGAGTTGCTGTGCTGTACGTCGCCGGCGCGCTGAGCCTCGCCGGTCTGCCGCCCTTCGGCATCGGACTCGGCAAAGCGGTGCTGGAGGAGGCGGTCGGCGGCCCGTTGACCGTACTGTTCGTCGCCGTGTCGGCGGTGACCGCGGGCGCGGTGCTCCGAGTCGCCGCTCGCGTGTTCTTCGGCCTCGGCCCCCGGCCCGACGACGAGTCGTCGTACGAGACCACCGGCAAGAAGGAGGAACCGGAGACCCGGAGCCGCCTGAGCCGGGTGCCGGACACCATGACCGCGGTCCCCGCCGTGCTGTTGGTCCTGTCCCTCGCCGTGGGCGCGGTGCCCGGCTTCGCCGCGGCGGTCGGCCACGCGGTGTCCGGCCGAGCCGCCCCCGCGCCGCACTGGACTCTCATCGGCGTGCTCCTCGGTCTCACCTCGACGCTGCTGGCCCTCGGCCTCGCCACGCTCGCCGCAACCCGCCCGAAGCTGCTCGGTGACGGGGCATGGACGGCTCCACTACGACGCCTGCAGTCCGGCCACATCGGCGACTACGTGGCATGGATGCTGGCGGGCACGACCCTGCTGGCGGCGTTGGCCCTGCCGACCATCCTCAACGGCTGAGCAGATGGGAGAAGCGAGGCGGGAGCCGACGCAGGGGCGAGCCGGGACGGGACGCTCCTTGTGCCACCGAGTACCTGATGCCCCGGCGGGTACCCGTCACTGGCATTCATCCAAAACGTAGACAGACCTGGAGGTCTCCATGTTCCGCGCCATCGCAGACGTGCTCCGCAGCATCGGCAGTGCGATCGCCACCGTCGTCACACTGCCGTTCCGGGCACTGGCCCGACTGTTCGGCGGAGCGTCGCGTTCCGCGCACTGACGACCTCCGTGAGCGGGCCGGAAGCCGATTCGAACGTTTCCGCAGTATCCGATCCTTGAGCCGGGAGCCACGTACCGTGACCGATTTCGATCCGTTCACCGACATGGTCGACTCTCCGATGTACGTCGTCACCGCCGAGGCCGCCGGTGAGAGGGCCGGCTGCCTGGTCGGGTTCGGTTCGCAGTGCTCCATCCGGCCCGCCCGGTTCGTGGTCTGGTTGTCCAGGGTCAATCACACGTACCGGGTGGCTGAGCACGCCGAGCGGCTCACGGTCCATCTCCTCCACCGGGACCAGGGTCGACTGGCCCGGCTCTTCGGCGGCGAGACCGGCGACCGGACCGACAAGTTCACCGACGTCCCCTGGCATCCGGGACCAGGCGGGTCCGTGATCCTCGACGAGGCGCCCACCTGGTTCGTCGGTCGCGTGGAAAGCCGGATCGACGGCGGCGACCACGTCGGTTTCCTCCTCGCTCCGGAGGCGGCGGAGACCCTCGGAGGCGCCCCGGCCCCTCCCATGTCCCTGAGCGACGCCCGCGGCATCACCCCGGGCCACCCGGTGAACTGATCGTCAGGACACGCGACGCGCCGGAACGACGGAACGACCCCTGAGCGAGTCGGCTCCGTTTCCTTTGCGGCCTACGGCCCGGGACGACGAGCGTCGTCGTACGTTCTGGGCCCGTACGCGTGGTGTCCGTTACCGCCGCAGGGCGACCAATCCTCGGATTGAGCGAACAGGTGAGGTTGGCGTGGTCGATGAGGGGGACTCGCATGCTCACGAGACGCCCTCCGCTCCCCGATCGGAAGGCAGCGCGCCGTGCTCACCGGACTATCAAGGAGTTCTCATGGACAACCAACGGGACGAGGAACTCTACTCACGGGACCGTCCGCCCCACCCCACCCTGCCGGAGGACCGGCCGCGCGGGGCGAAACCCAAGGCTCCCGTGAAGCACCGCAGTCCTTGGCTGGTCGCCGCGTTCGTCATCGGCGTCATCGCGCTGATCGTCATCGGTATCGCCTTGTTTCCCTGACGGGAAGGCACGAGACAGGCTCACTCGGCGACCGCCTCGCGGACAAGGTCTTGCTCAGGCTCCGTCCAGGCGCAGCGCGTTGCTCAAGCACGCTTCCCCATACCAGATCAGGTTGCAGTCCTTGTCCGGCGTACCCGTGGCGCCACCGGTCTCCGTACTGCTGGTCACCCGTGCCTCCTTCACGTTCCGGGGTCTTGCTCCTCCGCCCCGCCCCGGCGCATACTCCGGCAGGCCGCGTGTGTGGACGAGGCCTGCCTGCCTGGATACGAGGAGCGAAGGAACCTGAGTCCAGGCGGACGGACTCGACTGCTGTGAGAACGAGGGCGCGCGAGACACCGAGAAGGGCCTGCTCGCCCACGACGGCGGCATTGACGGCGGCGCGGCCTTCGCATTGGAAGCCGCCGTCCACCGGATCCCGGACGAGGACGACGACCTCCCGTAGTCCCGCACGGGAGGAGTACGCCCTCGGCTCCGACACACACGTGGTAGCTCTGCCGACGGCAGGCCGCACGTCGATCGACGGGCGGTGCCTCGCGACGTGCCGCCTGAGGATCTCGACCCGGGCGGCGCCGAGAAGAGTGCCGACCGGGGGGGCAACCCGTACTCCGTGGGCCGGGATCAGATCCACCCTGCATCCCGAAGCCTGCTCCACGGGCGCGTCAACCCCGACCGCTTCCCCGCCTGCGGCCACATCGGGGAACACACCATCACGCCCTATGACCTGCTGATCGGCAACGGCAGCTCATGGCACGACCTCGCCCTCACCGCCCCGCGCCACCCGCCGGGTCGCCGGCCACCACGGGTGACCTGACGGCGCGTTACGCGCCGGGCCGCGTTCATTCGTGCGCGGCCACCAGGGCGGTCGTCCTGCGCAGTTCGGCGCGCTCCCGCTCGCTCGTTCCACCCCATACGCCGTGGGCCTGGCCGTTATCCATCGCCCAGTCGAGGCATTGCCGGATCACGGGGCACCGGAGGCAGACGCGCTTGGCGGCGCGTTCCTGCCGTAGCGCCGGTCCTGTGGAACTGAGGGGAAAGAACAGTTCCGGGTCCTCATGAGTGCAGGCGGCCCGCTGGGCCCATTCCATGAACGCCTCCTCAATGACCTGTCCCGAATACGGCTCGTCCGTCCGGATTTCGGCCCGAGTGCCCATGCCGGGCGGCCGGAAACCGAAGGGCACCGGCAGGAAGGTCAACGGCGCGGTGGAAAAGGCCTGTTGGGGTTCAGTCCTCGCCGGCTTCCGCCCCGCGTGCTGCCGACGGAGTCCGCGGCAGGGCGGCCAGCGTCGCGGCCAGTTGCTGCTGGAGGGCTTCGGAGAGCGGAGGTCCGGTGACGGCACTGACGATTTCTTCGGCCACATGGTGCAGTTTGGTGTTCGTGTTCTGGGAGGCCGTGACGAGGGCCTCCCAGGCGCGCTCGGGGGACAGCCCGAAGGACGCCATCAGCACTCCGCGGGCGAGATCGATCACGGGCCGCGTCCGCATGGCCCGTCGCAGCTGAACGAGTTCGATGCGCGGATCCTGGTGCGCTTCGCCGAGAGACACGGATTCCTTCCAGGGGTGGGGTGTTGGGCCGGACGTCGCATCCGGCAGTCGTCGGGCACCCGCGTGGTTCTCGTCCACAACGGTGAAGAGGGAGCGCGTGCAGGCGACCGAGAGCAGGCGGTGCACCACCGCGCCCGCCGTCCGAATGATGACGGTCCACCCCTCGTCGCGGGCGGGTCGACGCACGCGCAACGCGCTGAGGCCGGCGCAGTCGCAGAAGTCGATCCCGCTCAGATGGAAGTCCATCCGCGTACCGGTCGGCTGAGGACTTCGCGCAGAGCGCCATCGAGGGCCTGTTCGGTGAGGCCGTCGAGTGCGCCCGACACCATCACGAGCGCCCGGTCGCCCGCGGAGTGCGTCGTAGACGCGCGTTCTGACATGGCCAGCCGCTCCATTGGCATCCGTACGTGGTCACCTCGTGCCTGTCAAGGCTGGGTTCGAACACCATCGCACGTCAAATTATACAGGAACCATGTTTCGCTCTTCTGAATGCGCGAACCATGGAGCGTATCCTGGGGGTATGCATGCAGCACCGGAACCACATACCGGTTGGACGTTCCTGACCAACCACGCACGTGTGCTGGCCGCGATCGCGGAGGATCCCACCACGCGCATCCGTGACATCGCCGCGCGTTGCCGCCTCACCGAGCGGGCGGTCCAGAAGATCGTTTCCGATCTGGAGGAGAGCGGCTTCCTCACCCACACGCGCAACGGCCGCTCCAATGCCTACCGCATCGAGGAAGGGACCATCCTGCGCCACCCCGCCGAGGCAGGGCTGACGGTGGCCGACCTGCTGTCCCTTCTCGCCCAGCACGACGCCGAACACGACGACGGACCGCAAGAGCTGCAGGAGGCGGTGCCCCCGCAGGTGCGCAGCGCGGAAGCGGACTTGTGACCTCGGCTGCGTGAACGCCTCGGCCGGTGCCAGTGGAGAGTGCCGACCTGATCTCCGGCGCCTTCGTCACGGACCTGCTTCCCCCTTGTCCTGAGAGCCCCTCCCGGCGCCCGGTGGACCCGATCCGGGTCCCCTGCCCACGGACCGTGCAACGCGCACCGCGGCATCGGCGAAGGCGGTCGCGCCAGGGCCCGCCCCTCGTTTGGCTCCGTCTCCGGAGAGACCCGGTACGTGTCCCCCGGCACCCGGCACGCACCGGTTCGGGCGCCGCGCGTCTGTTCCGCGCAGTCGGGGTACTCGCCCGCCGCGATCTGCCGACACGGCACGAGCACAGGCGCGCCGCGAGTGCGTACGGAGGGAGGCGTCCGTCAGGACGAGCGGCGCGGAGGGCTCACCGGGCATGGGCCGGGGACGGCATGAGGGCCGCACGACACCACCGGAACGGGGGCGTCGGGGGGCGCCGAGTCCCCCCGTTCCCCCGGCGGCGACAGCTGATCGGTCCAGCACCGCGAGGAGTACGCGGGAAGGCGCCTTGTGTGCCAAGGAGGCTTCCCAGGCGGTCGGGTGCGTCTTTACCGCAGTCGGCGCACCGAGCCCGGGTACCGCCGCCGACGCCACGGCCGGGGCTTCCGGTACTTCGACACCGAGGGCCGACCTCGGCGCGATCCAGCGGAGCCGAACCGGATCCGGGCACTGGTCATCCCCCGGCATGGCAGGACGTGTGGATCTGCCGGCCGACGGACACCTGCAGGGCGTGGGCACGGACGCAGTCGGGCGCCGCCGAGTATCTCTGCCAACCCCGTTTCCGCGCCGAACAGGAACCGGGCCAAGCACAGCCCCGGTGACCGACGAGGGCGTCCGCCGTGGCCCGGCCTGTTTCGGGTCGTGCGGACGGGGCACACGGGAGCCCAGTCAAGTGATTCGGCCCGGCAGGCACCCTTCCTTCCCCCCTGAGGAGTGTCATCGTGCCCTCCCACGCTCGCCACGACTCCGACCCGACGAGCCCAGGTACCACGCCGGAAAGGTGGAGAACCCACGTGATGGTCCCGGACCCGGCAGTGCTGCGGCAGGCCGTCGACCACTACCTGGCGTTCGCCGCCCACCGGGACCCTGCCGCCGCCGTCAGTCTGCGGAACGCCGCCTACACCCTGTGCGTCCTCACCGGCACTCGCACGGTGGAGGACGCCATGTCGGCGATGCACCCGCTGTGCCCGGGCTCCCCGACGCCCACATCTCCGCGACCGCAGACGTCGATGGTCCCTACGGCCGAAAGCGGCTCCGCGCAGACGGAGGCCGTGCCGTGACCCAGCCCCGGGACGAGCCGCAGCTGAAGGTCGGCACGACCGGATTCGTGGTCCTCGCGGACGACGAAGGGGCCCTCATCCCCACGGAGTTGGTCTACCGGCCGGACGACTGCCTGGCCGCGCGTCTGGTGCTGCTGGGACCCGACGGGCTGGCAGTCGGCTGGACCTTCGCCTGGGAACTGCTCGCCATGGGCCTGATGTCCCCCGCCGGCGACGGAGACATCACCGTGCGCCCCGCACGGGGACCGGTCGACGGCGTCGAGGTGAGCCTCGTCGCCCAGTCCACCGCACGGGTGTGGCTGCCTGAGGACGGCGTCGCGGAGTTCGTGCGGAAGGTGCGCGGGAGGGCCGGCCTCGACGCCCGGGGCATCGCTCCGGCGCTCGACAGGGAACTCGCCACGATCACGAACGGAACGTAGTCCGGGGCACATTCCACTCCCGAGCGAGGCGCGATCGGGTCCACCCCCTTCACCCGGATCCGTCCGGGGACACGACATACCGAACACGGTCTTCGGAGGTGAGAGCAGGTGGCCACGACCACTCAACGCGGGGTGATGCGGGCGCTGTTGGACGCCCACGGCCGCACCTACGCCGACGAGGCGGGCATCCCGCTCAAGGACACCCCTCAGCCGTTGTACCGGCTGCTCGTGCTCGCCTGCCTGCTCAGTGCGCGTATCCGCGCCGACATCGCGGTCGCCGCGGCCAAAGAGCTGACCGCCGCCGGGATGCGTGATCCACGCCGGATGGCCGAGGCCACCTGGCAGCAGCGGGTCGACGCACTCGGCCGCGGCGGCTACCGGCGCTACGACGAACGCACCGCCACCCAGCTCGGCGACGGCGCGACGCTGGCCATCGAACGCTACGGGGGCGACCTGCGACGGTTGCGGGAGCAGGCCGACGGCGACACGGCGACGATACGGCGACGACTCCAGGAGTTCCCCGGACTGGGACCGGCCGGCGCCGACATCTTCCTGCGCGAGGCACAGGCGGTCTGGCCCGGGACGGCACCCTACCTCGACGCCAAAGCCCTCCAGGGCGCCCGCTCCCTGGACCTGCCCACCGCACCCGCCGCCCTGCTCCGCCTGACGGACGGCACGGAGCCGGCCGTACTGGCCGCGGCCCTGGTCCGCGTCGCCCTCGACAAGAAGTCTCCTCGGGCCGTCCGCGAAGCCGCCGACGGCTGAAAACCGGCTCCACAACCACAAGGACGTGGTGGGCCGGAACGACTGTTCCGGCCCACCCCTCGCGCACCCCGGCTCAGATCTCACGCACGGTGGCCCTCGTAGTAGCCACCGAGCTGCTCCTGATAACCCGCGTCACCCGTGTGCTTGTCCTTGTCGAACTCGGGAGCGTTCTTGATCTCCTCCTTCGTCCGGTCGACGTAGATCCTCTCCTCCGCCGTGTCGACGCCGATGACGAGGCCGGCGGGGATCAGAACGTGCTTACCGAAGATCCACGCCCCGGTGTCGACAACGAGGTGAGAGGCTCCGACGTCGTCGGAATGCTTGTCGACCTTGCCGATGGCGCCGTCGGTCGCCTCGACCTTGTAGCCGATCAGACTGGTGCCGCCGGTGTAACCGACCGCCGGTTGGTACCCCCACATGTCCGCACTCACGAATACATCTCCTTGATCGACTTGATCAACGGATTTCACGACTGGAATGGAGCTTCGGAGCGTCAGAGTGACGTTCCGGGGTCCTCGGGGCGGATACGTCCGCGCCAGCCGCCCGTCTCGCCGCCGCGGTCCTCGATGTAGTCCTTGAACCGCCGCAGGTCTCCCTTGACCCGCCGGTCGATCACGCCCAGCATGTCGGCGGACTTCTCGGCGACGCCGGTCGGCTCGACCACCATGGTGAGTTCCACCCGGGTGCGCTCGGCGTCCAGAGGTTCGAAGCGCACCGAGCCCCGCTGCCGTGTGTCGCCGTCCACGGAGCGCCAGGTGATGCGCTCGTCCGGGGCCTGGTCGACGATCTCGGTGTCGAACTCGCGCCGCACGCCGCCGATGCTGGTGATCCAGTGGTTGTGCCGGTCGTCGAGCTGCCTCACTTCCTCCACGCCTTCCATGAAGTGGGGGAAGTGCTCGAACTGGGTCCACTGGTTGTAGGCCGTGTGGACCGGTACACCGACCTCCACGGCTTCCTTCACAGTGCTCGTGCTCATTCGCTCCTCCTTCGTCGGGGATCGTCCACACCAGATCGCCGGATCGGCGGACCGGCGTGGGTCCGGGTCGCGTCGGGTACCCGGGGAGAGGACTTGAAGACATCCAGGCGGAGTCAGTCCGTGCTGCGGATGATGTTCGCCTCGGTGTCGGACTGTGCCGCTGTCGGCGTGCTCTCGTCCGCGACGGCGGCGACGCAGGTGCGCACGCCCTTCGCCCGGCGGTGACGGGCCTTCGACCAGCCCGTCTCGGCGACGCGGATCGACGGTTTCGGCGTGGGCGGGAGTTGAGTGGTCACGGTCGTTCATCTTCCTTCTGCGCGCGATGCCCTGACTCCTCGGAACGGAGAGCGGCTTACGGGCGCGATGTCCTGGTGGTCGAGTTGCCCGTCGCGGTGCCCGCAAACCATCCCCCTTCCCATCCCGGCTCGCCCGTCCGCCGCCGTTTCCGTCGGCGCACCGGGGTACCCGGTCATCGGTGCCGACAGACGCCCGTACGAACGCCGGGGCCGAGCAGGGCGCCGGCTCCTCCGGCCACGAACACCCTTCCCCGTACGGGCACTTCGGTCAGGGATGCCTGCGCACCCGCATTCCGTCCGAGTCGATCACAGCCGAGGGTGTGGCGGATCCAGACAGCCAGGAGGGCGCCGGTGAGCGCGGAGGAGACCAGTCCGGACGGCGGCCGGAGCCATGCGGCTTCCGTCGAGCCGCCCGTCGCCAAAGACACCGCAAGCCGTCGGCCGGAGCGGCGACCGTCACGGTCGTGGTTCTCCATCGGATTCCGGGTCGGCCTGGGGGCGCTGACGGCGTACTGGCTGGTGCGGTCCGTCCAGCTCATGGAGAGCCTCCTGATGCTGGTGCTGCTCTCCCTGGTGATCGCGATCAGCGCGGACCCGCTCGTGAGCCGGCTCACCGAACGGGGGCTGGGCCGCGCCTGGGCGGTGGCCACGGTGATCGTGGGACTGTTCCTCGTCCTGGGCGGCCTCTCCACGCTGTTCATCGCGCCCGCCGCCCATGAGATCACCGCGGTGGTCCACCGAGTACCCACGTGGCTGCAGCAGTTGCACGACCACCACTCCTTCCTGGGCCGGACGGAGGACCGCTACCAGATCATCGAGAAGGCCAAGAAGCAGCTGGGCACCGATACCAGCAGCCTGGCCGACGGCGTGATGGGCGCGGGCCAACTGCTCGTCACCAGCCTGACCGGTCTGTTCCTGGTCATCACCCTGACCGTCTACTTCCTGGCCGGACTGCCCGCTCTCAAGCGTTTCTGCCTGCGCTTCGTGCCCGGCAGCCGACGCGACCACACGGCGGCTCTGGTCGACGAGATCCTGCTGCGCACCGGGCGTTACATGCTGGCCAACGTCGCCACGTCGGTCATCGCGGGGCTGGCCACGTTCATCTGGCTGGTGGTCTGGGGGGTCCCCTATCCGGCGGCGCTGGGCGTGTTCGTCGCCTTGATGGACCTGATCCCCGTGGTCGGCTCCACCATCGGCGGCATCGTCGTGTCGCTGGTGGCCCTGGCCGTCTCCCTGCCGGTGGCGATCGCGACCGCCGTGTTCTACGTCGTCTTCCGGCTCGCCGAGGACTACCTGATCCTGCCCCGCGCCATGAAGTTCGCGATTCAGGTCCACCCCCTGGTCACCGTCCTCGCCGTACTGGCCGGCGGCGTCCTCGAAGGCATCATCGGTGCTCTGCTCGCGATCCCCGTCGCGGTGGCCGTCGGGCTGGTCCTCGACGACGCCGTCTTCCCTCGCCTCTCCCGACGCTGACTGTCCGGGAAGCCAGGGGCATCGTTCTCGGCGGTGCCCTTCTGCTTGTCCTGTCCTCCGCGGGCACCCGTTCACAAGTGCCCGGTCCGCCTGCCCGGGATCCACCCGGTGCGACGCCGGCATGGGTGGTGCGGCCGGTCACCGTCGGCGTTTGCCGTGCGGCCCGGCGCATGCGAACGGGCGCGGATGCGTGACCTTCCCCGGGGCGCGGACGGGTCGGGAAGACACCGCGCTGCTCCGGAGGCGGGGCGTGCGCCCACCTCCGGAGCAGCTGTCTCCCGCGGTGGAAGTCTCGACGTCGGGCCCTGGCGTCCTGCTCGCGGCCTGCCGCTCAGGGCGGGGCGGCGAGCCGGCCGGCCAGACGGTGGGCCTGGGCAAGCAGGGTGCCGTAGGTGGCGAACTCGCCGGGACTGCCCGGCCCCGCCTTCGTCAGATCGTGGCGCAGGGTGTCGAGCGTGCGGTGCAGTTCCCGTACGGCCTGACGCAGTTCGCGGTCGCCCCGGTGGCCGAAACGGCTGTGGTCGTAGAGGCGGAGAGTGTCGGCGGTGCGGCGCAGGAACGTGGCGTAGCGGCGGGCGAGGGCGGGGTGCGGCCGGGCGGCTGAGCCATCTTCGGCCGCGGCCTCAAGGACGGTTCGGGTCACGTCGGCGGTGTGGAGCGCGGCGCAGTCGAGGACCACCACCGCGTCGTCGTAGTCCCCGCCGTGAAGGGGTGTCGCGCCGGTGCGGCGGCGGAGGTTGACGCGAAGGCTTTCCCGGCTGGTGTCCAGGGCGCTGCGTGCCTGGTCGACCAGGCGTTGCAGTCGCAGGGCGCGCTGGTGGCAGGTGTCGGCCTCCTCGGCGTTCCACCTCCCTTCGTCGAGCCCGTCGGCCACGGCGTGAAGGATATCGTGCGTCTCGCGAAGGGCGTCCCGCAGGGCGGCGCGGGTGTCGCGCAGGTAGACCGGGGGACGGATCAGTGCGTTGACGGCGATACCGACGACCGCGCCGAAGACGGCCTCGGTGATACGGGCCGCAGCGGCGGGGATGCTGACGGCCCCACCGGTGAGGACGAACAGGGCGCCGGTGGCGGCGTAGATGCCCTGGCTGCCCAGGCGCCGCCACTGCCCCAGCAGCACGGTCGTGGGCAGGACCAGCGCCATCGCGGTCATCGTGTTGTGCAGCAGCAGCGCCACCGCGGTGGCCACGACCGTCCCGGTGGCGATCGCCGCGAGCTGCTGCAGCCCGTGCGCGATGGACCGGTAGACGGTCGATTCCACCAGCACGATCGCCACCCAGGGGGCGACGAACGCCATGGGCGCGTCGAGCCACCGGCCGACCACCGCCCAGGCGATCCAGGCGGCCAGGGCCGCCTTGCCCGCCTGTACGGCCAGATCCCGCTCCCGGCTCGGCCCCGACCACGCCCGTCCGGCCATCTGCCCGGCGGCCCGCACCCGGCGCCGCACCCTTCGCACCGCGGCTCGTATCGCATGCATGGCAGTCCAGGTGCCACCGATCGGCGGCACCTGTGTCCCCCGTCCCGGCCGGCCGGGCTGCCGGACCGGGTCGCCGTTCACTGTCCCAGCCAGCCGTTGCGTCGGAACGCCCGGTACAGCAGTCCGGCTCCGAGGGCCATCACGGCGAGCGCGCACGGATAGCCGTAGCGCCAGTCCAGTTCGGGCATGTGGGCGAAGTTCATGCCGTAGATCCCGGCGACCATGGTGGGGACGGCGAAGACGGCCGCCCAGGCGCTGATGCGGCGCATGTCGTCGTTCTGCCAGGTGCCCACCTTCGCGAGATTGGCGTCGAGGACGGAGCCGAGCAGGTCGTCCAGGGCACGGATCTCGGTGTCGGTGCGGGTGAGGTGATCGGTGACGTCACGGAAGTACGGCACGACCTGGCGCGGCCAGTCGTCCTGGTCCGTGGCGAAGGGTCGCATGACGGGGACCAGCGGCCCGACGGCTCCACGGAACTCCACCACCTCGCGTTTGAGCGAGTAGATCCGCTCGGTGAGGTCGTCCCTGACGGGTGAGAACAGGCACCGTTCCAGGTCCGTCAGGTCGGTCCGTACCTGGGCGGCGGCCTGTGCGTAGTCGTCGACGATCACATCGGGCACCACGTGCAGGACGCTGACCGGCCCGAGCCCTGTCATGTGCGGCTGCTGCGCGAGCCGACGTGCGGCCTCTACGGTGGGATCGTTCGCGCCGTGCCGTACGGTCAGCGCGAAGGAGGGCCCGAGGAAGATCATCACCTCGCCGGTCTCCACGTCCGCGGTCTCCTCGACGAACCAGACCGTCTTCACGACGATCGCGAGCACGTCGCCGTAGCGCTCCCTCTTCGGACGCTGATGGGCATGGACCGCGTCCTCGACGGCCAGTGGATGCAGCTTCAGGTACTCGCCCAGTTGCTGCAGGTCCTCCTCGCCGGGTTCGTCCACGCGGATCCAGGCGAACTCGTCGGGCTTCAGCGCGGCCAGCCGGTCCAAGGTGACCTGGCATCCCCCGTCCTCCTGCCGGCAGTCGACCTGTTCGCACTCACCGGTCCGCTCCTGGTAGATCAAGCACTCCATGCCCCTTCGAGTGCTTCCGTCACCGCGTTCCATGCTCGGGAACATGGAAAAAGGACGCGGGAAGCCACCGTTCATGGATTTCCAGCGCCATCGGCAGACCGCCGGGTCCGGACCTTACTGCCCCGCGCGGGCACAGTGATCCGCCGTGGACGGGAACACCGAGCGGGCGCGCCCGGACCTCCAGGCCACTCCCTGCTCTGAACTCGCGCGTCCGGGGTACTCGCGCGCTCATCGGACGGTCGGGCGCACGACGCGGCCCGGCCGGCACTCACCCACACGGAGGGGAGATGACCGCTGTGTCGAAAACGCAGCCGCACGTCGCGGACTCCCGCAGCGCGGACCGCCCGGGCCAGGAACCGATGAGCGAGCTGGTGCAGCGAGCCTCACACCAGCTGACCGAGCTGGTGCGGGGCGAACTGCGGCTGGCTCAGGCCGAGATGAAGGAGAAGGGTGAACGCTACGGCAAAGGCGGTGGTCTGTTCGGCGGCGCGGGTGTCGTCGGCTTCCTGATGCTGCAGGCGCTGGTCGCCACCGCGATCGCCGCGCTGGCGGTGCCGCTGCCGGTGTGGGCGGCGGCGCTGATCGTCGCGGCGGTTCTGGGCGTGATCGCCGGGGTGCTGGCACTGAGTGGGAAGAAGCAGGTCGGCCATGCCGCGCCGCCCCTGCCCGAGGAAACGATCGACAGCGTGAAGGCCGACGTGGCCGAGATCAAGGAGAGTGCCCGGCGATGACCCAGCCGTCTCACAACGAACCCACCGCGGCCGGCACCGAAGAAATCCGGGAGCAGGTCGAGCAGGTCCGGACCGAACTCGGGCAGACGGTCGAAGCGCTGACAGCCAAGGCCGACATCAAGGCGCGCGCCAAGGAAGAGGTCGCCGAGGCGAAGAAGCAGGCCACCGCGAAGGCCGGCGACCTCAAGGAGCAGGCCGCCGTCAAGACCAGGGAACTGAAGGCGAAAGGCACCGACCTGGCCCACCAGGCGCAGGACAAGCTGCCCGACCCGGTCAGGGACAAAGCGGCCCGGGCTTCCGGACAGGCCCACGCCACGGCGGCCCAGGCCGGTCGCGTATGGCAGGAGAAGGCGCCCGAGCCGGTACGGCGGAAGACGGCCCAGGGAGCGCGGCTGGCGCGAGACAACCGCAGCGCGCTGCTGGCGGCGGCCGGTGTCGCCGTGGCGGTGTGGCTGGTCCACCGACGGAAGGGGTGAGCCAGGTGAAGGTATCGAAGATCGCCTACAAGCCCGTCGGCCTGGCACTCGGCGCCGTCAGCGGCATGGCCGCCGGAGCCGCGTTCAAGCAGGCGTGGAAAGTGCTCCGCCACGACACGGACGCCCCGGACGCCACCGACGAGGAACGCTCCTGGGGCGACGTGCTGCTCGCCGCCACGCTGCAGGGCGCGATCTTCGCCGCGGTCAAAGCAGCCGTCGACCGCGCAGGCGCCGCCACCACCCGTCGCCTGACCGGAACCTGGCCCGGCTGACGGCCAAGGGAGGGGGTGGGGAGGGCCGGAGGTCACGAAGACCAGCCCCCTCCCCACCCTCTGATCGGCTGCCCCGGCCCACGGCCACGGTCCTTCGCCGGCGCCGCGTCTTCCGCGGCCGGGCCCCGGACCACGCCTCCGCCACGCGGGCGCATCTGTGACGAGACGTGCACCCGTGCGGTGCCTACGAAGGCAGGGCAACGCCGCCGGGACGGCGGCAGCTCGGCGGGAGAGGGGTCGGTCTTGTTCGAGGGCTTCGAGACCAGGTGGGTTCAGCTCGACGAAGCGTCGGTCTTCGTCCGCCACGGCGGCGAGGGGCCGCCGGTGGTACTGCTCCACGGCCATCCCCGGACGTCCGCGACCTGGCACCGCGTGGCACCGCTTCTTGTCCGGCGCGGCTTCACCGTCGTCTGCCCCGACCTGAGGGGGTACGGCCGTTCCCGCGGTCCGGCTGCCACGGAGGACCACGCGGGACACTCCAAGCGAGCGGTCGCCGGCGACATGGTCGCGGTCATGCGCACGCTGGGCCATGACCGGTTCGGGCCGGCCGGACACGACCGAGGAGGCGCCGTCGCGTTGCGTCTCGCGCTCGATCACCCCGGTGCGGTCTCGCGGCTGGCACTGCTCGACTGTCTTCCCCTCACCGAACACCTGACGCGCATCACGGCCGAGTTCGCCACGCGATGGTGGCACTGGTTCTTCTTCGCCCAGCCGGACATTCCCGAGCGGGTCATCAACGCGGACCCGGACAGCTGGTACCGCGGGGACCCGCACAGCATGGGCCAGGAGAACCACGACGAGCGGCGGGAAGCGACACGGAACCCCGCCGTGGTGCGCGCCATGCTGGAGGACTACCGGGCCGGCCTGACCATCGACAGACGGCACGAGGAGGAGGACCGGGACGCCGGCCACCTCATCCGCTGCCCGGCGCTGATCCTGTGGTCGCTCCGGGACGACCTTGAGCAGCTCTACGGCGACCCTCTTGAGATCTGGCGCCGGTGGGCGGACGACGTCCGCGGCCACGGCATCGACTCCGGCCACCACATGGCCGAACAGGCACCGGACGCCCTCGCCGCCTCCCTGGCGGACTTCTTCGCGGACGAGCCCGAGGTGAGAACCGGAGTTCTCGCTCAGGCGCCGGTCGTGGGCCGGCGCGGAGATGTGGTCCCCGAAGCCGCCACGGGCCCGGACGTGCAGCCGCGCCGAGGTGAGATGAGATCGGGGTACTGCGCGGTGCACAGTACCCGGTGCCCTCGGTCCCTCGGTGCTCCAGGCCCTGGTCCAGAGCCCGGTCCTCGCCGGCGCCCGACGGCGGGAACTCTCCCGCGTCCGGGGAGCAGGCGGCGCTCACGCCCAGGTCGGCGCCGGGCCCTCGGCGAGCGGGCCCTGTCGCGCGCGGCGTCGACGTGCCGGTCGCGATACCCGGGCGACGTGATGCCCCAACGGACCGACCCCGCTCAGCGGTTGAGCGCCTTACGCAGCTTGCGGCGCGACGCCTCCGCCCACACGGGCGGCAGTTCCCGTTCGTCCCGGTCGGCCGCGGCCTGCTCCTGTCCGTACAACAGGCCCCAGGTGAAGCTCGGTTCGCCGGCCGCGTGTGCCGCCAAGGTCACCTTGCGCAGGGCCTCGCGGGCCACGACGCTGTCCTGGTGGTCGCCGAGCACCTGCTGGACGGCCTTGACCCGCTTGCCCAGCCGCTTGGCGGGTTTGCCGAGCGAGTCGCGCGCCGGCTCCGTGGCGTACCGCGTCTTCTTGGCCGCCTTCCGGGCCTCGTGCAGGGCCTTGTCGCGTTTCGTTCCCGGCGGGAGGTCCAGCGCGTGGGCCATGCGATCGGACAGGCGGCCGTACTCCTTGAGGATCGCCTTGGCCATGACCTTCTCCGGCTGCCGGGCGGCCTTGCCACGCAGCGGGGGCTGCTCCGTCAGCGATGCCAGGCTGTTCAGAAGGGCGAGGTAGCGGGGGGAGTCCAGGGCGGCGATCGTGCGCAGCCGGGCCTCGGAGGTGTCGCCGACGTCCCACACCTGCAGACGTGCGGAGGCCGCTCCGAAGACGAGTTCCGTAGGCAACGCCTCGATCCTGGCGCACAGTCGCTCCCGCAGGACCTCCTGGTCGCGTTCCGCGCCCAGTTCGGTGCTCAGCCACTTGAGTTCGGAGCGGACGGGATCGGTGACCTCCCGGTCCAGGACCGAGCGGTAGGACCGCAGCACGCTGCGCAGCCGGCGGCAGGTGGTGCGCATCTTGTGTACGGCGTCGGGCAGGTCACGGCGGACCGCGGGGTCCAGGTTCACCAGGGCGTGGATCCGTTCGTCCACATAGCGCAGGACCTCCTCGCCGGCGGATCCGGACACTACGGCCCCAGTACACGCATCCGGCACCCGGGGCACTCCGACTTCCGTCTCCTCCAGGGCGCGGGCCAGCTTGGAGGAGCTGTGCGCGCGGCCGATGCCGTTCGCGCCCAGTATCTTCTCCACGGCGTCCAGCAGTGCGGGGTCGGTGTTTGGGGCGAGTTCGACCTCCATCTCGGTCCATGCGGCCCGGGTACCCGTGGCGAGCAGGGACTCGGCACGGACCGCGTCGATGCTCAGCTCGGCGAGAGCCGTTCCGTCGGAGCCGACGAGCTGCCGTACGCCACGGGCGGAACGGATTCGGACCACCGGCCGCAGCTCCGCACCACGCGTACGCGAGAGCGCCAACTCCCGCAAGGTGTCTGGGACTTCTTCGGACAGCGGGGCCCGTAGCTCTTCCCGGCTGTCACCGGGCAGCGGCAGCTTGAGATGCCAACCCGCGTCGCTCCCGCCCGTCCTTCGACGAAGCGTGGCCGACGCGCCGGCCAGCCGCAGGTCGTCGGTGTCGTAGTACACGGCGTCCAGATCCTCGGCGTCCTGATCCACGACGGACGCGATCCCGTCCATGCCGGCGAGGTCGGGCAACCACGCGGTGTCATCGGCCGAGGGGGCCTCGTACTTCCGCTCTGTCTCTCGTATCGACTCGGTCATGTCCTGCGCGTACACGTCTGAGCCCCGGACAAACACGGGGGTCCGGATTTCCGCCCTACGGATTCCTCGTTCTTCACCGGACTCCGCACTCACCACCGGCTGACCTCGTACCGCAGCGACCGTCGGTCACTCCATGTCGGCGAAGACGCTGGAGTCGAGCCGTTCCAGAAGGTCGGCGGGATCCCGGTACACCGCGTGGGCGCCGGCCGTCTCCAGGTCCGCGCGCGGGATCCCGCCGGACAGCACCGCCACCGGGACCACTCCGTCCCGTACGGCGGCCTTCATGTCCCAGACCGTGTCACCGACGAACACGGCCCGTTCGCTCGCAACGTCCGCGAGTTTCCTGGCCTGTCGGACGGGGTCGGGAGCGGGTTTGCCGTCGGCGACGTCGTCCGCGCTCGCCGCCCCGAGGATGACGTCGTCCGCGTCGATCGCGCGCCGCAGCGCGGCCAGTTCCGCGCCGCTCGCCGAGGTCGCCAGGACGATCGTCCAGCCCCGCCCGGCCAGCGCCCGCAGCAGGTCACCCGCCGCGTCCAGCGCCGGCAGCCGGTCGAAGTAGGTGGCGTAGAGGGCGTGATGGGCGGCGACGAACTGCTCGTCGTCCTCGGGGTCGCGGTCCTTGCCGAGCAGATGCTCGATCAGGTCGCCGCCGCCGAGGCCCACGGCCCGGTGGATCTCCCGCATGGGGACGCGATGACCGCCCTGTCTGAACGCCTCCCACCAGGTGACGACGTGCAGGTGGTTGGTGTCGACGAGGGTTCCGTCGACGTCGAAGATCGCGGCGCGTTTCGTGGTCATCGCACGCTCACAGTTCGCGGAGGGCAGGCAGCAGCTTCTGTTCGGCCCATTCCAGGTACGGCTCCTGGTGGTCGCCGCCGATCTGGACGAGCGCGACCTCGGTGAACCCCGCATCCGCGTAAGGCCGTACGGCCTCGACGACCGCCTCCACGTCGTCGCCGCAGGGAATCGACTCGGCCACGTCCTCCGGACGTACGAACTGGGTGGCGCCCTCGAACGCGGTGGGGCCGGGCAGTTCGGAGTTGACCGGCCAGCCGCTGCCGAACCAGCGGAACTGGTCGTGGGCGCGGGCGATCGCCGCGTCGCGGTCGGTGTCGTAACAGATGGGCAGTTGGCCGACCTTGGGCTTGCCCGCACCGCCGTGGCGGTCGAACGCGGCAGTCAACTCCGGCCTGGGTTCGGTGGCGATGAGCAAGTCGGCGAGACGGCCCGCGAGTTCGCACGAGCTGTCGCCGGAGACGGCGACACCGATCGGCAGGGGGGTGTCGGGCAGGTCCCACAACTTGGCGTTCTCCACGTCGAAGTGGGTGCCGTGATGGTTGACGTTCTCCCCCGCGAGGAGCGCGCGGATGATCTCCACGGCCTCCTCCAGCCTCGCCAGCCGTACGTGCGCAGCGGGCCAACCGCCGCCCACCACATGCTCGTTGAGGTTCTCACCGGAGCCCAGACCAAGGCGGAACCGTCCCTGGGACAGGAGTTGGAGTGTGGCGGCCTTCTGGGCGACGACCGCCGGGTGATAGCGGGTGGTCGGACACGTCACGTACGTCATCAGGGGAATGCGTTCGGTGGCCTGTGCGGCGGCGCCGAGCACACTCCACGCGTAGGGGGCGTGGCCCTGGGACTCCAGCCACGGGAAGTAGTGATCGGACGTGACGGAGAAGTCGAAACCGGCACGCTCGGCACCGACCACATGCCCCACCAGCTCCCGCGGACCCGCCTGCTCGGTCATCATCGTGTACCCGATCTGCACCATGACGCTCATCTCCCTCGCTGTTCACCTGCGCGAATACGATCCTCGCCCCCGTCACCGCCTGCTCGCGGGCCCCGTCCGCAGAACACCGAAGGGCCACACAGCCGACCCGTCGGCTGTCGGTAGCCCCACACAGGGGCGGGTACCCCTCTCGTGACCTCTCGCACGGCCGAAGTTCCCCGCGCCATGTGGAGGCGGCCGGGCGGCTCGGCAGGCACGATGCGGCGCGCCGGGGGCCGAGCCGGGGCGACAGACCCGGCGCCCGCTCCCAGGGTTCAGGAGTCGCGGGCGGCTCCGCCGTCCGGCCGTCTCGTCCGTTCGGACCTGCGGTGACTGGTGTCGCACCACGGGTAGGTGCGGCTGCGTCGGCAGGTGCACAGGGCGACACAGAACCGGTCGGACGACACGGTGGTGCCGTCCTCCAGCGTGACGTCCACCGGTCCTTCCACCAGTAGGGGCCCCGCGCGCCGGGCCACTATGCGGCAGCGCCGTTCATCCGGGTCGTACGGCACGAATGATCACCAGCTCTTCCTTCTCGGCGTCGTCTTCGATCAGGCCCCGGTCGTGCAGCCAGCCGCTGCGGGAGCGCAGGACGGGACCGAAGGCGACGCCGATGCGTTCCACGATGTCGGCGCGCAGGCCCGCCGCCCGCAACCGCCGCAGCGATTCTTCCGGGCCGCTCAGCACGGACTGGACCACGAGCAGCACTCCGCCGGGCCGAAGGAGTGCGGGTGCGTCCTGGCAGATCCTGTCCAGCACGAGACGGCCGTCGTGCCCCGCGTCCCAGGCCCGGGCCACGCCCCGCCGGGGGCAGGCGCCGGTGGGGGCCGGGACGTACGGCGGGTTGGACAGGATGAGGTCGAAGGTCCGGCCCGAGACGGGAGCCAGCAGGTCGCCCCGTCTGACCCGGACGGGCAGACGCGCCAGCAGCGCGTTGACCTTGGCGTTGAGAGCGGCTCGCCAGGAGATGTCGATCGCCGTGACACGGGCGCCGAGCCGCGCCGCGACGAGCGCGACGGCACCTGTTCCCGTGCCCACGTCGAGAACTTCGGCGTGCGGGGGAAGGTGTTCGTCGCGCAGGAGTCGGACGAGCAGCTCGGTGTCGTCCTGCGGGCTGTAGACGCCGGGCAGAGTGACCGTGGTCATGGGGCCTCGCCTCCGGTTCCCACTGATGCCGGAGAACCTGTTCGTGGTCGAAACGCCGGTCGGACAGGTACGCGCAACGACGACTCCTCCGCCCGCCACGCACCGAGAAGGCGTTCGGCGAGGCGGTCTTCGAGATACGTGGTGGCGTCCGCACCGAAGGCGACATCGCCGTCGAGGTGCGGCTCCTCCTCGAGCAGACCCGCTACGACGTCCCGGCGGACGACCTGTTCGTGCACGGCGTCGGCCTCGACGTGCTCGTCGTAGAAATGCTCGGCGGCCGGCCCGGCGCCGGTGCGCCGCATGGCCTGGGCCAGGCGCCGTGAACCCGGCGACGAGGTGATCTCGACGGTGGCGAAATGTCCTACCAGGGCCCCTCGCAGGACGCGGTGCAGGCCGAAGAGGGACATCAGGTTCACGGTGGCGAGGGCCTCGGCACCGGTCGCGTCGAGATAGTGCCCGTACGCCGTGTTCAGTCCGAGGTCGGCCATGAGATCAGCGAACAGGCGGGCGTGCACGCGATCGGCGCGGCCCGCGCCGAACTCGTCGAACTCCACGGCCGCCATGCCCGCCTTCGCCCGGCCCCACAGCCGGGGCAGCACCCACGCGTGCGGGTCGGCTTCCTTGAGGTGGTAGAGCGAGCGCTGGGCGGCGTACTCACGCACCTGCCACAGTTCTCCCTCGTCCCGCAGGAAGTGGCTGACGCCCGAGCCGTCGACGGGTTCGACGAGCAGTTCGTCCAGGGCCTCGTCGGCGTGCTTGTGCACGGTCGCGGTGGCACGGAGGGTCTGGAGGAACGGCTGTTCCAGGGCTGCCCGGACCTTGAGCAGCTCGGGGTCCCATTCACGGTCGGCGTCGACGTCGGAGAATCCGCGGTAGTGCAGCTCGTAGCAGATGTAGAGGGCGAGCTGGAGATCGTCTCCGAGCGGAGCGGCGGAGGAGATCTCCTTGCTGCCCGGTAGTGGCCCCGTATGACGCAGATATTCGATGATCGCCGCCGAGATCCGGCCACGAGCGGACGGCAGGGGCGGCTCTGACGATGTGACGTTCATGCACGCCGGGTACCCGTGATCCAGAAGCTCGCACATGAGCGGTTGTGGGGCGTTCGCGGCAGGGACCCGTCCACCCGGGAGGGCCTGACGCCGTCTGGGCTGTCGCCGTATGCCTGGTCACCGCGCGGGTACACGGCGGGTTCCGTACCCCGATCTCTGGAGCCGTCAGTGAGCCCACGCCCCCGCAACATATTCGTCGTCGGTCTCGACGAGGCCAACCTGCGAACCCTGCGGGCGGTCCCCCGCGCCGAAGAACTGCGCTTCCACCGTCTGCTGACCATCCAGGAACTCCAGCACGGCGAGGTGACCGTACCGGACCTGATCGACCGGGCCCGGAGCGTGCTGGACGGCTTCGACGGGCCGGTCGACGCGATCGTCGGCTACTGGGACTTCCCGGTGAGCACGCTCGTCGCGCTGCTCGGAAGGGAGTACGGGACGCGTGCCACCACTCTGGAGTCGGTGGTCAAGTGCGAGCACAAATACTGGAGCCGTCTCGTGCAGCAGGAGGTCGTCTCAGAGCATCCGCGCTTCGGCCGGGTGGATCTCGGCGCGGCCGACCCGCGTCCACCGGAGGGCCTGCGCTTCCCGATGTGGCTCAAGCCGGCGCTGTCGTACTCCTCCGAACTCGCCTACGGCGTAGGGGACATGGACGAATTCCGCACCGCTGTGGAGCACATCGGCCAGGGCATCCACCGTGTCGGCCGACCCTTCGAGTACATCCTGGACCAGCTCGATCTGCCCCAGGAGATGGCGGGCGTCGGCGGCCAGGTCTGCCTCGCCGAGGAGACACTCAACGGCGTCCAGGTCGCGGTCGAGGGGTACGAGCACGACGGCGAGATCACCGTGTACGGCGTCCTCGACTCCATCAACTACCCGGATTCCACCAGCTTCCTGCGCCACCAGTACCCCTCGGCCCTGCCGGATCCCGTGCAGCAGCGCCTGCGCGAGGTGTCGAAACGGGCGATGCGGCACATCGGCTGGCGGCAGGCGACCTTCAGCATCGAGTTCTTCTACGATCCGGCCACCGACGCGATCTCGATCCTGGAGATCAACCCCCGCCACTCCCAGGCGCACGCGGAACTCTTCGCCTACGTCGACGGCGTGCCCAACCACCACTGCATGCTCGCCCTCGCCCAGGGCGAGGACCCCGCCATGCCGTTCCGGAAGGGTCCGTACGCCCTGGCCGCCAAGTGGTACTACCGCTGGTTCACCGACGGAGTCGTCGGCAGGGTGCCGACGCCCGGGGAACTCGCCCGGATCGAGAAGGAGATACCCGGCGTCCGGATCGACGTCGTGCCCGACGAGGGGCAGCGCCTCTCGGACGTCGACCAGCAGGACAGCTACAGCTACGAGGTGGCGCACATCTTCACCGGCGGCGCCGACGAACATGAGCTGCGCGAGAAGTACGACCGCTGCGTCGGCGCGCTCAGGCTCGCCTTCGACCACACGCCCGAACGTACGACCTGAGAGACGTATGCGATACATCGAGAACCTCCCCCACCCCACCAAGCAGGAGGACCACGTCCGGATCCCGCTGCCGGACGGCGTCCACCTCTCGGCCCGCGTCTGGCGTCCGGTGTCCTCCGACGACTCACCCGTCCCCGCGATCCTGGAGTACATCCCGTACCGCAAGAGCGACCTGAGTTCGGTCCGCGACTCGATCCACCATCCCTACATCGCCGGGCACGGCTACGCCTGTGTCCGCGTCGACCTGCGCGGTACCGGCGACTCCGAGGGCGTGCTGACCGACGAGTATCTGGAAGTCGAGCAGAGCGATGCCGAGGCGGTGCTCGACTGGCTGGCCGCGCAGCCCTGGTGCGACGGCACGACCGGGATGATGGGCCTTTCCTGGGGCGCGTTCGCCGCGCTGCAGGTGGCCGCCCGGCGCCCCGCGAGTCTGCGGGCCGTCGTCATCTCCTCGTTCACCGACGACCGCTACGCCGACGACATGCACTACATGGGCGGCGCGATGCTGTCCGACAACCTCGCCGAGGCGGGCACCATGTTCGCCTACGCCACCTGCCCGCCGGACCCGTCCGCCGTGGGCGAGCGCTGGCGCGATATGTGGCACGAGAGGCTCGAAGCCGCCGAACCGTGGATCCTGAACTGGCTGCGACACCAGCGCCGCGACGACTACTGGCGGCACGCGTCGGTGTGCGAGGACTACGCCGCCGTCCGCATCCCCGTCCTCGCCTCCAGCGGCTGGGCCGACGGCTACTCCAACGCGGTGACCCGCCTGCTCGCCCACCTCGACGGGCCGCGCAAGGGGCTGATCGGCCCCTGGTCCCACAAGTACCCGCACCTGGGCGAGCCCGGACCGGCCATCGGCTACCTCCAGGAAGTGGTGCGCTGGATGGACCACTGGCTGAAGGGGGCGGACAACGGGGCGATGGACGGCCCGATGCTCCGGGCGTGGATGCAGGACAGCGTGCCGCCGTCCACCTCGTACGAGGACCGCCCCGGCCGCTGGGTCGGCGAGCCCACCTGGCCCTCGGGGCACGTGCGCGACACCGCGTACGCGCTGCGCTCCCGCCACCTCACCGCCGAGCACGACGCCCCCGACGACGGAGGGAACCAGACGCTGAAGTCCCCGCTGTCCGTGGGCCAGTTCGCCGGAAAGTGGGCCTCCTACAACGCCCCGCCGGACCTGCCCTACGACCAGCGCGAGGAGGACGGCGGCTCCCTGGTCTACGAGACCGAGCCGCTGGCGGAGCGGCTGGAGATCCTCGGAGCCCCGCGCGTCGAACTGGAGGTGAGCGCGGACCAACCCGTGGCCATGGTGGCAGCACGGTTGTCGGACGTGGCCCCCGACGGCAGCGCCACCCGGGTCACCTACGGCGTCCTCAACCTGACGCGCCGGGACAGCACGGACGAGCCCGCCCCGCTGGAACCGGGCAGGCGCGAGCGGGCCACGCTGCACCTGAACGGCGTGGCGCAGGCCTTCCCGCCGGGCCATCGCGTACGGCTCTCCCTGTCCACGTCCTACTGGCCGCTCGCCTGGCCGCCGCCGAAGCCCACGCTTCTGACCGTGCACGAGCAGCCGTGTCGCCTCGTCCTGCCGGTCCGCCCGGCCGACGAGCCGGACACCCCGGCCCCGTTCGAGGCGCCCGAGGGCACGGCCCCCCTCGCGACGACACAGATCACGCCGCCCGAACAGCGCTGGGAGGTCACTCGCGACCTGGTCGACTACGGCGCGGCCCTCAGCATCGTCAAGGACCGCGGCACCGTCCACTTCGACGCGATGGACCTCGACGTCGGCTGCCGCGCCGAGGAGCGGTACACCTCGGTCGCCGACGACTTCACGTCACCGGCCGGCGAGGTGACCTGGACGATGGGTTTCCGGCGCAGGGGCTGGGACGTACAGGTCCGCACGAGCACGACGTTGACCTGCGACGCCGAGGAGTTCCACGTCAACGCCACACTGGACGCCTACGAGGGCGGCCGACGCGTCGCCTCCCGCACCTGGAACGAGTCGGTCCCCAGGGACGCGCTGTAGACCGTACGCCGGCAGGCCGTTCGGATGTGACTCCGCCCGCTCGGGCACGACCCGACTCGCTCAGGACGGCAGGGTCGCGAGGAGTGCGGTGAGCAGGCAGAGAAACAAGGGAACGGCGAAGGCGATGTGCGCGCCGAGGGGAAGCATGGCCGCGACCACGAAACCGGCCAGTCCGTAACCCGCGCCGTCGGCCGTGTACAGGGAGGAGAAACCCGCGCTCCAGGCGGACTCGGGGAGGTCGCGCTGGAGGGTCAGGGCCCGCGCCGTGATCTGCGGCGCGGCGAACAGTCCGGCCGCCACCGCGATCACCGGCAGGCTGGGCACGAGCGCGGCGGGCAGCAGCACCGCGCACAGCATCGCCAGCCAGATGGCCGCCTGCCGATGGATCCGGCCGGGCCAGCGGCGCAGCCCGTAGACCAGACCGCCCAGCAGGCTGGTGACCGAATATCCGGTGAAGAGCACTCCCGCCAGGGATGCGGCGGAGCCGACGGCGTCAAGGGCGGGCGGAACGGCCGTGTCGAGGACGCCGCCGGCGAAGCCTCCGACCACGCCCAGGGCGAGTGACGGCACGGCCGCCCGCAGCAGAACGCGGCGTGGTGCCCGCTCCGCGGGCCGCGCATCCTTCGTGGGTTCAGCCTCGGTGCCGTAGAAGCCGGGGCCGGTGGGAGGGCTCGGTTCCTGCGGCCTCGGTCATCGGCGCTTCCGCGCCGAAGAGACCCGGCCCGAACCCTCGGGTCGCCCCCGGCCCCGCTTGTGGCCAGGGGCGTGCCAGGCCTTTCTCCGCGCTCCTGACACACCGTCAGCGCGGCGGGCACCAGAGCCGTCGAACGGCACCTGGTCGGTACGTCTCTCAGAGGGCAGGGGTGAAACGGCCCCAGGCGCGGTGTCCCCCGAGCAGGCGTGTCACGGCCGGCAGCACCGAGGCCGCTGTCTCGCCGAACACCACCCCTGCGGGGCCCTCGGGCAGGCCGGCTGCCTCCAGCGCAACCACTCCTTCGCCCCAGGCCCCGATGGCCTTGCCGTGGCGGTACGCCTCGGCGACCATCAGCAGCAGCCGGGGATCGACGACGGTGGCCACGCCGAGGTCGTCGTCCGCCTTGGCGTCGCGGGCCCCGTAGGCGTCCGCGGCCGGAGCCGGCGCACCGGCCAGCACGATCGCGTCGAACTCGGTGGACCGGGCGGTGGCGAAGGTGCGCTGCACGGTCACCGAATCGCCCTCCCGGTCCAGTACGCCGCCCGCGGGTGCGACGACCAGCGGGACCATGCCGGCGTCGAGGCCGGCCCGGCGCACCTCGCGTACGCCGTCCAGGTCGTCCGCACCGCTGGTGACGATGGCGATGATCCGGCCCTCCACCGGCCAGTCCCCGCCCAACTGGGAGAGCGCGGGGCTCGGTTCGACCGGATACGGCCGGGGTGAGGCAATGGCCGCGGGTGACGGGGGAGGCCGCGTGATACAGACGGCTTCCCCCGGAGCGGAACCTCCACGCCGACTGCTTCCTTGACCGTACTCATGAGTCCCGCCTCATGTGGTTCTCGCCGAGACCGGCCCCTTCAAAAAGCGGATCGACCGCTACGGCGTGTGCGAGGCACCCAGTACCCGGGAAAGCCGTACGAAGGCTCCGACCCGGCTGCCGGAAGGCGTCGGCCGGTTTTTACGGGGCACTCGTCCGGTCATCAGCACCGAGGACTCCCGCGCCGCCCCGGAGCGGAGCGGAGCGGTCCGGTGCCTCAGCACGGGACGAATGAGGTATTCACCGTGGAAAGCCGAAACAACCCCGATGACGTCGCGCTGTCGTCGCAGGAACGCCTCGCGCTGTGGCGTATCGAGGCGGAACTCCGCCAGGACCGACGCCTGGCCCGGCGGATGCGCCACCCGGCAGCCCGGCCGTGGCTGCCCGTGTCGGTGGCCGCCCTGACATGTGCGTCACTGCTCCTCCTCGTCGTGGGAATCCTCACCTCCGACTCCGCCGTCCTGTGGTGCCTCGCCGCACTGTGGCCGATCACCCTCCTGCTGGCCTTCCGGATGCTGCGCCGTCCGGCCCGCGCCGGGAACCGCACCAGGTCATGACCGTGAACTCCGCGCCGCCGCACGGCGGTTCACGGCGGCAGGTCCGGTTGCGCGACAGCGACGTCCACCGGCCGGGAATCACCCGGATCCGCTGCGGGCGAGGGTTCCGCTATGTCGACCCCGATGGCCGCTCCATCACCGACGAGGTCGAGAGGCGACGTCTGCGTGACCTGGTCGTACCGCCCGCGTGGAAGGACGTGTGGATCTGTCCTGAGGCCAACGGGCACATCCAGGCGACCGGTACCGATGCCGCGGGGCGTCGCCAGTACCTCTACCACCCACGGTTCCGGGAACAGCAGGAGGCGGCCAAGCACGAGCACGTCCTCGAAGTGGCCCCCGCCCTGCCCCGGCTGCGGAAGCACACGGCCGAGGATCTCAAGGCCCGGGGACTGTGCCGGGACCGGGTGCTGGCCTGCGCGGCGCGCCTGCTCGACCTGGGATTCTTCCGGATCGGGAACGAGTCGTACCGCCGTGACAACGAGACGCACGGTCTCACCACACTGCTCCGCGAACACACCTCGTGTCACCACGGCGAGGTGCGCTTCGCCTATCCGGCCAAAGATGCGAAGGAGGTGTCGCAGGCGCTGGCAGAGGAATCCGTCTGCCGGGCCCTGCGCGCGCTGCTGCGCCGCCGTGACGACGGCGAGCGCCTCTTCGCCTACTGGCAGGCCGGTGCCTGGCACGACGTGCACGCGGACGATCTCAACGCCTATCTGCGTGAGCGCACGGACACCGACCTCACGGCCAAGGACTTCCGCACCTGGCACGCCACCGTCCTCGCGGCCGTCGCCCTCGCCGTGGCCGAACCCGTCGCCACGGCATCCCGCACCGCCCGCCGACGCGCGGTGACGCACGCCGTCCGCGAGGTGGCCGGCTACCTGGGGAACACGCCCGCGGTCTGCCGCGCCTCGTACATCAACCCCCGGGTCGTCGAACTCTTCGAGGAGGGCCGGACCATCGCCCCGGCCCTCGACGACCTGGGCGCAGGTGTCCGCTTCGGCGAACCGGCCACGCAGGGTGCCGTGGAGGAAGCCGTGCTGCGGCTGCTGGCGTAGTGGCTTCGTGTATCCCGTAGCCGCGGGGGAACCCGTCGGCCATGAACACCGAGACAGGAACCGGGGCAGGAACCGAGGCAGGAATCAAGGGATCGTACTGGCTGGAGACCGCACCGCCCGGCGAGCCCGCTCCCCCGCCGTCCCATGACCTCTCCGTCGATGTCGCGGTGGTCGGCGGCGGCGTCGCGGGACTCAGCGCGGCCTGGGAACTGACCAGGCAGGGGCGCGAGGTGGCCGTACTGGAGGCCGGACGGCTCGCCGCCGGCGTCACCGGTCGCACGACGGCCAAGCTGACCGCCCTGCACACGCTGGTCTACGACCATCTGCGCCGCACCCGTGGCCCCGAGGGCGCGCAGCTCTACGCGCGCTCGCAGTCCGCCGCGATCAGCCACGCCGCCGAGATCGTCGAGGACTTGGGCATCGACTGCGAGTGGGAGGAGGCGGCGGCCTTCACCTATGCCGAGGACCCCCGGGGCGTGGCGGAGCTGCGAGCCGAGTCAGAGGCTGCGCGTGAGGCTGGGCTCCCGGCCGACTTCGTCACGGAGACCGATCTGCCCTTCCCGGTGGCCGGCGCGGTCCGGGTGACGGGGCAGGCCCAGTTCCATCCCCGGAAGTACCTGCTGGCGCTCGCGGACGACCTGCGACGGCGCGGCGGTGCCGTGTACGAGAACACGCGGGTCGTGGGCCTCGGCGAGGGCGAACCCTGCGTGCTGACAACCGACGCCGACGTGTCGATCCGCGCCGACGAGGTCGTGATCGCCACGCACTACCCCGTGTTCGACCGGGCCCTGCTCTTCACCAGGCTGTCCCCGAGGCGGGAACTGGTGGTGGCCGGCACCGTCGACGAGGCCCTGGCACCTCGCGGCATGTACATCACGCCCGAGCAGGCCACGCGGTCGGTCCGCAGCGCACCGTACGCCGACGGCAAACGCCTGCTGATCGTCACCGGGGAGCACTTCACCCCCGGTGCCGCCGACGTCGAAGAACGCTTCGCCCGGCTGTCCGCCTGGGCCCAGGACCGCTTCCCGGGTCTCACCCTCACCCACCGCTGGGCCACCCAGGACAACGACTCCACCGACTCCGTGCCCCTCGTCGGACCGCTCCACGCCGGCAGCCGCCACACCTACGTGGCCACCGGCTTCGGCGGCTGGGGACTGAGCGGCGGCATCATGGCGGCCGGCCTGATCGGGGATCTCGTCGGCGGACGCGAATGCGAGTGGAGCGGCCTCTACGATCCGCGCCGCCTGGCCTCCGTGATCCGCGAGGGCGGGTCCTTCCTGAAGCACCAGGCGCACGTGGCCCAGCGCTTCGTCGGTGACCGGTTGCCACCGCTGACGGGCCCCGCACTGGAGGACATCCCTCGCGGCGAGGGTGCCGTGGTACGGACGGGCGGCCGGCAGTGCGCCGTTCACCGCGACGAGACCGGCCAGCTCCACGCGGTCTCGGCCCGATGCACCCACCTGGGCTGCATCGTGGCCTTCAACTCCGCGGAGCAGGCGTGGGAATGCCCCTGCCACGGTTCACGCTTCGCCCCGGACGGACAGATCCTCCAGGGGCCCGCCGTACGGCCGCTGGAAAAGCACGACATCTGAACGCGGTGGAGAGCGGCGGTTCCCCGATTGCGGCGCACGCGGACGCGGAATGGGACATCGTCCGGGCGAGTACCGGACGGCGAGTGGTCGCGGCGGTGCCGGTGCCCCTGGCCTGCATGATCGCCACGCCGCGGGGAACCCGGCCGCCATGGCTGCGAACCAGGCTGAGGCCCCGATTCTCGAAGCGCTCGCCCGCTACGCGGACGCGGACGAACTGGGGTTCACTCCCCCGGGCCACAAACAGGCACGCGGCGCGGACCCCCGCGCCCGTGCGGTACTGGGTGACGCCGTCTTCTACGGTGACGTCCTGGCCAACGGCGGCCTGGACGACCGGCTCACCCGGGGCCGCGTACTGGAGCGGGCCGAGAACCTCATGGCCGACGCGGTACACGCGGACCACACGTACTTCTCGACCTGTGGAAGTTCTCTGTCGGTGAAGGCCGCCATGCTGGCGGTGACCAGCCCCGGCCACCGGCTCCTCGTCGGACGCGACGCCCATAAGTCGGTGGTGGCCGGACTCATCCTGTCCGGTGTCGAGCCCGTGTGGGTGGAACCCCAATGGGACACCTCCCGCCATCTCGCCCATCCCCCCTCGGCGGCGGCCTACGCCAAGGCGTTCGCGGAGCATCCGGACGCGGACGGTGCCCTGGTCACCAGCCCCACCCCGTACGGAGCCGCCGCCGACCTCAGAAGCATCGCCGACGTCTGCCACCGGCTCGGAAAGCCGCTCATCGTGGACGAGGCATGGGGAGCACACCTCCCCTTCCACGACGACCTGCCGTCATGGGCCATGGACGCCGGCGCCGACATCTGTGTGACCAGCATCCACAAGATGGGCAGCGGTCTGGAACAGGGCTCGGTGTTCCACCTCCAGGGCGACCTCATCGATCCCGCCGAACTGGCTTCGCGGGCCGACCTCCTCGGCACGACCAGCCCGAACGTCCTGATCTACGCCGGCATCGACGCCTGGCGTCGGCAAATGGTCCAGCACGGCCACGAACTCCTCGGCGAGGCACTGGAGTTGGCGGCACGCACCCGCACGGCCGTCGAAGCGGTCGACGGCTTCCACGTCAACGACGCGAAGGACTTCTGCGGCCCCGACCTCGCCCACGACTTCGACCCGCTCCCGGTCGTCATGGACATCGGCGAACTGGGCACCACCGGCTACCGCGCCGCCGACTGGCTGCGGGCCCACCATCACATCGACGCCCACCTCTTCGATCACCGCCGGATCAGCGCACAGCTCACCCACGCCGACGACGAGCAGACCACCACCCGTCTCCTGGCGGCCCTGCGCGACCTGGCCGACCACACCACCGAACTGCGGGACGTCCCCCAGGTCGCCGTCCCGTCACCCGCCGAACTACGGATGGACCAGGCCCGCCAGCCCCGCGACGCCTACTTCGCCCAGCACACGAAGGTCCCCACGGCCGAAGCCGTCGGCAGGATCGCCGCCGAGATGATCACCCCCTACCCGCCGGGCATCCCCGTGGCCCTGCCCGGCGAACGCCTCACTGAGCCCGTACTGAAATACCTCGTCACTGGAGTCGAGGCCGGCATGTTCCTGCCGGACGCGGCCGACCAGCGACTGAACACCGTACGGGTCGTCGAGGAGCACTGACCCGCGCCCCGCGTGCTGAAGCCACGAGCCCGCCCCCTCACCAACAGCGCGCCTCACGCCCCGCCAGGCCCTCGCCCCCCGTGGTACTCGCGAGGCTGCCTGGAGAACCGCCGCCACTCGCTCCATGAGGAGAGGTGATGCCCGGCTTCGCACAACTCCTGTGCAGGTGGCGACGAGTTGCGCAGCGACCGGTGACTACGGTGCCGGCCGAACTCGACAGGACGGATGGCAGCCGTCCGGATGCCGAAGTCCTCGTCGTCAGGGCTGAGTCGGCGGAGACGGCTCAACTCACCCTCCGCCTGCACGCCGACAGCGACGACGTCTCCATCTCACCCCTCAGATCGCCAAACGCACCGATGGCACAGCGGGGTTCGTGGTGCCGGCGCGCAGGTGGATGGCGGAAAGGACGCTGAGTCGGCTGATGCGCTCGTGTCGCCTGGTGCGCGACTACGGGACACTGCCGGCCAGGCACGAAGCCATGGTGCTGTGGCCGATGGCCATGCTCATCAGCGGTCGTCCGGCCGGACGCCGTCCTGTCGGCTTCAGACGGCCGGCGCCCCCGGAGCGGGGAACACTCCCGGCCGCACCTGGAGGGCCCACTCTCGCTCCACCAGGCGTTTCGCCTTCGATCGCAGTCCCTCGACTTTCGCCGGCACCGTATCCAGCCCGCGAGCGACAGCCGGTTGCCGACACCGCATGCCCCCGCAGCCCGCTTCAGAGTCCAGCACCGGCACGATCCGCTGGTAGTCCGGCGCGAGGACCGACGCGGCCATGCCCGTCTCCCGCTGGGGCGCTGTCGAACGCGCCACCGGGCTTCCCGCCGGCTCCGTGACCACCGAAGGCGGCCCGGCCGGCACCTCGGTCACCATCACCGGGCATCCACCAGCCGCTGAAGCTCGCGTTCCGCCCCACCGAGGGCCGCAGGCGGGGGTTCAATCCGCCGCGTCCAACGACACCCGAGAGGGCGCTATCGGTAGCTGTCTCGACATGCTGCGCGAGCAATGTCCCCCATCCTGGCCCGAGCACGGCTCGCTGGAGGAGGCGCCATCGGTGCTCAAGTTCAGCCAGAGCAGGTCGGCAAGAGGACACCGCGTACATGTACTTCCGCATGCAGCCGGTGCCGAGATGTCTACTACGGATCGACACCGGACCGCACTTGACGCCCGGCATGCCAAATATGCCGCATGCGCAGTGGACAGGGACGACGATACTCGCAGCCCGAATTCGCCCCCGATTCGACCCGGGCAGTTCTTCAGAGAGTAGACATTGCCTCTGAACTGCGGAAATAACGAGCGGCAGACGAGCCGGGCCGTACGCCGGGGACAGCTGCATCATGTATGAATGCGGCCTCTGAACTGCGCAGACGTTCCGCGTGACCAGAGGCCGTGCACATCGCGTGCACACTAACCCGAAGATCACCTCCCCAAGCGGTACGAATTTCCGTACCGGTCCGGTACGATATTAGGTACCACTCCGCGAGAGGACGTGTGCCATGACACTTACCGCCAGCGAAGCGCGCAAGGAACTTTTCCCCCTGATCAAGAAGGTCAACGACGACCACGCGCCAGTGCGGATTCACTCCAAGAACGGCGACGCCATCCTCATGTCTGCAGAGGACTACGACGCCTGGCAGGAAACCATCTACCTCCTGCGCTCCCCGGCCAATGCCCGCCGCCTCATGGAAGCTGTCGCCCGCGACCGTGCGGGCCAGACAGGGGTCACCAAAACCCTGGAGGAGCTCCAGGAACTGGCCGGTGAGGAGTGAGGGACGTCAACTTCGACCCGGCCGCCTGGGACGACTTCCAGCACTGGCTTGCGACCGACCGCAAGATGGTGCGCCGCGTCGTCCGCCTCATCAGCGAGATCCAGCGCGATCCGTTCAACGGCATCGGCAAGCCCGAACCACTCAAGGGAGACCTCTCCGGGTACTGGTCGAGGCGCATCGACGACGAACACCGCCTCGTCTACCGAGCCGATGACAAGCAAGTCAAGATCCTCAAGGCTCGGTACCTCTACACCGACTAGCCTGGCTCAGCCAAGTCGGTGAGCGCTTCTTGCCTCCACCCTGCAGCGGCACGCAGTTGCCGGCCTCTTGCCGGCTGGCGACGCGGCCCTTTTGGTGAGGCCTACGGCGATAGCGACGCCTCACATAGGCCCTGGGCTTGGCAGGCCTACCGTGGCCAGGACAGCCCATCAGAGGCGGCGGGCTGCAACGCGACAGACGAGGCGCGACCGACTGCGCCGGCGGCGAGAGCCCGCCCCGGCGTGACCCTGCGCGAAGAGCAGGCCACGATTGCCCTAGCAGGGTGTCCGTCGGAGAGAATGCCTGAACGATGACGTCGACGCCTTCCGGACCGGCCCGGGCCGGGTATACGCCCTTCGCTCACCTCACCGTGCCCAACGCCGCCCTCTACCGCCGGGTGATGGGAGCGTTCCTGGCCGCCAAGGAGCGCTTCGCCGTTCACCTGCGGCCTGAGGACGTGGTCGCGGCGCTGCCGCCGGAGCACCGGCCCGCCGACGTGGACACGGTGGTCAAGGCGTTGGACAGCCTTGTCGATTGGGGCAATCTGCGGGCGGATCCGGACACTTCCCGAGTCACCGCGGTCGAGGACTTCTACCGCAAACGCTTCATCTACCAGCTCACCCAGGCCGGCGAGGCAGCCGAGCAGGCGCTGTCCCTGTACGACGAGACGCTGGGGCGGCCCGGTGCGCTGCAGGCGGTGGCCCTGCACGACATCGTCACCCAGTTGCGAGCTCTGCTGGTGATCGCCGCCGAGCAGGAGGAAGGCGAGCCGGACGCGGCCAAGGCGCATCTGGCGCTGTCCGCTCTGACGAGCCGGTTCGAGGCGTTGGCGGAGAACGCGCGGGCCTTCATGGGTTCCCTGCAGCGCACGATCGACCTGCACGGCGTGGAGGTCGACGTGTTCCTCGCCTACAAGGACCGACTGATCCAGTACCTGGAGCGGTTCATCCAGGACCTGATCACCCTGGGAGGGCGGATCGCCCTGCTCATCGGCGAGTTGGAGGAGCAGGGCCGGGTCGGCATGCTGCTGCGGCTGGCGGCGGCCCGGGAGGCAGCCGACGCCGCCCCGGGCGAGGCCGAGAGCGCCGAGGCGCGAGCTTATGAACGGTGGGTGGGCAGGTGGTCGGGGCTGGCCGCCTGGTTCGTGTCGGCGGAGGGCCGCGAGTCGCAGGCCCGTCTGCTGCGCAGCCGCGCACTTGGGGCTATCCCCCAATTGCTGTCGGTCGTACGGCAGTTGAACGAGCGGCGGGCCGGGCGCTCGGACCGCTCGGCGGACTTCCGCACTCTGGCCCGCTGGTTCGCCGAGGCGCCCGACGACGCAGCGCGGCACCGGCTGTGGCGTGCGGCGTTCGGGTTGTATCCCGCACGTCACCTCACCGTCGACGCCGATACCCTCGACCGGCGCGCCGCCCGCCCGGTGGCCGCCTCCACCCCGTGGGCCGAGGCCGAGCCGCTGCGGATCAGCCCGCAGCTGCGCCGTACCGGCAGCTATGAGCGGCGCGGCAGGACCCGCCGGGTGCAGGACCGGTCCGAGCAGCGCAAGCGCCTCGCCGAGATCGCCGCCCAGCAGGCCCAGGAGATCGCGGCCGCCCGCGCCGGCCTCGCGACGGACGGCACCACGAGGCTGTCCGCACTCGGCGAGCTCGACCCGCTCGCCTTCGGCCTGTTCCTACAGCTGCTCGGCGACGCCCTGGCCACCTGGCGCCCCGGCATGACGGCCACCGTCGCGACCAGCAACGACGGCACGATGGAGATCCGGCTCACGGCCTTGACGGACGGTACGAGGGCCAGAATCCGCACCCCGGGCGGCACCTTCCGCGGCCCCGACCACCTGGTCGAGATCACCGATCTCACCCGAACCGGCCAGACGCGCGCTGCCGGCACTTCTGGCGGGGAGGAGTCATGACCACGCCCCTGGGTGAGGTGCTGGACGGCCGGCGCACCGCCGAGTTCCACAAGGCCGCCCGCGCGCTGCTGAAGGAACCGCTGCTGCTCGCGCACGGCCCGCACGCGGAGGAGTTTCGGCTGGTGCGCCGGCACGCCGGCGACCTGCGCGACTGGTTCGACCGCAACGCCGGCTGGCCGCTGCGGGTGGACGCGGAGGCGGCGCGGCTGGGCAGGGCACCCGGCACCCTGGCCGACCCCACCCATCCGGCCCGCGAGGCCTCCCGCGCCCGCGCGCCGTTCACCCGCCGCCGCTATGTGCTGCTGTGCCTGGCGCTGGCCGCACTGGAGCACGGAGAGTCGCAGATCGCGCTCGGCCGGCTCGCCGAGCAGGTGGTCCTGGACGCGGCCGATCCCCATCTGGCCGCCGCCGGGATCGAGTTCACGCTGGAGCGACGCGAGGAGCGGCTGGATCTGGCGTCGGTGGTACGGCTGCTCATTCACTACGGCGTGCTGCGACGAGTGGCTGGGGACGAGGACGCCTACGTCAGCGGGGCGGGCGATGTGCTCTACGACGTCCAGCGTCGAGTCCTGGCCGGACTGCTCGCCGCCCGCCGCGGCCCGTCGATGATCACCGCGGACGGTTTCGAGGACCGCCTGGCCGAGCTGACCTCCGAGAGCGCGCTGGACAGCGACGAACTGCGCTTCCGCGCCATCCGCCAACGGTTGACCCGGCGCCTGCTGGACGACCCGGTGCTGTACTACGCCGAGCTGACCGACGAAGAGCTCGCCTACCTCACCCGCCAGCGCGCCTTCATCACCGCCCGGATCACCGAACTGACCGGTCTGGTCGCGGAGGTGCGTGCCGAGGGCATCGCCATGGTCGACCCCCTGGACGACCTGACCGACGTACGGATGCCCGAGCAGGGCACCCACGGACACGTCACCCTGCTGCTCGCCGAGCACCTCGCGACCGCCGACGGCGCGGTCAGCCGCGGCGAGCTGGAGCGCAGAGTGCGAGAACTGGCCACCGAACACGGCGGCTTCTGGTCCAAGAGCGCCAAACAGCCGGGCGCGGAAGCGGAGCTGGTCGACCAGGCCCTGACCAAACTGACCGCGCTCGGCCTGGTCACCGCCGCACAAGGCGGCGTCGCCCCGCTGCCGGCGCTGGCCCGGTACGCGGTCGGCGAGACCGTCGTACGGGATCCGGGAGTCCCCGCCCCTCGTACTTCTCAGCGAAAGGCACGACCGTCGTGACCGCCCTGCCCACCCCCGCGCCCGGCCGGTGGCGTCCGCTGCGCATCGGCCTGGTCGATCTCTTCTACTACGACACCGAGGAGTTCTGGTTCCGGGACGGACGGTTGCTGTTGCGTGGCAACAACGGCACCGGCAAGTCCAAGGTCCTCGCCCTCACCCTGCCCTTCCTCCTGGACGGCGACCTGTCCGCGCGCCGCGTGGAGCCCGACGCCGACCCCGGCAAACGCATGGAGTGGAACCTGCTGCTGGGCGGGCAGCATCCGTACCCCGAGCGGCTCGGCTACACCTGGATCGAGTTCGGCCGCCATGACGAGGCCACCGGACAGGACCGCTTCCTCACCCTGGCCTGCGGGCTGAAGGCGGTGGCGGGGCGCGGCATCGCCCGTCACTGGTACGCCGTCACCGACCAGCGGATCGGACCGGAACTCAGTCTGCTCGACGCCACCGGCACCGCGCTGTCGCGGGACCGGCTCGCGGAGGCTCTCACCGGGCGCGGCATGGTGTACGACACGGCCACGGCGTACCGCAGGGCGGTGGACGAGGCGCTGTTCGGGCTGGGTGAGCGGCGGTATGCGGCCCTGGTGGACCTGCTCGTCCAGCTGCGCCAGCCGCAGCTGTCGAAGCGGCCCAATGAAACGGCTCTCTCGCGTGCGCTGACCGAGGCGCTGCCGCCCATGGACCAGGCGGTGATCGCCGATGTGGCCGAGGCGTTCCGGTCCTTGGACGAGGAGAAGGAGGAGCTGCGGGCGGCCACCGAGGCCGAGCGCGCCGCCTCCGCCTTCCTGGACCACTACCGCCGCTACGCCCGCGTCGCCACCCGCCGCCGCGCCCGGCTCCCCCGGCACGAACACGCCCGCTACGAACAGCTGAACCGCGACCTCGCGCAGGCCCAGACCGAGCGGTCGCAGGCCGAGGAGGACAGGGAGCGGATCGCTGTGCGGCTCGCACATCTGGAGGAGAGTGCCGCGCGGCTGAAGGCGCAGGAGGCCGCGCTGCGCGAGGGCCCCGAGATGCGCAGCGCCCGGGAGTTGGAGCAGGCGGCGGCGGACGCACGCCGCACCGCCGGGGAGCTTTCCCGCACCGAGGCGGACCGGGAGCAGGCCGCCCAGGCGCACACCCGCGCCCTGGGCCGCCTTGAGGGTGCCGGCAGGCGGTTCGCGGCGGCCGAGGAGCAGGCCGCGGACACGCTCGCGCGCGAACGGGGGGCGGCCTCGGCCGCCCGACTCGACGCCGATCTGCGCATTGAGGGCGCGCCGGAGGCCGAACTGCGCCGCGCGGCCGAGGAATCGGTGGCGCGCAGGCGACGCACGGTCGACCACGTGGAGGAGATGGCGTCCCGCGCCGAGGAGGCCGCCGCCGAGCGGCGCGCCGCCGCCCGCCGGCTGGACGAGGCGCAGACCGAGGCCGGGCACACTGCCGAGCGGCAGGCCCAGGCGGAGGCCGCCGCAGTCCGGGCGGGCCGGGAACTGGTCGCCGCCGTACGCGAACACCTCGACGTGTGCGAGGAGTTGACCCCACAGGACCCGGTGGGTCTGCTGGACGGTCTGCAGGACTGGGTCACGCATCTGCGGGGTCCCTCTCCCGCGCAGGTGCATGCCGCCGACGCCCATCGTGCCCGGGCCGCGAACCTGGCCGACCGGACGGCGGCTCTCGGTCAACGGCTGACCGAGCTGAACACCCGGCGCGCCGAGAGCGAGCGGGAGCTGGCCGACCTGGAGGCTGGCGGCCAGCGCGGTCCCACGGCACCGCACACACGTGCACCCGGCGTGCGCGAGCCGGCGCCAGGAGCGCCCCTGTGGCGGTTGGTCGACTTCCACGATCACGTCACCGCCGGTGAACGCGCGGGTCTGGAGGCGGCGTTGGAGGCCTCCGGCATCCTGGATGCCTGGGTGTGCCCGGACGGTAGCGTCCTGCGCGCGGACCTGCACGACGTCCTGCTGTCACCGGGCGCCCCGCTCACCGGGGCGGTGCTCGGCGACGTGCTGCGCCCGGCAGTCGACCACGGTGATCCGCGCGCCGCGGCGGTGGGCGAGCAGACGGTGGCGCTCCTTCTGACTGCCGTGGGGCTCGGCTCCGGCGGCGACACCTGGGTGGCGGCGGACGGCCGTTTCCGCGTCGGAGCGCTGACCGGCAGCTGGTCGAAGCAGGCCGCCGTATACGTGGGCGAGGGCGCCCGTGAAGAGGCGCGCCGGGCCCGGGTCACCGCTCTGCGCGGCGAACTGAACGCTCTGGCAGGCCAGTTGAATAAGCTGGAGGCCGAGCGGGCAACGGTGGCCCGACGTCGCCGCACTCTGGATGCCGAATTGGCCGCCGTTCCCGACGACGCCGCCCTGCGCCACGCACACGCCCTGGCCGCGGCCGCCGCGGACGCCGCCCACCGGGCCCGCGCCCGCCAGGACGAACGCTCGGCCGACCTGGCCGCGGCGGCCGGGCAGGAAGCCGAGGCCGTCGCCGAACTCACCGACACGGCAGTGGCTGTGAACCTGCCCGCCGACCGTCCGCAGCTGCTCGTCGTCCGCCAGGCGCTGGCCGACTACGCCGCCGTCCTGGCCGCTCTGTGGCCCGCCCTGCGCGAGCGGGCAGATGCCGGACGCGCGGTGGCCGACGAGCGCGCGGAAGCCGAGGCTGCGGGCGCGCGGGTGGCGGAACTGGCTCTGCGTGCCGAGGAGTCGGCCCGCCTGGCGGCCGCCGCCGACGAACGGCACACCACCTTGCGCTCCACCGTCGGCGCCGCCGTCGCGGAGCTGGAGCGGCGCCTGGCCGCCACCGCCGAGGCCCTGGTCGCCTGCGACCGCGACCAGCGCCGCTCCCGCGAGGAGCACACCGCTGCCGGCCGGCGCGTCGGCCATGCGGAGGGCCGTATCGAGCAGTTGGAGAAGGACGTGGGCGAGGCCGCCGCTTCGCGCGCCGAGGCGATCGCCGCGCTCCAGCGTTTCGCGGCCACCGGACTGCTGGCCGTCGCGCTGCCCGAGGCGGCCGTGCCCCCGCTGGACGACGGACCATGGGCGGCCACCCCGGCCGTCGCGCTCGCCCGCGCCATCGAGGCGCAGCTGTCGGGCACGTCCGGCACCGACGACTCCGACGGCGCCTGGGAACGCGTCCAGAAACGGCTCAGCGAGGAGTACAAGAAACTCCAGGACGCCCTCTCCCGCGGCGGCCACACCGCCACGGCCCGCATGGTCGAGGACGGCATGGTCGTCGACATCGTCTACCAGGGCCGTAGGCGCACCGTGCCCGACCTGGCCGCGGCCCTCTCCGCCGAGGTGACCGAACTGGCGCACATCCTGTCCGCGCACGAACGCGAGATCCTCGAAACCCACCTGCTCACCGAGGTCGCGGGCACCCTGCAAGAGCTGATCGCCGCCGCCGAGCGGCAGGTGCGGGCCATGAACGCCGAACTGCTGGAGCGGCCCACGTCCACCGGCATGAAGCTGCGTCTGGTGTGGCGCTCCTCGCGCAAGGCGCCGACCGGGCTGGACCAGGCAAGGGAGCGCCTGCGCCAGTCCGCAGACGCCTGGGCACCCGAGGACCGGGCTGCGGTGGGGGAGTTCCTGCAGGCCGAGATCGCCCGTCGGCAGTCCGACGACACGGCGGGCAGCTGGCTTGAGGTGCTCACCGCAGCGCTGGACTACCGGTCCTGGCACGAGTTCGGCATCGAGCGCCACCAGCACGGCGCCTGGGTTCCGGCCACCGGCCCCGCCTCCGGCGGCGAACGCGTCCTGGCCGTGTCCGTACCGCTGTTCGCCGCCGCCTCCTCGCACTACGCCACGGCCGCCCCCGACGCCCCACGCCTCGTCACCCTGGACGAGGCGTTCGCGGGCGTGGACGACGACTCACGGGCCAAGTGCCTGGGCCTGCTGCACGCCTTCGACCTGGATGTGGTGATGACCAGCGAACGCGAGTGGGCCTGCTACCCCCAGGTCCCCGGCATCGCCATCGCCCAGCTCTCCCGCGTCGACGAGATCGCCGCGGTCCTGGTGACCCGCTGGGAATGGGACGGCACCGATCGAGTACGGGGGAATGAACCGGATCACCGCCTGGCGACCCTCCCCGCACAGGCTGCTCCCCCGGATGCTGCGGTCGGCGCGGCGACACCCGTACCCACCGAGGGCACCGACTCCGGCCAGGACCCGCTGTGGGCATGAACAGGCCAGGGCTACCCGGCTCCCCCGACGAACCCGGCCCGCGCATCGACCTCGACCGCCTCGGCCGGCTGCTCGGCGACCCCGGCCTGGCCTGGCTGGTCGAGCGCGTCCGGCGCCGCATGGAGCGGGACGAACCCCTCACCGGCCCGCTCACCCTGACCGCCCCCACCCCCGCCGAACGCGCCGCCGCTGAACGCCTGTTGGGCCGCGCCCCACGCGCCGGACGCTCACTGACCGTGCGCCTCGACGCGGTGGATACAGTGCTGCGCCGCTCCGGCATCAGCCCCGACGGCCTCGCCACGGCCGTCACCGCGCTCACCGGCCGCGTCGCCCGGCTCGCCGACGTACGCGAACAGGAGGCGAACGCCTGGCAGGAGGCATACGCCCCACTGGCCGCGCTGCGCCCCGAACTGGCCGAGTGGGCCGACCAGTTGCGCAAGGACGGTCTCGTACGCCGCCTCGCCCGCACCCCGCAGACGGCGAAGGTCCTGCTCACCGACGCCACGACGGCCCTGCGGCCACTGCCCGCCGACCCGGCGGTGTCCCTGCCCGCCTTCGCCGCCACCGCTCTCGGCGACGCTCACGCGCTCGACGACGGAACCCCGCTCGCCACGATCGTCCTCTCAGGCATCCGTGCCCTGACCGGCTTCCCCGACGGCAGCGGAGCCGAATGGCGCCGCGAGGCGTGGGCCTCGGCAGGCCTGCTCAGAGATGCCCTCTCCTCCACCGTCCTCACCCTGGGCCTGCGCGGCACCCCCGCTCTCGACTGGATGACCGACGCGGGCGAACCGGCCGTCCTGACGCTGCGCCAGCTCACCCACACCCCGCCGAGGATGGCGCCCGGGGTCGTGTACGTCTGCGAGAACCCGACCGTCCTGGCCACCGCGGCCGACACCCACGGCCCCACCTGCCCACCCCTGGTCTGCCTCCAGGGCCAGCCCTCGGCCGCCGCCCTCACCCTGCTGCGCCACCTCCACTCCCACGGATCCACGCTCCGCTACCACGGCGACTTCGACTGGGGCGGTCTGCGGATCGCCGACGCGCTGCTGCGCCGCATCCCCTGGCAGCCCTGGCACTACACCGCCGCCGACTACCGCACAGCGGCCGCCGCCACACCGTTGGCCCCACCCCTCACCGGCACACCGACCGACGCGGCGTGGGATCCCGCACTGGCCGTGGCGCTGGGCGAACTCGGGGTGCGCATCGAGGAGGAGACCGTCCTGGACATCCTTCTGGCCGACCTCGCGCTTTGAGCTCGTCGTGCGGGCGGTACGTGGACATCGCCCGCCGACAGCCAGGTCATTCCGGTCGGCCGTGAGCTCCTGAGCCCTGTGCCAACGCGACATCCTCGTTCAAGCAACGGCTCTGGAGATCCCCTATTCGTCCGCGTTCCGCTCCCCAGGTCGTGGCAGTTCTGCTGGGTGTGCGCCGTTCTTGCGGCCCTGGCGCGGAGGCTGCCGCCGACGCGCAACATCAACAACGGCGCCCCCGATCCCCCGCAGGCACGCACCCGCCCGTTCACCCGCCGTCCCCTGTTTTCCTTTGTTGGGGGGCGAGCGCGGGGGGGGGTGCAGAGGGGGATGTCGGGCTGCCGACCACGCCAACAAGTCCCTGGTGACCTGCGGATACGTCACCCTGGCGCGCAACGGAGTGGACAGGTGCCGGCGGGGATATCGACGCGGTTGTCGGCCCGTTCGGCGGCGGTGTTGTCGCATCGTGACCGTGGTCGGGCCGTCCTGGTCGCAGGTGTGGTCGGAGTTGGCGGCTGTCGTGGCCGGTACGCGCGGCGCCGTACCGAACGGTGCCGCCCTGTACTGGAGAGGGGGCCGGCGATGACGGACGTGGATGCGGGCAGTGGGGATCGGCTGGCGTTGGCTGTGCTGGTGCAGTACCGGATGGCCACCACCGAGCAGATGCACCGGGTGATCGCCCCGGGAGTGCGCAGCGAGCAGACCCGGCGCAGACTGGCCAAGTTGCGCGAGGAGGGGCTGATCGATCGCATCACCCTGCCTAGGGCAGGGCGGCTACGGGTGTGGTTTCCCACCTCTTACGGTGTGCAGGTCGCATGCGAGTGGCCGGAGTTGCGCGGGCGGCGGCCACCGAAAACAGTGTCTGATCCGACCGCCGCACGGCTGCGGGTCGGGCACACGCTGACGGTGACCGAGACCGCGCTGGTCTTCCTGGAGCACGCCCGCCACCGCGGCGAACTGTGCCGGCCGCTGGACTGGATCCCCGAGGTCTACCACCCCATCGTGGGCGGCGAGGCCGTCATCCCCGACGCGCTCATGTACTACCGGCGCGGCCGTGAGGGCGGCGACGGGCCGATGCTGCGGGCATTCGTCGAGGTCGACCGGGCCACCATGGGCCCGGAACGCCTGGCCGCGAAACTCACCTCCTACGCCCGCCTCCACAGTTACATCCCCACTCCCCCGGGACGGCGCCGACCGACCATCGGGCAGATGCCGGTGCAGGAGGAATGGCGACAGCGCTATCCACTCTTCCCTCGCATCCTGTTCGTCTCTTCCCTCGCATCCTGTTCGTCCTGGACGGCACGGGCCACGCCGGCGTCACTACCCGCATCAACGCCCTGCACACAGCGGCCAAGGACCCGACGCTGACCCTCTTCCTGCACACCGTCCCCGTCCTGGCCGCGGCGCTGGCAGAGCTGCACACCAACGGTCCCTCCGAGCCTGTGTGGCACCCCGTCCAGGACCCCGACCACACGGTCCCCTGGAGCTGGTCTCCGCATCCGTAGACGGACCACACAGCTGCTGCGCAACGCCCAACACCCCCGTATAGCCGCTGCGCAGAGCCCGACCACGACCCGAAACCCCGGCCAGGGGCCCGAAACCGCGCCACGGCCCTGACCACAGCGTTGCGCAGCCGACTGCAGACCGAGCCCGCACCAGATGCGCAGCACGCGCGGACGACTGCGCAGTCAGAGCGCGTAGGCGAATCGGAACCTGCGCACCCACCGCCAACCTGCCGTGGTCGGGGTCATGGTCGCCCCAGGCCATAGCGCAGACCACACGTCTGCCACACCCGACGTACCACCCAGTTCGTGGGCATTGCGCATCGTTGTACGAGCGATGCGCACCCGGCTCCACGACCGGTCAGGGCCCTGCGGAGTATGGGGCGAGGACACTGCCTGCGCATCATTTGCGCGGGCCTGCGCACCTGGGTCGTGCGGACCCGCGCGACGTGCTGCGCAGGTCCCTGACCGGATGTGCACGGGATACGGATCCCGCTGCGCGGGCGTCAGCAGCTTCTGCGACTCCTCGTGTCGGGTTGCGTCGTCACCCCACGGCCCGTTCGCGGGTACACGCGGTGCCGCCAGGCGGACACATGCCATCGCTCACGCGATACGTACTGGCCGCGCATCTGGCGAACCTCGCGAGGTGATAGCCGTGCGGATGCGGGGCTTCCCTCGGGTGAGCGCTACCTCGCGGTATTGACAGTCGTACCGGTGGTCACAGCGGCGGCAGCAAACGCGGAGCGGCAGACGAGTCGAGCTGTACGCCCAGTACAGTGCCATCCCGCGCGAAATGCACTCTTCCCTGCGCGGACGTATCAAGTCGGCCTGTGCGATGCACACTTCTCGTTCCTTTCTGCCGCGTGGGCAGTCCCGGAGAGCGTGGGCAAGGTTGAGGGCCAACTCTGCGGCCCTCACCGCGACCGACTGCCCGGGCTGTCGGGCCGTACGTGCCTGCGGGCGCGGGAGCCGCCGCTGATCCCTATACCAAAGTAGAAGCCCGACCTATCCATTGGTATGCGCACTCTGCCCGTTGACCCAGTGCTGCCGCATCCTTTTGCCCGATTACCCGGCCCTCGCCGGTCCCTACGGTCAAACGGTATGGACATCAAGAACTCCTCATGCCCGCACCATCGCGCGGCCGAGATGAATCACCAGGTGGGGCCGCACGAGGCCCACTCCGGCGACGGCCGTGGCAGGTGCAAGGGCGGTCTCGAACGGCCAGTGACCCTGGCGCTGCGTGCCGACGACCCGATCACCGCCGAAGCTGCCGCCGCCTACCTCGATTCCAGCCCGCAACAGGTCAGGCTGCTCCCGGCGGGCCTCCAGGACCGGTCCGAGGTACTGCTGGTCATGGTCGGCGAGGTGGCCGACGAGACGTTGTCGTGGATGCGCCGGGCCGCCGTCCGCGGCAACGGCACGCGGGCCAGGATCGTCCTGGTGGCCGAGACGATCACCGAGAACCAGCTGATACGGGCCGTCGGCTGGGGGCTGACCTGCTTCCTGCACCGGCAGCAGGCGAGCTTCCCGCAGGTGCTGCGGGCGGTGGTGAACAGCCGCGAAGGCCGGGCCGAACTGCCCGACACCCTGGTCGCCTCGCTGGTGGAGCAGTTGCGGACGGCCCAACAGGTACCCCTGGGCGCCGGCGGCCTGCGGCCACGGGAGGCGGAGGTGCTGCGGCTCCTGGCGGACGGGCTGGACACCGCCGAGATGGCGTCCAAGCTCAGCTACTCGGAGCGCACCATCAAAAACATCATCCACGGCATGATCACCCGGCTGGGCCTGCGCAACCGGGCCCACGCGGTCGCTCACGGGATCCGCACCGGGCTGATCTGACCGACCCCCAGTGACCGCGACCGGCCCCGGCTCCCAGGTCCCGGGAAGAAACCCGCAGGGAGCCATTTCCACCGTCTGCAACAGGCCGGATCGCGCACGTTCCAGGGGCAGGCTCGGTGCCGCTCAGAGCACGTCGGCACGGATGGCATGGGCGACGGCGTGCGTACGGTTGCGCACTCCGAGCCGGGTGATGAAGCCATGGATGATGTTCTTGATGGTGCGCTCCGAGTAGCTGAGGTGAGCCGCCATCTCGGCGGTGTCCATGCCTTCCGCGAGCAGGCGCAACACGGCCACCTCACGCTCCGCCAGTCCCCCGGGAGCCGCGCCTCCGTTCAGGTTCTGCTGCATGCGCCGGAAGTGTTCGACGAGCAGGTCGACGCTGCTGTCCGGCAGTTGGGTCCGACCGGACCGGCTGCTTCGGACGGCGTCGACCACGTCCTGCAGCGTGACCTGCTGCCGCGGCAGAAAGCCGGTCAGGCCGTGGCCGATCGCCCGGACCAACTGGGCGTCGCTGATCGCGTTCGCGACCAGCACGCAGGGGATCGGCGTGAACGTCCGACGCCTCATCCGGGCGAGAAAATTGTCGGTGACCCGGCCGGCCAGCAGGAGCAGGACCTCGGCCTCCGCCTCCTGCTGCTCGGGCAGGACCGTGACCTGCTCAGGCACCGATCGGAGGAAGGCGAGCACCCCCTCGGCGGTGATCGGGTCGGCCGCGTGCAGGGCCAGCGCGACGGGGGCGGCCTGCTCCGCCTGGCTGCCGGACAGCTGTAAGGCCGATGGCTGCCGCATCCCGGTCCTCGGAGTCACCGGACAGGCCTGCAGGTGTCTCCCAGAAGCAACGCACTGTTCCTTGTTGCCGCTGTGCGCATTGTTTTCCAACGGATGGTTCTCCTGTCGACAGTAGTGAGGTGCCGACGATCAGTTCGGCCAGGGGGAGGCACGGACGAGGTCCACGAAGTCCGGCCGGGCATGCCCGGGGAGGAAGTGCCTCAGCACGTCGTCGTGGCGGTTCCCCCCAGCGTTCGGCAGGCGGTCCGCGAGACCGGCGGACAGGAGCTGAAGCAACTGCTCCTTGAAGCCGGAGCGCGGGTGCGCCGCGGTCACGGCGTCCAGTTCCTCAGGACCGAGCTCGGCCAGTCCCACGCCCAGGTCATCGGTTTCCACCCCGGCCGCCAGTAGCGCCA
>Ga0307515_10001438_pt1 | contig 53746 bp, 52 predicted proteins | sample 17_EM_MG_FD_194513 | JGI IMG/M metagenome (GOLD analysis project Ga0307515, IMG submission 194513) | Populus trichocarpa ectomycorrhiza microbial communities from riparian zone in the Pacific Northwest, United States - 17_EM | ecosystem: Host-associated > Plants > Roots > Unclassified | place...
GGTAAACATTCCAAATCATATTTTAGACTTAATTACATGATGTAGTGACATTTTCGACCCCGAAATCATCTCTAGTCCTCCGTCGCTCGCTGGGTGGTACTGACCGGCAGGTGGTACCTGACTGTACAACGCCCCTAAGAATCAACTCTAGAGGTCAGAATTATATAACGGATGGCTCGTTTTCTGACATGTAATCTGACAGCTAGTGTCTTGGGGCCGCCATCTATTCCGATAGCAGTGACTTACCGGTGACCTCCAATTTGACAGACGTCAGGGCGCCCACCGGAACGACGGGACATTTGCCTCAGGTATGCGATACCGTACCTGGGCCCACGAACAAGTGCTACAATAGCAGGGCAAGTGAATACCGATTTGACCGGGTCCTAGACCACGTAGTTAGGTTATCATATGGTGACTTCCTAGCTGACTCGTCAAGGTTAGTGAACGACTTGCGTCCCCTGCTCATACTTGTAAAATTGATGTTCTACTTACTCCTACGGCACCAATATATGCTGTGCATGGGCAGGATATCCGCTAGCGGTGCTCCGTCGACACTAAAATCTCAACGATGCGATGGTGGTGTAGGAAGTACGCCTTTCCGGTGGGCCGCGCGTGCGCATGCGCTTGTCGGATTCGGACTTTCCTTCTCTCTTTGCTCTTCGCGTTTTCGGGCCCGCCCACATTCCATGTTCCTCTCTCGTGATGAGCAGCAGGAGATGCCACTGAGTGAGCAGGACGAGCCTGAGAACCTCAGGTAACGTCTTCAGGGCCGGCTGGAGCCGATCAAATACACTACCTTCGAACGACGCCAGCTCCGACGACGCCAGACCTACGCATAATCCTCGTGCGTTTACCCTGGTTGGTGTCCGTGCGCGGCTGTGTTCACGCGGCCAACAAAATAAGGACGGCGGAGGGGAGTGGGCGTATGGGACCGCCAGCAAGCACTCGCAATTCTTTTCTCGTGATGGGGCGAAATCCGGTGTAGTTGGTTGATCACGTCGCAGTGAGAAAGTTCAAGTTTATTTCTGGCTGGAAAGTGCCCTTGCAGCCACGGGCCGGAGATTGGAAATACACGACGAAAGGCGCATCCTGCAGTCCTCCCTGATTGCCTCGAGTCTCACGGCGAGCTCCAAGGCATTCCGAAGGTCACCATCTCTATCCAATTCCAGTACTATAAGCTTTTGGCTCTCGACAAGATTTTACTGTCCGTCTCAATATCTGATATCTGCATTTGTTAATAGTTGATACCTGTGTTTATAACCCGACTCACATCTGCAGCGCGGCCATGGGGATCTGGCGGGTCGCCTTGCCTCGGTTCCGTCCCGAGAGCCCAAGTCAACGGCGAGGCCAGTGGATTATAGCCGCGAGTCGCGAAGAAAGGGGATACGCCCGTTGGGGGGTGAGGGGGCGACCTTAGCTGGCGGGAGGAGCGTGGACCAGTCGTCCTGCTCGTAGTTGCAAAACATGCGAAGGTACTGTTCCAAGGCGCTGTTGACCCGTTCTACCTGACCTTTGGCTGAGGGGTGGCGGTCTGACGTGAGTGTAGGCGCATTCGAAGGAGGGAGCTGAGGGAGAGGCGAATTCCAATCCGCGGTCGGAGGACACATGGAGAGGGGTGCCACGCTTTGAGAACACATGGGAAACGAATGCACCTGCAACGTCCGGGGCAGTAACAGTGTCCGTAGTTGAAATGAAAACACCTTCCTTGGACAGGCGGTCAATGACCACCAGGATAGCGGTAAATCGTTAGACATCGGTAGCTGCTCAATGAATGATAGAGTGCTATGGGCCCCCAGGACCGGTAAAGGCTGTAGCAAGCTGTAAGGACGATGGCGAGAGGATTTCTTGTGAGCGTACAGGACACAATGTAAGACGAACTTCTTGCAATCCGTCCACATTCTGGGCCAAAAGTAGTCGCGATGTAGTCACTCCAGTGTTTTGTTGTAACCGAAGTGACCTGCCGTTGGGTGTTCATGCTTTTCCTGGAGGCAGCGAGTGCGGCTTGCTCGGGTCGATACTGTGGGACGCATGCACGGCGGCCCTTCAGCAGTAAACCAAAGGGAGACAAGGAAAAGCGCGGGAAAGGACTCCCCTTGAGATAGAGGTCGAGTTCCCTACTAGAGGGGGGATCTACGGATAACCCAGATGAGATATCGAGGATCGGGACGGAACAGTCGACAAGGGCAGCAGCGTCCGTCGCGACGTCGCGCAGCTGAGTAGCGTGGAGCGAAGTAGTGAGTTGTTCATGTGTGAAGATGAGCCGCGGGTTTGCAGGTTCGCCAGCGTATATTCCCTATCCCCCTTTTAAGGTATAAGGTAGAAGTGGTAGTTGCGCCACCATTCCCGCCTGAAAATGCGTTCAATTATTCTCCGGCCCTCGCAGGCCACCCTTACGCTCTGCCTGCGGCCCATTGCTCGCAGTATCTTCTCATACCCACTCACTCTGATGTACGTGCTGCAAGCTCCTCAAGCCGAGTGGCATGACGGAATACGGGACAAAAGCGCTGACTAAAATTGTTCCACCCACAGCTGGGCTTCCTGAAGGAAATAAGTTTTGGCTGAGATGCGCTGCCTTTTATGCCATTCAACTCTGACATAATCCCCCCCCCGCTTGACGAAGCCTTACCTAGGCGTGTTCGATCCATAGTGAGCTGGGGCTCCTCGTTTGAGGTGAAGAGCAAACTCTACAAAACAGCGGAATCCAGTGGTATATGAGACACCCTGTGTTAGCTGGGCGATTTTGACAAGAATCAAGGTCAGCGCAAGTCGAAAGTGGTGAAAACGTCGGCGAATTACTGTAAGAGACGATTGATCGTTCCAGGGCCAAGAGTGATCGCTGGAATGAAGTATATACCTGGGCATTCTTCTGTTTCGTGAAGAGCGTTAAGGATTGAGGACTTGTTCATAAATATGGCTCGGTTCTCTTGGGGGTCTCTTGGACTCAAATCGATTCGGTCAACAAATGGCCAGTTTAATATCGCATTAGAGCACTCTCGAAGCCAGCGAGAGCGAGAGTGAGGCAGGAATCATGGTGTTTTCATTAGTACTTTGGTTCGAGTACAAGGCCCGACGGCAATATTTGGTCCACATCGGAACTTTATCTCCACCACCTCATCCAGTGCGACATCATCGCCCAGAGCAAGCCCAGGTGATATCACAACTGAAGAAGAAATGCTTAATAGGCGACGTCTGCAGCGCGCACGTCAAGTAAACCTTGTCCTTTCTGCTGAAAGAGAAGACCAGCGGAACGTCGGCGCCAACAGGCCTGTCTCCCCAACAATTGAATAATGGACTCTCAGCGGAACTAGTCGTGCTGGGATTCTACAGTTCTCTTGTCACAGTTTCTCATATGTAGGCCCCCCGTTTGTCGCATCAATTTGTAAACTCGATATGTAGTGTCTTGCACTATGGATCTTCATTACGCGTTACGAAGCGAACAATGCCCTTGATAACCACACTGGACAATAGAACAGGTGAGCATATGTGGTTGCATATCGAGTTGTAGACCCAAACAGATTGGTGAATTCTGCTTACCTCTCGCTTTGGAGATAACCATTATTACCTAGAAGGGCTGGAGGGTAGGTTATGTATCCTTGAGCTATTTCACCCAGAGGAGGGTTACCCGTATTATCACCAGACATGGCTTGGGTGTTCTAAATAAGGCAGCTACATATATCAACATGTCCCACGTATCTCAAATCCTGACAGGACGGTAATAGGAGAAGCACTGACAAAACGAAATACTCGGCTCAATCTAATGGAGAATGCTCATTTATGAACTCATTTCGCGGGATTACAACCCCTGTTTATACAACTGACCACCAGCCATTTCTCGTTGGACTTTCGGCCTTCCTAAATCGAATACATTCCCTTACCTCGGTTTCCAGTCACCCTCGACCACTAAAGGCAGGCTCTTCTTCCCACGCCTCCGCTCTCGTAACTTAAAGCCACTCGATTGTCAATCCACACAAGAGGTAGGGCTACATGGTCGCCAGAACTACCTATGCATATCGGAGCTTGCTGATATCCTTCGATTCAATCGTAACTACGCTCGGGCTTCCAGCTAAGTGTTACGCTGAAGCCGTATCAGTGGTTTGAACGATTATTTCGATCGTGGACAACCTACACTAAGCCAAATGCGGGTCAGGGTGGTTTTATTCAGCAGCTCGTACATGCTCCGTAGAGGTGGTTTTCTTCTTGCAGCGATGACTATTCATCTCCCCAGCTGAATAGACCAACTTGTCGCTAATCGTAACGTGGGGACAGTTAAGGTGAGTGACCCTGTCTTCCAGAAGCATCCATGCTTACCAAACTATGCAGCGATCCGCCAGACCGAAGTGGAACTTCCTCAAATGGGGCACAGCGTCTTTCTTGTTCTTCCAGTGCATCCCCCTTTCATCTTGACAGAGACCACACTTGAATCTCTCTTTGACTCTCTCGAGGAAACCATCATACCCTTGCGCCGGCTTGAAACCCGGAAGTCGCAAGTTCATGTCATGCACCTCCGGTATGGTCAGGGGTCGCAAAAGTGGACCTACAGTTACCTCACTTGTGAATAGTTTGCCTACCCAGGTCACTGCGAATTCCTTGCCGCCTTGCTGCTGACAACGTGTTCGCAGCGCATCGGGATCCGGTTCGTATCCCGCTGCCACTTTTTTTCCTGGCCGATCGAACACAGACACCTCGTACCTGTGGCTTGCTCGGTGAATCTGCTGGACGGTGTGGATGGCGCCGACGGCTCGCGGAGACACGGGATCGGGGAGAGTAAAGGCATGGGCGGAGGGGCCAGGGAGGAACGATGGGGTATGATATACTCCTCTATTTTCATGGCGAGTACTAACCCCTGCTTCCATAGGGGCGCAACTGGTACTTGTGTGACCGATTCGATCCAAGGAACGTGTCGCTTCAAGACCTGGGTCCGGCCAATCACTGGTGACGCTCATCGTGCTGTGTTTGCATGTTTTATGATTAGAGTTGTATCACCGAAGACAAAACGAAGGACGAAGGTGCGCAGATGACTTACTCTTCCCTATTCCTATTTCCATTACTAAATGTGACCTCTTCTCCACTTTTGCAGATACCATGCGCCGCGTATATACCATGCCCAGGTAGGTGGGCGGGCGGGTGGGTTCCTACCTGTGCACCGATGCCACCCGATGAATAACCTGACATTTCCTGTCCAGGAGGGGGGCGCACGACCGGACCCCATACGTCTTCAGAGCGCCCTCTGGGATTTGCCTCATTAAAGGCATATGGCTGTTCAGAAATATAGCCATTAGACAGGCCGCCCGAATCAAGGTGCGTGCTGGAGCCGACGGCGCGCCGGGAAGACTCGACCGAGAAGGGATCAAGGTGGTTAATGTATAACCCCCTATTTTTCGTGGGTCTGTATTCAAAAGCTGGGACCCACGGCGGGAGATTATTGTGGGGAAAATGGAGAGTCGGCCAGGCTGGAGGATCGAGGACGACTGAAAGGTGCCCACTGGTCGTCCCCGTGTATCCCTCGGGCGGTAATCCGCGATTCTCCGCATGCGTCGCGGGGCCGAGGATTGGAGCCGTGGGGAAATACTGTGCAACTTCTAGGACTGGACCTCTTGCATCCTGTGAGTAATGAGCTGCTTTGTGGCTATTCAAGAAGGCGCATTAGCTTATCGACTCGCCATACTGGTAGGGGTTACTTACCCCAATGAACCAAGCTGGTCGGCGGGGCCTGGATGGTAGAAGGGTAGACCTTGTAGGTTGGGTTGATAGTATAAGTAACTATCACTGTCGTTGGCTAGTGGCTCTTGGGTAGCGTCCATATGGTTGCAGCAGCGAGAAGGGGGAAAAGACAGCGAGAGGTGAGTGATTCCGACTGGACCATTTTAAGAAGATATGTGTATAGCCGTGTCCGAGTAACGCACGCGCAAGACTAGATTGTTCCCCGGCCCCACGACGTGGACGGAAATGTGATTCTCTCGCGTGCAGTTAGATTCGATTGGTTGCGGTCTATGTCGGTTCAAGTTGGTTAAGTTGGTTCAATTGAGTGGCAAGTCCGATTTTGCAGCATGCGGCTTTGGGGTGTACCTGGCCGCCACCCAGCCTCACTGCCCTGGGTGCAAGGAACCCAGGTGAACGCAGGTGACCTGATGCAGACGCGGCAAAAGACGGCGCATGTCGACATTTCGTAGCCTACTCATTCCATTCTAGCCGCCCTGTCAATCCAGACAATCTACCAGCAATTTGATCAGCCCCCCGATAGCGCGGCGCCTCTCTTTTCGCCAAAACGTAGGACCCTGCAACACATCACTCGTCCAGTCTCCAAACAAATTCTGCCTCATGTTCGACCAAGGCCGCAACAGAGGAGCACCACAGTCGGAATCGCTCACCTCTCGCCGTCTCCTCCCCCTTCTCGCTGCTGCTACCATATGGACGCTACCCAAGAGCCACTAGCCAACGACAATGATAGTTACTTATACTATCCACCCAACCTGCAGGATCTATCCTTCTACCATCCAGACCCCGCCGACCAGTTTGGTTCAGTGGGACTACCGGTCTGGCGAGTCGATAAGCTAATGCGCCTTCTTTAATAGCCCCCAAGCAGCTCATTACTCACAGGATGCAAGAAGTCCACTCGCAGCAGGCGCACAGTATTTCCCCGCGGCTCCAATCCCCGGCCCCGCGTCGCACACGGAGAATCGCAGATTACCACCCGAGGGATACACGGGGACGACCAGTGGGCACCTTTCGGTCATCCTCGATCCTCCAGCCTGGCCAACTCCACTGGGTCCAATCGATCTTCTCCACAAGAACCTCCCATCACAGGTCCCAGCCTTTGAGTACGGACCCATGGAATGTAGGGGGTTATACACCGACCACCTTGATCCCGCTTCGGTCGAGTCTTCCCGGGGCACCGTCGGCTCCAGTACGCGCTCTGGATCAGGCTGCCTGTCAAATGCCCCTGTTCCCGGAGGGCTTTAACAAGGCGAAGCCCAGAGGGCCCTCTGAAGACGTATGGTGTCCGGTCTTGCGCCCCCCTGCTGGACAGATAATGTCAGGCCATTCATCGGATAGCATCGGTGCACAGGTAGGAACCCACGTACCTGGGCGTGGTATATACGGGATGCATTGTACCGGCAACAGCGGAGGAGGGGTCACGTTCAGCACTGGAGATAGGAATAGGGCAAAGTAAGTCGTCTCCGCACCTTTGTCTTTCGATTTGTCTTCAGTGATACAACTCTAATCATAAAACCTGCAAAACATAGCACGATGAGCAGCACCAGTGATTGGCCGGCGTCCCTCCCTGGCCCCTCGGCCCGTACCTTTACTTTCCCCTATCCCGTGTCTCCGCAAGCCGTCGGCGGCATCCACCCCGTCCAGCCTCACCGAGCGATCCACAGGTACGAGGTGCCTGTGTTCGATCGACCAGGAAGAAAAGTGGCAGCAGAATACGAACCGGATCCCGATGAGCTGCGAACACGTTGTCAGCAGCAAGGCGGCAAGGAATCCGCAGTGGACTGGGTAAGCGAACTATTCGTGGATGAAGTAACTGTAGATCCACTTTTGCGGCCCCTGACCATGCCGGAGGTGCATACCATGAGCTTGCGACTTCCGGGTTTCGGCCGGCGCAAGGGTATGATGGTTTCCTCGAGAGAGTCAACAAGAGGTTCGAGTGTGGTCTCTGTCCAGATGAAAAGAGGATGCACTGGAAGAACAAGAAAGACGCTGTGCCACATTTGAGGAAGTTCCACTTCGGTCTGGCGGATCGCTGCATAGATTGGTAAGCACGGATGCTTCTGGAAGACAGGGTCACTCACCTTAACTGCCCCCCACGTTATAATTAGCGACAAGCTAGTCTATTCAGTTGGGGAGATGAATAGTCATCGCTGCAGGAAGAAAACTACCTCTATGGAGCATATACGAGCCGCCGAAGAAAACCATTCTGACCCGCATTTAGAATAGTGTAGGTTGTCCATGACCGAAATGTTGGATATTGGCAATTCTGGATGCTTCAGGTTTCGCGCTCCAGTGCTGGTTACCAGATGGACAGTTATATAAGGCCTCAGGATAGGACTTGTATCCCTACGTGTGTGTAGCGGGCCCCAACAAACACGATTATTTGTGTCCGAGTTCACGACCTATAACACGAAATAATCGTTCAAACCACTGATGCAGCTTCAGCGTAACATCTTGAAGGAAACCCGAGCGCAGTTATTATTGAATTGAAGGATATCAGCAAGCTTCGACAATTCATAGGTAGTTCCGCCGTCCATGTGGCCCTATCTCTTGTGTGGTTGGCTCTAAGTTGCAAGAGCGGAGGCGTGGGAAGGAAAGCCGGGCCGGTAGTAGTTGAGGACAACCGGAGGCCGAGATAAAGGAATGGACTTTATTTTAGGAAGGCCGAAAGACCAATGAGACTTGGCTGGGAAGATGTGGTGATCAGTTGTATAGGCAGAGTCTATAATCCCGCGAAACGAGTTCATAAATGATCATCCTCCATTAGACTGAGCCGAGTATTTCGTTTTATCAGTACTTCTCCTATTAGCGTCCTGTTGGGATTTGGGATACGTACCTTGGACAGTAGCTGAATTATTTGGAACACTCGAGTCTAGTCATGTCTGGCGATAATACGGGTGACCCTCCTCTAGGTAAATCAGTTCAAGGATACATAATCTACCCTCTGGCGATTCTAGGTAATAATGGTTATCTCCAAAGCGAGGGGTAAACAGAAGTCATCAAGCCGTTTGGGTCTGCAGGTCGATACGCAACCACATATGCTCACCTGTTCTATCGTCCAATATGGTTATCAAGGGCATTGTTCGTATCGTAATGAAGATCCATTGCGCAAGACACTGTCGGGGTGACAAAATTGATGCAACAACTGGGGGCCTACATATGGGAAACTTTGACAAGAGAACTGTATAATTCCAGCACGACTAGCTCTGCTGAGAGTCCATTATTCAATCGTTGGGAGACAAGCCAGTTCTCTTTCAGCAGAAGGGAAAAGGTTTACCTAGACATGCACATGCACGTATACAGGCTGTATGTAAGGAAGCTGGCTACATATACCGCAAGCTCACCACTGTCACGCCCCGTACCCGCCGTGACATTTCCAGCCTCACGGAAATGGTCCGGCGCGTCGCCTTCCCCATGCGGCACTGGCGCTCGGCTCGCCGACGCGCGATGTCCCTGTTACTCGGTCTGCGGAGACCCAACCCTTCCATCCTTTAGCTTAGCTCCTCGACGACGCATTTCACATCATGTGTTTTATTTAACATCCGTGGAACCTGTAGCTAGTTCCTCAGTTTGAGGATCGACTAGAGTACCGGTCCCCCATTCTCATTCCTTTCCTTTCCTCTAAGATCAGTCCCGACGACGAACTGGTCGTCATTGGCAGTCAACGGTATTGTACGGTATACGCCCGACCTTGGCCCCGACGTCCACCTCCGACCGGACACGGCTTTGACAACCACCGAGGACTGTCGGAAATAGGCGCACTGTGCCTTGCCTAGGTATAATATCCGTTAATGCGTTCTGGTACGAGTTTCTCTTATGCGGATATTCCCTCCCTTCCGTTAATTCACGTATAATCGTAATGTGCCTGTTCCTGTGTTATGGGCAATCTAGTATAAAAAACGCTCGTCAATGGACTTACCAGACTCGGTTCGCTGTTCACGCACTGAGTCTGTCGTCAACGGACTTACTAGACTCAGTTCGCTGTTCACGAACTGAGTCTGTAAGTCCATTATCCGTATTGCAGTTACTATGTACAGTTCTGACCAAGTATCGTAGAATACTATTTAGGTACTTAATACATCTGAGCTCGCTATTCACGCACTGAGTCTAATACTATTTAGCTCCAACAAGGACGACCTCAAGTTCCGCACTCAGACCACTCATGGGTGCTTGGATTGGCTATCAGGTGCGAGACTAGAGGACGAGGTCCATGGGGTGGCGAGGAAGACGAGCTCAAATCACGGGTCTGTGCTCGTTGATATGCGCCAGGGAGGATTCGATTATTAGAAGTCGACTACGTGAACGCGTATTTGAATTGGGGCAGCTTGGAAAGTTATATCAGGTTCCCACGCAGACTATTGATGCCTTGAAAAACATGGTCGCGTTGAAGGCTTCGATGAGGACGAACATGAGGCAGTTTAGTATCAAGTTGGTTATCCACGGGTGGATTTTAGTCGTGTTTACTCGCGTAGCTTTCGTATATACAAGCTGACCTGATAGTCCATGTCACTTTGTACTAGCTAAGGACGACCGATTTACGCGCTGTAATGAAAAAGGTTTTGGCACAATATCACGGATTTATACAAAGGTCATCTGCTCCAATTCGTCCAGACACTTTACATGGATTGGATCTGGAAGGACAAGTATGAGACCAGCGAACGGGTTGAATGACTGTTTATATATACAGGGTACCTTCGGACGCCGGTTGGAACACAGATGGCCTCTGAATTCTGACCCATCTATTTACCCAGTATACTCGCATGAGAACGGCAAACGGTTTGCTATTTTGATTACCAAATACACCGCACCCTCGATATATTGCCCGTCGCTGGGACATTAGATGAAAGCCAAACGAAGCACACTCATATTCACCATGGGCATTGTAATACATATGCTAGTTCCGAATGTCGAAGGGGTTTCCTTGGCTGGTGGCAGAGAACAAGTCGATCCGAACCTCCGGCGATCCTCAATGGGCCCAATAAATCGTTAAGTTTGGCGAGTTTGATGGTAGTGAAGTGTACACAGAGTCCTGGGAGTTCTAGAATCTAATAAAAGTTATGGTGCCCTTGATGGATCAAAGATATCCGCTCTGATCTTAGGTGTCAGGCTTTGGCCTTCATTGGGTGGCCACAGGTACCCTGACAGCATCGCCTAGCCGCGCCATGCTTTGTGCAGTGGACTTGACATTCGCGTAGCTTATATTTACCTTGTTCAGAGTTTTCCTGTATTTATGGCATGTATGACGAGAACGAGCATATAAATGGCAACCCGCTCGTGCGCTATCTACACCTCTATCCCCAATGAATTGTGGTGTTTTCACTTGGACTCCACTCCATCAGCCGGACGAGGCCATGACTCATTAGCACTAGGCCACTAGGCCGGCCATTAGTTGATGCAGGATCAATCTTCCACGATAATCAGACTTTGAGCTCTTTAGAGCCTCACCTGCACGACCCTTTCCCCATGCTAACTTGCGGCCTACAACCCGGGTCCACGCGTTGACCTCATGACGCCAGTCTTATCGACCCGCCTCTCACAAAGGCGGAGCAACTGAATGGGTACAGGGTAATCGTGGATCGCAGTCTCTGAACTTTGTATAACCTGGACCACCCCGCAACCCTACTCTGAAGCACTCCAACGTCGCAAAACTCGTTACGAAAAAATCTTGCACTGGAGCACGAATGTACATCGAATGTACTCGTAGCGATGGGTGAAATTGTCAACAGCTATTGAACTATGTACACGTACGATATCGACAGGACGTGGGCATGGCAGACGTATGGTGTCTTACCAAAAACACCCGACATCCAACATAAACAAGCCGCCGCCGTTAGTGATATAAAGTTACCAATTGGTGTGGTGGAGGTTGTATGGAAGGTCTGCATTAGATTCTCACCTCCTGCTTGTTGGAACGAGGTCAAGATCGTAAAGATACCTACTAATTCATTGCCAGAAATATCATCAACACGGCACTGCGTCCCAGATGTTTCAAATGTCGTAAGGGGGTTATTCGTGCCGATATTTGCTTTGGCCCGGAATGGTTCGGCCCCGGAATGGTTCTGAGAAAACTGTAACTCAAGCAGCATGGGCTTAAACGACCGTCAATATCACCCTTGTTGAGGAGAGCAATGCAACCAAACACACTGGGCAACCAGGAGTACCAGAATCAGGGGCCTCTCGATGACGTCAGTCAACCACTCTCATCTCAGACGTGGTATTGACCAAATTTGTAACATACGGTCATACGGTGGATATACTCGATCTCTAACAATAAAACATAGATCTACTTGTGAAGGGAAAGAAGACCGTGTTGTCTCCAATATGTGACTCTTCACCCACTTAGAGTTGGCGTTAGATATGTCTTTCGCTTAGCCAGGCTCTCTGCTCAGGAGCTTTCTAGAACATAAGGAGCGCCTACAATCTCTTCTTCCCTACGCCCTCGATTGAAATTTGCCCACCAAAAAACGTTATTGGGCCAGTTATGTTGATACACGCTCCAACATCACTTGACATGTGCGATAGTGAGTCCATTCATCCCACTCTATGGAACCGACGGCGGTTTGGCAAGTTGCTAAGCGAGATATGAGCCGGCGATCTTGATCAACGGCTCTGAGTATGAATGGTACGCAAGTGGCGGCACCATCCCCGTACCTGTCAACATAGGAGTTGGTTTGAGGGTGTGTGCGTTTGGACCGCACATGAGACCACATGAGACGTAAAGGGTGTTCCAAAGATGGTAGAGCATGCGTCCCATTTGACTGAATCCAAGTTTGAAACAATGGTACGCTCACGGAGCAGTTAGACAGATACACAGAGTCCAGGGAGTTCTAAATTCTAATAAATTATTGGTGCCATTGGTGGATCAAAGACGTCCACTATCAGGGTTCGCTGGTCAACTGGTAAATCTAGTCTTGCGCGCGCGTTACTCGGAGACGGCTTCCTAGCTGTGCACATATCCTCTTATAGCGGTCCAGTCGGAATCGCTCCTCTCGCTGTCTCCTCCCCTTCTCGCAACTGCAACTAAATGGACGCTACCCAAGAGCCACTAGCCAACGACAGTGATAGTTACTTGTACTATCAACCCAACCTACAGGATCTATCCTTCTACCATCCAGACCCCGCCGACCATTTTGGTTCCGTGGGGTAAGTAACGCCCACCAGCCTGACGAGTCGATAAGCTAACGGGCCCTCATTAACAGCCTTCAAGCAGCTCATTACTCACAGGATGCAAGAAGTCCCCTCGTAGCAGGCGCACAGTATTTTCCCACGGCTCCAATCCCTGGCCACGCGACGCATGCGGAGAATCGCAGATTACCACACGAGGAATACACGAGGACAACCAGTGGGCACCTTTCAGTCGTCCTCGGTCGTCCAACCTGGCCGTCTCTCCAGTGTCCAATCGGTTTTCCTCACAATAATCTCCCGCCGTGGGTCCCAGCCCTTGAATACAGACCTACGGAATATAGGGGGTTATACACCAACTACCTTGATCCCTTCTCGGTCGAGTCTTCCCGGCGCGCCGTCGGCTCCAGCACGCACTCTGGATCGGGCTGGCTGTCAAATGCCCCTATTTCCGGAAGGCCGTGCAGCTTGAATGAGGCAAATCCCAGAGGGCTCTCTGAAAACGTATGGGGTCCGGTCATGCGCCTCCCTGCTGGACAGGAAATGTCAGGCCAGTCATCGAGTAGCATCGATGCACAGGTAGGAACCCACCCGCCTGCCCACGTACCTGGGTGTGGTATATACGGGACGCATTGTACCGGCAAAAGCGGAGAAGAGGTCACGTTTAGCAGTGGAGATAGGAATAGGGAGAAGTAAGTCGTCTCCGCACCTTTGTCATTCGGTTTGTCTTCGGTGATACAACTCTAATCATAAAATCTGCAAACACAGCACGATGAGTACCACCAACGATTGGCCTGACCAGTGTGTTCAAGCGACACGTTCCTCGGGTCGAAACGGTCACACAAGTACTAGTTGCGCCCCTATTGAAGCAGGGGTTAGTACTCGCCATGACAATAGAGGGATATATCATGCCCCGGCGTCCCTCCCTAGCCCCTCCGCCCATACCTTTACCTTCCCCGATCCTGTGTCTCCACCGGCCGTTGGCGCCATCCACACCGTCAGACTGAACCACCGAGCAGGTCACAGGTACAAGGGGTCTGTGTTCGATCGACCAGGAAAAAAAGTGGCAGCGGGATACGAACCGGATCCCGATGAGCTGCGAACACGTTGTCAGCAGCAAGGCGGCAAGAACTTCGCAGTTGCTTGGGTAAGCAAAGTATTCGTGGATAGAGTTACTGTGGATGCACTCTTGCGGCCCCTCACTATGCTAGAAGCGGGTGCCATGAGCTTGCGACTTCCGGGTTTCAAGCCAGCGCAAGGATATGATGGTTTCCTCGAGAGATCCAACGAGAGATTCGAGTGTGGTCTCTGTCCAGATGAAGAAAGGATGCACTGGAAGAACAAGAAAGACGCGGTGCCACATTTGAGGAAGTTCCACTTCGGTCTGGCGGATCGCTGCATCGATTGGTAAGCACAGATACCTCCAGAAGACAGGGTCACTCACCTTAACTGCCCCCGCGTTACAATTAGCGACAAGTTAGTCTATTCGGTCGGGGAGATGAATAGTCATCGCTGCAGGAAGAAGACTACCTCTACGGAGAATATACGAACCTCTGAATAAAACTATCCTGGCCCGCATTTTGGCCTAGTGTAGGTTGTCCATGACCGAAATAATCGTTCAAACCACTGATACAGCTTCAGAGTAATACCTTGAAGGAGACCTGAGCGCAATTATTATTGAATTGAAGGATATCAGCAAGCCTCAACAATTCATAGGTAGTTCTGCCGTCCATCTCTTGTGTGGTTGGGTCTAAGTTGCGAGAGCGGAGGCGTGGGAAGGAAAGCTGGCCTTTAGTGGCTGAGGGTAACTGGAAGCCGAGGTAAAGGAATGCATTTTGTTTTTAGGAAGGCCGAAAGACGAACGAGACTTGGCTGGTGGGCAGTTGTATAAGCAGAGGTTGTAATCCCGCGAAATGAGTTCATCAATGATCATCCTCCATCAGATTGAGCTGAGTATTTTGTTTTGTCAGTGCTGCTCCTATTACAGTCCTGTCAGGATTTGAGATACATGGGACATGTCGATGTAGCCGCCTTATTTAGAACACCCGAGCCATGTCTGGCAAGAATACGGGTAACCCTCCCCTGGGTAACCAGTTCAAGGATACATAACCTACCCTCCAGCCCTTCTAGGTAATACTGGAAGACAAGGGGTAAGCAGAAGTCACTAATTCATTTGGATCTACAACTCGACACGCAACTATATATACTCACCTGTTCTATTGTCCAGTGTGGTTATCAAGGGCATTGTTCGCTTCGTAATGAAGATCCATAGTGCAAGAGACTATCGGGTTTACAAAATTGATGCGACAAACTGGGGGCCTACATATGAGAAACTTTGACAAGAGAACTGTAGAATTCCAGCACGACTAGTTTCGCTGAGAGTCCATTGCCGACGTGATTCCGCTGGTCTTCTCTTTGAAACGTTTACTTGACGTGTGTACTGCAGATGTCCCCTAGCAAACATTTCTTCTTCGGTTTTGATATCATCTGGGCTTGCTCTGGGCGATGATGTCGCACTGGATGAGGTAGTGGAGATAAGGTTTCGACGCGGACCAAATATTAACCTCGGAGCTTGTACTTGCACCAAAGTGCTAATGAACACCACGATTCCTACCTCACTCTCGCTCTCGCTAGCTCTAGTGCAATATTGAACTGGCCATTTGTTGAACGAATCGATTTGATCCGAAGAGAACCCTAAGAGAACCGACCGAAATTTATGAACAAGTCTTCAATCCTTAGCACTCTTCACGGGACGGAATAATGCCTAGGTACGTACTTCGTTCCAGCGATCACTCTTAGCCCTGGAACGATTGGCCTCTTACATCGTCGACGCTTCGACCGCTTTCGACTTGGGCTGACCTGATTGAGCATGCCTAGGCAGGCTTCGTCAAGTGGGGGGGTTATGTCAGGGTTGAATGGCATAAAAGGCAGCGCATCTCAGCCAAAACTTATTTCCTTCAGGAAAGCCCAGCTGGTCGGGTCGACTAGGGCAATTTTTAGTCAACGCTTTTGTTGTCGTACCACCGGGCTTGAGGAGCTTGCAGCACGTATATTAAAGTGAGTGGGTGTAGTCAGATATTGCGCCCCTTGGGCTGCACGCAGAGCGTAAGAGTGAAGGCGAGGGCCGGAGGATAGTTGAAGAGGCGCAACTGTCATGTTTCTTATCTCGTGACTCCATTATAAGAACCTTCCCAGGAGATATTTTTGGTCAAAGAGCATACCAAGGCCAGTAATGGACCAAGGCTGATCAATGTTTTCGTGGTGGCAAGCCAACACACGCAGCAGGCAACCTACGAGTAGAAGGGGTGGTGAGCGTATGTCATGCGTTCTGGCTTGCAGTGAACTTACCCGCTGCATGCAGACTCAGCAAACCTTTGGTTGGTTGCGGCATACAACTTGTGCATAATGAACCAGAAAATAAAGCACATCAACGACCTTAATACCTGTACCTGTGGCTATGAAGTTGGCCTCACGCGACATGAGTTGCGCAAGGTCCAGGGCCATGGATGGTCGGATGGCCAAAGGACTTGGATGCGAAGCAATACCAGATGTGAACAACAACAGTTCCAACGCTGTTAAGCACCCCTCCCATGATGCTTCCAGTGATTCGATGGGCCATCGCTACTAAAAACGGTCACCGCTGGGGGCGAAGTGCCTGTCATAAGTTCTGTCTCTGACTGGCCGCGTGAGTGTGGCCGTCGTTAAGTGGCCGTCGTTTGCCGACTTATCGCCAATTGAATTGAGCTGTCATCGAGGTCTGTCCAAATTCCTTCCTCTCCGGCCTCAACATGGACAACACCGTATACCACGTTCTCATGTCGCTCGGCGATAGAACCCCAGGGAGCATAATCATGGGGGACTTGGAGTTCTGGTTTTGAGGAGTTGAGACTACTGTCGAGAGAGTCGGTTATCCCCGCCCGCAAACGATGAGGAAGGTGTGCATTGCTGGGGACCTTGCTGTACTTATGAGCTCAGTAACACCTTGCAACATGCATCGAGCGGTACGCTTGAATTGTGTCAACGCGGATCGACCGAACACCCCTGACTAACCGTGCCAACCCCTCTTTTTATAAGCATACGCCGCGGGTACCTCACGAACCGCTTCTCTCTATTGCACACATCTCTATGACGGAATCGTCACCCACACCTCTCGCCCTTCTTCTGGCGTCTGCCTTCCTCTGGCGTCTTCTGGCGTCTGGAGCCGCCAGGAAGCCCATCAGGTGAACCGAAATCGATGCGCGTAACCCCATTGGCCGCTAAGCGACAAAGCAGTGCAGGGTCGGACCTGTCAATACCAGAACGTGCAAGTATCTCCGTGGGAAAGACATAGGCAAAGACCGATTTTGGACGCCCGCTCCTTTGTTGCGACCATCTTGAGTAATAGGCTAGTCTTGCGCGTGCGTTACTCGGATACGGCTTCCTAGCTGTGCACATATCTTCTTATAACGGTCCAGTCGGAATCGCTGACCTTTCGCCGTCTCCTCCCCCTTCTCGTTGTTGCAACCGTATGGACGCTACCCAAGAGCCACTGGCCAACGATAATGATAGTCACTTATACAATCAACTCAACTTACAGGATCTATCCTTCGACCCTGCCGACCACTTTGGTTCAGTGGGGTAAGTAACCCCTACCGGTCCGGCGAGTCGATAAGCTAATGGGGCTTCATTAATAGCCTTCAAGCAGCTCATTACTCACAGGATGCCAGAGCTCCACTCGTAACAGGCGCACAATGTTTCCCCACGGTTCCAATCCACGGCCCCGCGGCGGATGAGAATATCAGGTTCCCACCTGAGGAATACATGAGGACGACCAGTGGGCACCTTTCAGTTGCCCCCGATCCTCCCGCCTGGCCGACTCTCCGGGGTCCAATCGATTTTTCCCAAGCATCGAGCAATAATCTCTCGCCGTGGGTCCCAGCCCTTGAATACAGACCCGTGGAATATAGAGGGTTATACATTAATCACCTTGATCCCTTTTCGGTCCAGTCTGCCTGGCACACTGTCGGCTCCGGCACGCACCCAGGATCGGGCGGCCTGTCAAATGCCCCGATCGTTTCCGAACAGCCGTGTGCCTTTAATGGGGCAAATTCCAGAGGGCCCTCTGAAGACGTATGGGGTTCCGTCGTGCGCCCCCCTGTTGGACAGGTGGCGTCAGGCCTTTCATCGGGTGGCATCGGCGCACAGGTGGGAATTCACCCGCCCACCCACGTACCTGGGCGAGGTATCTACGGGATGTATTGTATCGGCAAAAGCGGAGAAGAGGTCACGTTTAGCAACGGAGAAATGAATTGGACAGAGTAAGTCGTTTCCGCACCTTTGCCTTTCGGTTTGTCTTCGGTGATACAACTCTAATCGTCAAACCTGCAAACCCAGAGTGATGAGCAACACCAGTAATTGGCCTGACCAGTGTGTTGAAGCGACACGTTCCTTGGATCGAAACGGTCACACAAGCACTGGTTGCGCCCCTATTGAAGCAATGGTGAGTACTCGCCATAACAATAGAGGAGTATATCGTACCCCGGCGTCCCTCCCTGGCCCCTCCGCCCATATCTTTACTGTTCCCGATCCTGTCTTTCCGCGAGCCGTCGGCGCCATCCACACCGCCAGGCCAAAGAATCGAGCAGGTCACAGGTGCAAGGGGTCTGTGTTCGATCGACCAGGAAAAAAAGTGGCAGCGGGATACGAACCGGATCCCGATGAGCTGCGAACACGTTGTCAGCAGCAGGGCGGCAAGGGCTTCGCAGTTGCTTGGGTAAGCAACATATTCGTGGATAGAGTTGCTGTGGATGCACTTTTGCGGCGCCTCACTATGCTAGAAGCGGGTGCCATGAGCGTGCGACTTCCAGGTTTCAAGCCAGTGCAAGGATATGATGGTTTCCTCGAGAAGGTCAACGAGAGATTCGAGTGTGGCCTCTGTCCAGATGAAGGAAGGATGCACTGGAAGAACAAGAAAGACGCTGTGCCCCATTTGAGGAAGTTCCACTTTGGTCTGGCGGATCGCTGCATAGATTGGTAAGCATAGATGCCTCCAGAAGACAGATTCACTCACCTTAACTGCCCCCATGTTACAATTAGCGACAAGTTAGTCTATTCGGTCGGGGAGATGAATGGTCATCGCTGCCAGAAGAAGACTACCTCTACGGAGCATATACGAACCTCTGAAGAAAACCATCCTGACCCGCATTTGGCCTAGTGTAGGTTGTCAATGATCGAAATAATCGTTCAAACCACTGATGCAGCTTCAGAGTAATACCTTGAAGGAAACCCGAGCGTGATTATTATTGAATTGAAAGACATCAGCAAGCCTCAACAACTAATAGGTAGTTCTGCCATCCATGTGGCCCTATCTCTTGTGTGGTTGGCTCTAAGTTGCGAGAGCGCAGGCGTGGGAAGAAGAGCCGGCCTTTAGTAGTTGAGGGTAACTGGAAGCCGAAGTAAAGGAATGTATTTTGATTTTAGGAAGGCCGAAAGACGAACGAGACTTGGCCGGTGGGCAGTCGTATGAGCAGAGGTTGTAATCCCGCGAAACGAGTTCATAAATGACCATCCTCCATTAGATTAAGCCGAGTATTTCGTTTTGTCAGTGCTTCTCCTATTACCGTCCTGTCAGGATTTGAGATACTGGGACATGTCGATGTAGCTGCCTTATTTAGAACACCCGAGCCATGTCTGGCGATAATACGGGTAACCCTCCTCTGGGTAAAACAGTTCAGGGATACATAACCTACCCTCCAGCCGTTCTAGGTAATAATGGTTATCCCCAAGGCGACGGGTAAGCAGAAGTCACCAATGCATTCGGGTCTACAACTCGACACGCAACTATATATGCCCACCCGTGTTGTATTGTCCAGTGTGGTTATCAAGGGTATTGTTCGCTTCGTATGAAGATCCATAGTGCAAGAGGCTATCGGGTTTACAAAATTGATGCGACAAACTGGGGGCCTACATACGAGAAACTTTGACAAGAGAACTGTAGAATTCCAGCACGACTAGTTTCGCTGAGAGTCCATTGCCGACGTGATTCCGTTGGTCTTCTCTTTGCGCAGAAGGGAAAAGGTTTACTTGACGTGCGCACTGCCGGCGCCTAGCAAACATTTCTCTTCGGTTTTGATATCATCTGGGCTTGCTCTGGGCGATGATGTGGCACTGGATGAGGTAAGTAGTGGAGATAAAGTTTCGACGCGGACCAAATATTGACTTCTTGTACTTGAACCAAAGTACTAATGAACACCACGATTCCTGTCTCACTCTCACTCTCGCTCTCGCTGGCTCCGAGAGTGCTCTAGTGCGATATTAAACTGGCCATTTGTTGACCGAATCGATTTGATCCCAAGAGACTCCTAAGAGAATTCGACCGATCTTTATGGACAAGTCTTCAATCCTTAGCACTCTTCACGAAACGGAATAACGCCTAGGTATATACTTCGTTCCAGCGGTCGCTCTTGGCCTCTTACGTCGTCGACGTTTCGACCACTTTCGGGTTGCGCTGACCGATTCCATCAAAATCGCCCAGCCAACATAGGGTGTCTCATATACCACTGGATCCCTCCACTGTTTTGTAGAGTGTGCTCATCACCTCAAATGAGGCCCAGATCACTTTGGGTCGAGCATGCCTAGGCACGCTTCGTCAAGTGGGGGGGTTATCTGAATGGCATAACAGGCAGCGCATCTCAACCAAACTTACTTCCTTCAGGAAAACCCAGCTGGTCGAGTAGGGCAATTTTTAGTCAACGCTTTTGTCCCGTCTTCTGTCGTACCACTGGGCTTGAGGAACTTGCAGCACGTATATTAAAGTGAGTGGGTGTGATAAGATATTGCGACCCATGGGCCGCACGCAGAGCGTAAGAGTCCCGGAGGATAGTTGAAGTGGCGCAACTGCCACGTTTATATCTCGTGACTCGATTATAAGGACCTTCCCAGGAGATATTCTTGGCCAAAGAGCATACCAAGGCCAGTAATGGACCAAGGCTGATCAATGTTTTGGTGGTGGCGAGCCATCACATGCAGCAGGCAACCTACGAGTAGAAGGGGTGGTGAGCGTATGCTATGCGTTCTGGCTTGCAGTGAACTTACCCGCTTCATGTAGACTCGGCAAACCTCTGGTAGGTTGCGGCATACGACTTGTTAAAAGTCGTTTCATATTCATTCATGTACTGGTACATGTGTCGGCTCGATGCTAGTCATCGTTGCCTGGTGGTTAATAAAGACCCGCCGTTTGTCGCTGTCCACTTCGTTGACTTCGTCGTGGTTCCTGTTGATGCCCGCTTCGTTGCGGTGCCTGTTGTTAGCGTCATCATGTCTTGGTGTTCGCATAAATTGCGCGTCGTTCGCACCTGTGTTTAAAACGACTTGTGCATAATGCATCAGAAAATAAAGCACATCAGCGACCTTAATACCTGTACCTGTGGCTATGAAGTTGGCCTCACGCGACATGCATGAGCTGCACAAGGTCCGGGGGCATGGATGTGCGGATGCCGAAGGACTTGGATGCAGAGTAATACCAGATGTGAACAACAACAGTTCCAACTCTGTTAAGCACCCCTCCCATGATGCTTCCAGTGCGATTCGATGGGCCATCGCTATGAAAATCGATCACTGCTGGGGGCGAAGTGTCATGAGTTCTGTCTCTGACAGACCGTGTGAGTGTGGCCATCGTTTTGCCTTGCTTGTTGACACCCAGTTTACCCGACTTATTGCCAATTGAATTGAGCTGTCACCCGCGTGCGTTCTATTGCGTCGAACACCAATTCTCTCTACTGCACACATCCGTTTTATATGAAACGACAAATTGGTCCGTGCAAAATCTGTGTCTTTTGAATGTGCCGTAGCCACGACTCATGTCCATCAACACAGCTCCAGTCTCCCCTGCTGCTGTAAGGGTCAGTTATTGTGCTGTTCGGATCCTTTATGACCTAATCCTCACCCACACCTGGAGCCCCCCCGCTCCTTTGTTGCGAATGCGACCCTGTAATAGGGAATAATCTAGTCTCGCGCGCGCGTTACTCGGAGACGGCTTCCTAGCTGTGCATATATCCTCTTATAGCGGTCCAGTCGGAATCGCTCCTCTCGGTGTCTCCTCCCCCTTCTCGCTGCTGAAACCATATGGACGCTACCCAAGAGCCACTAGCCAACGACAGTGATAGTTACTTGTACTATCAACCCAACCTACAGGATCTACCCTTCTACCATCCAGACCCTGCCGACCTTGGTTCCGTGGGGTAAGTAACCCTACCAGCTTGACGAGTCGATAGGCTAATGGGCCCTCATTAATAGCCCCCAAGCAGCTTACTACTCACAGGATGCAAGAGGTCCACTCGTAGCAGGCGCACAGTATTTTCCCACTGCTCCAATCCCTGGGACCGCGACGCATGCGGAGAATCGCAGATTACCACCCGGGCGATACACGAGGACGACCAGTGGGCCCCTTTCAGTCGTCCTCGATCGTCCAACCTGGCCGTCTCTCCAGTGTCCAATCGATTTTCCTCACAACAATCTCCCGCCGTGGGTCCCAGCCCTTGAATACAGACCTACGGAATATAGGGGGTTATACACCAACAACCTTGATCCCTTCTCGGTCGAGTCTTCCCGGCGCGGCGTCGGCTCCAGCACGCACTCTGGATCGGGCTGCCTGTCAAATGCCCCTGTTTCCGGAAGGCCGTGTAGCTTGAATGAGGCAAATCCTAGAGGGCGCCCTGAAAACGTATGGGGTCCGGTCGTGCGCTCCCCTGCTGGGCAGGCAATGTCTGGCCATTCATCGAGTAGCATCGATGCACAGGTAGGGGCCCACCCACCTGCCCACGTACCTGGGTGTGGTATTTACGGGGTGCATTGTGCCGGCGAAAGTGGAGAAGAGGTCACATTTAGTAGTGGAGATAGGAATAGGGAAAAGTAAGTCATCTTCGTACCTTTGTCTTTCGGTTTGTCTTCGGTGATATAACTCTAATCATAAAACATGCAAACACAGCACGATGAGTATCACCAATGGTTGGCCTGGCCGGTGTGTTCAAGCGACACGTTCCTTGGGTCGAAACGGTCACACGAGTACCAGTTGCGCCCCTATTAAAGCAGGTGTTAGTACTTGCCATGACAATGGAGGGCTATATCATGCCCCGGCGTCCCTCCCTAGCCTCTCCGCCCATACCTCTACTTTCCCCGATCCCGTGGCTCCACGACCCATCGGCGCCATCCACACCGTCCGGCCGAACCACCGAACAGGTCACAGGTACAAGGGGTCTGTGTTCGATCGCCCAGGGAAAAAAGTGGCAGCGGGATACGAACCGGATCCCGATGAGCTGCGAACACGTTGTCAGCAGCAGGGCGGCAAGGGCTTCGCAGTTGCTTGGGTAAGCAACGTATTCGTGGATAGAGTTGCTGTGGATGCACTTTTGCGGCGCCTCACTATGCTAGAAGCGGGTGCCATGAGCTCGCGACTTCCGGGTTTCAAGCCAGCGCAAGGATACGATGGTTTCCTCGAGAGAGTCAACGAGTGTGGTCTCTGTCCAGATGAAGAAAGGATGCACTGGAAGAACAAGAAAGACGCTGTGCCACATTTGAGGAAGTTCCACTTCGGTCTGGCGGATCGCTGCATAGATTGGTAAGCACAGATGCCTCCAAAAGACAGGTTCACTCACCTTAACTGCCCCCATGTTACAATTAGCGACAAGTTAGTCTATTCGGTCGGGGAGATGAATAGTCATCGCTGCAGGAAGAAGACTACCTCTACGGAGCATATACGAATCTCTGAAGAAAACCATCCTGACCCGCATTTGGCCTAGTGTAGGTTGTCAATGACCGAAATAATCGTTCAAACGACTGATGCAGCTTCAGAGTAATACCTTGAAGGAAATCCGAGTGTAATTATTATCGAATTGAAGGATATCAGCAAGCACCAACAACTCATAGGTAGTTCCGCCGTCCATGTGGCCCTATCTCTTGTGTGGTTGGCTCTAAGTTGCGAGAGCGGAGGCGTAGGAAGGAGAGCCGGCCTTTAGTAGTTGAGGGTAACTGGAAGCCGAGGTAAAGGAATGTATTTTGATTTTAGGAAGGCCGAAAAACGAACGAGACTTGGCTGGTGATCAGTTGTATCAGCAGAGGTTGTAATCCCGCGAAACGAGTTCATAAATGATCATCCTCCATCAGATTGAGCCGAGTATTTTGTTTTGTCAGTGCTGCTTCTATTACAGTCCTGTCAGGATTTGAGATACGTGGGACATGTCGATGTAGCTGCGTTATTTAGAACACCCGAGCCATGCCTGGCAAGAATACGGGTAAACCTCCCCTGGGTAACCAGTTCAAGGATATACAACGTACTCTCCGGGCCTTCTAGGTAATAATGGCTATCTCCAAATTGAAAAGCGAGGGGTAAGCAGAAGTCACGAATCCGTTTGGGTCCACAACTCGATACGCGACTACATATGCTCACCTGTTCTATTGTCCAATGCGGGTGGCTATTAAGAGCATTGTTAGCTTCGTAATGAAAGTCCATAGTGCAAGACACTGTCGGGGTTACAAAATTGGTGCAACAACTGGGGGCCTACATATGGGAAACTTTGACAAGAGACCTGTAGAATTTCAGCACGTGTAGCTCCGCTGAGAGTCCATTATTTAATCATTGGGGAGACAGCTAGGCCGGTTTGGGCGCCGACAGATTCGTTGGTCTTCTCTTTCAGCAGAAGGGAAAAGGTTTACCTTGACATGCACATCCCCTTATACGGGCTGTATGTACAGAAGCTGGCTACGTATACCGCAAACTCATCACCAAGGACGACCTCAAGTTCGGCACTCAGACCACTCATGGGGCTTGGATCTGCCTGCGCTGTTATCCCCTTGTACGGAATGTGTTGGAGGAGCATGACCGACCTAACGCAGGGAGAGAGCGGGAGAAACAACCGTAGGATATAAAGGTAAGGCAATATATACAGAACGTGGGATGTGTCACGCTCACTCTACACGACCCCCTACGTGTAAAAGCCAAGCAAACGGAAACAGCAAGGGGCGGCGGGGCGGTAGATGAAGGGCCTGGGCGGTGGGCCAGGAGCGGTGGTGGTAAGACCAGAAGAGGAAGAGGCTAGGTAGGTCATGTCGAACAACAACAGTGGATAAGGGGCCAAGCTAGCGACGATCCGACCTATGACCGAAGCGACCATAGTTTCAGCGCAAGGGATTAGCTCGCGTCAGAGGTCGGTGAGGGGCGAGGCGGCGACGTTGCTTCAGAATGCCGAGGGCTTCCGGTGCGCTCTTGACAAGTGGCCTTCAATGCGTACCTTTGCTGGGTACGCCTTCCAATGCGCGATACTGACCTCCCGCGACTTCTTTCGCTGCACAACTGCAGCGTCCAGTAACGACTGGCGCGGCTATGTTCCGCCTGGGCAGACAAGGGTAGGTAGTGGAGAAGCGACGAGGGCGGTGGGGCAGACAATACGACTTCCTGACGCTCCTAAGACCTAAGTGCACGGCCAAGAATTCCGTAAAATGTACTGAAAAGACTTGACGGACCGAGTAAGGACAAGTTGGTACGCGGTGCGTTTCATGCGTTTCATGGAGGGCGGTGACTCGACAATGCGGACCCTGAGCCCTATGGGCGGATAAGCGGTTTGCCAATTTCGATCTTAAAACCGGTCCAACCGTCGACTTCTCTTAACGGGATGTTCACCGCCAGGCGTAAGGGGGGCACGGGCTACTGCACGCCGAGTCGCACAAACTGAATGCGCCATATGGTGCTACGGTTTATTTTACTGATGGGAAGCGGGCAAGAGGGCTGTGAACATGAATAGGTATTCCCAGTCGGAGTGGGCTGTTGGATACAGGTGGGTGGCGTTTTAGGTTAGGTGGACTAAATAAATGGAACGGTCGTCCATCAAAAAGTCAGGCGGAGCGCGGGTTTATGACTAACTCAGGGGAGCGCGGGGGAAATAGAAAGGCAAAACACGTGTTCTATAATCAAGAGATACAGAGACCGGCTGCGAACTCAATTGAACGAGAAGGTGGACCCAGCATCGAATCAGATCGCGAGGTTATCTCCAGGCAAAGTATGTCATCGGGAACAATCAGGTCTTGCGCGTGCGTTACTCGGCTACGGCCTCCTAGCACATATGTTCTTAAAATGATCCAGTCGGATCGAATCGCTCACCTCCCGCTGTTTCCTCCCCCTTCTCGCTGTTGCAACCATATGGACACTACCCAAGAGCCATTCGCCAACGACAGCGATAGTTACTTATGCTATCAACCCAACCTACAGAGTCCGTCCTTCCGACCAGACCCTGTCGACCATTTTGCTGTGGTGTAAGTCACTTAAGCGTTACCAGCCTGGCGGGTCGATAAGCTAATGGGCCTTCATTAATAGCCCCCAAGTAGCTGATTACTCAGAGGGTGCAAAAGGTCCACTCGTAACAAGCGCACAGTATTTCCCAACGGCTCCAACCCCCGGCCCCGCGACGCACGCGGAGAGTAGCAGATTATTACCCGAGAGATACACGAAGACGACCAGTGGGCACCTTTCAGTCGTCCATGATCCTCAAGCCTGGCTGACTCTCCGGGGTCCAATCGATTTTTCCCAAGTATCAAGCAATAATTTCCCGCCGTGGGTCCCAGTCCTTGAATACAGACCGGTGGAATATAGAGGGTCATACATTAACCACCCCGGTCCCTTTTCGGTCGAGTCTGCCTGGCACGCTGTCGGCTCTAGCATGCACCCTGGATCGGGTGGCCTGTCAAATGGCCCGATCGTTTCCGAACGGCCGTGTGCCTTTGCTGGGGCAAATCCCAGAGGCCACTCTGAAGACGTATGGGCTACGGACGTGCGCCCCCCTGTTGGACAGGTGGCGTCAGGCCATTCATCGCGTGGCATCGGCGCACCAGTAGGAATTCACCCGCCCGCCCACGTACCTGGGCGTGGTATGTGCGGGATGTACTGTATCGGCAAAAGCGGAGAAGAGGTCACGTTTAGCAATGGAGAAATAAATTGGGCAGAGTAAGTCGTTTCCGCACCTTTGTCTTTTGGTTTGCCTTCGGTGATACAACTCTAATCACAAAACCTGCAAACCTAGAATGATGAGCAACACCAGTGATTGGCCTGACCAGTGTGTTGAAGCGACGCGTTCCTTGAGTCGAAACGGTCACGCAAGTACCAGTTGCGCCCCTATTGAAGCAGGTGCTGGTACTCGCCATGACAATAGAGGGCTATATCATGCCCCAGTGTCCCTCCCTGGCCCCTCCGCCCATACCCTTACGTTCCCCGATCCCGCGTCTCCGCGAGCCGTCGGCGCCATCCACACCGTCCCACCGATTCGCCAAGCAAACCACAGGTACGAGGGGTCTGTATTTGATCGACCAGGAAAAAAAGTGGCAGCGGGATACGAACAGGATCCCGATGAGCTGCGAACACGTTGTCAGCAGCAGGGCGGCAAGGACTTCGCAGTTGCTTGGGTAAGCGAAATATTCGTGAATGGAGTTACTGTGAATGCACTCTTGCGGCCCCTCACCACGCTGGAAGTGGGTGCCATGAGCTTGCGACTTCCCGGTTTCAACCCAGCGCAAGGATATGATGGTTTCCTCGCTCGAATCAACGAGAGATTCGAGTGTGGTCTCTGTCCAGATGACAGGAGGATGCACTGGAAAAATAAGAAAGATGCCGTGCCACATTTGAGGAAGTTCCACTTCGGTCTGGCGGATCGCTGCATAGATTGGTAAGTACGGATGATTCCGGAAGACAGGGTCACTCACCTTGACTGCCCCCACGTTACAATTAGCGACAAGTTGGTCTATTCAGTCGGGGAGATGAATAGCCATCGCTGCAGGAAGGGGCATGTACGAGCCATTGAAGAAAACCATCCTGACCCGCATTTGCCCTAGTGTAGGTTGTCCATGACCGAAATAATCGTTCAAACCACTGATGCAGCTTCAGCGTGAAACCTTGAAGGAACCCCGAGCGCAGTTATTATTGAGTTGAAGGATGTCAGCAAGCTTCGGTGATGCATAGGGAGTTCTGCTGAGCATGTAGCTTACCTCTTGTGTGGATTGTCGATCGATTGGCTTTACGTTGCGAGAGCGGAGGCGTGGGAAGGAGAGCCGGCCTTTAGTAGTTGAGGGTGACTGGAAGCCGAGGTGAAGGAATGTATTTTGATTTCAGGAAGGCCGAAAGACGAACGAGACTTGGTTGGTGGTCAGTTGTAATGGGCGAAAGGGCGCGCTACCGCACGCACGCCGTGCTGGAGTCCCACACACTGCGCCATATGGTGCTACGGTGTATTGTGCTGATGGGGGGCGGGCAAGGGAGCGCCGGAATGATGATTCGCACTGTGAACGTGTATGGGTATTCCCAGTCGCGGCGTGGCGAGTGGGCTGTTAGATACAAGGACGATGAGTGGGAGGCGTTTAGGTTAGGAGGTGGACTAAGTAAATGGGATGATCGTCCATCAAAAAGTCAAGTGACGAATGACGAACTGAAAAGCCCTGTCAGATAGATGGACAAGCGCCCGGTAAAAGTGTCCGGGGTCTTGGATGGTAGGTCCTGGGTCCTGGGTCTGGGGGTCTGGCTGGGTGCGGCAGGGACGAGAGGAGGAGATACATCGCTGTCGGTCGAGGAGAGCGGCGGCACCGGAATATTCCTATTAGGCTCACTCAATAGTTGTGGACCTGTGTTTGCGGACCTCACGTTGAATTGAACGGCCAACCGATTGGATCCAGACTTTGCTGCTCAAGTGTACGAGTACCCAAATTTGGTAACCGGCCTACGCGCCCCTCCAATAATTTAACAGTTTCTCATCATGTCTTGCGCGTGCGCTACTCGGCTACGGCCTCCTCGCCGTGCACATATCTTCTCAAATTGATCCAGTCGAATTCGCTCACCTCTTGCTGTTTCCTCCCCCTTCTCGCTGCTGCAACCATATGGACGCTATCCAAGAACCACTAGCCGACGACAGTGATAGTTACTTATACTATCGACCCAACCCACAGGATCCATCCTTCCAACCAGACCCCGCCGACCAGTTTAGTTCAGTGGGGTAAGAAACCCCTACCGGTCTGGCGAGTGGAAAAGCTAATGCACCTTCTTTAATAGCCCCCAAGCAGCTGATTACTCACAGGATGCAAGACGTCCACTCGTAGCAGGCGCACAGTATTTCCCCACGGCCCTAATCCCCGGCCCCGTGACGCATGCGGAGAATAGCACATCACCACCCGAGGGGCACACGAGGGCGACCGGTGGGCACCTTTCAGTCGTCCCCGATCCTCCAGCTTGGCCGACTCTCCAGGGTCCAATCGATTTTCCCCACAATGATATCCCGCCGTGGGTCCCAGCCCTTGAATACAGACCCACGGAATCTAGAGGGTTATACATTAACCCCCTTGATTCCTTTTGGGTCGGGTCTTCACAGCGCGCTGTCGGCTCCAGCACGCACTCTGGACCAGGCTGCCTGTCAAATGGCCCTGTTTCCGGATGGCCGTGTGCCTTTAATGAGGCGAATCCTAGAGGGCGCTCTGAAAACGTATGGGGTCCGGTCGTGCGCCCCCCTGAAGGACAGGCAATGTCAGGCCATTCGTCGAGTAGCATCGATGCACAGGTAGGAACCCACCCGCCCGCCCACGTACCTGGGTGTGGTATATACGGGATGCATTGTATCGGCAAAAGCGGAGAAGAGGTCACGTTTAGCAATGGAGATAGATATAGGGAAAAGTAAGTCATCTCCGCACCTTTGTCTTTCGGTTTGTCTCGGTGATACAATTCTAATCATAAAACATGCAAACACAGCACGATGAGTAACACCAGTGATTGGCCTGGCCAGTGTGTTGAAGCAACATGTTCCTTGGATCGAATCGGTCACACAAGTACCAGTTACGCCCCTATTGAAGCAGGGGTTAGTCCTCGCCATGACAATAGAGGAGCATATCATACCACAACGTCCCTCCCTGGCCCCTCCGCCCATACTTTTACTTTCCCCGATCCCGTGTCTCCGCGAGCCGTCGACGCCATCCACACCGCCAGGCCCAATCACCGAGCAAGTTACAGGTACGGTGGGCCTGTATTCGATCGACCAGGAAAAAAAGCGGCAGCGGAATACGAACCGGATCCTGATGAGCTGCGAACACGTTGTCAGCAGCAGGGCGGCAAGGACTTCGCAGTTGCTTGGGTAAGCAAAGTATTCGTGGATAGAGTTACTGTGGATGCACTTTTGCGGCTCCTCAATATGGTGGAAGTGGATGCCATGAGCTTGCGACTTCCAGGTTTCAACCCAGCGCAAGGATATGATGGTTTCCTCGAGAAATCCAACGATAGATTCGAGTGTGGTCTCTGTACAGATGACAGGAGGGTGCACTGGAAAAACAAGAAAGACGCTGTGCCACATTTGAGGAAGTTCCACTTTGGTCTGGCGGACCGCTGCATAGATTGGTAAGCATGGATGCTTCTGGAAGACAGGGTCACTCACCTTAACTGCCCCTGTGTTATGATTAGCGACAAGTTAGTCTATTCAGTCGGGCAGATGAATAGTCATCGCTGCAAGAAGAAACCCACCTCTTAGGAGCATATACGAGCCTCTGAAGAAAACCATCCTCATTTAGCCTAGTGTAGGTTGTCCATGACCGAAATGTCGGAAATTGGCATTTCTGGATGTTTCAGGTTTCGCGCTCTGGTGTCTGGTTACCAGATGGACGGTTATATGAGGGCCTCAGGATAGGACTTGTATCCCTACGTGTTTGTAGCGGGCCCGAACAAACACGATTATTTGTGTCCGAGTTCACGACCTATAACACGAAATAATCGTTCAAACCACTGATGCAGCTTCAGCGTAACATCTTGAAGGAAACCCGAGCGCAGTTATTATTGAATCGAAGGATATCAGCAAGCTTCGACAATTCATAGGTAGTTCCGCCGTCCATGTGGCCCTATCTCTTGTGTGGTTGGCTCTAAGTTACGAGAGCGGAGGCGTGGGGAGGAAAGCCGGCCGTTAGTAGTTGAGGATAACTGGAGGCCGAGATAAAGGAATGGACTTTATTTTAGGAAGGCCGAAAGACCAATGAGACTTGGCTGGGAGGATGTGGTGATCAGTTGTGTAGGCAGTCTGTAATCCCGCGAAACGAGTTCATAAATGATCACCCTTCATTAGACTGAGCCGAGTATATATTCCGTTTTGTCAGTGCTTCTCCTATTACCGTCCTGTCGGGATTTGGGATACAGTAATACCATAAACCTTGGACAGTAGCTGAGTTATTTGGAACACTCGAGTCATGTCTGGCGATAATACGGGTAACCATCCTCTGGGTGAAACAGTTCAAGGATACACAATCTACCCTCTGGCGATTCTAGGTAATAGTGGTTATCTCCAAAGCGAGGGGTAAACAGAAGTCACCAAGCCGTTTGGGTCTACAACTCGATACGCAACCACATATGCTCACCTGTTCTACTATCCAATATGGCTATCAAGGGCATTGTTCGTATCGTAATGAAGATCCATAGCGCAAGACACTGTCGGGATTACAAAATTGATGCAACAACTGGGGGCCTACACATGGGAAACTTTGACAAGGGAACTGCAGAATCCCAGCACGTCGAGTTCCGCTGAGAGTCCATTATTCACTCGTTGGGGAGACAGGCCGGTTTGGCCGCCGACATGATTCGTTGGTCTTCTCTTTCAGCAGAAGGGAAAAGGTTTACTTAGACATGCACATGTCCTTATACGGGCTGTATGTAGGGAAGCTGGCTACGTATACCGCAAGCTCACCACCGAGGACGACCTCAAGTTCGGCACTCGGACCACTCATGGGGGGTTGGATCGGCTATCAGGTGCGAGACTAGAGGAAAAGGTCCGTAGGGTGGCAAGGAAGACGAGCTCAAACTACAGCTCTGTGCTCGTTGATATGCGCCAGGGAGGATTCTTAGAAGTCGACTACGTGAACAGGCAGCTTGGAAAGTTATATCAGGTGCCCACGCCGACTATTGATGCGTTGAAAAACATGGTCGTGTTGAAGACTTCGATGAGGACGAACATGAGGGCAGTTTAGTATCAAGTTGGTTATCCACGGGTGGGTTTTAGTCGTGTTTACTCGCGTAGCTTTCGTATACACAAGCTGACTTGATAGTGCATGTCACTTTGTACTAAGGACGACCGATTTACGCGCTTTAATGTAAAAGGATTTGGCACAATATGTATCACGGATTTATACAGTGGTTATCTGCTCCAATTCGTCCAGGCATTTTACATGGATCGGACCTCTCTGGAAGGACATGTACGAGACCAGCGGACGGGTTGAATGACTCTTTATACAGGGTACGTTCCGGCTGGAATACAGATGGCCTCTGAGTTCTGACCCATTTACCAGTGTATTCGCATGAGAACGGCAAACGGTCTGCTATTTGACTACCAAATAAACCGCACCCTCGATAGATATATTGTCCGTCGCTGCGACATTATATTGGATGAACGAAAGCTAAACGAAACACCCTCATATTCACCCTGGGCATTATAATACATATTATAGTTCCGAATGTCCAAAAGGTTTCCTTTTCTGGTGACAGAGAACAAGTCCGAACCTCTGGTGATCCTCAATGGGCATAATAAATCGTTAAGTTTGGCGAGTTTGATAGTAGTTAAGTGTACACAGAGTCCAGGGAGTTCTGGAATCTAATAGAAGTTATGGTGCCCTCGATGGATCAAAGACATCCGCTATTAATTAGGTGTCAGGGTTTGGCCTTCATTAGGTACCCTGACAGCATCGCCTAGCCACGCCATCCTTTGTGCAGTGGACTTGACATTCGTGTAGCTTATATTTACCTTGTTCAGAGTTGTCCTGTGTGTATGGACGAGTTGGAAAACGATTCTCTCTCCGCATGCGCATATAATTGACAACCCGGCCGCTCGTGCACTATCTACACCTCCAAACCCAACGAAGTGTGGGGTTTTCACTTGGCCTCCACTCCACCGGCCGCACGAAGCCATGACTCATTAGTACTACGCCACTATACTAGGCCATTAGTTGATACAGGATCAACACCCTCCGTCCGATATTCTTATCCATTCAAAATCGATCTTCCACGATAATCGGACTTAGAGCTCTTTAGAGCCTCACCTGCACGACCCTTTCCCTATGGTAACTTGCAGCCCACCACGCGTTGGCCTCACGACTTTGGGCCAGTCTTATCGACCACCTCTCCAAAAGCGGGGCAATTGAACGGGTACAGGGTAATCGTGGATCGCAGTCTCTCATTTCTGTATAACCCGGACCACCCTGCAACCCTTACATTGAAGCATTCCAACGTCGCACAACTCATTACAAAAAAATCTCGCACTGGAGCACGAACGTTCATCGAATGTACTCGTAACCATGGGTGAAATTGTCAACAGCTATTGAACTATGTACACATACGATAATGACAGGACGTGGGCATGGCAGACATATGGAGTCTTACCGAAAACGTAACACCCGATATATATCCAACATAAACAAGCCGCCGCCGCCGCTAGCGATGTAAAGTTACCAATGGTGTAGTGGAGATTGCATGGAAGGCCTGCATTGGATTCTCTTCTCCTGCTTGTTGGAGCGGGGTCAAGATCGTAATAACACCTACATTGCCAGAAATACCATCAACCACGGCACTGCGTTTCAGAAATTTCGAATGTCATAAGAGCGTTATTCGTGCCGATATTCCCATTGGACATGACATTGGGATATAGGGGACCCGGTGATCCGGGATGGTTTGGCGCGGAATGGTTCGGAGAAACTGTAGATCAAGCAGCATGGGTTCAAACGACCGTCAGTATCACCCTTGTTGAGAAGTTCAATGTACCAGGAGTACTAGAATCAGGGGCCTGTCGATGACGTCAGTCAACCAATCTTATCTCAAAATTTGTATACTCGATATGATCCTAGCTATAAACGGGTAGGATAGCAGGCAGGATAGATATACTTGTGAAGGGAAAGAAGACCGTGCTGTCTCCTGTATATATGTGACTCTCTTCACCCACGTACTTATAGTTGACGTTAAATATGGGTTTCGCTGAGCCAGACTCTCTGCCAGACTCTCTGCCAGACTCTCTGCCAGACTCTCGGCCAGACTCTCGGCCAGACTCTCTGCCCAGAAGCTTCAAGAGCCCAGCCTCACGCAACTTGGCATTCAACCGAACCTGTCAATCTGTCAATCCCAATGGGGTGAGCGTAGGAAATTTCTCTGCCCAGGAGCTTTCTGGAAGGAAAGAGTGCCTGCAAAATCCCGTCTTCCCTACAGGTTCAATTGAAATTTCCCCGTCAAAAAATGTTCTGGGGTTAGTCATGGGGGTTGATACACGCTCCAACATCACTTGACATGTGCGGTAGTGAGTCCATTCATCTCAATATCTCGCTTAAGCATTTGTTAGGCACACGTTTCTCCATGTGGCAAAAGCTGGCTTGGTGAGCTGCTAAGCGAGACACCCCCGCTCTCCGCTAGAGCCGGCGATCTATAGCTCTGCGTATGAATGGTACGCAAGTGGCGTGCTATGGAGATCACCACCCCTCTATTGGGCGGAGAAGGAGTTGGTTTAAGGCTGTGTACGTTTGGACCGCAAATGAGACGTAAACGGTGTTCCGAAGATGTCCATTTAGAGCAAGTTGGAAACAATGGTACGCCCACGGAGCAGTTAGACGGATACACGAAGTCCGAGGGGTTCTAAATTCTAATAGATTATTGGGGCCCTTCGTGGACCAAAGACGTCCACTATACGTCAGGGTTGGGTGGTCAACTGGCAATAATCTAGCCTCGCGCGCGCGTTACTCGGAAACTGCTTCCTAGCTGCGTACATATCTTCAAACGGTACAGTCGGAATCGCTGACCTCTCGGTGTGTCCTCCGTGTCCTCCGTCAGGTCTTGCGAGTGCGTTACTCGGACACGGCCCCTAGCTGTGTGTATATCTTCTTCAGACGATCCACTCGGATTCGATCTCTCGCAATTTACTCCCCCTTCCGTTGCTGTGATCGTATGGACGCCACCCTAGAGCCGCAAGCCAACGACAACGATATTTACTTATACTATCAACCCAACCTACAGGAACCATCCTTCCTCTATCCGGACCCTGCTTACTGGTTTGCTTCAGTGGCGTATGTAAGCCCTACCGGTCTGGCGAGTCGATAAGTTAATGGGTATTCTTTAATAGTCTTCAAGCGGCCCATTACTCACATGATGCAGTCGTCCCCAATCCTCCAGCCCGTCCGACTCTCCCGGGTCCAATCGACTTTCCCCAGGAATCGAGCAATAATTTCCCGCCGCGGGTCCCAGCCCTTGAGTACAGACCCATGGAACATAGAGGGCCATATATTAACCACCTTAGTCCCTCCTCGGTTGAGTCTGCCTGGTACGCTGTGGGCTCCAGCACGCACCTTGGATCGGGCGATCTGTCAAATGGCCCGATCGCTTCCGAGCGGCCGTATTCCTTTAATGAGGTGAATCCAAGAGGGCGCTCTGAAGACGTATGGGCTCCGGTCGTATGCCCCCCTGCTGGACAGGTAGCGTCAGGCCATTCATCGGGTGCACAGGTGGGAACCCACCTGCCTGCCCACGTACCTGGGCGTGGTATATACGGGCTATGTTGTACCGGGAAGAGTGGAAAAGAGGTCACGTTTAGCAATGGAGATATGAATAGGGCACAGTATGTCGTCTCCGCACCTTTGTTTTTCGATTTGTCTTTGGTGATATAGCTCTAATCATACAACCTGAAAACACAGCATGATGAGCAGCACTAGTAATTGGCTTGACCAGGGTGTTGAAGCGACACGTTCCTTGTATCGAAACGGTCACACAAGTACCGCTTGCGCCCCTATTGAAGCAGGGGTTAGTAATCGCCATGACAACAGCGGGTTATATCAGCGGAGGGGTCAGGGAGGGACCCTGGGGTACAATACCGTTACTTTTCCCGATCTGGTGTCTCCGCGAGCCGTCGGCGCCATACACACCGCCCGGCCCAATCACCGAGCAAGTCACAGGAACAAGGGGTCTGTGTTCGATCGACCAGGAAAAAAAATGGCAGCGGACTACGAGCCTGATCCCGATGCGTTGCGAACACGTTGTCGGCAACATGGCGGCAATGACTTTGCCGTGACTTGGTTGAGCAAAATATTCGTGGGTGTGGTGACTGTGGATGCACTTTTGCGTCCCCTCACTATGCCGGAAGTGGATGCAATGAGGTTGCGACTTCCGGGTTTCAAGCCGGCGCAAGGATATGATGGTTTCCTCGCTCGAATCAACGAGAGATTCGAGTGTGGTCTATGTCCAGATGACAGGAGGATCCACTGGAAAAACAAAAAAGACGCTGTGCCGCATTTGAGGAAGTTCCACTTCGGTCTGGCGGATCGCTGCATGAATTGGTAAGCGCAGATGCCTCCGGAAGACAGGGTCACTCACCTCAACTGCCCCCACGTTATAATTAGCGACAAGTTAGTCTATTCAGTCGGAGAGATGAATAGTCATCGCTGCAGGAAGAAAACTACCTCTACGGAGCATATACGAGCCATTGGAGAAAACCATCCTGGCCCGTATTTGACCTAGTGTAGGTTGTCCATGACCGAACACCTTGAAGGAAACCTGTTGGATATCGGGAGTTTTCGGATGCGTCTACCATGATCATGCCCTATCGTTATGCTTGATCGTTGGAGGCAAAGTGGTATAACCTCCGTGTGCCATTGGCACCGCTCTACCACGGACACTACTTAATACGCAGATTGCTATGACGTGGACTTTCTGATTCCACTACCTCACGATTGTATATATAGCTACAGTCCTTAGTTACCAATGTGATGAAGATTTGTAGCCCGTTATTCCTTCCCCTCTCATATTCGGAGAAAATCTGAGCGTAGTTATTATTGAATTGAGGGATATCGGCAAGCCTCAACAATTCATAGGTAGTTCCGTCGTCCATGTGGCCCTATCCCTTGTGTGATTGGCTCTAAGTCGCGAGAGCGGAGGCGTGGGAAGGAGAGCAGGCCTTTAGTGGTTGAGGGTGACCGGAAGCCGAGGCAAAGGAATGTATTTTGATTTTAGGAAGGCCGAAAGACGAATGAGACTTGGCCCGTGGGCAGTTGTATAAGCAGAGGTTGTAATCCCGCGAAACGAGTTCATAAATGACCATCCTCCATTAGATTGAGCCGAGTATTTCGTTTTGTCAGTGCTTCTCCTATTACCGTCCTGTCAGGATTTGAGATACTGGGACATGTCGATGTAGCTGCCTTATTTAGAACACCCGAGCCATGTCTGGCGATAATACGGGTAACCCTCCTCTGGGTAAAACAGTTCAGGGATACATAACCTACCCTCCAGCCCTTCTAGGTAATAATGGTTATCTCCAAAGCGAGGGGTAAGCAGAAGTCACGAATACATTTGGGTCTACAACTCGACACGCAACTATATATGCTCACCTGTTCTATTGTCCAGTGTGGTCATCAAGGGCATTGTTCGCTTCGTAATGAAGATCCATAGTGCAAGAGACTATCGGGTTTACAAAATTGATGCGACAAACTGGGGGCCTACATATGAGAAACTTTGACAAGAGCACTGTAGAATCCAGCACGACTAGTTCCGCCGAGAGTCCATTATTCAATCGTTGGGGACATGATTCCGTTGGTCTTCTCTTTCAGCAGAAGGGAAAAGGGTGACGTGCGCACTGCAGACGTCGCCTAGCAAATATTGCTTCTTCGGTTTTGATATCTTCTGGGCTTGCTCTGGGTGATGATGTGGCACTGGATGAGGTAGTGGAGATAAGGTTTCGACGCGGACCAAATATTGACCTCAGGGCTTGTCCTTGGACCATGAACACACCACGATTCCTGCCTCACTCTCGCTCTCACTCTCGCTGGCTCTGAGAGTGCTTTAGTGCAATATTGTATTGAACTGGCCATTTGTTGAACGAATCGATTTGATCCCAAGAGACTCCTAAGAGAATCGACCGATATTTATGAACAAGTCTTCAATCCTTAGCACTCTACACGGGACGGAATAATGCCTAGGTATATGCTTCGTTCCAACGATCACTCTTGATCCTGGGACGATTGGATTCTTACATCGTTGACGTTTCGACCGCTTTCGACTTGCCCTGACCTGATTTCCATCAAAATCACCCAGCCAACACAGGGCGTCTCCTATACCACTGGATCCCTCCACTGTTTTGTAGAGTTTGCTCATCACCTCAAACGAGGCCCCAGGTCACTTTGGGTCGAGCACGCCTAGGTAGGCTTCGTCAAGTGAAGGGGTTGAACGGCATAAAAGGCAGCGCATCTCAGCCAAAACTTATTTCCTTCAGGAAAGCCCAGCTGGTCGGGTCGAGTCCGGCAATTTTTAGTCAACGCTTTTGTCCCGTCTTCTGTCGTACCACCGGGCTTGAGGAACTTGCAGCACGTATATTAAAGTGAGTGGGTGTAGTAAGATATTGCGCCCCATGGGCCGCACGCAGAGCGTAAGAGTGGCCGCGAGGGCCGGAGGATAGTTGAAGAGGCGCAACTGCCACGTTTCTTATCTCGTGACTCCATTATAAGAACCTTCCCAGGAGATATTTTTGGTCAAAGAGCATACCAAGGCCAGTAATGGACCAAGGCTAATCAATGTTTTCGTGGTGGCAAGCCACCACACGCAGCAGGCAACCTACGAGTAGAAGGGGTGGTGAGCGTATGTCATGCGTTCTGGCTTGCAGTGAACTTACCCGCTGCATGCAGACTCGGCAAACCTTTGGTTGGTTGCGGCATACGACTTGCGCATAATGAACCAGAAACCAAAGCACATCAACGACCTTAATACCTGTACCTGTGGCTATGAAGTTGGCCTCACGCGACATGAGTTGCGCAAGGTCCAGGGCCATGGATGGTCGGATCGTCGAAGGACTTGGATGCGAAGCAATACCAGTGGCGAATAACAACAGTTCCAACTCTGTTGAGCACCCCTCCCATAATGCTTCCAGTGTGATTCGATGGGCCATCGCCATTGACTGGCCGTGTGAGTGTGGCCGTCATTTTGCCGGCTTATCGCTTGAGCTGTCACCCTGACTATCAATGGTAGATGCGCGCTTGCTAAGGGGTACGACACCGGTACGCCATTGGGACGCCACTTGGTACGCCTTTTCGCTCTCGACCGCACCTATTGCGCCGACGCTTTTGCAAACACCAATTCTCTCTACTGCACACATCCTTTATGACGTAATCGTCACCCACCCCTCTTCTGACGTCTGCCTCTCTTCTGACGTCTGCGTCCTGGTGTCCGTGACAATCTGGAGCCGACCTTTGTTGCGACCATGAGTAATAGGCTAGTCTTGCGCGTGCGTTACTCGGATACGGCTTCTTAGCTGTACACATATCTTCTTATAATGGTCCAGTCGGAATCGCTGACCTTTCGCCGTCTCCTCCCCCTTCTCGTTGCTGCAACCGTATGGACGCTACCCAAGAGCCACTGGCCAACGATAATGATAGTCACTTATACTATCAACTCAACTTACAGGATCTATCCTTCGACCCTGCCGACCACTTTGGTTCAGTGGGGTAAGTAACCCCTACCGGTCCGGCGAGTCGATAAGCTAATGGGGCTTCATTAATAGCCTTCAAGCAGCTCATTACTCACAGGGTGCCAGAGTTCCACTCGTAACAGGCACACAATGTTTCCCCACGGCTCCAATCCACGGCCCCGCGGCGGATGAGAATATCAGGTTCCCACCAGAGGAATACACGAGGAAGACCAGTGGGCACCTTTCAGTTGCCCCCGATCCTCCCGTCTGGCCGACTCTTTGGGGCCCAATCGACTTTTCCCAGGCATCGAGCAATAATTTCCCGCCGTGGGTCCCAGCCATTGAATACGGACCCGTGGAATATAGAGTGTCATACATTAACCACCTTGATCCCTTTTCGGTCCAGTCTGCCTGGCACCCTGTCGGCTCCGGCACGCACTCTGGATCGGGCGGCCTGTCAAATGGGCCGATCGTTTCCGAACGGCCGCGTGCCTTTAATGAGGCAAATCTCAGAGGGCGCCCTGAAGACGTATGGGCTCCGGTCGTGCGCCCCCCTGTTGGACAGGTGGCGTCAGGCCTTTCATCGGGTGGCATCGGCGCACAAGTGGGAATTCACCCGCCCGCCCACGTACCTGGGCGTGGTATCTACGGGATGTATTGTATCGGCAAAAGCGGAGAAGAGGTCACGTTTAGCAACGGAGAAATGAATTGGGAAGAGTAAGTCGTTTCCGCACCTTTGTCTTTCGGTTTCTCTTCGGTGATACAACGCTAATCATCAAACCTGCAAACCCAGAATGATGAGCAACACCAGTAATTGGCCTGACCAGTGTGTTGAAGCGACACGTTCCTTGGGTCGAAACGTTCAAACAGGTACCGGTTGCGCCCCTATTCAAGCAGGGGTTAGTACTCGCCATAATAATAGAGGGGATTATCGTACCCCGGCGTCCCTCCCTGGCCCCTCCACCCATACCTTTACTGTTCCCGATCCTGTCTTTCCGCAAGCCGTCGGCGCCATCCACACCGTCAGGCTGAACCATCGAGCAGGTCACAGGTACAAGGGGTCTGTGTTCGATCGACCAGGAAAAAAAGTGGCAGCGGGATACGAACCGGATCCCGATGAGCTGCGAACACGTTGTCAGCAGCAGGGCGGCAAGGACTTCGCAGTTGCTTGGGTAAGCAAAATATTCGTGGGTAGAGTTACTGTGGATGCACTTTTGCGGCCCCTCACTATGCTAGAAGTGGGTGCCATGAGCGTGCGACTTCCGGGTTTCAAGCCAGCGCAAGGATACGATGGTTTCCTCGAAAGTGTCAACGAGAGATTCGAGTGTGGTCTCTGTCCAGATGAAGAAAGGATGCACTGGAAGAACAAGAAAGACGCTGTGCCCCATTTGAGGAAGTTCCACTTCGGTCTGGCGGATCGCTGCATAGTTTGGTAAGCACAGATGCCTCCAGAAGACTGGGTCACTCACCTTGACTGCCCCCATGTTACAATTAGCGACAAGTTGGTCTATTCGGTCGGGGAGATGAATAGTCATCGCTGCAGGAAGAAAACTACCTCTACGGGGCATATACGAGCCTCTGAAGAAAACCATCCTGACCCACATTTTTGGCCTAGTGTGGGTTGTCCATGACCGAAATAATCGTTCAAACCACTGATGCAGCTTCAGAGCAATACCTTGAAGGAAACCTGAGCGCAATTATTATTGGATTGAAGGATATCAGCAAGCCTCAACAATTCATAGGTAGTTCTGCCGTCCATGTGGCCCTATCTCTTGTGTGGTTGGCTCTAAGTTGCGAGAGCGGAGGCGTGGGAAGGAGAGTCGGCCTTTGGTGGTTGAGGGTAACTGGAAGCCGAAGTAAAGGAATGTATTTTGATGTTAGGAAGGCCGAAAGACGAACGAGACTTGGCTGGTGATCAGTTGTATAAGCAGAGGTTGTAATCCCGCGAAACGAGTTCATCAATGATCATCCTCCATTGGATTGAGCCGAGTATTTTGTTTTGTCCGTGCTGCTCCTATTACAGTCCTGTCAGGACTTGAGATACGTGGGACATGTCGATTTCTCTGCGTTATTTAGAACACCTGGGCCATGTCTGGCAAGAATACGGGTAACCCTCCCCTGGATAACCAGTTCAAGGATACATAACCTACCCTCCAGCCCTTCTAGGTAATACTGATTATCTCCAAGAAGAGGGGTAAGCAGAAGTCACCAATTCATTTGGATCTACAACTCGACACGCGACTATATTTGCTCACCTGTTCTATTGTCCAGTGTGGTTATCAAGGGCATTGTTCGCTTCGTAATGAAGATCCATAGTGCAAGAGACTATCGGGTTTACAAAATTGATGCGACAAACTGGGGCCTACATATGAGAAACTTTGACAAGAGAACTGTAGAATTCCAGCACAACTAGTTTCGCTGAGAGTCCATTGCTGACGTGATTCCGCTGGTCTTCTCTTTGCGCAGAAGGGAAAAGGTTTACTTGACGTGCGCACTGCGGACGGCGCCTAGCAAACATTTCTTCTTCGGTTTTGATATCATCTGGGCTTGCTCTGGGCGATGATGTGGCACTGGATGAGGTAAGTAGTGGAGATAAAGTTTCGACGCGGACCAAATATTGACCTCTTGTACTTGAACCAAAGTACTAATGAACACCACGATTCCTGTCTCACTCTCACTCTCGCTCTCGCTGGCTCCGAGAGTGCTCTAGTGCGATATTAAACTGGCCATTTGTTGATCGAATCGATTTGATCCCAAGAGACTCCTAAGAGAATTCGACCGATCTTTATGGACAAGTCTTCAATCCTTAGCACTCTTCACGGGACGGAATAACGCCTAGGTATATACTTCGTTCCAGCGATCGCTCTTGGCCTCTTACGTCGTCGACTTTTCGACCGCTTTCGAGTTGCGCTGACCTGATTCCATCAAAATCGCCCAGCCAACATAGGGTGTCTCATATACCACTGGATCCCTCCACTGTTTTGTAGAGTTTGCTCATCACCTCAAATGAGGCCCAGATCACTTTGGGTCGAGCATGCCTAGGCACGCTTCGTCAAGTGGGGGGTTATCTGAATGGCATAACAGGCAGCGCATCTCAACCAAACTTATTTCCTTCAGGAAAACCCAGCTGGTCGAGTAGGGCAATTTTTAGTCACCGCTTTTGTCCCGTCTTCTGTCGTACCACTGGGCTTGAGGAACTTGCAGCACGTATATTAAAGTGAGTGGGTGTGATAAGATATTGCGACCCATGGGCCGCACGCAGAGCGTAAGAGTCCCCGCGAGGCCCGGAGGATAGTTGAAGCGGCGCAACTGCCACGTTTATATCTCGTGACTCCATTATAAGGACCTTCCCAAGAGATATTTTTGGTCAAAGAGCATACCAAGGCCAGTAATGGACCAAGGCTGATCAATGTTTGCGTGGTGGCGAGCCATCACATGCAGCAGGCAACCTACGAGTAGAAAGGGTGGTGAGCGTATGCTATGCGTTCTGGCTTGCAGTGAACTTACCCGCTTCATGTAGACTCGGCAAACCGCTGGTAGGTTGCGGCATACGACTTGTGCATAATGCATCAGAAAACAAAGCACATCAACGACCTTAATACCTGTACCTGTGGCTATGAAGTCGACCTCACGCGACATGAGCTGCACAAGGTCCGGGGACATGGATGTGCGGATGCCGAAGGACTTGGATGCGGAGTAATACCAGATGTGAACAACAACAGTTCCAACTCTGTTAAGCACCCCTCCCATGATGCTTCCAGTGCGATTCGATGGGCCATCGCTATGAAAATCGATCACCGCTGGGGGCGAAGTGCCTGTCATAAGTTCTGTCTCTGACAGACCGTGTGAGTGTGGCCATCGTTTTGCCTTGCTTGTTGACACCCAGTTTACCCGACTTATCGCCAATTGAATTGAGCTGTCACCCGCGTGCGTTTATGAGCATGCGCCACGGGTACGCCACGGGTACGCCACGGGTACGCCACGGGTACGCCATTGGGACCTATTGCGTCGAACACCAATTCTCTCTACTGCACACATCCGTTTTATATGAAACGACAAATTGGTCCGTACAAAATCCGTGTCTTTTGTATGTGCCGTAGCCACGACTCATGTCCATCAACACAGCTCCAGTCTCCCCTGCTGCTGTAAGGGTCAGTTATTGTGCTGTTCGGATCCTTTATGACCTAATCCTCACCCACACCTCTCGCCCCACTGCTGGCTTCTGGAGCCTCCCGCTCCTTTGTTGCGAATGCGACCATGTAATAGGGAATAATCTAGTCTTGCGCGCGCGTTACTCGGAGACGGCTTCCTAGCTGTGCATATATTCTCTTATAGCGGTCCAGTCGGAATCGCTCCTCTCGCTGTCTCCTCCCCCTTCTCGCTGCTGAAACCATATGGACGCTACCCAAGAGCCACTAGCCAACGACAGTGATAGTTACTTGTACTATCAACCCAACCTACAGGATCTACCCTTCTACCATCCAGACCCTGCCGACCTTGGTTCCGTGGGGTAAGTAACCCCTACCAGCTTGACGAGTCGATAAGCTAATGGGCCCTCATTAATAGCCCCCAAGCAGCTTACTACTCACAGGATGCAAGAGGTCCACTCGTAACAGGCGCACAGTATTTTCCCACTGCTCCAATCCCTGGGACCGCGACGCATGCGGAGAATCGCAGATTACCACCCGAGAGGTACACGAGGACGACCAGTGGGCACCTTTCAGTCGTCCTCGATCGTCCAACCTGGCCGTCTCTCCAGTGTCCAATCGATTTTCCTCACAATAATCTCCCACCGTGGGTCCCAGCCCTTGAATACAGACCTACGGAATATAGGGGGTTATACACCAACCACCTTGATCCCTTCTCGGTCGAGTCTTCCCGGCGCGCCGTCGGCTCCAGCACGCACTCTGGATCGGGCTGGCTGTCAAATGCCCCTGTTTCCGGAGGGCCGTGTAGCTTTAATGAGGCAAATCCCAGAGGGCGCCCTGAAAACGTATGGGGTCCGGTCGTACGCTCCCCTGCTGGGCAGGCAATGTCTGGCCATTCATCGAGTAGCACCGATGCACAGGTAGGGACTCACCCACCTGCCCACGTACCTGGGTGTGGTATATACGGGGTGCATCGTGCCGGCGAAAGTGGAGAAGAGGTCACGTCTAGAAGTGGAGATAGGAATAGGGAAAAGTAAGTCATCTTCGTACCTTTGTCTTTCGGTTTGTCTTCGGTGATATAACTCTAATCATAAAACATGCAAACACAGCACGATGAGTATCACCAATGATTGGCCTGACCAGTGTGTTCAAGCGACACGTTCCTTGGGTCGAAACGGTCACACGAGTACCAGTTGCGCCCCTATTAAAGCAGGTGTTAGTACTTGCCATGACAATGGAGGGTTATATCATGCCCCGGCGTCCCTCCCTAGCCTCTCCGCCCATACCTCTACTTTCCCCGATCCCGTGGCTCCACGACCCATCGGCGCCATCCACACCGTCCGGCCGAACCACCGAACAGGTCACAGGTACAAGGGGTCTGTGTTCGATCGACCCGGAAAAAAAGTGGCAGCGGGATACGAACCGGATCCCGATGAGCTGCGAACACGTTGTCAACAGCGAAGCAGTAAGGACTTCGCAGTTGCTTGGGTAAGCAAAATATTCGTGGGTAGAGTTACTGTGGATGCACTTTTGCGGCCCCTCACTATGCTAGAAGCGGGTGCCATGAGCTTGCGACTTCCGGGTTTCAAGCCAGCGCAAGGATATGATGGTTTCCTCGAGAAGGTCAACGAGAGATTCGAGTGTGGTCTCTGTCCAGATGAAGAAAGGATGCACTGGAAGAACAAGAAAGACGCTGTGCCCCATTTGAGGAAGTTCCACTTCGGTCTGGCGGACTGCTGCATAGATTGGTAAGCACAGATGCCTCCAGAAGACTGGGTCACTCACCTTAACTGCCCCCACGTTACAATTAGCGACAAGTTGGTCTATTCGGTCGGGGAGATGAATAGTCATCGCTGCAGGAAGAAGACTACCTCTATGGAGCATATACGAGCCTCTGAAGAAAACCATCCTGACCCGCATTTGGCCTAGTGTAGGTTGTCCAGGACCGAAATAATCGTTCAAACGACTGATGCAGCTCCAGAGTAAGACCTTGAAGGAAAACCGAGCGCACTTATTATTGAATTGAAGGATATCAACAAGCCTCAACAATTCATAGGTAGTTCTGCCGTCCGTGTTGCCCTATCTCTTGTGTGGTTGGCTCTAAGTTGCGAGAGCGGAGGCGTGGGAAGGAGAGCCGGCCTTTAGTGGTTGAGGTTAACTGGAAGCCGAGGTAAAGGAATGTATTTTGATTTTAGGAAGGCCGAAAGACGAATGAGACTTAGCTGGTGATGAGTTGTATAGGCATCCCGCGAAAAGAGCCCATAAATGATCATCCTCCATTAGATTGAGCCGATTATTTTGTTTTGTCAGTGCTGCTCCTATTAAAGTCCTGTCAGGATTTGAGATACGCGTGACATGTCGATGTAGCTGCGTTATTTAGAACACCCGAGTATAGCCATGTCCGGCGGTAATACAGGTAACCCTCCCCTGGGTAACCAGTTCAAGGACACATAACCTACCCTCCAGCCCTTCTAGGTAATGATGGTTATCTCCAAAGCGAGGGGTAAGCAGAATTCACCAATCCGTTTGGGTCTACAACTCGATACGCAGCCACATATGCTCACCTGTTCTACTGTCCAATGTGGTTATCAAGGGCATTGTTCGCTTCATAATGAAGATCCATAGTGCAAGACACTGTCGGGGTTACAAAATTGATGCAACAACTGGGGGCCTACATATAAGAAACTTTGACAAGAGAACTGTAGAATTCCAGCACGACTAGTTCCGCTGAGGGGCCATTGTTCAATCGTTGGGGAGACAGGCCGGTTTGGGCGCCAACCTCATTTCGTTGGTCTTCTCTTTCAGCAAAAGGGAAAAGATCTAATTGACGTGCGCACTGCAGACGTCGCCCGTAGGTTCAACCATTTCGTGCGAACCTTTGGGTGGCTCAGAATCGGCGTCGAGCTTGGTCTCGGTCTTGTGGTCGGTCCCCTGATGAGTAAGACCTATATCATGGGTATATAATAGGACAAGTAGGAAGACCTACCTGCTTCGCATTGAGCATGTCTACGACGCTGGCACCCCAACCTAGATCCTGCTCGACTTTGACATCCTCAAGAAACGATACACGCCGCCCGCGGCGATACGAGGTATCAAGAGGAGGTGAGGCCCTCTCCTTGCTTACCTTTGGTCTGATAGGAGAACCCAGAGTCAGGGGGTCGAGTAAATTCGTCAGGATGGTGCTGCTCCGGGCCCTTTGCTTGGATTTAGCTTTACGTTCCAACGAATAAACACGATTTATCGCTAGGGTTTGGCTATCGGTGGTCGATTGCAGAGTCGATGAGACCGAAGAGAGTGTAGTAGTGGTCGGACTTCGGAATCGGGAACCTTCCTTTGAGAATGAGAACGCGGTACTGCTCGAGGCGTGACTTGTTCCGGATGAGACTGGGAGAGTGTGCCCAGCCGAGTCTGGATCCGGAGCGGCGGCTTCAGCATCCTCGTGATGAATGGAGAATCTAGGTAGAGGTGGAGTTCGCCTCGTCGCTGCAGAGACAGTCGCGCTTCTACGTCTGGACCGTAAAGTTGGAGCCGGTGAGGGTGGTCGTGGTGAGAAAACAGAGACATTGGGAGAGGCCGGCGCGGGAGAGTCTGATACCGACGCCAAAACCCCAAGGGGGTTTGCAGGACTTGCCCAAGAGAGGCTTGCGGACATCCTAGGGTTGTCAAAGATACGGCACAGCGATGGTGGAGGTACATTTGGTGAATTGATCATCTTGACAGATGTTCTACACGTAAAGGTAAGGAGAATGCCTAGATAGTATCTCCTCTACATGTACTCACCCATCACTGAATTCCTTGATCGAAAGGTGAGGAGACTCCGGGAACGACTTGTCGCTCGCCTTCTCCTTTCGTATTCCAATCTTTGAGGCGACCTTTCTGAGCCACCTACGGGGAGCACTCTTGGACCTGACGGACTTTGATATCGTATTTGTTGTGGATGGAAATGATGGCAGGTCAGGAGGCCCGGTGGAACGAAGGAAAACAGCCAGGTTGGCGGTTGATGAGGCGGGCTGCTGGAACGAATGGAAAGATGGTACCCCGTGGGCCTCAGACATGACGTGAAGGCAAATCGTAGACGTCGAGAAGATTACTGGCAATAATGTACTGTCGTGGACGGAAACAAGAGAGATGACACAGGGTTGCGCAAAAGGGGCATAGTGAAGGTGAAATTGCATCCAGGGTGAACCAAGAAGCCAATCATCTGGTATATATGATTCCTCCTTGTCCTCGCTGTGGTCTACCAGAGGGGCAGACAGGCTCTCTGGCGAATTGCGCTCTGCGAAGCTGCTATATCGCCCGCGGTGTTCTGATCTCAGCAGGAGTGCTCAGCGTACTCAAATTCGAATGAGGGACTAAACATCTGGATGGTCGTTTGCGAAGTAACAGTAGGCTGAAGACTTAAATTGCCTACTAACTCTGACGAGTAAGTATTAGTGGTAGTACATCTGGTTTACACTAGAACGCGAAGATGTTATGACAGAAAACAAGAGTGCGCGATCCGGCAAAAGAGGTAAAGCGCACCGGGAACGAAAATAAACAAAAGGAAATATAGGTGGTATTGATGATTCGATAATTTTAATATGCTTCAACGCGGAGAGCAACACAATCCTCCGGGGAGTGTCCCTCCTCTGATAAGGCTCCGACAAGGCCGGCTACCACCCGTTCTGATAGCTGCTTCTCGAACCGTCCTTCCTTCCAGAAGCATGAGCCGTTCCAAGGCCCGCTCCCAGCTCCTCGAGCCGACGGATCTCCTCTTCGAGTCCTCGCACATCTTCCTCCAAGAACCGAACGTATTCGACAGCGCGGAACAGGACGCCGCTCTTCCCCTTGCCTTCCTTTTTGCCCGAGCCGTTTGCTACCCTGCCACTCCCCTTGGGTCTGCCACGGCGGGGGACCGGGATCGCAAGATGCTGGGAATTTGGTGGGGAAAGGAGCTTGGTGAGCGTGAGATAGCCATCGCGGATGGTGTCCCGGCGCCGTTTTTCAGACTTGACATGGTTGAGGCGTTTCTGTGGGGCGGAGAGTGTTGCCTTTGACTGGTTGCTGCTCGATGCAGAGATTGGCCAGATGGACTGCGAGTCGGAAGATTCGGATCGCTTGGTCGGTTTGTGGTGAGTAGTGCCTGCCGATGAGGAGGTGCGAGAGGGGTTCAGGTTTGGACGTGAGGGTGAGCCGGAGCGAGATGGTGATCGAGGTGGGACGACGGTACTGGAGCTCGAGGGAATGCTCGTGTTAGAGGCCGATGCAAGTATGTCTCGTAGGTTGTGACGGTTGCTGCTGCTGTTGCTCTCGGAAGCATCATGAGCACTGGGGCGGGGGTCGAACGCATCACCATCGTAGGTCATCGTGTGATCGCCAGCGCCAGGATAGGTGGGCATGTCGCCCGGAAGCACCGGATTGAACTCCCAGGGAGCCTCAAACTGATTTAGGAAGCCGAAGATGTCCGCCTGCTCGTCGCCCGTCCATAGGGTGTTTCCGGAATCGGTTGGGGGAGGTGGACCGAAAAAGTCTGGGAGGGAGAGAGCACTGCTGCCGACGTTGGTAACGTTGACGTTGGTGAGACGGGGAGGTGAGTCGGAGGAGAGTTGCTGGGCGAGGTACGCTCCACTGTCCACGGAGAGCCTGGCCATCCAGTCTGCCCCGCCCTCGTAGCCGCGATGGGAGGGGAGAGAGCAGTTGTGGCCGTCGTCGTGGTCGTCATGGCCGTCGTGGTCGTCGCAGTCGAGCATCATCGGTTGGGCGACGTCGACGAACGCAGTTGGCAATGTCCAAGGTCCAAGCGGTTCTGGAGCTTGCTTTGTTTGGCGAGCCTTATTTATTCGGAGCAACTCGCGACGTCGCCGGGTGAGTTCGGGTGAGTATACTATATACGATACTATATATAATGCTATATATTCGGTAACTTATCTTCCTACTTACCTACTTACACAACACGAGCGAGGACGCATCTTCGTTGTGTCCCATCGTCCCGGGTGCCGATCTGATAAAGCGTCCTGTTGTGGAAACTCTCAAAGTTTGTGGGAACGGGGACCACAGATCTCTGGCAGATTGCGGTCGTAGGCCATGCACCCAGCGCGTGGCTGCTCCCACTCAATGCTCGCCAAACCCTGGCAGGAAACGAAAGCACTTGTCCCCGTCCACCCTCTCGCGGTCCCGATTGTTTGACGTCCCGCTCACAGCTGAGCTGAACCCTCGATGTCCACTCCATTGTCCGCTTCGCCCCTCGTTATTGCGTACGACGATGGCCGGCTGCCTATCGCTCCAGATATCCGTCATCTGTACGTGATAAACTCGGTTGACTAACGGTGCAGCGACTGATGCCGTCTATCCACAGAATGTCGAGTCCCAATGCCAAGTTTGGTGTCACATACGCCGTCGAGGCCACCGTAGAGGACGAAGGCATCACAGACTTAGAGGAGGAAGAGGAGGAAGACTCGAGCGACGACTCACGGAGGAGTGTAAGTCATTCCCCGGAGTCATACTGGACCTTTGACCTACTACTTTCCAGAGCATGGACGATACTATGACGGCTGGTCTTGGACTGGATATTCCAAGATCCGGTGAAGGTACTCGAACTCGCCCTCTGTGTCCACCCCCCAAAGCTCCCCGCGCCCGCATGCTCTCACTACCCAGCATGGATGAGGAAGAAGACATGATCTATCAATCTTTCGTATCGACGCCAGTGTGAGTTTCGTGCATACCTCCTTCCTGGGCAATACGCTCACCGCCGTTTCATTGGACAGGGCTGAGGGGTTCTCGTTCAATTCCGATAGTCTCGCCGCCAAACTCGCAAGACTTCAAGATAATAGTATCGATGTGTGAGTGCCAGTGTCATGGCTGAGTCGTGCGTAGCTGACATGTGCCAGTGGCTACAACCGACCAGTCTACTTCGACGAGTTGGAAGACGGTATCGAGTTCTCACTCGACCCAGAAGGCATCATTATGTGCCCACAGGGTGAAACCGAGGACACCACTGGTGGTGCTATTCTCGGTCTGCAGACGTGAATTTCTAACTTGTCGTCCCTTTCCCTCCTGTCGTGATCTCCTCGCTTTTCCCGCATGTCTCAATATTCTTGTGTTTCGACGATACCACTGGCTCGTTCTATACCCACGTCTGTGTGGAGAATTTGTTTGCGCCTGTGTTTGGCGTGCTCTGCTTCTCAGGGAGAAATATGATAATGGTCTACAATGTTGTAGTTGTAAAATCGATACCTCCATGGAGACGTTTGACCGAGTCTAGCGACGATTCATGTTGCTCAGGATGTTACCTTAGCTCCAATCTAGGGCAAGCACCGCGCTCGTGACATTAATTTCCATGATTACCCGATCCACTCGTACTGGGTTATGAGACCACGTATATATATTATCTCGGGGTCTGAATTGTATGAACCCAAGTGAACTTGGAATGTTTGATTTGCACCTAGCCATGATGGGATATTGATTCTCCCATTGTTCTCATTGTGACCGCTAGCCTTCTGATTAAGATCCGTGATTCCAGAGTCTGGGTGGCAGTTGGAATTTATTCGATAGCGTGCTTGGTGTGCTCGCTGCTGTTCAATAGACTTAGTCCATGGTACAAGTAATACCCTCATCGGGTTTATCAAGCGACTGGATGGCCTTCACTGTGCAGATCTTACGAATGGGCGGCCGGATCGAGAATCTATTGGACCTTACCGGCACAATCTGCTTTGGCAAATATACCACATTCACAAGCGACTCGTAGTATAAGATCCAGAGGAGATACCTCCTGCGTGATGTCGCCTCGTATTAACTGCCATTCGCAGATGCTCACTGTTGAAATGATATGGTGGCGTTCATTATGGGTAGGGCAGTGCCTTATGCATTCCAATTACTATACGACAACTTTAAGTTACTACTTTGATCGCTATATAATATGATTATGATAAATTAAGAATCGCGGACCTCTCTAGGAGGATTTGCAGGTGAGACCGAGAAGATGAACACGAAAAGTAGCCAGGCTGCGTGATGGTAGGAATGGGAGAGGGATTTGAGTCCGAAGGGAGCAATAGCGCTCTTTTATTTGTTTCGTCCTGATATTTTTGCGCTATTTCCCAGTACTCTCGCATCAGTATAATCAGAATCCTCAATTGAAAAGTTACAGGAGTATATCACAACAAACCCCTGAACCGATTGTCAAATCAGTTTGCACTCGATCAGTGAGACATCGAAACCTTGTATTTTCTTGCCCACTGCGTCTATTGCACATCACGCTCTAGAGTGTATGAGTATAAAATATATCTAATACATGTGTGTCAGGCTTTCAAATTCATATCACAAGTCCCGACACTCCCCAGAAGGCTCACGCGACTGGTGCCAAATTTGGAACTCCGCCGCGCTGCCATAATCAACGGAACAAAGCCGGCCAACACTTTCGAACTTGGTCCGCCCCACTTCCTCGCCCTCACTCTCGTCCCCGTCGCCAATGAACTCAACGAACCCCAGCCAAGAGGTTTCAGTCAACGTGTCGACGGACGCGACAGGCGCGACGGGCGCGTCCAAGGATACGGAACACTCCCGGCCACCAGCGCCAACGTCGACGGCGACGGGGGCGAGAGGTGCTGGGCATCGAACAATATATACACGTACTTCAAGGCAACAGGCTGATACGCGTCTCCGCACGCGTGCTGAACCTGGTTGCAAGCTAGACTCTAGTAACGTCATCGGGGCTGAGAGCCAGAAGGGTAGCCCTTCGAAACGGCTTAGGACAACATTTACTCCGCACCAGACTGCTCTTTTGGAGAAGAAGTATGCGCTTAATAGCAAACCTTCACGTGAGATCCGGTTGGAAATCGCTCAGGAGCTACAGCTGTGGGTATCCTTTCTACTCACTATGAAACATTACCAGTATTTCTATCTTCGTCTTTGAATGTTTGAGGCGCACACTGGCCGTATACATGGCCAGTCCTATCGGTTATTCAGGCCGTTTGGTCGTATAGACGCGTCGTTTCTATCCCTATTGGCCCCTCCACTTGCATTTACTGATATGTACGTCCTGTTCTATAGCGACGGACACGTCATCGCAAATTGGTTCCAAAATCGCAGAAGTCGCGACGCAGCGAGTAAGAACGCAGCTGTCCGCCCTGATACCGTCGTTGCATTAGCGAAGAAAGAAGCAGAGTTTACATCCAATGGTGCCATTGCAGGACGCAAGTGTACGCCTAGCGCCGCTTCAACCCCAGTTGCTAAGCCTCAACCAGGTGTTCGTCCTGCGGCATCTCGACCAATTCGACCACCGCCATCAATGCAAACTCATTTCTCGGTGCCGATGTACCCGCGCGATGTGATCCACGGTGGCACCGCGTACGATGGACGCAGTGCTCCTGCGCTCAACCCCCAACCCACTGGTACACTCCCTCTACCCGTTCATCGAGCGGGTCCAACAATGCAAGTGACCTTCTTGGACGACTTCTACACCGGTCCTATCCAACAGCAACGTTGGGGTATGCAGGTGGAACTGAAGTCGAGCGATCCCAACTTGCCTACTATTTTGGCAACCGGCATGCTACATGGTGCCAAGAAAGGAATTGAGCCAATCACACCCGAGACAGTCGTATTCCCTTCCATTCCGCTCCACTTGCCGCCTCTTCGGGTGCTACGACCCGTCCCTAGTCCAGGACTTCCACCATACCGACCCATACCAACCTTTAACCTCCTTCCTCCTGATGAGCACCCCAATCCAAATCCTGTTTCACCAGTTCCCCAACAAACGACACCAATGCCGCCTCCTTTGGTCCCAGAAATCTCAGTTGAACATATTTTACTTCCAATATCACCCAAGAATCTACCACTAGCTGTCTCAAAGACCGTTGGAGCAGAAAACTCTCCCCCTCAGCCCTCCCTGGTACCTACTATCCACCAACGGAGACGGCTATCTCGTGCTATATCCCTCGAATACTACGCAGGCACGATGGGGAAGCATTGTTCTCCCCGCAAGGAAACCGCTTTTGCTTGTCCCCAAGAGGTCCTCAGCACTCCAGTGAAGAGCAAAGAGGGTGCACCTCTCTGGGCCTCTATGACCTCTTCACCTCCGTCACCTACCTCTCCCATAATCCGCCAGACGGAAATGGAACGGCTCAAGCCTCTCGTCAAATCCGGTCGTACACGGTCTCTCGAGTTCGCGTGTGCGCTTGCTCGTGTGCGGTCAAGTGATTTGAAGAACGTTGATGATCCTCCTGGCTCTGTGGGTGCCAAGAGGAAAAGATTGGAAGACTTGCTGCTGGAACCTAGAGGGCGGAAGGTGAAGAAGATTCGAAGGACGTTTTCCTCTGGCGTGAAGGAGACTCAGAAGGAGACTCG
>Ga0307515_10001439_pt1 | contig 53690 bp, 58 predicted proteins | sample 17_EM_MG_FD_194513 | JGI IMG/M metagenome (GOLD analysis project Ga0307515, IMG submission 194513) | Populus trichocarpa ectomycorrhiza microbial communities from riparian zone in the Pacific Northwest, United States - 17_EM | ecosystem: Host-associated > Plants > Roots > Unclassified | place...
TGCAGTGCACGCCTTCATGAGCGAACTGGCAGGGCAGGGGTTGAGCGTTATCATGGTCTCCTCGGAAATCCCCGAAATCATGGGCATGGCCGACCGCGTCATCGTCATGCGCGAGGGCCGCATCGCCGGACGTTTCGAACGCTCCGAGCTAACGGCCGAAAAACTCGTGCGGGCCGCCGCCGGCATCGCGGAGGCGGCGTGATGGCAAAACTGCTCAAGAACCGCGAAATCCTGCTGGTCCTGGCGATTATCGCGCTGGTCTTCGCGATCGCGCTGCGTTTTCCCGGTTTCGTTGCGCCGGCCAATCTGGCGCGCGTCTATAATGACACGTCCATCCTGATCATACTGGCGCTCGGCCAGATGGCCGTCATCCTGACGCGCTGCATCGACCTGTCGATGGCCGCCAATCTGGCGCTTTGCGGCATGGTCGCGGCGATGATCAATGCCGCTTTTCCGGGCGTGCCAATCCCGCTGGTCATTCTGACCGTCGTCGCGCTCGGCGCCGCACTCGGCTCGATCAACGGCCTGTTGGTCTGGAAGCTCGATATCCCGCCGATCGTCGTGACACTCGGCACGCTGACCATCTTTCGCGGCATGATCTTCCTGCTGACGAATGGCGCCTGGATCAATGCGCACCAGATGAGCGACGCTTTCAAGGCGCTGCCGCGCGCACCGCTGATCGGTTTTCCGGTCTTGTCCTGGCTGTCCGTCGTCGCCATCGCTGCCGTTTATATCCTGATGACGCGCACGCCGATCGGCCGCGCCTTCTTCGCCGTCGGCGGCAATCCATATGCCGCCGTCTATACCGGCATCGATGTCGGCCGGACGCGTTTCTTCGCCTATTGCCTCTCCGGTGGCCTTGCGGGTCTTGCCGGTTATCTCTGGGTATCGCGCTATGCGGTTGCCTATGTCGATATCGCCGCCGGCTTCGAGCTTGATATCATCGCCGCCTGCGTCATCGGCGGCATTTCGATCGCCGGTGGTATTGGATCGGTGGGTGGCGCGGTCCTCGGCAGCCTGTTCCTTGGCGTGATCAAGAACGCGCTGCCGGTCATCAACATCTCGCCCTTTGCCCAGCTGGCGATTTCCGGAACGGTGATCATCATCGCCGTCGCCGTCAACGCCCGCACCGAAAAGCGCAAGGGCCGTGTCATTCTCAAGAAAGCGGAGGCGGTCTGATGGCTGAGCTGAATCTTTCACCCCGGGTCATTCCCGATCGGCTCCAGAGCCGCGGCAGCCGGGCTCTGAAAAGCTGGGAGAGCCTGCTGCTCGTCGTGGCCGTGCTGATCTTCGCAATCAACTCCTTTGCCTCGCCCTATTTCCTCGATCCGTGGAACCTGTCCGACGCGACCTTCAATTTCACCGAGAAGGCGATGATCGCCTTTGCCATGGCGCTGGTCATCATTGCCGGCGAGATCGACCTCTCCGTCGCCTCCATCATCGCCTTGTCCTCAACTGCAATGGGGCTTGCCGTGACGATGGGCGCGGATACGCCCACGTTGGTCGTCGTCGGTCTTGGCACAGGTCTCCTTTGCGGTGCGGTCAACGGACTATTGATCACCGGCCTTGGCCTGCCGTCGATCGTCGTCACCATCGGCACCATGAGCCTGTTCCGCGGCTTGTCGTTTATTATCCTCGGTGACCAGGCCTATACCGGTTATCCGGCCAGCTTCGCCTATTTCGGCCAGGGCTATGTCTGGTGGGTTTTCTCGTTCGAATTCGCCCTCTTCGCAGTCTTCGCGGTGATCTACAGCGTGCTGCTGCACAAGACCAATTTCGGCCGTGCGGTCTATGCCATCGGCAATAACCAGACGGCCGCGCTGTTTTCCGGCGTGCGCGTCGGCCGCGTCAAGTTCATCCTCTTCCTGCTGACGGGCCTGATGGCCGGCATCGCCTCGATCTGCCTGACCTCGCGTCTCGGCTCCACCCGTCCGTCGATCGCGCTCGGTGTCGAGCTGGAAGTGGTGACGATGGTAGTTCTCGGCGGCGTCAGCATTCTCGGCGGCTCCGGCACCATTCCGGGCGTCGTGCTGGCGGCCTTCATCATGGGCATGGTCACCTTCGGCTTTGGCCTTCTGAATGTCCCCGGAATCGTCATGTCGATCTTCATTGGCGTGCTGTTGATTTCCGTCATCGCATTGCCGATCCTGTGGGCTCGCGCACGTCGCCGTGTTGCGCACTGAAGGGCCGTCATATGCAGAAATATGCTTTCCGGATGCGCCTGAACCCCGGCATGGCTGAGGAGTACAAGGCCCGTCACGATGCCATCTGGCCGGAATTGTCCGAGCTTTTGACGTCCGCCGGCGTATCCGACTATTCGATCCATCTGGACGAAGAGACCAACCTGCTGTTCGGCGTCCTCTGGCGGCGCGACGGCCACACCATGGATGATCTTCCCAATCATCCGGTGATGCGGAAATGGTGGGCCTATATGGCTGACATCATGGAGACGAAGGCGGATAACGAGCCGGTCGCCGTGCCGCTCGCGACCGTCTTCCATATGAAGTGATCCCATGAAAACCATCGCCGTCATCGATATCGGCAAGACGAATGCCAAGGTCGCCCTTGTCGATCTCGATCGCTTCGAGGAAACGGCGGTGCACAAGACCGCCAATGGGGTGTCGAATGACGGGCTCTACCCGCATTTCGACGTCGAGCGTCTGTGGGCTTTCATCGTCGAGAGCCTCGCGGCGCTCAACGCGGAGACGCCGATCGATGCGATCTCCGTGACCACCCATGGCGCGACGGCGGTGCTGCTGGATAAGAACGGCGACCTCGCCCTGCCGTTGCTCGATTATGAGTTCAACGGCCCGGATACGCTGGCGGCGGATTATGACAGGATAAGGCCGCTCTTTTCAGAAACCGGCGCCGCGCGGCTGCCGGGGGGGCTGAATATCGGCGCGCAGATCTACTGGCAGGAACAGACCTTCCCGGACGCGTTCGCCAAGGTCGCGACCATCCTGACCTATGCGCAATACTGGTCCTATCGGCTGACCGGCATTCTCTCCACGGAACTGACCTCGCTCGGCTGCCACACCGATCTCTGGAATCCCTATATGGCGGATTTTTCCACGATGGTCGATGCACGCGGCTGGCGGCGGTTGTTCGCGCCGGTTCGCCGGGCGAGCGACCTCCTGGGCGGCCTGAAGGCGCAAGCAGCGAAAGACAGCGGTCTGCCGGAAGGCCTGCCGGTCTTCTGTGGCATCCACGATTCCAATTCTTCCCTGCTCCCCCATGTCCTGACACGGCAAGCACCTTTCTCCGTGGTCTCCACCGGAACCTGGGTGGTGATCATGGCGATGGGCGCGAAAAAGGTCGCGCTGGATGAAACGCGCGACACGCTCATCAACGTCAATGCGCTGGGCGATCCGGTACCGTCGGCGCGCTTCATGGGCGGACGGGCGTTCTCCACCCTGATGAAGGATCAGGGCGTCACGGTTTCCGAGGAAATCGAGACCAGGGTAGCGGCTGCCCAATGGATGCTTCTGCCATCTGTGCCGGAAGGGTCGGGGCCTTTCCCTCACGTGAAGGCGCGATGGGCCTGCGACGAGGCGACATTGACCGGGCCTGAGCGCTTCGTTGTCGTATCCTTCTATCTCGCGCTGATGAGCGCGACCTGCCTCGATCTGATCGGTGCGCAAGGGGAGATCGTCGTCGAGGGGCCGTTCGCGGCGAATGCGACCTATCTGCGGATGCTGAGCGCGGCAACAGGACGGCCGGTGCTGATCGGCAGCCAGAGCGCCACCGGTACGAGTCTTGGAGCCGCATGTCTTGCCGATGGCAGCCGGGCTCAGGTTCATACTTTGGAATTTATCGGGGAAATGCCTGCGGATTACGCGGCGTATGCCAAAAAATGGCGCTCTGAAGCAGTTCGACAATGATACTGCGCCTGCGGCAGCAATGTCCGGTTTGAAAGCTATGTTGCTCTGGAAGAAATTGCCGTAACGTTAAAACACGCGCGAGTTCAAAGGCTTGCGGTCGTCCTCGATATTCAGGAGGATGGAGATCGCTGCCAGTGTCAGGGTGGCGATAAGCGTAGCGCTCAGTCCCAGAACAATCATTGCTCGTCCCTTCTACGTCATCATCATGATGCCGCTTCAGCTTGACCGGCTATGCTTGCGCATGGCTTGCGCCGATCAGAATAGGCAGTAGTTAATAAATCACACTCTTTAGATCAACTCCCAAGTTTTACCATTGAGAACCTGTTGTTTCTTCGGCACGCGCAAACCCCCGGCTTGCATGCGGTTGCGTCCGGTTGCGGCAATACGGGTCTAATTTTAGCGAAAGCAGATACGGACCATCAACCGTTAACCTTCAAGCAAGGAATTAACCATAAACATGGTCGTACACGTCGGAGTGGGAAAATCTACTTCCAGGCAAGGCATGATGCCGTACCGACGAACCGGTTCTGATCCGGTATGCACTTTCACCGGATACCTATTGGGAACGAAGCGGCCGAATGCCGTGGCCGGGCGGCGTTGCGCCTTCGCCACGTGTATCCGCAGAACGGCGCGCTAGGGCATCACCCCTTTGGAACATCCGTTGAGCTGACGCGCTGCGCGCCCTTCAAGGCATGTGGAGTGAGAGCGATAGTTTGAATTTCTAGGGAATACCTCTGAAAACCGAACGGTTTTCGAGAATTGCGCACCGGACCGGGGAACAGCGTTGAGGCAGGAAACGTCGCCAGATCAGACCAGGAAGGCTCAGGCAGGCAGCCTGCTCGAGCGCTTGCGTTTTGCAGGGCTCGACGAAGACCAGACCGATGTTCTGCGCAAGAACCGCCAATCCCTGGGCGCTCAGGTGGAACTCGCGTTGCGCGACCTCTTCCAGCGCCTCCAGACCTTTCCGGAAGCCGCGCGTCATTTCACCAGCGATCGCCAGATCGAGCGGTTGCACGACCTTCAATCCTCTCACTGGAGCGTACTCACCGACGCTCGCTTCGACAGCCTCTATGCCGAGCGCGTCAAGGTGCTGTCGGATGCCGAAAGCAAGATGGGCCTCGATCCGCGCTGGCAGATCGCCGGCCATGCCGTCGTGCTGGAGCGCCTGATCTGTTCGATGATCGAGGAGTTCTGGCCCAAATCGGTGCTGTCGCTTGGCAAGTCGCGCAAGCAGGAACTGGCTAACCTTGTCGCCGCTCTTGTACGAACCGTCTTCGTCGATACCGAAATTTCCGTCTCCCTGCGCTTCAACGAGCAGCGCCACAGCCATCAGCGTCAGCTCGCCGAGCAGCGCAAGGCGGGCGAAGCTGAAGCGCTGGCTCTGTTCGGCGATGTCACACAGGCGCTCGGCCGCGGTGATCTCTCGGTTCGAACGCCAAACGACGTGTCCGCCGCCTACCAGCCCCTGGCACAGGAATTGAACGGCGCGCTCGACGCCATGCAGCGCCAGTTCATTGGTCTCTCCGATCGTGCCGATGCGATGGAAACGTCGTCGCGCGAACTTGCGGGCCAAACTGGGCAATCTGCTGCTCGGGCGCAGGAACAGTCGGAAGCGCTCAGCGAAACCGTGAAGTCACTCGGCGCCATCGTCGACCGCGTCAAGCACAATGCGGTCCAGACGCGCGCCGCCGAAAAAAGCGTTGCCGTCACCCGCCAGTCCGCGGAACACAGCGGCGAGATCGCTGGTCAGGCGATTTCCGCCATGGCCGATATCGAAACGTCGGCTGAAAAGATCGGCCAGATCATCGGCGTCATCGACGAGATCGCCTTCCAGACCAATCTGCTGGCGCTCAATGCCGGCATCGAGGCCGCACGGGCCGGAGAAAGCGGACGCGGGTTCGCCGTCGTCGCCCAGGAAGTCCGCGCCCTGGCGCAGCGCTCCGGCGACGCGGCTCGTGAAATCAAGCAGCTGGTGTCGAACACGAAATCCCAGGTCGAGGCGGGCGTCGAGCGTGTCGGCCGGACCCAGGCCGCGATCAGCAGCATTGTCGAGCAGGTCCGGGGCATCAACGATGCCATCGCCGGAATAGCAGAGGAAACCGCAGAGCAGGTTGCAAGCCTGCAATCCGCGACATCCGACCTCGGCCGCATCGGCGCTGAAATCGGTGCGGTTGCCACTCAGGCCTCCGGCGCAAAGGAGACCTGCGACGACCTGCACGCGGTCATCCTCGAACTCGGCCAGACAGTCCGCCAGTTCCACGTTCAGCGGCATGCACCGAAGGCGGCCGCGGCACACTCATATTCTACGTCTGTCGCGGTTGTGGCCGGACGGCGGGATGAAACAGCCGACGAGCCCAATGACGGGTTCGACGACGGCTACGGCCTGCAGGGCCGCCTTGCCGGATGGGGACGCTGATGCAGAGCCGCCACAAGCACAATCAGCCGCCATCCGCGATCTTCGAGCTTCAGCGTGTCCGCTCAAAGGCGCGCGCCGAAAACCAGTTGAACCATCCGTGTAAATTACTCCCAGTCAGACAAGGAAAGTAGAGATGGCAACCAAGAAAGCCGCTCGGAAAAATTTGAACCTCGCGCCGGTCCTCGATTTGAACGAGGCCAACGCGCTGCACGGCCAGCTGATGGGGTTGCGCGGCAACGCGCTTGTTATCGACGCCTCAGCGGTGGAGCGTGTCGGGGCGTTGTGCGTTCAGGTCCTGATGGCCGGAGCAAAAAGCTGGGAAGAGGATAAACAGTCTTTCACCTTCGCCAAGGTGTCGGACGCATTTACGAAAACGACACAGCTCATCGGGGTCAATATCGATCACCTGATGGCAAAGGAGATCTGAGAAATGAAAAAGAAAGTTCTCACAGTCGATGATTCCAGAACCATCCGGAACATGCTTCTCGTCACGCTGAACAATGCCGGTTTCGAAACGATCCAGGCGGAAGACGGCATCGAGGGTCTCGAAATTCTCGAGGATGCCAATCCGGACGTCATCGTCACCGACATCAACATGCCCCGCCTCGACGGTTTCGGTTTCATCGAAGGGGTGCGTAAGAACGAGAAGTTCCGGGCGATCCCGATCCTCGTGCTGACGACGGAAAGCGACGCGGAAAAGAAGAACCGCGCTCGCCAGGCAGGCGCGACCGGCTGGATCGTTAAGCCGTTCGATCCGACAAAACTGATCGATGCCATCGAGCGCGTAACCGCCTAAGCCAGGATTGCCCCCATGGATATGAACGAAATCAAAGAGATTTTCTTCCAGGAATGCGAGGAGCAACTCGCTGAACTGGAATCCGGTCTCCTGCGGCTCAATGACGGCGACCGTGATCCGGAAACGGTGAACGCGGTTTTCCGTGCCGTGCACTCCATCAAGGGTGGTGCCGGAGCTTTCGGACTGGATGATCTTGTCTCTTTCGCACACGTGTTTGAGACCACACTTGATTGCGTTCGTTCCAACAAGCTGGAGCCGACACAGGAAGTCCTGAAAGTCATGCTGAAATCGGCCGACGTTCTGGCCGACTTGACCAACGTCGCGCGCGACGGCGGCAGTGTCGATCAGGCCCGTTCAGCACAGTTGATCCGGGAGCTCGAGGCGCTCGCCAAGGGCGAAGCGCCGCCTGCAGCCTCCGCTTCGGAGCCGGCTGCACCCAAGGCCGCCGCTGCAAAACCCGCTGTCGTTGCCAAGGCGGCGCCTGTCGAACCGGTCGTCAACGAACACGGCTTTGCGCCTGTCGCCTTCTCCTTCGATGATTTCGGCGGAGACGAAGACGACGCAGTGAGCGATCTTCCAACCTATGACATCGTCTTCAAGCCGAAGTCGGAACTCTACACCAAGGGCAATGAAGCAACGCTGCTTCTGCGCGACCTCTCCCGTCTGGGTGAAATGAGCATCCATTGCAATATGGACAGCCTTCCACCGCTCGACCAGATGGACCCGGAAACCGCCTATTTCTCCTGGAAGGTGTCGATCAAGACCGACAAGGGCGAGGATGCCATTCGTTCGGTGTTCGAATTCGCCGAGTGGGATTGCGAACTGGAAGTGACGGCCGTGGAAACGGGCGAAACTTCGGGCACTGCCAGCGACGACCTTCCGATGCAGCCGGTTCCCTTCGACCTCTCCGCGCTCGATGGCGATCTGGATGTGCCTCTCGGCGTCGTCGAAGAAGAAGAGCAGATTGCAGCTGCACAGGAAGCAGCCGTCGCTGCCGCCGAAACGGCGAGCAATGTCGTGCAGATGGCTGGCAACGCATCGCGCGCCGCAGCCAGCGAAAAAAATGCGGCGGCCGCCGCCCAGAACAATGCCCAGCAGGCCTCGTCCGCCGCTGCCCCGACGATCCGCGTCGATCTCGATCGCGTCGATCGGCTGATCAACCTCGTCGGCGAACTTGTGATCAACCAGGCGATGCTCTCTCAGAGCGTCATCGAGAATGACTCGAATGGCGTCTCCTCGATCAATATGGGCCTGGAAGAACTCCAGCAGCTGACCCGCGAGATCCAGGACTCGGTCATGGCCATCCGCGCGCAGCCGGTGAAGCCGGTCTTCCAGCGCATGGCCCGCACGGTCCGCGAAATCGCCGACATCACCGGCAAGTCGGTTCGCCTCGTCACCGAGGGTGAAAACACCGAAGTCGACAAGACGGTCATCGACAAGCTGGCCGAGCCGCTGACACACATGATCCGCAATGCGGTCGACCACGGTCTCGAAATGCCGGAAAAACGCCTTGCCGCCGGCAAGAGCGCCGAAGGCACGGTCAAGCTGACCGCCAAGCATCGCTCGGGCCGCATCGTCATCGAACTCTCCGACGACGGCGCCGGCATCAACCGCGAGAAGGTGCGCCAGAAGGCCATCGACAACGACCTGATTGCAGCGGACGCCAATCTGTCCGACGAGGAAATCGACAACCTGATCTTCCACGCCGGCTTCTCCACCGCCGACAAGGTCTCCGACCTTTCCGGCCGCGGTGTCGGCATGGACGTGGTCAAGCGCTCGATCCAGGCGCTCGGTGGCCGCATCAATATCTCGTCGAAGCCGGGCCACGGTTCGGTCTTCACCATGAGCCTGCCGCTGACGCTCGCCGTTCTCGACGGCATGGTCGTCACCGTTGCCGGCCAGACGCTGGTCGTGCCTTTGACGGCGATTGTCGAAACGCTGCAGCCGGATGCTGCGGCGATCCATTCCTTCGGCGCGACGCAGCGGTTGATCTCGATCCGCAACTCCTTCTGCCCATTGGTCGATGTCGGTCGCATCCTGAACTTCCGCGCCACCCAGGCCAATCCGGTGGAAGGCGTCGCCCTTCTGGTGGAATCCGAAGGCGGCGGCCAGCGCGCCCTGATGGTCGATGCCATCCAGGGCCAGCGCCAAGTCGTCATCAAGAGCCTGGAAGCCAACTACACGCACGTGCCCGGCATTGCCGCCGCCACCATTCTCGGTGATGGCCGTGTCGCTCTCATCCTGGACGTAGATGCCGTCGTCTCGGCATCGCGCGGCCAGTCCTTGCAACTCGAATCATCGCTGGCCGCCGCAGGGTAAGACCATGACGTATCTGGCAAAAAATCTGACGAACGGAGGGCGCGAGCTCATCGCGTTCCGCATAGGCGATCAGGAATTCTGCGTCAACGTCATGTCGGTGCGGGAAATCCGCGGCTGGACACCCGCGACGCCGATGCCGCATGCGCCGCAATATGTGCTCGGTGTGATCAACCTGCGCGGCGCGGTCCTGCCGATCATCGATCTGTCGGCCCGCCTCGGCATGAAGCCGGCCGAACCGACCGTGCGCCATGTCATCATCGTGACGCAGGTCAAGAACAGGGTCGTTGGTCTCCTCGTCGAGGCGGTCTCCGACATTTTGACGATCAACGACGATGATATTCAGCCGACGCCGGATATGACGTCCGAGTTCGAGCGGACATTTGCCCGCGGCATCCTGGCGATCGAAGGCAGAATGATCTGCCTGATCGAACTGGAAGCCGTGTTTCCTCATACCGAAAGTGAAGCTGCATGAGCATGCCAGCCGCCTTTGACAGCAAGCTATCCCCGGACGAGTGCCTGGCGAGCGGAGAATACCCGCTGACGCGCCGCGACCTCGCCGAGATCGCTGCCATGATCTATGCCGATGCCGGCATCTATCTCAACGAATCGAAGGCTTCGCTCGTCTATTCCAGGCTTTCCAAGCATATCCGCAATATCGGCCTGAAGGGCTTCCGCGAATATTGCCAGCTGGTTTCTTCGCCGGCTGGCGCTGCCGAGCGCCGCGACATGCTTTCGCACCTGACAACGAACTTCACCCGTTTCTTCCGCGAGAACCACCACTTCGAGCATCTGAAATCCGACGTTCTGCCCGAGCTTATTGCCCGTGCCAAGAATGGTGGCCGCGTGCGCATCTGGTCGGCGGCTTGCTCGGACGGGCAGGAGCCCTATTCGATTGCGCTGACGGTCCTGTCGATGCTGCCGAATGCCGCGGATTACGATTTCCGCATTCTTGCCACCGACATCGACCCCAAGATCCTGGCCCTTGCCCGGGCCGGCGCCTATGACGCGACTGCCCTTGAGACCGTCAGCCCGGCGATGCGCAAGCAGTGGTTTTCGGAAACCAACGTCAACGGCCGCCAGAAATGGCAGATCGATGACCGGGTCAAGAAGCTGATCACCTTCAACGAGCTGAACCTGATGGCGCAATGGCCGTTCAAGGGCCAGTTCGACGTCATTTTCTGCCGCAACGTCGTCATCTATTTCGACGAACCGACCCAGATGAAAATCTGGTCGCGGTTTGCCGGCATGCTCAACCCGAAGGGACATCTTTACATCGGCCATTCCGAGCGTGTTTCCGGCGATGCGAAGTCGGTCTTCGACAATATCGGCATCACCACCTACTGCTACAACGGCAAGGGTCATGGAGGACGCTCATGAGTGCTGCACGCGTTCTTGTCGTCGATGATAGCGCCACCATGCGTGGATTGATTACCGCTATCCTGAGCAGCGATCCGGATGTCCAGGTCATCGGCCAGGCCGCTGACGCCATGCAGGCACGTCAGGCGATCAAGGATCTTGATCCCGACGTCATTACGCTCGACATTGAAATGCCCAACATGAACGGGCTGGAATTCCTGGAAAAGATCATGCGCCTGCGCCCCATGCCGGTGATCATGGTCTCGACGCTGACGCACAAGGGGGCCGAAGCCTCCATCGCGGCGCTCGAAATCGGTGCGTTCGATTGCGTCGGCAAGCCTCTGCCCGGAGATCCGCGTCCGTTCAGCGATCTCGCCGAAAAGGTGAAGGCCGCAGCACGATCGCAGCGCAAGCATATCATCTCCGGTAACAAGATTGCCGCCCCGAGCGCTGCCAATGCCAACGGGGCTTCAGACTATAGAGCCGGCCGCAAGATCATAGCGATCGGCTCCTCCACGGGCGGTGTCGAAGCCCTGATCGCGGTGTTGCAGAAATTTCCGGCCAACTGCCCGCCGACGGTGATCACGCAGCATATGCCGCACACCTTCACCAAGAGTTTTGCCGAGCGTCTGAACCGTCTCTGCGCTCCCACTGTGGCGGAAGCTACGGATGGGGCACGGCTGGAGATCGGCAAGATTTATTTGGCACCGGGCGGCGAACGTCACCTTCAGGTCGTCAATCCCTCCTCACCCAGCTGCCGTCTGCTGGATCGCGAACCCGTCAATGGCCATCGCCCTTCGGTGGATGTGCTGTTTGATTCGGTCGCGGAACTCGCAGGCCGTAATGCTGTCGGTGTGATCCTGACCGGAATGGGGCGCGACGGCGCATCCGGTCTTTTGAAAATGCGCCACGCAGGTGCCCGCACATTCGGTCAGAATGAAAAAACCTGTGTCGTGTATGGAATGCCGAGGGTTGCCTATGAACTGGGCGCCGTCGAAACCCAACTCCCCCTCGGCTCAATCGGGGAAGAAGTCTTGAAAAGCACCGCCGCCCGAAGAGAAGGAAGCGAATAAATGTCCCTAGCGGAAAAAATCAAAGTTCTGATCGTCGACGATCAGGTCACCAGCCGCCTGTTGCTGGGCGACGCCCTGCAGCAACTCGGTTTCAAGCAGATCACGGTCGCCGGCGATGGCGAGCAGGGTGCCAAGATCATGGCCCAGCAGCCTCATCATCTGGTGATTTCTGATTTCAACATGCCGAAGATGGATGGTCTGGGCCTCCTGGCCGCGGTCCGGAACAATCCGGCCACGAAGAAGGCGGCCTTCATCATGCTGACAGCGCAGGGCGATCGCGCGCTGGTCACCAAGGCGGCGGCTCTCGGCGCCAACAACGTGCTGGCTAAACCCTTCACCATCGAAAAGATGAAGGCAGCGATCGAGGCTGTGTTCGGGGCGTTGAAATGATCACTGAGGCTGCGATCAAACGTGTGCATGTCATTCAGGGCGAATGGAAGGTGGTCAATGATCCGGACGTCGTGCTTTCGACCATCCTTGGCTCCTGCGTGGCTGCGTGCATGCGTGATCCGGTCGCAGGTGTCGGTGGCATGAACCACTTCCTTCTGCCGGGATCGGCGGACGCGATTTCTTCAGGCGGCGATGCCACACGTTACGGCGTGCATCTGATGGAGTTGCTGATCAACGGGCTCCTGAAGAAGGGTGCCCGCCGCGAACGGCTGGAGGCAAAGATTTTTGGCGGTGCAAAGACGATCGCGCGATTCTCCAATGTCGGTGAGCAGAACGCGCTGTTTGCCCGGCAGTTCCTGATGGACGAAGGTATCCAGGTCGTGGGCGAGAGCACAGGCGGCGATCACGGCCGCAAGCTCGAATACTGGCCGCTCAGCGGCCGCGCCCGGCAATATGCCTTGACGGGCGTGGAAACGCAGAAGACCGTGGCCCAGGAGCAGCGCCCGAGGCCTGCGCCGAAGCCGGTCGATAACGCGATCGAGTTTTTCTAGGACCTGGGTTGCATTCCGGATTCGCTCGGGGTGCGGCTTTGGCAGATTGTATGCGTGTTTGGCCGTTCGGCTGGGAAATCTTGGACGGCAATTTGTGCCAGCGTGAGGACGAGTAATGCTGACTGAACTGAAGAGCCATATGCCTCACGTTGACGAGGCGCTCCCCGATGTGATGATGCGTATCGTTTCGGAACTCTATGACGTGGCTTACCTCATCGAGCGGATCGAGCCGATGCTGAGCGACATTCATGGCGAGGCAGTTCTGGAATCGGCCGATCGCATGAAGGTTCTGCAGGGCATCGATCTTGCCGTGCAGAAAACACGCGGTCTTGCCGAGTTCATCGATACCGTCACCGCCGCCATTCCCCAGTCCTGGCTCGTAGACGTGACCACCGCTCTCAATCTCGTCAAGCTTGCCGATATGCAGAAGTCGCTCGGTAACGGCATGCTGCGCCACGGCCATTCCCAGCCGCTGACGGAAGCGGCCGGCGATTTCGAAGCCTTCTAGCCGTCGCCAAGTCCTTTTCCGCCATTTTCCGCCGCCTCGACGATCGTCTTGAGGCGGCGGTTTCGTTTTGGGCCTGATCCAGGTCGGCCGACTATTTTGCACTGCAGCCAAAAGCGGCCTTCCAAGACAAGTTCGCGCAAGTTTCGTTTTCTAGTGTGCCAATCGGGACTGGTAGATTTGCGCGTGATTTGACGAAGCCGGACAGGCGCCCGATCGATCCAGTAAACCCGAATGTTTGGATCTGCGCATGTTTACTCTCCAGGCGATGTTGCCTGAACGGAACATGCGCCACTGGGTGCGGAAACAGAATGAATCTGTTGGATCAACTTTCGACGGTCACGAAAAACCTGGCCGCTCTCGGGCAGGGCAAACTCATAGCGCTGATTTCAGCCGGGGTAATCGCAGTCGGGATTGTTCTCGCTGCCGGCCTCTACGTCAACAAACCCTCCTATGAAACGTTGTATGTCGGGCTGGAGAGCAATGACCTCAACCAGGTCAGCGTTGCCCTTGCCGAGGCAAACATCGATTTCGAGGTTGGCTCCGATGGATCCAGCCTGCAGGTGCCGGTGGGTATGACGGGCAAGGCGAGGCTGTACCTCGCCGAGCGTGGCCTGCCCAACAGCGCCAATGCCGGCTACGAACTCTTCGACAATGTCGGTTCGCTGGGCCTCACCTCCTTCATGCAGGAAGTCACCCGCGTCCGCGCACTCGAGGGTGAGATCGCCCGCACGATCCAGCAGATCTCCGGAATTTCGGCGGCCCGCGTTCACATCGTCATGGCCGACCGCGGCAGTTTCCGAAAGACCGAGCAGAAGCCGACGGCGTCGGTGATGATCCGGGCCAGCGCCAATATCGGCCGCAACGCCGCGGCATCGATCCGCCATCTGGTGGCATCATCCGTTCCGGGCCTCGGCATCGACGACGTAACGATCCTCGATTCCACCGGCCAGCTTCTGGCCTCTGGCGACGATCCGTCCAACAGCGCAATGAACCAGTCGCTGGGCATCATTCAGAATGTTCAGCAGGAAATCGAAAGCAATATCGACAAGGCGCTCGCGCCCTTCCTCGGCATGGACAACTTCCGTGCCAGCGTCACCGCCAAGCTGAACACCGATACCCAGCAGATCCAGGAAACGGTCTTCGATCCCGAATCGCGCGTCGAGCGCTCGACCCGGGTCACCAAGGAACAGCAGAAATCCAGCCAGCAACAGGCGGACAACGCGGCGACCGTGCAGCAGAACGTTCCCCAGGCGGCTCCCACAGGCGGCGCCACCGGGCCTCAGTCGAACGACCAGACCGAGAAGAAGGAAGAGCAGACCAACTACGAAATCAACTCGAAGACTGTCGCGACCGTCAAGAGCAGCTATACGCTGGAAAAGCTTTCGGTTGCCGTCGTCGTCAATCGCGGTCGGGTTGCCGCCATGGTCGGCGAGGGCGCGGACCAAGCGAAGATTGACGCCTATGTCCAGGAAATGCAGAAGATCGTCGCCTCGGCTGTCGGTCTGGATCCGGCACGCGGCGACACCATCACGCTGACCGCGATGGACTTCGTCAATACGCAGTTGCTCGACGAGGCGGTTTCCGGTCCGGGCATCATGGAAACGCTGACCCGCAATCTGGGCGGTATTATCAACGCCCTTGCCTTCATTGTGGTGGCCTTCCTGGTGGTTTGGATGGGAATGCGTCCGCTGGCCCGCTCGATGGGGCTGGGTGGCGGTGGCGCGGCGCTCGCCGAGAACGAAGCGGTCGGCCTGGAATTGCCGGACTTCTCGCCTGCTGCAACCGGTGCAGCCGGCGGGGCCCTCATGGAAGGCTTCGGCTCCGATTTCGGGTTCGACAGTACCGACGATCTGCTCAGCCTCGGCGACGAAGGCGGCTTCAACCGAAGGGTCAAAGAAGGTCCGGAACGCAGGCTCGCCCGCATGGTGGAAATCAGCGAGGAACGTGCCGCCAAGATCCTTCGCAAATGGGTTGCCGAGAAGGCCGCCTGACGACAGACGGGACCATTTTCCATCGACGCACATGCGCAACAAGAGACCCGCCGATGCCGGCGGGTTTTTCAGTTTGCGCGGATAAAAGATGTTTCAACTCAGGAGCTGCGTGGGAAAATACGTCCGCATCCTGGCGCGTAGACCCAGCCTTTCATCGGGTTTTGAAAAAATCGCCGCTAAATCACTGGTTCCATACCCCCGCCGACAATAGACTCGCCCTAGTCTTCTGTATTGCCTTGGCGCGGCGGCATGCCGGCAAGAATCGCGACGCATCCAAACGACGTAACGATTCATTTCGGGATTCGTTATATTTAACAAAACGTTACTTTTTTCCTGGGGAAGATCCGGTTTGTCTGGCCCGTTGCGGGCGGTGGCCAAGGTATTGATTCAGGGAATCCGCCAAGATTCAGGATCGTCAAACTATTACTGCAATAATATTTCGAAATTAACTTTGCATTTTTCGAGTTGCACCTATTTTGATGACACGTTGCGATGATGTAATTCGGCAACATCGCGAAAAACAAATAAAAAAATGAAAACTTGACAAATGCGACTGGTCGAAAAAATGGTGATTTGCTCAGCCGTTTTGGCGCGCTAGGAAGAGCTTCGCGCCGTCCAATCGATGGAGCACGGGGCGTCACAGGTAATAATACTTATAAAAACTCTACAATTACAGTCACTTAATATGAGCAGGCGGTGATCTGTAATCCTCATATCGTCTTGCAAATCACCCTGATGCGAATCGTTTCACGGAATTTTCCAAAAGTAAATCCCGATAAGCGGGCAGTAGTTTTTCACAGAGGGCGATGTACATTTTATGTAGTGATTCGCGTACTGATTTGCGGATGTCGGGGAAGGCGGAATGCCTCGACACAGTTGCCGGCGGCGGCGGCGTAAAGGCGCGTGAATGAGCACAGGCGAATCCATCACGGGGGTAATGTCATGGATGCTCTACAAACAGAGATTGCGATCTGGCCTGCGCCGGTCGCGGGCGTGCGTGGTGTCGGGCGGGCTCCCTCCAAGGAGCAGCTCATTCGCAGGCTTGGCGAGTTCGCCGAGCGTGGCAACCTGAACAAGGGTCTAGCCGCCCTGACGGACTACGTCGGCGCCACTCATTATCTTCTTGCGCGGTATGACCTGTCGCAGGATGAGGGGTTGGATTTCGTCGTGTGTTCGGACTGGCCGTTCGATGTCGTCAAGCGCCTTGGCAAGGTCATGTCGCAACTCCATTCCAAGACCAACGAAATGGAGAAATGCCTTTCGGTGATGCAGCCGGTCTTCACGAGCCTGCCTGATGATATCGACATCAGTCGTGGTATCAGCCGCGAATACTGCGCCATAACCTTCAACGTCGGGCGCGCTCGTCTGTCGCTGATGCTGCTCTTCCCGCAGGACGTGATCCTCTCCCAGGAAAGCCTGAGAGATGTCGGCCTGTTGACGGGCTATTTCGCCAGCTTCACCCGCGAGCGCGGCGTGCGCACCGATCGCGAATTCGAACTGACGGAACGCGAACTCGAGTGCCTCTTCTGGATCGCCGAGGGCAAGACCAGCGACGAGATCGCTGTCATTCTCGGCATATCGCGCAATACCATCAACAACTACATCACCAGCGTGATGCGCAAGACGGCGACGAAGACTCGCTCCGAGGCCATCGCCTATGCCGTTCGCAACAATCTCGTTTAGGAAGCCGGCCATGACCTATTTCCTTCCGACTCCACGTGCAGGAGATGATTGCAAGACCGGGCGGCAGCAGGCGAGGGCCTCACGGGCGGCAACGCTCGTCGCACGGCTCCAGGCCATGCAGAAGCAGATCAACGCCCGGAACTTTGCCGTTCTGCGCCTGAATGGAAACGGTCTGCCTGCGTCGCGAAAGCTGACCTGCGTCCTCGACAACTGGGGCGCTGACGCCGAAGCAACGGCGCACGAACTGACATCGGCCTATGGCGAGGAGATGCTGGCACACCTGGATACATCACTGCTGCCGGTCATGTGGAACGGCATGGGCGAATATCAGGTGGCGGAGACGTCGGACTTCGCCCGCTTCACCCACCGTCTGGCCGCGAGGATACTGCCATACTCCGGCATCGCGCTGCCGGTCAGGCTCGGCGCCCAGGGCAATGGCTATGTCGTCTTCGCCGGCAGCTACATCGACCTGTCGAGCGAGGCGATCATCGATCTGCACGGCCGAAGCTGCCAGATCATGACGGACCTGCTGGCGGCCGACGAACGCCGGATGCTCCCGGCCGAATCGCTCAGCGACCGCGAGATCGGCTGTCTGCAGATGGCCGGCGACGGATATATCAGCGAGGAGATCGCCGAGAAGATGGGACTGTCGGTCCATACGGTGAACGCCTATCTCGGCGCGGCAACGACCAAGCTGGATTCGGTCAACAGAATCCAGGCGATCGCCAAGGCCATTCGTCTCGGTTACATCAGCTGATTGGATTTTTTCGGCCGTCATGGCCGTCATGGCAGGTATCCGGTTTCAACTCGCAAGAGCGGTCGGATAGGATTTGATGAATTTCGCGGCGTTCAGGCTCTTGACCAGAAACGCGGTATTCTCGTCCGGGTCGTTGGACGGCTTTTGAAATGCGATATGGTTGATTTCGAGGCCGGCGGAATCCTTGCCCAGGGCGAGCTGGGCATAGATGGTGACGCCATCCGGCTTCAATTCGAGATCAAGGGTGATCTCCGGCTCTGTATCCCAATCCAGCGAGTAGTTGCCGCCGATCCCGAAATTCACCGTGCCGGGAAGAAAATAGAGTTCCGCCGCGGACGATACCAGGTCGGCCAGGCTCCCATGCGATTCAAAACGGAGCAGCGCGATGAAGTCGGCTGCATCGATCAGACGCAATTCGGTCGCAACAGGACGAATCGCATCAGCTACTATTTTTTCGCGTTGTTCCGAATATTCGCATTTTTTCATTGGGATCACGTCATCCGTTTCGGCTGCGTTGCATAGACCCGGTGAATGAGTTCGGCGACTGCCTTGTAAAACACCGGTGGAATCACACTATCCACCGAGACTTGCGCAAACATTGAGCGGGCGAGAGGCGGGTCTTCAAAAACGGGGATGCCATTTTCCTCCGCGATCTCGCGAATCTTCAGCGCCACCAGGTCCTGGCCCTTGGCAACCACCACCGGCGCATCGCCCTCCTCGCGGACATAACGCAGCGCAACGGCATAGTGCGTCGGGTTTGCAATGACGAGCGTGGCGCGGGGAACCGAGGTAATCATGCGCCGGCGGGCGCGGTCGCGGGCAATCGAGCGGAGCCGCGCACGGATGATCGGGTCACCCTGTGACTGCTTCAGCTCTTCCTTGACTTCCTGCTTCGTCATCCGGAGTTCGGTGTACCAGTGGTGCCGCGTCCAGAAGAAGTCGGCGACCGCGATAACGCAGGTCGAGATCAGGATGACGATCATGATCTGATTGAAGTCTTTCGATATCGTCGCGAAAATCGTCAGCGGATCCGAAAACATCGAATCGAGCGTGGCGTAGTAGTCGTTCCAGAGTGTCAGAACGATGATGAGCGAAACAATCGCCACCTTGGCGAAGGCCTTGGCGAATTCAACGACGCCTTGAATACCGTAAATGCGCTTGAAGCCGCCGATCGGCGAAATCCGGTTCATCTTTGGCGCGATGCGATCGAGAACCGGCGTCGGAAGGTTCTGCAGGATCGACGAACCGATCCCGAAGACGATCAGCAGGGTGAAAAACGGAATGAGCAATGTGCTCGCCTTCCAGAACAGGTGGGAGACCAGCGCAACCACGTCCGTTGCCGTATCGATGCGCCAAGCTTCCGGCTGTTCGAAAATATCCTTCAGCGATTCTGCGACAGTGGCGAAGCCCTGGGGCAGGAAGAAGACGACGAAGATGTAAATGGCCACGACCGAGGCGAACATGGTGACTTCGCGCGAGAAAGGCGTGTTGCCCTTCTCGATGGCATCGGTCATTTTTTTCTCGGACGGCGATTCTGTTTTGCTGTCTTTGTCCTGATCGTCCGACATCGGATGAAGACCTCTCGCCTCTGCTGGCAGCAGTCTTTGCTGTCAGGCCTGTTGTGAGCCGGGCCCGCAGGGCATGCAAGAAAGATATGCGTGCAAACCCGATGCTTCACAGAAAGTAGAGGGAACGGGCAGGCGCCTAACGAAAAAACCCTCCAATCGAAATCGATTGAAGGGTTTTGCGTGCCGGAAGGCGAGTGCGGCGACGTGGTGTCCGATCAGGCCGCGGCCGCTTCCTTTTCCTTGAGTTCGATCTGGCCGCTGACGGCGAGCCGGATAGCTTCCTGCGTGATCGAACGGCGGGCAATGGCGATATCGCGCGGATTAATGCCGACGTCGCCGGCTGCAAGATCCGATTCGATCATGCGGCGCTGGCGTGCACCGATGGCGGCGAGGACCGATTCGCGCAGTTCCATGCTCGATCCGCGCAGCGCCATGGTAATGATGTCGCCTGATACGTCGTTGAACAGCTGCACGCGGCTGCGCTGCGGCATGTAGAGGACGTCGTCGAAGAGGAAGATCTTCGGGCGAACCTTCTTGACCGATTCCGCGCTGATTGATTCGAGCGAGGCAAGGAGCGTATCGACCTGGGTCTTTTCCAGTTCGTTCATGACTTCGGCGATCTTGATCGATCCGACGGAGTTCCGGTCGGCGTCCAGTTCGCGTGTCAGTTCGACCACGCGGGCCTCGATGATCTGCGCGGCCTTCGGGCTGACGTTCTTCATGTTGACGGCACGGTTGATGATGTCGGCCCGGCTGCTTTCCGGCAGCTGCAGCAGAACCTTCGCACCGAAGGTCGACGGCATCATCGACAGGACGTAGGCGATCGTCTGTGCATGTTCCTTGCCCAGGCTCTGTGCGACATAAACCGGGTCGGAATCCTGCAGGCGGTCCCAGATATTGGCTTCATAGGAGGCAAAGGCCGTGCGGCGGCCAAGCAGGCCATCGACTTCGTCCGGTGTCAGGCCCTCTTCCAGAATGCCCTCGATGGCCTTGGCGTTGTCCATCAGGCCGGCGCCTTCGGTGAACAGGTCCTCGAACTCGTTCACCAGGATTTCCAGCTCGTGGGGCGGGATCGAGCGGAGCGACTGCGCCGAGGCGATGATGCCCTGCAATTCGCTCTGCGTGAAGAATTTCAACAACTTGCCGGCAATGGGCTTGCCCATCGCGAGGAGAACGGCAGCAGCCTTGTCCATCTGGGTGAGTGGCCGGGTGAGCGCCGAAGCTTCAAAATTGTCGAAATCCATCATGGATTGATCCTCATGACCCTAACCGGGTTCAAACTTTACTGGTACCCTTGATTTCGATGAGTTTTACACCGAAACGTGTTTCGTCTTCGTCAAGAACCGTGATTTCGCCGCGGCCGATGACCCGGCCGTTGACGACGATCTCGACCGGCTCGCCGATCTTGCGATCAAGCGCGATGGTCGCGCCTTCCGTCAGGTTCATCAGGCCGGAGACCTGCATGCGGCTGGTACCGAGCACGATCTGCACATCGATCGGAATGTCCATGATCAGATCGAGATTGGCCGTCATGCCGCTGCCGGGTTCGCTGGAAGCCTGATCCTCGAACGTGCTGCCGCCGCCGAAGGAGCCGGCGTCGAAAGCTGAAGATGCCGTACCGTGATCCAGGTCGGCGAAACTGCTGCTGCCGCCGAAATCGCCGCCGAAGCTGCTGAGATCGCTGTCAGGTGTTTCGAATGACGTTCCGAAATCGGATGTTTCGCCGATCGACGACGTCGCGGCGAAATCCATGCCAAAATCCGTTTCCGGGATAGTGCCGGTGGCATCGCTTTGCAGGACGCCACGCAGATCGTCGATGGCCTGATCGAGCTCGGCGTCGCCGGCGTTCAGGATCGTCTTGTCTTCAATTGGTGCTTTCTTGGGTGCCATGTGCAAACTATTCCAGTTGAAACTTGCCCCAACCATGTTGCCGGGTAAGGCAGGGGGCTTTTAACTCATCAGGTGGTGGAGAATGTCATTCTCCGAACCGTGGGTATCCTTGATCCGAACCGTGTATTTCGCACCGGACCGCCCGAACTCGCAGACATAGAGGTCGCGGCCGTTGGCATTGATCTCGACGCGGACGTCCTTGGCATCCTGGAAGGGAATGACGTCACCGGGCTGAAGGCGGCTGATTGTGTCGAGGGTCAGGCTCTGCAGCTTGATGCGTGCCTCAAGGTTCACGGTGGAGCGGCGCACCTGCTGTTCCAGCTGTTCGCCCCACTCGCCCTTGGCCTTGCGCCCCTGGCCGACGCCCTTTGGAAAAACGACGGTCGTCTTTAGCAAGGTCTGTTGCGGGACGATGATCGAGAAGGTCGAAAGAACGGGGCCGAGACCCATCGTCACATTGATGCAGGCGGCATAGACATCAGCGACATCCGGATCCGCGGCCGGTCGTTCGCCCGCATTGTAGGGCCGTCCGATAATCGGCTCGAAGCTGCCGGCAACAGTGACCGCCGACTTCAGTACGTCGGCCACCTTTTCGAAGATCATGGTCGCCACATCGAGTTCGATGTTGGAAAGCGAGCGCGGTTTCGGTTCTTCGATCGTGTTCGCCGGCGCACCCAGCAGGATTTCCATCAGGGTGATGATCACGGGGCTGTCGCAGCTGATGATGAAATCGGGGCACCAGTTGCGCAGGGATGTGTCGCACAGGGCCACGCCGTTGCCGAGCCCGGCAATCAGTTCCGACTTCAGGCCGGTATCGAAGCCGCCATAGCCGATCTCGATACCGAGACCGGTCTCGTTCTGGAAGATGTCCGGCAGGAATTCGGTAAAGACCTGTCCGATTTCGCCGCACAGCTTGCCGATCGTCTTGGTGTCGCCGAGCCCGCCGGTCATCCGGGCGAGCAGCTTGCGGTCGAAGGTATATACGTTGTTCTTGTCTGCTGAGGTCATCGGATCAAGCCGCCTTGCTTTCGCTGCCGCCGCCGGGGTTCATCATTTCCTGCTCGACGGCATCGATCGAGGGGCGCTCATAGGCCGAAATGGTCTTGCGGCCGTATTCGAGCGCTACCTGTGGGACGGAGCCGTTCATGTAGGCAAGCAGGGTCTGCTTGACGATGATGTAGAGGCGGTTCTGCTTGTCGCGGACGGTCTTGATGTTGGCGATCACCGGGCTGGCGATACAGTAGGACAGGAAGATGCCGAGCATGGTGCCGACGAGCGCGGCGGCGATCTTGCCGCCCAGCACTTCCGGCGCTTCGGAAATGGCGCCCATGGCCTTGATGACGCCGAGGACGGCGGCGACGATGCCGATGGCGGGGAAAGCGTCGCTCATCGTCGTCAGTGCCTGAAAGGGCTTCATCTTGTCGTGGGTGATCGTATTGATTTCCTCGTCCATCAGCGCCTCGATCTCGTGTGAACGGGCATTGCCGATGATGATGAGGCGGACATAGTCACAGATGAAGGCCGTCAACTCCTTGTTCTTCAGCACCGTCGGGGCAGACAGGAAGATCGCGGATTCGTCCGGGTTGTCGATGTGGCTTTCGATCTCGTTGCGTGACTTCGTACGCAGATCGCGCATCAGGCTGTAAAGTACGCCGAGCGTGTCGAGATAATTGCGTTCCTTCGGCACCTTGTGGGTAAAGGCCTCGCCGAGTGCCTTGCCGGTATCCTTCAGGACTTTCATCGAATTGGCCATGATGTAGCCGCCGATGCCGGCGCCGCCGATGATGACGAGCTCGAAGGGCTGGTTCAGGACCTCCATATGGCCGCCCATGGCGATGAAGCCGCCGAGGATACAGCCCAATGTCAAGAGGAACCCGATGATGATGTTCATTTCGATACCTGCCGCAATGGTGGATTTTCGACCGTATCGTTAGGCGGTCAGCCTTGCGTGAGGCTGGCTGTCGACCGCTTTTGCGGCCCTTGTGGGCAAACAGGTTCGCGCAAGCAACAGCCGTCAGGTTTCCGTTCAATCGGCGCTTGTTGCGTCATTTCTAATCGATGAACGGGGAAACGTCGTGACGACGACTTATACCAGCTACCAGATGATAGCAGGCAACCTCACCAAATCGCTGGAGCGGGTGTCCGAGCAGCCGGATGTGGCGCGCGAGACCGAATATTATCTGGCCAATATCGGCAATGTCAAAACGATCGACGACTTCTTCGCCGATACGCGGCTTTATAACTACGCCATCAAGGCGCATGGCCTTGAAGACATGGGTTATGCCAAGGCTTTTATGCGCAAGGTGCTGACGGAAGGCGTCGACGGCGATGACACTTTCGCCAAGCAGCTGACCGACAGCCGCTATTCGGACCTTGTCGAATCGCTGAACTTCGCCCGCAACGGCACGGCGGCGACATCTTTCGACAAAGCCCAGAAAGGCGTCGCCGATAAATATGCGCGCCAGACCCTTGAGCAGAATGCCGGTGAAGAAAATGCCGGCGTGCGCCTGGCACTCTATTTCGAACGCACGGCGCCAACCGTGACCACCGCTTTCGGCCTGTTGGCCGACGACGCCCTGGCACAGGTCACCCGCACGCTGCTGCAGATGCCTGACGAATTTGCCGCGTCCGATATCGACAAGCAGGCGGCTGCAATCGAAAAATCGATCGACATCAAGGATTTCCAGGATCCGGCCAAGCTGTCGAAGATGCTGGAACGGTTCACCGCACTTTGGGAAATCAACAACTCTTCGGATCCCTATGATCCACTTGCCGTCTTTGGTTCATCCAGCGGGTATGGAATTTCCTCCGATCTCCTTCTGTCCATCAATACGCTGAAACTCGGGGGACGCTGAAATGCAAACCGGTCTCTATGTTGCCGTCTCATCCCAGATGGCGCTTGAAAAACGCATGAACACACTGGCCGACAACGTCGCCAATTCGAGTACGGTCGGCTTCCGTTCGACGGAAGTGAAGTTCAACCAGTTGCTCGGCGATACAAAGCCCGCAAAGGTGTCGTTCGTCTCCGAGGGACAGGAGTTTCTCAATACCAACAATGGTGGTCTGAACCGCACCGGCAACCAGCTGGATTTTGCCATAAAGGGCGATGCCTGGTTCCAGATCGATACGCCAGGCGGCACGGCGTTGACCCGCGACGGCCGCTTTACCTTGACGGAAACCGGCGATCTGGTGACCCTGAGAGGATATCCGGTTCTCGACGCCGGCGGCGCACCGATCCAGCTCAATTCCCAGGCCAACGAAATCAAGGTGGGCGCGGACGGCTCCATTCACCAGGATGGAACCCAGGTCGCCGCGCTCGGCCTCTACGAAGCCAATTTCAGCAACGGCTTTTCCCGCTACGACAACAGCGCCGTCATGCCCAAATCCCAGCCGGAGCCGGTCGTCGATCGCTTCGATGTCGGTGTGATGCAGGGCTATGTCGAGGAATCCAACGTCAATCCGGTTCAGGAAATGTCGCAGTTGATCATGGTGTCGCGCGCATTCGAGAACGTTACGGCACTGATGCGCGACAGCGAAAGTTCGCTGGACGAAGCGATCAAGACGCTCGGCGGCAGCAAATAGCATCGTTGATTTTTTAATGGCTGAAGCCACGCCCAGGCAGGCTCTTTAGGGCTGGCGCGCAGACGGCAGGAACCGGAATGCACAACGAAAAACTCCAGATACGCAATTCGTCGACGTCGCTGGCGGCGCTCGCCGGCCTTGTCGGGCGTTATTCCAATCCGGATTTTTCGATCGCGCCGGGCGGCCATGTTCAGATGATCTCGGCCGGCCACTACACGGTGACCGGGCTTTCCCGCCATGTTCGCCTCGGCGATTTCGTCGCGCACAAGAGTTCGACCGGCGTTCATCTCGGCGAGGTCGTGAAAGTCGAGCAGGAAACTGTCGTCGTCTGCCCGATCGAGCCGGGCGATCCGATCGGCATTCACGACACGGTGATCCGCAAGGGTGCATTCCGCATTGCTCCGACCGAATCCTGGTGTGGCCGCACGATCAATTCTCTGGGCGAGCCCATCGACGGGCGCGGTCCGTTGCTGCAGGGCGACATCCGCCGGCCCATTTCCAACACCGCGCCGCCGTCGATGACCCGCAAGCGCGTCGAACATGGCTTCCGCACCGGTGTGCGGGCGATCGACATCTTTTCTCCGCTCTGCCTCGGCCAGCGCCTCGGTGTCTTCGCAGGCTCCGGCGTCGGTAAATCGACATTGCTTTCGATGCTTGCCCGCGCCGATGCTTTCGACAAGGTCGTTATCGCGCTGGTCGGTGAACGTGGCCGTGAAGTGCGAGAATTCATCGAGGATACTCTCGGAGAGAACCTCTCCAAGTCGGTGGCGGTGGTCGCCACCAGCGACGAAAGCCCGATGCTGCGCAAGATGGCGCCGTTGACGGCCGTGACGATTGCCGAGCATTACCGAGACCAGGGCGACAATGTCCTTTTGATCGTCGACAGCGTTACGCGCTTTGCCCATGCCATCCGCGAGGTCGCGACCGCATCGGGCGAGCCGCCGATCGCGCGTGGTTACCCTGCCTCCGTCTTCACAGAACTGCCGCGGCTTCTCGAGCGTGCCGGCCCGGGCGCCGAAGGGGCGGGGACGATCACGGCGATCATCTCCATTCTCGTCGATGGCGACAACCACAATGACCCGATCGCCGACTCGACGCGTGGTATTCTCGACGGCCATATCGTCATGGACCGCAGCCTCGCCGAAGAGGGCCGCTATCCGCCGATCAATCCGCTGGCATCGGTATCGCGTTTGGCGCGCAAGGCCTGGTCCCCGGACCAGGAAAAGCTCGTCGCGCGCCTGAAGTCGCTCATTCACCGCTTCGAGGAAACCCGCGATCTTCGCCTCATCGGCGGTTACCGGCCAGGTAGCGATCCGGATCTGGACATGGCGATCAAGCAGGTTCCCGTCATCTACGACATTTTGAAACAGACGCCCGGCGAGCGGCCGGCCTTCGATGCGTTCACCGACCTCGCGAATGCGCTGAAGGCGGCGGCGAACATCGGTGGCCAGGCACAGAACACGCGAAGGGGATAAGCGATGACAGATTACGATGCCGACGAAATCGTGCCCCAGCGCAAGCGCGGCGAACGCACGCCATTGATCGACAAGGCGCTGGGCGCGACGGGTGTCGCTCTTGCAGCACTCGCCACGTTCTTTCCCTGGTATGCTTTCCTGCACCAGGACAAGTTTTCCATGCCGACGCTTTGGCAGGGCAACACGCGCGACGTACCGGGCCGCGAAGGCCACGGCGGCACGTCGTCGCCTGTCGCGATGATGGAGCGCGATGCAGCAACGCAGGAAGCCATTGATCAGCTGACAACAGCCACGGTTCCGAACGCGGGCGACGCCAAGAAACCTGGCGTTCAGGAAGACCTGGACCAGCCGTTTCCTTCCGCTTCCGGCTTCAAGCTGATGCATGTCGCCAATGGCCGTGCGCTGATCGAAGACAGCAGCGGCATGTATATTGTCCGCATCGGCTCGACGCTGCCGGATAACAGCCGCCTCGCTACATTGGAACAGCGCGACGGGCGCTGGGTGATGATCACCTCCAAGGGCGACGTTTACCAGGCCGACTGACAAAAGCCGCCCCTTGGTCGCCGATAATGCCTTGCCAGCCTCGGCCTGACGGGCAGGAGCAGCCCTTGACGCGCCAGCGCGTTCCCCGTCCTTGTCTTTTCGCCTGACGGCCCATTTGCGCGCGGCCAAGCACGTTGCCTTCGCTGTGCCGGCATCTGCCGCTTATCCCATGCGTCATCCAATTCAGGTCCACGCAAGATTGCTTCCATAGGTTCGGCGGCAACAAGCATGGAGTCGCATGATGCAACCGATACAGCTTTTCGATCTCGCCTCCCGGCAGGCACAATGGCTGGCAGTCCGCCAGAACGTCGTCGCCGGTAACATCGCCAACGCCAATACACCGCACTATGCCGCCAAGGACGTCAAACCCTTCGAGAGTGTCCTGCAGGAAACGGGCTTTCAGATGGCGGCCACCAATCCCGCGCACTTTACCGACGGAAGCAGCTCCGCGCAGGTGACGGAAACCAGCATGCTCGAGGATGCGGAGGTGCAGCAGTCCGGCAACAGCGTCCAGCTGGAAAAGGAACTGATGAAGACCGGTGAAGTCAAACGCGACTACGAGCTCAATACCGGGCTGGTGAAGGCGTTTCACCGGATGATGCTCATGACGGTACGGAAGTAACGGCCATGGATCCTCTGGTTTCAGCTCTCAAGGTTTCGGCCTCCGGTCTCGAAGCGGAATCGACGCGCCTGCGCATCGTTTCGGAAAACATCGCCAACGCCCGTTCTACGGGCGATGCGCCGGGGACGGATCCTTACCGCCGCAAGACGGTGAGTTTCGCCGCCGAAGTCGACCGTGCCAGCGGCGCATCGACCGTCGAAGTCCAGCGTCTTGGAACCGACGATTCCGAATTCAACGTCGAGTTCGATCCGGGCAATCCGGCTGCCGACGACAAGGGCATGGTCAAGCTGCCGAACGTCAACGTGCTGATCGAAATGGCCGACATGCGGGAAGCAAACCGCTCCTACGAGGCCAATCTCCAGACCACGAAGCAGGCACGCGACCTGATTTCCGCAACAATTGACCTTCTGAGGGCTTCGCAATAATGATCAATGCAATCCAGACCATCGGCGCCGCCCTTTCGACCGTCAAGGACGTGGCATCCACGTCGAGCGCATCCTCCGCCCAAAGCATTCTGGGCGGTGCGGCCACGGCCGGCAAGTCGCAGAGCTTTGCCGAAGTCATGGGCAACATGGCGACCGAGATGACCAACAGCCTCAAGCAGTCGGAAGTCTCCTCCATTCAGGGCATCCGCGGCGAGGCCAACACCCGCGAAGTCATCGACTCCGTCATGAACGCCGAGCAATCGCTGCAAACCGCCATCGCCATCCGCGACAAGGTTGTCAGCGCCTATCTCGAAATCGCACGTATGCCGATTTAAAGGATAATAACAATGAAGGCTCTCTCGATCGCCGCGACAGGCATGAACGCTCAGCAGCTAAACCTGGAAGTGATCGCGAACAATATCGCGAACATCAACACCACCGGTTACAAGCGCGCGCGTGCGGAATTCTCCGACCTTCTCTACCAGACCGAACGCGCCCAGGGCGTGCCGAACCGTGCCAACCAGGCGATCGTCCCGGAAGGTGCCATCGTCGGCCTCGGCGTCCAGACCTCCGCGGTTCGCAACCTGCATCTGCAGGGCAGCCTTGTCAGCACGGGCAACGACCTCGACATGGCACTGGTTGGCCGCGGCTGGTTCCAGGTGGAAACGCCCGACGGCGAAACATCATACACCCGGGCCGGCGCCTTCAACACCAATGCCGACGGCCAGCTTGTGACGATCGATGGCTACACGGTCATTCCGGAAATCACCGTACCGGCGAATTCCAGCGAGATTACCGTCAGTTCCTCCGGCGAGGTATCGGTTCGCGTCGGCGCCGACACGATCCCCACCCAGATCGGCCAGCTGACGATCGCAAATTTCGTCAATGAGGCGGGTCTTGAGCCGCAGGGCGACAACCTCTTCAAGCAGACGGCCGCTTCCGGCGAGCCGGTGGTCGGCACCCCGGCCGATCCGGGCTACGCGCAGATCAAGCAGAAATATCTCGAAGCGTCGAACGTCGATCCGGTCAAGGAAATCACCGACCTGATCTCCGCTCAGCGCGCTTATGAAATGAATTCGAAGATCATCCAGGCGGCCGACGAAATGGCTGCGACGGTCAGCAAGAACCTGAGATAAAAGAGGGAATGGCAAACATGACGTTTCGCCGGACTGCCACCGCATCGATATTGACAGCTGCTGCGACCCACGGAAGTTTTCTTCTGCGGGCGCTGACGGTCACCGGTTCCCTTTGCGCCGGCCTGATGTTTCCAGGCGCGGCATTCGCCGAAAAGCCCATGGCGGTCATCCCGACCCAGACCATCTATCCGGGCGAAGTCATCGACCGCAACCGTTTGGAAGTGGTCGAGGTTACCAATCCCGCTCTTGCTGGTGACTATGCGACGTCTACCGAGCAGGTGACGGGCAAGGTGACCAGCCGTACGCTGCTGCAAGGGCGCGTCATTCTCGTTTCGGCATTGCGGGAGCCCTATGCGGTGGAGCGCGGCAAGGCGGTGCGGATCGTCTTTACCAACGGACCCCTGACGATCACCGCCGGCGGCGCCCCGCTGGAAAACGCCGCGGTCGGCGATCTGATCCGGGTGCGCAACACTGATTCCGGCATCATCGTTTCCGGAACGGTGATGGACGACGGCACAATTCATGTGGTGGCAAAATGATCTTTCGTTTCGGCAAATGGTTGCTGGCGCTCGCGGCGGTCTTTTCAATCGCGATCACGCCGGCCGAGGCTGCGTCGCGCATCAAGGACATTGCTTCATTGCAGTCGGGGCGTGAGAACCAGCTGATCGGCTATGGTCTCGTAGTCGGTCTTCAGGGAACCGGCGACAGCCTGCGGTCTTCGCCCTTCACCGAGCAGTCGCTGCGCGCCATGCTGCAAAATCTCGGCATTTCGACACAAGGCGGCGATTCCCGCTCCAAGAACATTGCCGCCGTTCTCGTGACGGCCAATCTGCCGCCCTTTGCCAGCCCCGGCGCCCGCATCGACGTGACCGTCGGATCGCTTGGCGATTCCACCTCGCTTCGCGGCGGCACGCTGGTCATGACCTCGCTGTCGGGTGCGGACGGCCAGATTTATGCGGTCGCTCAAGGGTCCGTCGTCGTGACGGGCTTCAGCGCCCAGGGCGACGCTGCATCCGTTACGCAAGGGATCACCACGTCCGGCCGCGTTCCGAACGGCGCCATCATCGAGCGGGAACTGCCGGCCAAGTTCAAGGACGCCTTCAATCTCGTTCTTCAATTGAGAAACCCCGACTTCTCGACCGCCGTCGGCATGGCCGCGGCCATCAATCGCTACGGTAAAACCCAGTTCGGCGGCAATATCGCCGAGGCGCGCGATTCCCAGTCCGTCGAGATCGACAAGCCGAAGATGGCCGATCTCTCCCGCCTGATGGCCGATATCGAGAATCTCGTCATAGAAACAGACGTGCCCGCGCGCGTCGTGATCAATGAACGCACCGGCACGATCGTCATCGGGCAGGATGTGCGGATCAACCGGGTTGCCGTCAGCTACGGCACGCTGACGGTGCAGGTCACTGAAACACCGACCGTCGTGCAGCCAGAGCCCTTTTCGCGCGGTGAAACGGCGGTCGAGCCGAACACGACCATCGACGCGTCGCAGGACGGCGGCACCGTCGCCATCCTGGACGGTTCAAACCTGCGCTCACTTGTCGCTGGTCTCAACAGTATCGGTGTGAAACCGGACGGCATCATTTCCATTCTCCAGGGTATCAAAACGGCCGGTGCCCTCCAGGCGGAGCTCGTATTGCAATGACGCCACATAATAATCTTATCTTCGCACCGAACAGTCTGCGCCGCCGCCTGATGATGATCGCCGCCGGCTGCACCATGCTGGCCATGCCCGGCGCATTTGCGCAGGAGGTTGCAGCACCGGCCGCGGGCATCCCGGCGAATGGCGATGAAATCCAGCAGTTCTGCACCAATATCGCCGATGCCGCCCGCGACCAGCGTTATCTTCTCCAGAAGCAGGATCTCGAAAAGCTGCAAGGCGATATCGATACGCGCATCGCAACTCTCGAGAAGCGCCGCGCCGAATACGAGGACTGGCTGAAGCGCCGCAACGATTTTCTCAAGCAGGCGGAGATCGGCCTGGTGGGTATCTACAAGACGATGAAGCCGGATGCCGCCGCTGCCAAGCTCGAGCTTGTCAATCCCGGCATCGCAGCGGCGATCATCATGCGGCTGCCGCCGCGCCAGTCCAGCCTGATCCTGAGCGAGATGAGCAGCGAGAAGGCGGCGGTTCTCACCAATGTCATCTCCAGCGCCACAGACCCGAACACATCGAAGGAACCGTCATGAGATATCCGCTTCCGGTTCTTCTCGCCGCCAGCTTGCTGACGGGATGTCAGAACCAGACGTTGAACGAGATCGGCAAGGCGCCTGCCATGAGCCCGATCGGCAGTGGCTTGCAATATGCACAGACGCCGCAGATGGCGATGTATCCGAAGGAGCCGCGCCAGGTCGTCAACGGCTATTCGCTGTGGAGCGACAACCAGGCAGCCCTGTTCAAGGATGCGCGCGCGCTCAAGGTCGGCGACATCCTGACCGTCGACATCCGCATCGACGACAAGGCTTCTTTCGACAACAAGACAGATCGCAGCCGAACCAACGACAGCGGCTTCAACATCGGTGCCAATGGTCAATCCGAATCGAGTGATTTTGGCTGGAAGGGCGGTCTCGACTACGGCTCGAACACCAAGTCCAAGGGTGAGGGTACGACGGAGCGCTCCGAAAAACTGGTCCTGTTGATCGCGGCGGTGGTTACCGGCGTACTCGAAAACGGCAATCTGCTGATCAGCGGTTCGCAGGAGGTTCGGGTCAATCACGAAATCCGTATTCTCAACGTTGCCGGTATCGTTCGACCCTACGATGTCGATGCGAAGAACATGATCTCCTACGACAAGATCGCCGAGGCACGCATTTCGTATGGTGGCCGCGGCCGCCTGAGCGAAGTGCAGCAGCCGCCGTGGGGACAGCAGGTCATGGATATCGTTTCGCCGATCTGACGACGCGACAGTGCCGCGCCTGCCGTGGCCAACACTTGATGGATTTAAAAGATGGACGACGCCGATACCGCCAATGCCGGTCAGAAGAAATCATCGCCGGTCGTCATGATCGCGGCACTCGCCGTCCTGACGTTGATCGCCGGCGGCGGCGGCTGGCTGGTCGGCGGCATGCTTGCTCCGGCACCGGTCAGCGTCGAGGAGGCAAAAATCATCGAGGACGCCAGGGCGGCGATTGCTCTGAAAAAAGCCGGGCAGCCGCAGGCGGCCGAAGAGGGCGGCAAGAAAGACGAGGGATTGCCGAAAATTGCGACCGAGGCCAATGGCGTCGTTCAGCTTGATGCGATCACCACCAACCTCGCTTATCCCACCGAAAACTGGATCCGGCTTGAAGTCGCGCTGCTTTTCAAGGGCGCACCCGACGTGGCAATGGCCGAGCAGATTCACCAGGATATCGCCGCCTATCTCAAAACGGTGTCGCTGCAGCAGATCCAGGGACCGCGCGGATTTCAATATCTCAAGGATGACATCGAGGAACGGGTTGACCTTCGCTCCGAAGGGCGCGTAACCAATGTCATCTTCAGGACATTTGTTATCCAATGATTCGCCCATGATCCGGACTATCGCATTCATAGCCGCCATGCTGGCGATGTCGGGTATTGCGGGAGCACAAGGCTTTCCCGCCGACATCCTGAACACGCCTATCGACGGCTCGGTTGCGTCCTGGATCATCCGCACCTTCGGCCTTCTGACGGTCCTGTCGGTCGCTCCGGGCATCCTCATCATGGTGACGAGCTTTCCGCGTTTCGTCATCGCCTTCGCGATCCTTCGCTCCGGCATGGGGCTTGCCACGACGCCTTCCAACATGATCATGGTCAGTCTCGCGCTGTTCATGACTTTCTATGTCATGGCGCCGACTTTTGATCGGGCCTGGCAGAATGGCGTCAATCCGCTCCTGCAGAACCAGATCAATGAAACGGAGGCGATGACGCGCATCTCGGAACCGTTCCGGGAATTCATGCTCGCCAATACCCGCGACAAGGATCTGCAGCTGTTCATCGATATCGCTCGGGAAAAGGGCCAGACTGTCGTCGTCGGGGACAGGGTCGATCTGCGCGCCGTGGTGCCGGCCTTCATGATCTCGGAAATCAGGCGCGGTTTCGAGATCGGCTTCCTGATCATGCTGCCATTCCTGGTGATCGATCTGATCGTCGCGACCATCACCATGGCGATGGGCATGATGATGCTGCCGCCGACCTCGATCTCGCTGCCCTTCAAGATCCTTTTCTTCGTTCTCATCGACGGGTGGAACCTGCTTGTCGGCAGCCTCGTGCGATCTTTCAATTGATCTCGCCGGCGTGGTTAATGGTTCGTCTATTTTTGGACGTTGGATTGGCCTTTTGAAATCTATCAAGCCTTTGATTTATATAAATAAATTTCGAGATTGATTACCGGGTTCCGCGCGATTTTCCTATTCCGCATGGTCCAAGGCTCCGGCTGCATTTAAACATATCGCAATGTTTGCCTGCGACATTACCCTCACATGACGGATTTGGACTTCCTGAAGAACAGGAGCCGAGTGGCATGATGCCGAGCCGCCATCACCGGTAAGTATTTTAGTCCGGTATGTCCCCAATCTTGTATTTTGTATCTAGAGGGACAACCCCAATGACAAGCATCCTGACGAACTCTTCTGCAATGGCAGCACTCTCGACGCTGCGCTCCATCAGCTCCGATTTGGAAACGACCCAGGGTCGTATTTCGTCCGGCCTGAAGGTTGGCAATGCATCCGACAACTCTGCCTACTGGTCGATCGCAACGACCATGAAGTCGGACAACAAGGCTCTTTCCACGGTTCAGGACGCTCTCGGTCTCGGCGCTGCCAAGACGGACACGGCTTACACCGGTTTGAACGCCGCCATCGACGTCGTTTCCGAAATCAAGGCCAAGCTTGTTGCTGCTCGCGAACCGGGCGTTGACAAGACCAAGATCAACAAGGAAATCACCGAGCTCAAGAACCAGCTGGTTTCGACGGCAACTTCGGCTTCCTTCTCCGGTGAAAACTGGCTCTACAACGACTCGACAACTGCCGTCGGCACCAAGGAAATGGTTGGCTCGTTCACCCGTTCCGCATCCGGCAGCGTTTCTGTCGGTGTCCTGAGCTTCGACGCTTCCACGTCGGTTCTGGTTGACACGAAGGACTCGACCAAGGGTCAGCTGACCAAGGCTGTCGCCGTTTCCCAGCCGGACGGCGCAACTGCCGCGACCGGTACTGCAAACGCAACCTACCACCTGATCCTTGCTTCCGGCGGTACGGCTCCGACTGGTTCGGAACTGATCGAACTGACGGCAACAAGCACTGACGACGACATCGAAGGCATGATCAGCGCCGTTGACTCGATGCTGACCGGCCTGACAGACTCGGCTGCTACCCTCGGTGCCACCAACAAGCGCATCTCGATGCAGGACGACTTCATGGCCGACCTGATGGACGTGATCGACAAGGGTGTCGGCCGCCTCGTAGACGCCGACATGAACGAAGAGTCGACCCGCCTCAAGGCCTTGCAGACGCAGCAGCAGCTCGGCATCCAGGCTCTCTCGATCGCCAACTCGGACTCGCAGAACATTCTGTCGCTCTTCCGTTAATCGAAAACGGCGCGGGCCGGCCATCCCCCCCAAACGGTGGGTTCGCGACCTACAGAAAACCGCATCTCGAAAGAGGTGCGGTTTTTTCTTTGCCTTCAAAAAATGTTTTCGGTCTTTAGGTTTTCTTTAACCATGTTGGTGTTTTCTATGACCATCGAAACAGCGGGTTAACCAAAAGATTTAACGCGTTAGCAGGCATGAAGCTGGCCGCTGTTTCCCGGTAACGACCGGAATGTCCCTTCCATTTCACCTGTTCAAAAGGGGCAGTTTTATCATGACGAGCATTCTTACCAATTCGGCTGCAATGGCAGCACTCTCCACCCTGCGTTCGATCAACGACGGCATGGAAACGACCCAGGGTCGCGTTTCATCCGGCCTGCGCGTCGAAACGGCAGCGGACAACGCCGCTTACTGGTCGATCGCAACGACCATGAAGTCGGACAACAAGGCTCTTTCCACGGTACAGGACGCTCTCGGTCTCGGCGCTGCCAAGACGGACACGGCTTACACCGGCCTCGACAACGCCATCGACGTCATCTCCGAAATCAAGGCCAAGCTTGTTGCTGCTCGCGAACCGGGCGTTGACAAGACCAAGATCAACAAGGAAATCACCGAGCTCAAGAACCAGCTGGCTTCGACGGCTCAGTCGGCTTCCTTCTCCGGTGAAAACTGGCTCTACAACGACTCGACGACTGCCGTCGGCACCAAGGAAATGGTTGGCTCGTTCACCCGTTCCGCATCCGGCAGCGTTTCGGTCGGCGTTCTGAGCTTCGATGCTTCGACGTCGGTTCTGATCGATACGCAGAACTCTTCGCTCGGTCAGCTGACCAAGGCTGTCGCCGTTTCCCAGCCGGATGGCGTAACTGCCGCGACCGGTACCGCAAACGCAACCTACCACCTGATCCTCGCTGCTGGCGGTACGGCTCCGACTGGTTCGGAACTGGTCGAACTGACGGCAACGACGACCGACGACAACATCGAAGGCATGATCAGCGCCGTTGACTCGATGCTGACGAGCCTGACGGATGCCGCCGCTACCCTCGGCGCCACCAACAAGCGCATCTCGATGCAGGACGACTTCATGGCCGACCTGATGGACGTGATCGACAAGGGTGTCGGCCGCCTCGTAGACGCCGACATGAACGAAGAGTCGACCCGCCTCAAGGCCCTGCAGACGCAGCAGCAGCTCGGCATCCAGGCTCTCTCGATCGCCAACTCCAACTCGGAAAACATCTTGTCGCTCTTCCGTTAATCGGACCAGAAAAAGCGATAGCGCCGGCGGGCCGATTTCACCATCGATCCGCCGGACATATCCTGCAAGCCGCGTCCCGCAAGGGGCGCGGTTTTTTCGTTTCCACCGCTGGCCTGCGCCGATCTTAACAATTCAGCAATGGAGATTTATTTTCGTTCACTTTGATTACCCACTTGCTAATGCTCTTAATGATTTGTTAACCATATGATTGTTAAGTGTTCGTTAAGAGCGATAGGCTGTCCTTGGGCTAAACATGGGGCAGTTTGCATGACGCTGGTCCCGTCGCTGCCGGTCATCAACCGGAATGTTCCGTTTAAATTCGAACTGGGGCAATGACCAATGACCAGCATCCTGACCAATTCGGCGGCTATGGCCGCTCTCCAGACTTTGCGTTCGATCAATACCAACATGGAAGAAGTGCAGAATCGCATTTCTTCCGGCTATCGCGTCGAGACCGCCGCGGACAACGCAGCCTACTGGTCGATCGCGACCACCATGCGTTCTGACAACGCTGCCTTGTCGACCGTTCAAGATGCCCTCGGGCTGGGCGCGGCAAAGGTCGATACATCCTACGCAGGCATGAGTTCGGCCATCGACGTTGTCTCCGAGATCAAGGCAAAGCTCGTTGCTGCGCGTGAACCGGGTGTCGACAAGACCAAGATCAACAAGGAACTGACCGAACTCAAGAACCAGTTGGCATCCGCTGCCGAATCGGCCTCCTTCTCGGGTGAGAACTGGCTCTACAACGACAGCACCACGCCGGCCGGCACCAAGTCGATCGTTGCATCCTTCAACCGCTCGACGAGCGGCAATGTTTCGGTTTCGACCCTGGACTACAATACGGCCGCGTCGATCCTGATCGATACCAAGAACGCCTCGCTCGGTCAGCTGACCAAGGCTGTGGCCGTTTCCCAGCCGGACGGTGTAACTGCCGCCACCGGAACTGCGAACGCTACCTATCACCTGATTCTCGCTACCGGTGGCACCGCGCCGACAGGCTCGGAACTGGTTACCCTGACGACGACTACCAGTGATGACGATATCGATGGCATGATCAGCGCCGTCGACGCCATGCTCAGCAATCTGACCGATGCCGCATCGACGCTCGGCGCCATCACCAGCCGTATCGACATGCAGGAAAACTTCGTCGCCAACCTGATGGACGTGATCGACAAGGGCGTCGGCCGCCTGGTGGATGCCGACATGAACGAAGAGTCGACCCGGCTGAAAGCGTTGCAGACGCAGCAGCAGCTCGGCGTTCAGGCTCTCTCGATCGCCAACACCAACTCCGAGAACATCCTGCGCCTGTTCCAGCAATAGGCTCGGACGCGCCGGATCAGTGGGCAATGATCCGGTTCGACCCTCTTTTGTCGCTGCCTCCTTTTCGCGAGGTTGCAAGCACATCTTTCCGCCCTGCCGCCGGTCATCGGTATGGTGGAAACGGTTGGACCGCGCTAATTGCCCAGGCGCGGTCCAACACCTCATACCGGGTCCCGATCTCATCGAGACCCCGTATTCCATCGCCGACCTACATTTTCGCACAAGTTTGGCCGGATAGTCTCCAGCCGCAGCCATCCTCATTCAGGTTGCCAGCCAATATGAATGTTGTGCTGCCGTTGTATGCGGCCTGCGCTGCCGGTTTTTCCGGCGGCGAGCCGGTACGGATTGAAAATGTTCGGGCCGTGCGGCACTTCCCGCTCCGCAGGGTCCTGAAGGAGACATTCCGGAAGTGTCACAGTCTTACGTTTTCAGGCTCGCAAGCCCAATACCGTCTGCAACCGAACGGGGGCCAGGCTCGGCCGTGATGGCAACCCGTGTCACGGGAGGCAGTCGATGAGTGCTTCCATTTCCCGGTATCTCAAGGATTTCAGCGCCCCGAAAGTCGATCTGTCCCTGGTTCCGCCGCGATATTTTCCGGATCTGGACGATGACTTCCCGGCCAACGGTGCTTTCGCCATGAAGCCACAGGTTCAGCCGCAAATTGACATTGACGCAGAGCGCCGCGATGCGTTCGCGCAAGGCCGCCGCGAAGCGGAAGCCGAGCAGTTCGCCCTGCAGGCGGCCGAGATCGCCGCCCTCAGCGCGCGCCACGCAGCAGAGCTTGAGGCCATGCGCGTGCGCTGCGAAAACGAAATCGCCGCCATGATCTTCGATCGTTTCTCCGACATGGGGTCGCAACTCGCCACCATGCTTTCCGACCAGACCGCGCGGGTGCTGGCCCCTGTGATGGATGAAGTGCTGATGCAGAAATCAGTCGCCGACCTCGCCGGGATGATCATGCATTCTATCGGAGCCGGCGAGGGCGCCAAGATCACAGTGAAAGGGCCTCTGGCTCTGTTCGAGGCGCTGAAGCGTCATCTCGACGATGAAACGCTGATCTTCCGCCATCAGGAAAGTGGCGATATCGATCTATCGGTCGAGTTCGGCGATTCGATCCTGGTGACGCGAATGGCCGCTTGGGCCGATACCGTTGGCAAGGTGCTGGCATGAGCGAGAACGAAAGCCATCACCACGGCAAGAACGAAATCATTGTCATCAAGCGCCATGGCGGCAACCACGACGGCCATCACGGCGGCGCCTGGAAAATCGCCTATGCCGACTTCATGACCGCGATGATGGCATTTTTCCTCGTCATGTGGCTGATCAACGCTGCCAACCCGCAGACCAAGGCAGCACTCGCCTCCTATTTCAACCCTGTCCAGCTGACCGATGCAAAGCCGTCCGAAAAGGGCGTGAAGCAGCCGGCCAAGGACGCCAAGGGTGAAGAAGACCAGATGAAGTCGAAGGTCAACGGCACGGAAACGAAGACCGGCGGATCGGCCAAGAACGGTGATGACCTGACGGCGACCTCGGGAGAAGAAACCCAGTATTCCGACGCCGATTTCTTCGAGAATCCGTATTCCGTCCTTTCGGAAATCGTCAATGAAGTCGGCCGAAATGCCAATATCAGCGCCAAGGGCGACGGTGGCGCGGCCACCTCGGGGCCTGCGACCGGCGCAGAAGGCGGCGAAGCCTATCGCGATCCGTTCGACCCCGATTTCTGGACGAAGCAGGTCGAATTGCAGAATGCGGAAAAGGGCGGCGAGAGCCTCGAAGCCAAGGCCGGGGACGGCCCGGCGGACGCATCGAAGGACAAAGCCGCAGCTGCCGAGAACCAGCCTGAAACCGCGATGAAGGATCCGTCCGACACGGCAGTACCGGTGAAGCCGGATGAAAATGCCGCCAAGGCGTTGAAGGCCGAGATCGAGAAGGAAATCGGCGGTTCCGCCGGCAAGCTTGCCGAAGGACTGCTGGTAACGCCGACCGAAGGCGGGCTCCTGGTGACGATCAGCGAGCAGGCGGATGCGCCGATGTTCGGTGTCGGCTCCGCCGTACCGGAAAAGGACATGGTGATCGCCATGGAAAAGATCGGCAAGCTTCTGTCGGCACGCAGCGGTGCCATCGCCATCCGCGGCCACACGGACGGACGCCCGTTCAAGAGGGGCGCTTATGACAACTGGCGGCTTTCCTCCGACCGCGCCCAGAGCGCTTACTACATGCTTATTCGCGGCGGTCTCGCCGAGAACCGTGTCAGCCAGATCAGCGGCTTCGCCGACAAGCGCCTGCAGGTCCCGAAGGATCCCCTGGCGCCGGCCAATCGCCGGATCGAAATCCTGCTCCAGACAAATCAGGGCTGATGGCGATGTTGAAGGCGATCCGCACCCTCCTTCTCTGCGCATGCGCCATCGGGTTAACACCCGCCACAGCCGCACGCGCACAGGATCAGGAGGACCTGCCGCCCTACAAGATGCTGCGCTCCCTGCAATATATCCAGGATGCCATCGTTCTCGGGGACCATTCGGCGGCCGAAATGCAGCGTTTCATGCTGGCTGCGATCGACAAGCGCCTGCGGGAATCCGCCCCTGCCGTTTTCGATGATCCACGAAATGTCGATGCGGCCTTCATCTACGCGATGAGCGGTGGAAATCCGGAAACGCTGTCCTACCTCGCGAACCAGGATATCAGCGGCAATTTCGATAGCCGCGTCATCGATGCGCTCAGTCACTATCTTGCCGGCAAAGGCGGGCTGATGGTCGAAAACCTGGCCAAGGCCATTCCGGAATACCGCAACTCTCGGGTCGGCCCCTACCTTTACCTGGTTCTCGGCAACGCGGTCTCGCAACAGAGCCCGGCCAAGTCGCTGGAGTATTATGACTGGGCGCGGCTGATGGCGCCTGGCACCAATATCGAGGAAGCGGCTCTACGGCGTTCGATTGCGCTGGCGACCCGCGGCGCCATGCCCGATAAAGGATTCCGCTATTCGCTATCCTATGCCCGGCGTTTCCTGACGTCTCCCTATGCCAGCCAGTTTGCCGATGTCTTCGTCGAATTGGCCGTGGCCAACTACGGGGAAAAGACGGAAGCCAAAATCCAGGAAATTCTTGGTTTCATGGACAGGCCGAGACAGCGCGAGGTCTATCTGCGCATCGCCCGCCGCGCTGCGATCGGCGGCATGCAGGAACTCGCGACGCTCGCCTCGGCGCGGGCGCAAGACCTTTCGGACGTCGCTGACGCCGGGCCGAAAGCCTTGGCTAATCTCTATTCGGGTCTCGTCGGCGTTCCTTCAAAGGGCATACTCGAAGCGGTCAAGGACATCAGTTCTATTCCCGATGCCGAGCTCTCGCCTCGCGATCGCGCATTGCGCCAGGCAGCCACGGTTGTCGCGCAGGAGGTGCTGCGGGCACCCGATTCCGAAAGCCTGACGCAAGCATCTGTTTCTAAAATGAAATCCGAAGTCAAAAAGGAAGAAGACGGAGCAGACACGGGTAGCGGCGAAAGCCCATTTGCTGCGGCGGCGTCCGAGGCGGCTTTGAAAGCCGCTCAATCGGGCGACGCGCAGCAGGCGGCTTTGCCGGCAGAAGGCCCGGTTGATCCGGTTCTCGATGCGTTTCTGAGTACAGGCCGCTCGAAGCTCGACGAGATCGATTCTCTCCTGAAAGAGGAAGAACAGCAATGACATTCGTAGACGACAACCTGCTTGGGACCAGCCCGATAAGGTCGGCCAAGTCCGGCGCCAAATCCGCAGGAAAGTCGCAGGACATGGACGCCGCCCATCAACGGGCCGCATTCGAGAATGCTTTCGCCGACGCGGGCAAGAAAAAGCAGCCGGTCGTCTCGATCAGCGCGAAACCGGCCCCGGAAAATAGCCCTGCGTCGACCGGCAGCACCGTTTCGCAGAACCTCACGACCAAGGCCGCCAAGATCCCCGCGATGGAGGCGGAAGCGCCTGCGACCGAGAAGGACGTATCGTCTCCCAGGGCAAAAATTGCTGATGTGCTTGCCCCTGATATCGGAGACCCGGACACCAGCGATGACGAACAGTTGTCACTACGCACATTTGTCCCGAAAAATGATGGTTTGATGAAATCCGCGATCGGCAATTCCTCCGACACGGCGCTGCGCGCGCCCGCCAAGACAATGCCGACGCAAGACGTCGAACAGGATCCGGCGGTCGCCGAAGGAAGCGATCAAAAGTTGAAATTCGCCCTGATGCTGCCCGACGATAAAGCCGACCTGCTGTCATCAATCAATCTTGCCGGTATCGGCGAAGACGCGACCACCGATGTGGACAAAACCCTGGATGGGCCGGTGGGTGAAAAGGTGGCCGGTCCGATGATGGCTGGTCTGCTGAAGGACGTGAAAACGCACCTCTCGAAGCACAACGATCCTAAATCGGAGAAGACCGACGAGACGTCGCCGTCGAAATCTCCGGCCGAGGCGGCCGATGCGGCATCCGCGGATGTCAGCCAATTGCTCACCCTGCTCGACACGACACAGAAACCGGTGGCCGCGAGCCAGTCCGTGCGAGTCGAAACGACCCCGGCGATGTCGGAATTCCAGGCACTCGCGGAACGCGCCGGAAAGGCGAAGACGGCTCCGAAGGATGCAACGGCGTCTAAAGCCGGTGGCGGTGTGGCCGCCGATGCGAATGCGGTCAAGAATGCCAACCAGGCAGGATCAGATCAGGTCTTCCGCTTTGCTCGTGCCGATGGCAAGGGGCAGGCGGTTTCCATGAGCCTGGCCTCCGACGGGGACAAGACGGTCGTCAAGAATGATGTTCCCGCAACGTCAGCGAAGGCCGAAACCGTGACCGTTCTGGAAGCGCGCCGTTATCTTGGCCTCGCGCCCAACAGCAACGCGTCGGCGGTGACCAGCCAGATCGCCAGCAACCCGGAATGGGCGCGCGCCCTCCAGCCGAGCGCCGGGGCTGCGGCGCCGTTGACGCAGGCGTCCACCGGCAAGGTTCTCAACACGCTGAAGATCCAGATGCACCCGATCGACCTTGGCATGGTAACGGCAACGCTGCGGCTCAAGGACGATGAATTGCATGTCGAGATCAAGGTGGAGACCGGTGATGCCTTCCGGCAGCTGAGCGACGATCAGAGCGCCATGGTCAAGGCGTTGCGTGCGCAGGGCTTCGCAGTCGATCAGGTGAATATCGTTTTCAACGCTTCGGATTCGAACAGCAGCAATGCGCAACAGCAGGCACAGCCTCAAGCGGGCCAGCAGGGTCGCGAGGCCGCCGGCGATGGCACAGGGCAGGGCAAGAGCCAGCGCAATGATAATGGCGGCCAGCAACAGGGTCGCGAAAGGTGGACGGGCAATGAAGGTACGAGCGATGCGTCTTCTGGGGCTGAGCTTAACCGCGCTGGTGACGTCTATATGTAATGCACAGGCCAGTTCCGGGGTTTGCGAAAGCGAGATCACCGCGGCCGCGGCGAAATATCAGATACCGGCCGGCATCCTTTACTCCGTCGGTCTGACGGAAACCGGCAGGAAGGGATCGCTCCAGCCGTTTGCCATGAATATCGAGGGTAAGGCATATTTTGAAAACAGCGCCGACGAGGTGTTGCAGCGCTTCACCGCGGCGCGGGCACAGGGTGCCAAGCTGATCGATCTCGGCTGCATGCAGATCAATTACTATTTCCACGGAGAGAATTTTGCCTCGCCCGGCGAGATGCTCGACCCGCGAAAGAACGTCGAATACGCCGCCCGTTTCCTGTCCAATCTTCATGCCAGGCACGAGACCTGGACAATGGCCGTGGCGCGCTATCACGCCGGACCGAACAACGACCCCGCACAGAAAAAATATGTCTGTCGCGTGATCGCCAATCTTGTCGCGACGGGATATGGAAAGTGGACACCAAACGCGTCGACTTTCTGTCAATAGTACAACTTAAAGATGATCAAGTTTTGTTTTTTCGCTGCGGCGCAGCATTGCGGCGATATTACGGTGGAAAAATGAACGCAAGCGGTTTCTTAAAATAGCGTTAACGTTTCCACACAAATTTTAGTGCCATATTTCGATACACCCACTACATATAGATCAAATCGGCACACAAATCTTAATCTACTATTAATTTCAGCCACTAACATTCCATAGTTGTTCATGAATCCGCCGATTCGTACCTCTTAACCATAGAGGCACCATACTGATTCGGAGGCGGACGAATGATCGTAGTGGTTGATGAGCGTGAGCTCGTGAAAGACGGATATACTTCACTGTTTGGACGCGAGGGCGTGCCCTCCCAGGGGTTTGATCCAAGCGAATTCGGGGACTGGGTTTCCACGGCTGCCGATAGCGATATCGACGCGGTCGAGGCGTTTCTGATCGGCCAGGGTGAAAAGGCCATGAGCCTTCCCCGCGCCATCCGGGATCGTTCGACGGCGCCGGTGATCGCAATCAGCGACAGTCCTTCACTGGAAACAACGCTGGCGTTTTTCGACTGCGGCGTCGACGACGTGGTGCGCAAGCCGGTTCATCCCCGGGAAATCCTGGCGCGGGCGGCAGCAATCCGCCGTCGCCTGAAAGCCCTGGTGAATTTCACCGACATCGGCCCGATCCGGGTGTTCTCGGATGGTCGGGACCCGGAAGTCCAGGGCGAGGTTTTCGCACTGCCGCGCCGCGAGCGCCGCATTCTCGAATATCTGGTCTCCAACCGCGGGCGCCGCGTTTCCAAGTCACAGATCTTCAATGCCATCTACGGCATCTTCGATGAGGACGTCGAAGAAAACGTCGTCGAAAGCCATATCAGCAAGCTGCGCAAGAAGCTGCGCAAGCGCCTCGGCTTCGATCCGATCGATTCCAAGCGTTTCCTTGGTTACTGCATCGACTGGAGCTGACCTTTGCACGGGGCTTCGGATGTGCGGCATCCGATCCCCCTCAAGACAGGTTCACGCAAGGCCCACCCCATAGTCTCGCCATAACGACGAAAACGAGGATCGGACATGAGTCTTTACGGAATGATGAGAACCGGCGGTTCCGGCATGAACGCTCAGGCAAACCGCCTGGGCACGGTCGCCGACAACATCGCCAACGCCAGCACAACCGGTTACAAGCGGGCATCGACGGAGTTTTCTTCCCTCATCCTGCCGGGCAGCAACGGTTCATACAATTCGGGCGGTGTCGAAACGAAAATTCGCTACAGCATTTCCGAACAGGGCGCGACTACCTACACCACGTCGAGTACCGATCTTGCCATCAACGGCGGCGGTTTTTTCATTGTCTCCGGTGAAAACGGCTCCAACTTCCTCACCCGCGCCGGCGCTTTCGTTCCGGATGCTGATGGCAATCTGGTTAATTCCGCCGGCTACAGCCTGATGGGCTACGAATACGAAGAAGGCGTCGATCCAACGGTTGTCGTCAACGGTTTCGACGGTCTATCGAAGGTCAACCTTGCATCGGACGGCCTAGTCGCCGCGGGCTCGACGACGGGCAGCATGGGGACGAACCTCAACTCGGCGGACACGACCACGACGGCTGCGTCTTCGACCTCGCTCAGCGTTTTCGACAGTCAGGGCAATTCGCGGTTGCTCGACTTCAACTACCAGAAGACAGCCGATAACGAATGGACATTGACGGTCGTTGACCGTACGTCCGGCACGACTTTGGGCACAGCCAACCTTGAATTCAACGCCGATGGCAGCCTGGCGACCACCTCCGACACGGACGTAACAACCACCGCGATGAATGGCCTGACTGGTACTGGTGCCAATCTGGCTTCGCTGACGATTGATCTCAGCAAGACCACCCAGCTCGGTTACAAGTTCAATCCCGATGGCGGCAAGATCGACGGCAATGCGCCGAGCAAGGTGGCCGGCTACCAGATCGACGACGAAGGCATTGTCTACGTCAAGTACGAAAATGGCAAACTCGATCCACGCTATCGCGTCGCGCTTGCCAGCGTCCAGAGCCCGGACAATCTCGTTCCGCAATCGGGCAACGTTTATTCACAGGGTGTGGATTCAGGCGTCATCGTCACCGGTTTTGCCGGCTCGGGCGATTTCGGCAGCATCCAGTCCGGCGCGCTCGAAGGCTCCAACGTCGATATCGCCACCGAACTGACGGCGATGATCGAATCCCAGCGCAGCTACACGGCGAACTCCAAAGTCTTCCAGACAGGTGCCGACCTGCTGGACGTTCTTGTGAACCTGAAGCGGTAATTGAAAGTACAGGCTGAGTCATGTCTCTGTCATCTGCGATAAACACCGCGAATTCGATCTTCAGCAACACGGCGCAGCAGACCGCGATCGTGTCGAAGAATATCGCGAATGCCAGCAATTCGGATTATTCGCGCCGGCTGGCGATGCTCGGTACCAGCGGGAGTGGAGCGCAGGTCGTTTCCATCCAGCGGGCGCAGAATGACGCATTGCTCAAGCAGAACATGGTCAGCATCTCGCAGGCCTCCGCCCAAGGTACGCTTTTTGCGGGCCTGGAGACCTTGAAATCCGCACTCGGCGGCAACGACTACGAAACGGCGCCATCCACCTATCTGGCGTCGTTTCGTGACAGTTTGCAAACTTTTGCCTCGACGCCCGGCAACACGACGGTCGCGGCAACGCTGGTGCAGGATGCCACCGATCTGGCGAACTCACTCAACAAGACTTCGACCTCCGTCCAGGACATGCGCCTGGAAGCCGACAAGGAGATTGCCAGTTCCGTCGATAAGCTCAACGGCTTGCTGGCGGATTTTGAAAAGGCCAACAATGGCGTTTTGAGCGCAACGGCGTCGGGTGCCGATGCCAGCGATGCGCTCGATCAGCGCGACAAGCTGCTGCGCCAGATGTCCGAGATCGTCGGCATCTCGACGGTAACGCGGTCGAACAACGATACGGTCATCTATACGTCCGATGGCACGGTCCTTTTTGAAAACACGCCCCGCAAGGTGACCTTCCAAGCCACCTCTGGCTTCGGTGCGACGACGACCGGGCAGAAGGTCTATATCGACGGGGTTCCTGTCGCCGCCGGGGCTGGGGGGAATACCTCCGGTGAGGGAAAGCTCTCGACGCTGCTGCAATTGCGCGATGAGATCGCGCCGAAATACCAGTCGCAGCTGGATGAAGTTGCGCGCGGTCTGGTTGAGCTCTTCAAGGAGCAGAACGGCGCCACCACTTTGCCGGGGCTCTTCACCTGGACGCCGACGGTTCCGCCTGCAACCGTGCCACCCGCAGGGACAACCGTGCCCGGTATCGCGGCGACGCTGAAGGTCAATCCGCTGGCGCTGTCGAACCCGCTGCTTGTTCGCGACGGCGGCTTCAACGGCGCAGCCTATGTTCAGAATACAACAGGAAGCTCGGGTTACTCGGACCTCCTGGACAAGTTCACGGCTGCCATGGACGGCAATCTGGCATTCGACACCACGACGGGCCTTGACGGAAGCACCAGCATTATGGACTTCGCAACCTCGTCGGTCGGCTGGCTCGAGGATCTGCGCAGCAGCGCCTCGACGGCAAACGACAACAAGGTCGCTTTGCTTTCGCGCACGCAGGAAGCCCTGAACAACGAGACCGGCGTAAGCATGGACGAGGAACTCTCGCTGCTGCTCGACCTGGAGCAATCCTACAAAGCATCGGCCAAACTGGTCAGTACCGTGGACGCCATGATGGCGGCACTTATGGAAGCTGTGAGGTAATCATGAAGACGTCCTTCGTTTCAAATCTGGCTGTCCAGAACGCTATGCGGCTCACCATTCAGCAGAGCCAGTCCGAAGTTGTGAAGCTGCAGGCGGAAGTGACCACCGGCCGCCACGCCGATGTCGGCGTCGCGCTCGGCGGCTCCACGTCGCGCTCCCTCGACCTTCAGCGGGAAATGGCCCGAATGCAGACGCTGACCAGCACCAACGCCGTTGTCACGCAGCGCCTTGCCGCCTCGCAGGGAGCGCTTACGTCGGTTGCCGACGCCGCGCAATCGATCAACAAGGTTATGATCGGTTTGAGTGGAAGCGATTCGGCGGATCAGCTGGCGATCGCCAAGACCGAAGTCACCAACGCGCTGTCGATCTTCAACTCGGCGATTAACACCTCTTTCAATGGCGAATTTCTGTTCTCCGGCATCAATACTGACGTGAAGCCGATGATTGACTATAACAGCGCGGAGGGCGCCGCAGCCAAGGCGGCCTACAATACGGCTCTGACGACCTTCATGGGTGCGCAGGTGCCGCCGCTGACGGCGATGAACCAGTTCTCCAAAGCGCAGATGGAAGATTTCATCACCAACACGCTGGAGCCTATGTATGTCGATACCGACCCGGCTGCCGGGGATCAGTCGCGCTGGCAGACAGATTGGTCCAGCGCATCCGACCAGACCATGACAAGCCGGATCTCGACGACCGAGGTGGTGCCGAGTTCGACGACCGCCAATTCCGACGGCATGCGCAAATTCGCTTTGGCGAGCGTTATCGCCTCGGAACTGCTCGGCGCGGATGTCAGCTCCGAGGTTCGCTCCACGATCAGCGGGTCGGTGACCAGCTATATAGGCGAGGCCATCTCCGGAATCGACGCGCAGCGCAGCGATCTCGGTATCTCCGAAGCGCGGGTGAAGAAGGCCAACACCTCTCTTGCAGCGCAGATCAAGCTTGTGACGACTCATATTTCCGATCTTGAAGGTGTCGATACCTACGCGGCGTCAACGCGGATGAACACGCTGCTGACCCAGATCGAAACCTCCTACACGCTGACGTCGCGGCTTCAGCAACTGAGTTTGATAAACTACCTCTGATGAGATGAGGAACCGGACAAACATGAGGGATGTCTGAATGTATCAGTTTTCTTACGCCGAGATCATGGAGGACGGCGTTGCCGACTCCAAGGATCGCGAAAGGCAAGTGCTTGATCGCTCGATTGCGCTGCTCGCGGCTGCAAAACAGCAGAAAGGGTACTCGAGGGAGGCCATCGAGGCGATTTACTACACAAGGCGCGTCTGGATCCGGTTCATCGAGGATCTTCGCGCCTCGGACAATCAGCTGAACGACGAACTGCGCGCCAACCTTATTTCCATAGCCATCTGGATTCTGGGCGAGACGGAAAAGATTCGCAAACGCGAGTCCTCGAACTTCCAGGGCATCATAGACATCACAACCATCATCAGGGATGGACTCAAATGAAAAGCACACTGCGTATTTCGCTGAAGTCGGGCGAACGGATTTTTGTCAACGGGGCGGTGTTGCGTGTCGACCGTAAGGTTGCAGTCGAGTTCCTGAATGACGTGACATTCCTGCTCGAGAACCATGTTCTGCAGCCGGAAGATGCGACGACCCCCCTGAAGCAGCTCTATTTCATCGCCCAGATGATCCTGATCAATCCGGAAGGTGCCGAGCAGTCGACGAACATGTTCCGCAAGTCGGTCATCATGCTTCTCAATTGCTTCAAGAATGACGAGGTCGTCTCGGAGCTCAAGAAGATCGACGGCATGGTGACGCAAGGCCGCGCCTTCGACGCTCTGAAGGCCATCCGCGGTCTCTACGCGGTCGAAGACAAGATCCTGAACAACCAGGAAATCACCCCGGCAACGATCGAACAGATTCGCAAGGAGATTGCACCATGGCGGTAAGCGGCGTCACATCAACCGGCAGCTACATCCCCACGGCATCCGGAACGGAATCGGGCACAGACGCGGCTTCGGCCAGCCTCAACTACGACAGCTTCCTGAAGCTGCTCGTTGCCCAGATGAAAAACCAGGATCCGACCGAGCCGATGGATTCGACCCAGCAGATCGCCCAGCTGGCGACCTTCTCCCAGGTCGAGCAGACGATCAAGACCAATACCAATCTCGAAAGCCTCCTGCAGCGCACCTCGCTCAGCGAAGCCAATGCTGTCATTGGCAAGACGGTGACGAGTGCTGACGGCAAGACAACTGGTGTCGTCAAGGAAGTGAAGCTATACTCGGATGGAATCATCGCGGTGCTTGATACCGGCAAGGAGCTTGTCGTAGGCCCGGGTGTTACCGTAAAGTGATAGCTCATGAATGAGGCTGATGCCCTCGATATCGTACAGGCGGCGATCTGGACCGTGGTCGTCGCTTCCGGGCCAGCCGTTCTCGCCGCCATGGTGGTGGGTGTCGTCATCGCCTTCATTCAGGCGCTGACCCAGGTGCAGGAAATGACCCTGACCTTCGTGCCGAAAATCCTCGCCGTCCTGGTGACGGTCGCACTATCAGCCTCTTTCGTCGGTTCGCAGATTTCCATCTTCACCGATGTCGTCTTTTCCCGCATTCAAAGCGGCTTTTGATGAGGCCGGCCGCCGTTTTGGGCGGACCTTGAATAGCGATGGACGCCGCGAAAAGCACGTCCGCTTCCCTCTTTCGAACAATGATGCCACCTTCGCGCAAGTTTGGTGCGTTAGGCCTGCTGCTTAGTTTGGGCAGCAGGTATGAATGCTGTCCGCCTCTCATGAAGAGACGGAATTTCCGATGGCACAACCTCCTGCTCTGATCATTCCGAAAGTCGCGCCCAAAGGCCGGGATATTGGCTTTGCGCTCGGCATCGTAGCGATCCTGTCGATCCTCTTTCTGCCGATACCGCCGTTTCTGATCGACATCGGGCTGGCCTTTTCCATCGCTTTCTCATCCTGATGGTTTCCCTGTGGATTCAGAAGCCGCTGGATTTCTCGTCCTTTCCCGTCATCCTGCTGATCTCGACGATGACCCGACTGTCGCTCAATATCGCGACGACGCGCGTCATTCTTTCGCACGGGCATGAGGGACATGATGCGGCCGGCGGCGTCATCGCCGGCTTCGCCGAACTCGTCATGGGTGGCGATTTTGTCATCGGTCTGATCGTCTTCCTGATCCTGATCACGGTGAATTTCATCGTTATTACCAAGGGCGCCACGCGAATCGCGGAAGTCGGCGCCCGCTTCACCCTCGATGCCATCCCCGGCAAGCAGATGTCGATCGACGCCGACCTCTCGGCCGGTCTGATCGACGAGAAGGAAGCGCAACGCCGCCGGCGTGAACTGGAAGAGGAAAGCTCCTTCTTCGGCTCCATGGACGGTGCCTCGAAGTTCGTGCGCGGCGACGCCATCGCCGGCCTGCTGATCACCGCCATCAACGTCTTTGGCGGAATCATCATCGGTTACGTCCGCCACGATATGTCGATCGGCGAGGCCGCCGACGTTTTTGTCAAGCTGTCGGTTGGCGACGGTCTGGTTTCCCAGATCCCCGCGCTGATCGTATCGCTGGCCGCGGGCCTGCTCGTGTCGCGCGGCGGCACCTCGGGTTCTACCGACCAGGCGGTGGTCGACCAGCTTGCCGGTTATCCGCGCGCCCTCATGGTCGCATCCGGACTTATCCTCATGCTTGCCTTCATGCCGGGTCTTCCCTTTATCCCATTCGCTGTTCTGGGCGGCGGCATGGCCTTTCTGAGCTGGTTAATTCCCCGTCAGCTGGAGGCAGCCAACAAGCTCAAGCGCGATCAGGACCAGCAGACCGCACAGCACAAGACCGATAGCGAGAAGGACTCGGTCAAGTCGGTTCTGAAGACATCGGAAATCGAGCTGCTGCTGGGCAAGCAGGTGTCGACACGTCTTCTCGGCGCACATCAGGAACTGGCGTTCCGCGTCGGCAAGATGCGCCGCAAGTTCGCTGGCCAATACGGTCTGATTGTTCCGGAAATCAAGGTGTCGGATGACATCAGCATTCCCGACAAGGCTTATCACATCCGCATCCACGGCACGACGATTGCCTCGAACACGGTTCGTGTCGGTGAAGTCATCGTTGTCACCGGCGGCGGCCGCAAGCCGAGCGTTCCGGGGGACGACATCCGCGAACCCGCTTTCGGCATGCCGGCCGTGTCGATCCTCGAAACCTTTACCGAGGATCTGAAGCGCGAGGGCTTCCACCCGATCGACAACGTCTCTGTGGTGCTGACGCATCTCTCCGAAGTCATCCGCAACAACCTGCCGCAGCTTCTCTCCTACAAGGATGTGAAAATCCTGATCGAGCGTCTCGATCCGGAATATCGCAAGCTGGCGGACGAGATCTGCACCTCGCACATGTCCTATTCCGGTCTGCAGGCGGTACTGAAGCTGCTGCTTGCCGAGCGCGTCTCTATCCGCAACCTGCATCTGATTCTCGAAGCGGTCGCCGAACTGGCGCCGCATGTGCGCAAGACCGAACAGATCGTCGAGCATGTGCGCGTGCGCATGTCGCAGCAGCTGTGCGGCGATCTTGCCGACAACGGCACGCTGCGCGTCCTGCGTCTCGGCAACAAGTGGGACATGGTCTTCCATCAGGCGCTGAAGCGTGATGCCAAGGGCGAGATTGTCGAATTCGACATCGACCCGCGCCATCTGGAGGAGTTCAGCGAGCAGGCGACCAAGGTTATCCGTGAACATCTCGACCGCGGCATGCCGTTCGTACTGGTAAGTTCGCCCGAATCCCGCTCTTATGTGCGCATGATCATCGAGCGTCTTTTTGCAACATTGCCGGTTCTCTCGCATGTCGAGCTTGCCAAGGGCCTCGAGATAAAGATCATTGGCTCGATCTCATGATTTCCGATCCTGAAGGCACAGTGCTGGCGCTTTTCGCCGCATTCTGCCGGATCGGCGCCTGCATCATGGTCATGCCCGGATTCTCGACGGCGCGTGTATCTGTCCAGATCCGCATCTTCGTCGCGCTGGCGATCTCGATGGCGATCCTGCCGATCATGTGGAACGAGATCTATCCGCAGATTTCCGGCAAGGGGCATACCTATATCTACATCGTCGCCACGGAGACTGTCATCGGCAGCGTTATCGGTCTGATTGCCCGCTACTACGTCCTCGGGCTGCAATTCACCGGCACCGTGATTACGATGATGATCGGCTTCAACGCCCCGCCGGCCTCCGACGTCCTTGAAGACACGGCCGAGAACCAGCTGACCAACCTGATCAGCTTTGCCGGACTGATGGTTCTGTTCATGCTCGATTTCCACCACGTCATCCTGTCGAGCATTGTCGATTCCTACAAGGTGATGCCGCTCGGCGCCGGATTCGATCCGCAGGGCGTCCTGATCACCCTCACCAACGCGCTGGAGACGACGTTTTACATCATGCTGCGGCTGGCCAGCCCCTTCATCATCTATGGCCTGCTGTTCAACGTCGCCGTCGGCATGGTCAACAAGCTGGCGCCGCAGATGCCGCTCTATTTCATCTCGCTGCCGTACCTGATCATGGGCGGCATGTTTCTCCTCTATCTCGGTATCGCAGCGATGCTGAAGCTGTTTGCCGACGGCTTCGGCCCGATGATGCAGGGGAGCTAGCGATGACGAAAAGCCGGTCCGAAAAACTCAAGCGTCTCGTCGCCGTGCAGCGGCATCTGGAACAGATGGCGGAAAGCGAATTGGCCGAAACCGCCAGACAGCGCCGCGACCTCGCCGAAACCATCGATGTCGTGGCCGATGCCATGGGGTCTGCAAGCCCGCTGCATGCGATGTTTTCCGGGCATTATGCCTCGCAACTCGGCCGTCTTGCCCAGAAGGACCAGATGCTGCTCGGCATCCAGCAGGGGCACGAAACCCGTGTTCTCAAGGAACGGGCAAAGGGCGACCGGCTGGAGGAAAACATGAAGGAGGCGCGCGTCCTGGAAGACCGCACCGAGGCCGACAATGCCATCTACGATCTCGTCGATCAGCACATGATGAGCGGATCACCAGCTTCCGGTAAGGTTGGCCGGTCATAGTGCGGCTTCAGGGCCGGGTGTCTAAACCTCCGGACCGCTTCTTTAAACTGCTGAAATTGTGGAGTTATCGCTGGCGCTGACACAAGCGTCGCTTGGGCTCCGTGACCGAGAGGGACACCGCATGGCTATTTCTCCTCCAAGCGACCTGGTGATGGATGTCGTGCGCGCCGCCGATCCGGCCGAAGTGCAGGAAGCACAGGCGCGTCTGAAGGCCAATCGCGCTGCTTTTCAGGCGACGAGCCTTGCCGAAAACGGAAACGGTTTTGCCAACACGGTCGCAGTTCTGAAACAGGACAGCCCGACCAACAGTCTCGGCGACATCAACAATCGGGCCGAGGCCAAGAAAATTCCGGAGAGCTACCGCAAGTTCGAGGCCATGGTGCTGCAGAACTTCGTGAAGTCGATGCTGCCCACCGAAAGCGAAGAGATCTACGGCAAAGGCACGGCCGGCGACATGTGGAAAAGCATGATGGCCGAGCAGATCGGCAACGTCATGGCGCAGGGCGACGGCGTCGGCATTGCCGAGAGCATGGTAACGGACCGTATCGTCGGCTCGGAAGGTCCTGACCGGGTGAACGCATCGCTCGACGGCAACGACAACAATGTCGCGCTGAGCATGGTGCAGGAATACGAACGCAAGGCCGTCGCCAATTTCATGGGAACCGAAGACAAGAGCGGACAAGCTTGAGGTTGTCCCGGCGAATAGCCTGGGCCGGCCTGATACAGAAGTTTCGCGCACACGTCACGCCAAGGGCCAAGACCCGCGTGCCGCTAGCGCCAACGGGAGCCAAATAATGGAAGTTGCAGCATCGAGTGACGTGCGTATCCAGAACGTGCTGGGTCGTCTCGAAATGATCCTCGACAACGAGAACACCCGGATCGGCATTGATCCAAGCTTCGATCTGAAGGCGTCGAATGCGCGCAAGAGCCGGTGCCTGTATGAACTGACGATGTT
>Ga0307515_10001440_pt1 | contig 53665 bp, 41 predicted proteins | sample 17_EM_MG_FD_194513 | JGI IMG/M metagenome (GOLD analysis project Ga0307515, IMG submission 194513) | Populus trichocarpa ectomycorrhiza microbial communities from riparian zone in the Pacific Northwest, United States - 17_EM | ecosystem: Host-associated > Plants > Roots > Unclassified | place...
AACACACGCCAACTTCCGATAGAAGAATGTGTCTATGCATAATTGGAGAGCCTGAGAAAGGTTAATACTTATGGCTGCTACTACTGGGCGAGAGATCATACGAGGACAATAAAAGATCGGGCAGTTCCATCTAAGACTCTTCTAAAAGCTTCCCAAGCTTGGGTCGTCAGCGACGCCAAAAGTAACTCCTCGAGGAGGAATGGTAGCATTAAAGCAATGGCAAACGGCCAACCAACAAGGCCACCGAAAGCGAACCAGAATATTCCCTGAGCAGTTCTTAGGCCGCCGCGCCAATCCATGAATGCTGAAAATCCGAGCATTGTAGTGTACATTGCGAAGCTGGAGGGTAGGTATGCAACTGATGCGTGAAACATCCCAGGACTGAACACCATCGCCATGAGGAAGAATAGGGCGATTCGAGGATTTAGAGTTCTCGAAATAGTAGAATATAGTCGAGTCTCACATATCGCGCAAAGAAGTGCCAGGGTCATGCGGAGGAAATAGAATTCGGTCGTCTTGGTGCTGGATGGGAAGAGCTGTCTGAACCCTATTATGCTCGCATGTATACCAACGTAGGTCCAGCTTCGGATCGCATATTCAGGAGAATATTCCCATGTTTGGAGACCATAGTCATGGTTGAGGTAGTGCGTCGGTTCCCAGTAGTTGAATACCTCATCGCAGTCCTGTATTGGGGAGAAGACTGCCGCAATAACATGGGCAGCGAGGAATATATAGAAGGCGATAATGGGTTCGACTTGAGGGGTTGCAGACTGCGCTTGTCTTGGCCTGGGAGGGAATTGTTAGAAGTATTTGATAGTCTCACGGCACAGTATATTTACGCGAGTTTTGGCGAAGACAGCGAAGTTGGTGTCTGTAGAGGGGGAATCTTCCGATTGATTTTGGCTTTGGATGCCATCGTATCCTTTTCGGGGGATTGGTTGTTCATGGGTGAGCGCAGAGACGCTTTTCGTTGTAGGGCTGAAAAAATGACTGCGCTAGCCCTTTCGAGCATAGCTAATTAATTTTCTCCCTCGGATGCCTCGCTTCTCTCTCTGATCGATTTAAGCCAACCCACGAATATCACAGCATTCTTTGAACTTTTACAATCGCTGATTCTGCATCTTATGCATGGCGGATAATTTCTATACGCAAGATACAACCGTGCTGACCCAACCGCCTGCGAAGAGGGCCCGTCTTGAAGGCCCGAACAGTGGATCTTTCGACATGCCTGGTACACCCATTGATGATACAGATGACGATCTGTATGGGACTACACCAGTCAAAGTTTCTACGCCAGGTGTGAAAAGTGAGGAAGAGCCTACTTCTGCAATGAACTTGCCTTTATCCGAACTCAATGGCCTTCCAGTGATTGGTATACCAGGGCTTGGCCTTCTGAATGGTGCTGGCCAGCATCACTCACCTCCCCAAACAAATGGAGATCCGTATGATACAAATACGAGGCTGAAGCAAAAAGATAACATTGTTGTTCATGGCGAAAATCCTATTAGCTATTACGACGAAACACATGGAAATGCTGAGGCTATGGTGTCAGAGGGGATATTGGGCAACAAAGAGTCACACGGAACAACGCTGAGTGCCCAAAACATTTTTTTGTTGCAAAATCAAGATGGTACTCCAGTAGCCGAAGCCCCATTAAATAAAAAGGAGCTTGAGTCAACCCGAGATACAAACGATTATATGGGTATGTTATATGAAGGAGCCTCAAAGGAGGCCTCGTTATTGGGGATTAATAAGAGTGTTGAGGATTTCATTGAGGCAGCCAAGGCCAACAGAGATGATGAAAATGCGGAATGGCAGCTCGACTCTTCCGATGCTGACTCTTCATCGGACACATCTAGTGATGATTCCTCTCAAAGCAGTTCTGATGAAGAATATCCCTTATTAGGCCCGGAAGAGCAAGCTCGAATTTTAATGAAAGAGGACGTTGATGACGAACCGAGCAGTGGTGAAGGATTCATGCTGAAAACTAAGAACGAATCGGACGAGAAATACGAGAAGCCAACTGTCACTATTACTCCTGACATGAAGATTACTGAACTCGGTAACGTCGAAACTGTCGTCGATAATCTAATACTCGTCAAGGCAAACGTGTCCGGTGAATACCAAGTTCTCGAGTCAGGGTCAGTGCTATGTTTGGGGGATAGGACGGCAGTTGGTACTGTTTCTGAAACTCTTGGGAGGGTCCACGAGCCACTATACGCTGTTGGGTTTCCAGACTCTTCCGACATCATCTGTTTAGGAATCTCGAAGGGTACTACAATATTTTATGTGGATCAATATTCGACTTACGTGTTTACTCAGCCACTAAAGGCCATTAAAGGCTCTGATGCTTCAAACATACATGACGAAGAGGTCGGAAGAAATGAGTTGGAATTTTCTGATGATGAGGCCGAGGCGGAATACAAACGCAATTTGAAGCAATCGAAGAGAGCTAAGATTAATGCCCACCGGGGTGAACTTCAGCATGGAGATTACCATGACGGTGGGACTAAAGTTCAAGTGATTTCGAATGAGAGCCATTACCGAAACGAAGGCCTCAATTACGGCGATGATGAGGATATGGGTATGTACAAGCCCTTGGCAAGACCTGAGCATTTTGAGGACATTGTGGGTGCTGGTGCCCCAATCGAAGATCGCAGTCATGTTCGCAGGGGTGACCGTGGAAGGGTCGGTCGAGGACGTGGTGATCGAGGACGTGGGAATCGCGGAAGAGGAGCAGGAAGAGGCGGTGGAGGGAGAGGCGATCATGGAAACCGCAGTTCTCGAGGTCCGGAGAAACATGGACTTCATCATGAACATACTCGCCATGTTAATAGCGCACGGCTAGAGAAGAGATCTAGATCGCCTCAATCGCCTCGATCGCCTAACCATCACCGTTACTCTTCTACACCCTATCACCTATCTTCCACTCCCGCTCCTACTCTAGCTCCAACTTATTCTGCACCACCGGGCGATCAAACGCGATCATTGCCGTTTAGCAACCCACAGGCACACGGGTGGGGCACGGCCAACCAGTCTACTTTGGACGTGTCAAGTCCGCAGTATCCTCAATTCTCTCAGGGCCCTGCAAGCTCTGATAGAAACATACCAGCAGGCGCCTTTGTCAATCCATCGTTCTTCCCACAGCAAGTAGGCCGACAGTCTGCCCAGCTTTCCACATTTGCTATGCAGCCTCAATGGCAGGCGTTTCAGCAACAGTCTTCAAACCTGAACTGGGCTGCAATAGCGCAGTTTCTCCAAACTCCAAACCAGCCGACCACAACAACTGGTGCCGTAAATGATCAGCCGCTAGATCCTCAAATGGCTTTCAGGGCAGCCCAGCAACAACTTGACCTTCTTCGTGCGTTGAATAGGAGCTCTGGTTCGCCGCCATAGTCCTTGGACCGAACTCTTTTATATCGTGTATCATATATTTAGCATTTCATAATTCCCTCTCTAGCAGAGGCCAAATACATGGAGCTGTAAGGCTTTGTGAATCTCGTCGACGGTGTGGTTTTTGAGTACTATGGATCTCCTCACAGACCGTAAGGGATAGCGGAAAAGATGATTTGATAGCCCTAGTACTAAAAGCATTGTAGAATTAGTAGTAGACCATTTGAGAGGCATGGACAGAAACACCTTTAGGCGTTCTGGCCTTTTACAACATGTTAAATCTAAGATTTTAAATTGAAAGGCAAGAGGTTGGATGCCAACGTGCTACTCGGCAATAGCCACCATTTAATAGAAATCAGAAATGACATGAGGTGAATGATCTCGCCTTGCTTCTATGTGTTGCATTCCAAATACAAGTTCCCTACGCTAAATCGTGTAGGTACAATATCAAGAAACTTGGCATTCGTGCTCTGAGCGCTTTCCTTTGCGTAAAGCTATAAATATATTCCTGATGCCTAAAGATTTACGGAAGCTATGTCTCAAGCATGTTTTGAGCGATCTGACTGTGATCTCTTGTCAGGCTAAGCCTTTTGGAGAGAGTTTCTCATAGCTAGCTGTCGATAGTACCTCTTGGCGAGTGGTTTAGGCCTAGAGCGGGAGTGGAGCGCCACCTAATGTGGCTTGCAAGAAGTAAGGTGGGGGGGCTTTGCGCATGCGGCCCGAAGATGCCGTGCAACATTCATTTCGAATAATTTGCGATAGCCGCGACATGGTATGAAAGAAACCCCTCAGATGTATCCGAGGCATGCAGGATATCAAGAGTCGTCATCACTTTGCTTACAATGGATTGCCGGTAACTTCCTTCTTCTTGTTCTGTGGTCCTTGTGAGCGTCTTTGGTGTGTGGAGCTGGCGCTGAAGGACTCGGCTGAGAGTTACCCAAGCCTCTTTGGTGAACCTAGAGCCCGGCTGGGTGCTCCTCAGTTCATCATCAACACCACCCCTACGGACCGCGACCACCTCGTATCTACCAGACTACCCCTCGCTTTCGACGTTCTGTTTCTGCCAACACCCCCATGTACTCTCCTCTGACTCAACGAAAGCTTCAATGAAGCCTGCCTAGGCCCTCTAGACGTCCCCGGTCCTCGTCGCGGCAGACCTCGAACCCAGCAGCTGGCCCAGACCAATATAAGGTTTCGGGTCATATCGCGCCCTGCAAAACCGTTTCCTTAAGTGACAATGACGAGAAAGGAGAATGCCGGCAGACATGGATCCACCGAAAGCTCGGGGGCGGAGAGTTGGCGTTCGACGGACACGGTGAAGGGAGGCTTCGGCGGACGGACTCGAGGAACACACATTAAGGTGAAGACGGATAAAGACTCCAAAGCTCAACAGTACGTGATTTCACGCTGTCTTGACTCTTTCTAGCTAGGCCGTATTATCTCGCTGCTGCAGCGAGATTTGTTACCTAGGTTTCAGCCTTTGACTATTAAGCTGTCGCGAATACTTGAGAAAGAGCTTTCAGAACAAACCACATGAGCTTGTCGTTCTGCCTCTACCCTGAGCGTTGATACAGCATGGAACTTTTATGAAATATGCGCCCATCACGTTTCTGGCATCGTCTCAGTGTTAAACTTAGTCGTTCTTTGACAACAGAGGCAGCTAACGGACTAAATTAGAGCTGAAAAAGAGTCGGAGATATCCCCTGGGACCATTCCTCCCAAATCGTCTGTGCAAAATACGAAATCGATAATTGCTCCATGGGATAACCCACGAGTAGCAGACCTCAGTAATTATCGAAAAGACCTCGCCGTACTTGAGACATCTGGAGTCAGGATACCATCTATCTCTCAAAACCCTCCTACAGCGACGTCCCCTGCGCCGCGGTGGCCTTCGCCTGGCGTAAACGGCTCCGTGACAATGCCATCAAGCGTGTTCAGTACCTTTTTCAATGACTCCACAGAGGATATAGGACAGCTCTCGCCGGGTTTCCGGCCCGGAAGTGGAAAGGAAGATAGTATGAGCTTCCCCGGAGATGACAGACGCCCATCGGTTGCAAGCGCAACTACAGTCAGTAGTTCAGGCTCAAAGTCAAGCATTGGTCGTGGGTTCCATAAGAAGTTACAGGGATTTTTTGGTGAGGAGTTTCCAGGCGACTCGCGCCAAAGTTCTGATACAAGCTTGACGACAAATAATCCGCATGGAGGTGAAAATCAATCGTCGCGAAGCTTACGGAATCGGACGAACTCTGTCAACAACACAATTGGCAGTAGTATAAACAGCAGGCCCGGGTCGCCTGCCAGCTCTCGACCAAGAACTCCACTACCATCGTCTGAAGTAACCCCTTGGGAATTTCAAGATTACAAGGTCAGTAGTATCATGCCAAGCGTCATTTTGCCCGTAAAGGTGCTGCGAGCGGCCATTCGGCGAGACGGCGACATGGGGCATGTTGTCAAGAGTGCTGTTTGGGATGAATGAGACCGTTGTGTTTTAGTCTTTGTCTAATGCCCTTTCGCCCTTTCTAATAATCTTACCTGCAGTTACTTCTTTCAAACTTTGTTCAAGGGCACCTTAACTGACAAGAATGTTGCAGGATATGTCTGCGCAAGGAGATAACGGTCGTTACTCCTCGGAACAGCAACCAAATAAATCTAGCAAAAGTTCTCACAAATTACGCTTACCTGGCCACCGACATAATAGGAGTAAAGATGACATCAAGACTCCTGATATAAGCCAGCCTTACCCTTTACGACCAGTCACCAGCCGGGAGGATTCGTCGAGCAGTGTAAGACGGAGTGAACATCAGATTCCTTCGGCGCTGAGCTCCGCTTTCACCTCTAGAACCACACTTGTCCCCCGTTCATCAAGCCCTACACCTAGCGCACATAGCGAAATGAGTCGAGATACGATTACACCGAGGTCCCCCGGAGCAACAAAGCCTCGTTCCATCCTAGACAAACTGAGACGTAAAGATAAAACAGAACGGGCTGTTCCGGAAGCTCTCAGAGACCTTCCAGCATCTACTACGTCGCTTCAACCATCTATTAAATCTGCCAAGATTCCAAGGGTAGAGCCTTCCCCTGGGAATATTAAGAAGGTTGGGGGTGGAGCCGGGAGCGGCAAAGATAGCACATCCAAGAAAGAGCATGGAGGCCGAATACCCTTCAAGAGCTCGAAACGCGCACCAACCAATGCCGACCAGCCACGCGGCAAAGACCCAAATGATGCTAGAGCAGACGCCGTGATGAATGAGGCGCTGTGGAACTTGGACACGGATCTCGAGCATATGGAAGGTATCATAAGTCATCAACAACCACCAATGACCCCACCCACCGGAGAAATCCATGCCGGCTGGCCCGGAGATGACCCTTCCCAAGAGCCCAGAGAGTCAGATAGCTTCGCTGGCGCATGGGACGCCCCGGATTCTTGGGCTGTGAAACGTATTGGCGACGAGTACATTGGGAGACTCCGCGAACTTGATGAGAACGGAAATCTTCCCAAAGATGAAAATACTGGGCCACCATATTGTGTACGCATATTTCGCGTCGACTCCACGTTTGCCGTTCTTTCCGTCAACCTCAATACCACTGTGTCGGAGATCATCCAGATCCTCGGTAAAAAGACGTTTCTCCAGGATGAACTTGACAATTACCACATTGTCATGCGTAAACATGACACTTCCCGACAGCTTGACCCTCAGGAGAGACCGCTCTTCATACAAAAGCGGCTCCTAGAACAAGCGGGATACACTGAGTCAGACCGGCTTGAAGATGTTGGAAGGGAGGATAACAGTTACCTTTGCAGGTTCACCTTCCTTCCCGCGAAGATGAGCGGATATTCTAGTTTGGAAAAGGATCCTGGTTTTAGTAAGATGCAAAAGTTCAGTCACATCGATCTCCAAGGCCGAAACCTTATCACCATCCCGATTACACTCTATCAGAAGGCTACTGAGATAATCTCTCTAAACCTGTCCCGAAACCTCTCGCTTGACGTCCCGAAAGATTTTATCCAAGCTTGCACTAATTTGCGAGAGATCAAGTACACTAGTAACGAAGCCTGGAGGTTGCCACCAAGTTTAAGCTTAGCAAGCAGATTGACTATGCTGGACATCTCAAACAACCGACTTGAACAGCTAGAGAATGCAGAGCTATACAAGCTCGCGAGTTTGCAAGGTCTTCGACTCTCGAATAATAAGTTGACCCAGCTACCGAGTTATTTCGGTCAATACCGAGCTCTCAGAAGTCTAAATCTGTCTTCTAATTCGCTCAGTGAATTTCCAGATTTCCTTTGCGATGTTAGAACTCTTGTGGATCTAGACATCAGTTTCAACTCAATTTCTAGCCTTCCGAAGATTGGCCAGTTGACGTGTTTGGAGAGGCTTTGGGCTACGAACAACAAACTTTCTGGGAGTTTCTCTCAGTCACTCAGCAATTTGGTCAACCTCCGAGAGATAGATGTCAGATTCAATGCTCTGGATAGTATTGACGTTATGTCGCAGCTACCACGTTTAGAGTGTCTCATGGTCGGACACAACTCTATATCGGCTTTCGAAGGATCGTTTCCAAAAATTAGAGTATTGCACATGAACCATAACCCAGTAACGCGCTTTGGCATGAATGCACCGGTCCCTACCTTATCAATCCTGAATCTTGCGTCTGCAAAATTGGCTCAGTTGCCTGACGATCTCTTTCAGAAAATATCCGGGCTTACAAAGCTCATCCTCGACAAGAATCATTTCACTTCTCTTTCGTTGCAAATTGGAAAGCTGTATAGATTGGAACACCTAAGCGTTGCACGCAATGCGCTTGACGAACTTCCTTCAGAGATTGGCCGACTTGCAGAACTTCGGTATCTTGATGTACGTGAGAATAATCTAGGACGCCTTCCGCAGGAGATTTGGCATGCTCGCCGACTAGAAACGCTGAACGTGTCTTCTAACGTGTTGGATGCTTTCCCAAAGCCCGGGGCACCCCTTCCAGCCCACAACGGGGACATTCCAAACATGGACGGGTCAACCCCTGGGTCTACTCCTGAACTTTCTACCAGTCCAAGCTACGAGGAGCTCGGGAAATTGGAAGGATTTGCTGCTCGTCGTCCTAGTCAGGCCTCAGGCTATTTGAGCACCGGAACGTCACCGGCTAACTCCCAGAGGAAGGGTTCCATGGCATCTGGCTATGGAGGGACCAGTGCAAGAAAGACGTCCGTGGCCTCACGAACACCCACCGAAGGCACACTTACTCCTATTTCCCGCAAAGATTCCAGCCTTTCGAATAGGATTATTACAACCTTTGCCGGTTCGCTACGTCATTTATTCCTTGCCGACAATAGACTTTCGGACGACGTTTTTGATGAGCTTGCTTTGCTACCTGAGTTGAGAATCGTAAATGTCTCCTATAATCTAATATACGATATCCCTCCGAGGACGATTCGAAGATGGCAACACCTCGCTGAGCTATACCTCTCTGGTAATGATTTGACGTCTCTACCAGCCGAAGATTTAGAGGAAGTCAGCTCGCTAAAAGTCCTTCACATCAACGGTAATAAATTTCAGGTTCTTCCTGCGGAGCTCGGGAAAGTCTCCAAACTTGCTATTCTGGATGTGGGAAGTAACTTGCTCAAGTACAATGTTTCGAATTGGCCGTATGATTGGAACTGGAACTGGAACCATAATCTAAAATATCTCAATCTGTCAGGGAATAAACGATTGGAGATCAAGCCTAATGGTCCTTTCAATAGTGGTGGATCGGCTATGCGGGAAGGCCGGGATCTTACGGACTTTACGTCTCTGATCAACCTGCGGGTCCTAGGTTTAATGGACGTGACTATGATGGCTCCTTCCGTGCCCGAACAAACTGAGGATCGGAGGGTTCGAACTTCTGGCTCAACCGTTGGCACCATGGCCTACGGCATGGCAGATAGCCTTGGTCGAAATGAGCACATTTCGACTATGGATATGGTCATCCCAAGATTTCGAAGTCACGACGAAACTATATTGGGCATGTTCGATGGCCAGCCTTTATCCAGCGGAGGGTCAAGGATAGCTAAGTTCCTTTACGACAACTTTAAACACCGATTTTCGGAAGAATTGGAGCGTCTACGACCCCAAGAGAGTGCAGTAGATGCGCTGCGAAGAACATATCTAGGTCTAAACAAGGATTTGGCAACTGCAGCTACTCATTCGTTGGAAAGCAAGAATTCAACTACTGCACCCGTAGCCCATCGCGGTTCGATATCGATGCCAGAACTTAGCGACGATGATTTACACTCTGGCAGTGTAGCTACAGTATTATTTCTGAAGGAGATGGAGCTCTATGTCTCTAATGTCGGTGATGCCCAAGCTCTCCTTATTCGATCAGAAGGAGGTCACAGAATTATTACTCGAAAGCATGACCCTGCAGAACCGAGTGAGCGAGCTAGGATTAGGGAAGCCGGCGGGTTCGTTTCTCGACAAGGCAAATTAAACGATTTTCTCGAGGTATCTCGTGCCTTTGGTTACGTCCAAATGTCGCCCTCTGTCATTGCCGCTCCCCACATCACCCACATCACGCTTGGCGAAACCGATGAAATGATCCTCATGGCTTCTCGGGAGCTTTGGGAGTATCTCACACCCGATTTTGCGGTTGACGTAGCGCGATCAGAGCGCAGCGACTTGATGCGCGCGGCTCAAAAACTTCGAGACCTTGCGATTGCTTTTGGCGCAACAAACAAAATCATGGTCATGCTGATTGGAGTCAGTGATTTAAGAAGCAGGCAACGCGCTCGCTTTCGGACTCACAGCATGTCGATGGGCCCCTCAGGATCACCAGATGAATTTTTCGCCGCTCGGAGAGGCAAACGTGGGCGTGATGCTGTTGCTGACTCTAAATTGGCAAGACTTGACCAAGAGGTGGATGCGCCTACCGGGGAAGTCAGCCTGGTCTTCACTGATATTAAGAACTCAACTCTACTCTGGGAGACGTATCCGATTGCAATGAGGTCTGCTATAAAAATGCATAATGAAGTAATGCGGCGGCATCTCCGAATCATTGGTGGCTACGAAGTTAAGACCGAAGGAGATGCTTTCATGGTCGCTTTCCCAACAGTTACATCCGCTCTACTTTGGTGTTTCACAATCCAGAGTCAACTCCTGGACGTCCAGTGGCCACAGGAGATTTTAAGCAGCGTAAACGGTCAAGAAGTCCTCGACGCCGATGGCAACGTCATTTTCCGTGGTCTTTCTGTGCGAATGGGCGTCCACTGGGGTTCGCCAGTGTGTGAAGTTGATCCCGTCACGAAGCGTATGGATTACTTTGGCCCGATGGTTAATAGAGCATCTCGCATTTCTTCTGTCGCAGACGGCGGACAAATTACTGTGTCCTCAGATTTCATTGCTGAGATTCAAAGGCTTTTAGAGACGCACATAGAAACTGATCGTTCAGCCTCAATAGGTTCTGACGAGACCATTAGCGAGGATTTAATGAGCCATGCTATTCGCCGAGAATTGCGGTCGCTCAGTAGCCAGGGCTTCGAAGTTAAGGATCTGGGGGAGCGGCGGTTGAAAGGGCTCGAAAATCCGGAATATATCTATTTGATGTACCCACATGCCCTATCGAGCCGCCTTGTCGTCCAGCAGCAACGCGCCGAAGCTGCCGAAAAAGCTTCAAGTGGTGCTGGTGCAGCAGGTACAAAAATGCGGGACAGCCAGCTTACTATTGACACCGAGAATGTCTGGGACTTGTGGAACGTGAGTCTGCGCCTGGAAATGCTTTGCAGTACTCTAGAAAGTCCCGGTTCTACGCAGCTTAAGCCTCCTGAAACAGCGTTATTGGAAAGAATGAAGAATCGAGGTGGGGAGATTACGGACAGGTTCTTGATAAATTTTGTCGAGCATCAGATCTCACGGATTGAGGTACGTGTAAATTTTGACCCTGACTTCTTGACTGAATACTTAACTCACTTTGATAGACTTGCACGACAACCCTAGCCCTTCGCCATCTCGTGCATCCCTTCGGATCCGGACCTATGCTGCAGCAAGCCTGCCCTATGGCCGACATTTTCGCTGAGCTCACCTCCCAACTCAAGGAGCTACAGGCTTTCAAGGCCGATGCAGCGTTCCCCATCGCACCGGCTTGATCGAAAAATATCATGGTTTGGGGCAATTACTTCATGTTATACGCTTTAATAATCTTTACCGGCTTCTTCCTCACGGCGTTCTAGCGCCTTGAAATGTAGGCCGTGACCCAACTACTCACAAATTACTCTAATATTGCAATAAGCACAGGACGAGAGCCACCTCGTCGCGATGCTGCTTAGGTACCCACGTATCCCCCCCATCTTGATGTTCCCGCTCGGCGTTGTGCGAAGAGAGTACCATCATTGCCCTGGTGGCCTCTTGACCTGCTCTATGGACAAGCCCAACGGCGCGGCCTGGGAAGATTCTGAGATATACGACATCTCATTGTTATACTTATCGTCTACCATTTTTTTTCCTGGAATAGGAGGATTACCTTTATCTAGACGACTAACGCTGTGAATGAACCTGAAATCGGGCGTATACATTTGAGCTGTTTCTTGGGGGGTAGCGGGTTCTTGTCTAGGGTCGGTTGACCCACTTTTTTCATTCCTTTTACTGTATGAAGAGACTCTTGCGACTTTGGCGTGGTGGAGGAGAGTGGTGCGTGTGGAATAGGGTGAATGGACAGGTAATCTGGTTGGTTATGGTGTCTTTTAGTTGTCGATCCGGTTTCTTCTTGTTACTGTTCCTAGCTTTTCGAGTGGGCAGTCTCGTCTGCCATTCGTCTGCCATTCTTGTGATGGGTAGATCCTTGCGCAACCAACTGCCAGAGCAATCTTTGAAGATATTATTCTACTCGGGTTGCGTTCGTGGTGGCTAACGTAAGCCTTTGGTTGCGTCTGCTCACGCTGCCTGTGCTGTGATATCGGTGGCTGCAGGTGCTAGTAAGGGGTGCGTTCCAGACCACGCTAAAAGGTCGGCTGCGTCCTCCCAGCAAGGGTTTCTCCGGGTTGGCATATGACTTGCGTTAGGAGCCGACGATCGCCCCAACGCACCTCGCGAATACCAGGATACCCTCCACCTCCTAAGCATGGCCCCCAAACTTCACACCTTGGGGCACGGGGCACGGCATGCTGTGTGCCCTACATGGCAGGCGCAATTGAGCCTCCCCACTTTCGTGTACTTGTATATTAAATACATTCCCCGACATGGACCTGCTCTGAGATCCACTCTTTCCCCTCAAATACATTGCTTGACCACTGTGACTACTCCTAAGTCCATCGTCGCCTAACACAACATGGCAATGCCACAGTGGAAACAGTCGAAATCAGATTCTTCTCCTCCGCCTATCACTGTTGAAGACACAAGCTCCGCAGAGCCACGCCCTTCTCCTATACCCAATAACGGTAAGAATCTCTTACCTCTACGGCGGAAGGAAGTATACAGAGATCTAATTCCCGTTTAGAGTCACGTCCCTATAGTGGTTATGAGCGCTATGAAACACGTCAGGATCAGTCGAACCTCCGAGACCGTCGGCAGAGCACCTGGCACCGTCGGAAACATAGTCCAGGCGTAGAATGGAGAGAGAAGTGGACTGCCGACAGTTGGAAGCAGGGTAGGGTGTTGTTAATTGACTACGTAGCTCGAGGTATGACAGAATGACCCTGGTGAGAGCAGGATGCGCCATGTGAGAAGCGAGGCTCACCGAGTGCTTCAGAGCATACCCAGAATGGTAGAAGGAAGATTGTTGCGCAGGAGTTTCATGATGTGGATGGTTTGAGGAGATTTTACGCTAACGTACGGGATGATACACTCGGATTTATGGGTTTATATTGACCAGTAGTTATAGCAAGGCCTCTCTCAGCAAGCTGCGCTTCGAGTAATGTAGGTCCTCACAGCTCCACTAATCTTCCTCGCTTTTCTTTCTACGCCAGAGCTAATATCACTCGAAGCCATGTCCAAAATGCTTCCTGGGCGACCCGCTTTTTCCTTCGTAAATTTAATATAGACCATCATGATGACTTAGTAGGTACCACGTTCGGCCGCTGGGCGAAGTACGAAAAACCCCAACATCGAGGCGGCAAGCCTGTCCTCAATGGTAAAACATTTCGAACGCAGCGCGATCCATGGCGCGGCATTAGTAGAGCAGCTTTTGGCCTTGACTATCTGCGCCACTACGATGCACGGCGTTTCCCTAACACTGAGACTAGCATGAAGATGATGGAGTTAAACCATTATGATGCCCTGGAAAACCCAACTTATGGCTACGATGTTTTTGTACAAAGGCTTTCGGTGTATATTCAAAGGAGTGAGGGAGTTCCTTATCTGCCTACAGACCCGGATATCAGAAATCCTTATAACGAAGCAGAGTATAGGGAGTATCAAAGATTGAAGAGGCAGTACGGATCCTCAGTTGATGAGAATAGTCACGAGGCGTATATTCCGAAGCTGCAGACGTTGGACAACGGTAGGTGTTAAGTTGTGTTTTGTAATTGTATATCTTCCAATTTGCCTAATTAAATCATAGGCAGCACGATTATAATATTTGAGCATTCGCAATCAGGGTCGGTTGAAGATACTCTGATAGGTGCAAGGCAGGAGATCGAATCTCGATGGAGGCGTTTAACCTTCTATTTGCCCAGGGAGGAGATCTCAAACGACGACCGCTTAGCCTTGGAATGCATGGATTTCATCCTTCGAGACATATTCAAAGCACTCGCATTCGCATGGGAGAAGTATCTCAACATTTGTGAAACGCATGTGAGCATCCTAGTAAGCATTCTTTGATACCCTTACACCGTTATGCGAGACCACTGTTTTTAAATTACGACAGGAAGACAAAATCTACGAGAACCCCGCAGATGAATCTAGAGCACCTGAACTTTGGACCAACTCAAGTCTCTGGCTCAAGGTTGAAAGGCTGATGTTGATACATGTCGACATCATCAAAGAAATGAAGAACCATTTGAAGGAACTCGCGGATGAGGATCCACAACAGGAAGCCTGGTTAGGAGCAACCCCAGATGAATTTGATAAGCTCACGAATTTGATTCAGGAGGGAGTTGTCAAGCCGACTGCCAACCTCAGCGATTTAGTAAGTTATACCTCATGCTTATCTCGAACACAGCCATTCTTAAACACTCTTAGATGTACAAATCAGTTGGCATTCGCGACGCACGCCACTCTCTCCAACTCGGCACAAGCATGTGGAGACTTTCCTGGATCACCTTCATATTCCTCCCGCTCACGTTCACCGTAGGCTTCTTCGGTATGAACGTCGACACTTTTTCGGGCAATCCAAGCATCAGATGGTTCTTCATCTCCGCCGTCCCACTCATGCTCACTGTTTTAATCCTCTGGTATGCCATCAAACACGCGCTTGCCTCGCAAAGACAGGACCCTCTACGTCGCGGTGTTTACGAATCGCTCTTCCATGAGCTCTCCCTCACCCACCCAGCGCTCTGGTCTCGCCGTGGACCCCGTGATAACGTCGTCCCGATCGGTTTCTTCTCAGCAATGAAGTGGCGTCTAGTAACAACATGGTTTGCTCCCGACCGCACTATTCTAGCGAGGGGATATGACCCCGGAGACGAGGAATTGGGCGCGTGGAGCCGCATCAAGCGTGCCTTAGTGCGCCGCTGGTTGGGTCAGATAACAGTGATGCCAATTACAACCGCCGCAGCTAGTGCCCTAGACCTCGAGTCCGCAGGTAGGGGGCCAAACACGGAATTAGGTGCGATAGGCGAGCTGCTCTCACTTGCCACACCTATTGCAATGGCGGATGGCGAGCCCACCGCTGCATCGAGAATAGGGGCGAATGTGCCAGTATTTCGGCTGCGCAGTCTAAGCCCAACGAGATCTGATGATGGAAGACCAGGTAGTAGGCAGACGAGTGGAGGTGGAAGTGGGATTATGGTTGAGGAGAAGGGACCTAGTGAAGATGAACATTCTGGAAGTGAGGATGGTAGGGTTGACACGATCCAAAGGTTGACAGTGCCCCTATATCCTGGAGGGGCCGGAATCGTAGCTGGAGGCCTGTAGGGCTAGGGACAGCCTTGCCTGCATATTCGGTAGCATGGAATGACTAATGGATATGCTCTCCTAAAATGAGATTTATCGATGCATCTATGATCTTTCCTTTCCACAATACCACGTTTTCATACAGTTTACCCGTATGATATCAATACGACGCCAATGTTCCCATTCAAACCGATGAGGACTTAGTAGGTACAAACCCTTTTGCGCCAACTTTCCTTATCCGTGGAATCCGCCTCCAGAACGCCTCGAGCTCAATTTCTCCCGGCAAGCCCAAATTGCAGATATCTGAACCAGTAAACCTTGCCGAAGTCATACAAACCTGACAACCCAAAAATGCTTAAATGTCGGTTTTCCCACCCATAACCTTAGCCGCCTGCACAGCATTCATTTTCTGTGTCCAACCGGGACTGGGATGAAGTTTGCGCACGGTACGTATCTCATCGGATGCGTAGCCAGGAATTCGAATGTTGTAGTTGCGCTCAAGTACAAGCTGAATGTCACGGATGTCGAGTTGAGGGGACTCGCGAAGTTTAGAAAGTTTGCAGGCGGAGCTGATGACTGTGTCGACGAAGTCATCAGCGAGCTGGAGCATCGCCTGCGAGCGTTTCGGGTTAGCGGGTAGTCCATGGATACGTTTTAAGGGCCAAGTAACGCTTTGCAATGGAAGAAGAATGATTGGGCTTTGCCCAGTTCTCAAGACAAGTGGATCATACCTCTTCAACTTCAGGGGTGAGACTTTCGCCGCCGGGCCCCTCGCCTCCACCAGTGACTTGTCTAACAAGCTCATCTAGCTTTCGCTTGCTCAGTATACGATCGCCCTCTCCTTCTAACTGGAAAGGTGGAAATTTATTAATAACAGGCTGGCCCATCATGCCAGGCGCGCCGTTGCTTGGTCCACCCATTGTAGGCCGCGCAGGGCCCATCGAAACGGGCTGTGGCTGTGGCTGTGACAAGTTTAATGTTTTGGGAATTGGCATCTTCGGGTTGTTCAGCTGCTCGCGATTACCCATAGTATGGTATCCCCCACCTTGATTTGTGGGGATTTGCTGCGGTGTCACGGTGCGCTGGGGATCGGGATTTGAGTAGGACCGAGCTGCTGCTGTTACGGCGGCCTGGTGCGAAAGCGGAACTGGTGGGCCGGAAGGGTTGTTCGAAGTTGCGGATTGTGGGTGTGGAGAATTATGTTGCTGTTGTGGCGGCTGCTGCTGCTGCTGCTGTTGCATGGCGTTCATTTGATGTGAATTTTGTTGCTGCTGCGGGTTGATCTGGGAGCGAGGTGTATTCGCGCTACTTGGTTGTTGATTAAGTTGTGCTGAAGGCGCTCCTGGTGGCTGCGAGGATTGAGTGAATGAAGATGCGGTTTGGCCGGACTGCTGTGAACTATTAATATTCTGCGTGTTGCGTGCAGCGGCTTGACTACGTTCTATCGCAGCAATTGACGGCCCTTGGACGTGTGAAGGCTGTTGTGCCTGCTGCCCGCTAGACAACTGCATGTTAAATGGTTGTCCTCCAGAGGCACCAGCCTCAGTTTTTATCTGCGGAGCGCTTTGTTGTGAGTGTTGTTGTTGTGATTGCTGCTGTGGCTGTTGTCTTTGTTGTTGCTCTTTCCACAAAGCCTGCTTTTTCCTAAACTCTTCCACATATTGCTTACCGGCATTATATTCTTGTTCAGCCGCAGCCTTTTGGTTTATCAACTCTTGAGGAACGTCTTGGCCTTGCGCTTTGCGCTGCTCCATAAGCTGGTTAAGACTCTTGACTCGATGCGTTGCCTTTTCTTGCTTGTTTAGCGCCATGAGGTAGCTGTTTCTCATCTCCTTCAGCTGCTTATCATATTCAGCGGTCCCATGAGATGGAGCACCGGGAGGTAAATGGTACGGAAAGTTCTGGACATGCCGTATTATCTCTGGGTTGATTTGCGGAGGCTGCGTGCCTTGCGGATTGGTGTGGGTCTGGGAAGGAGCATTCTGAAGGGATTGGCGTTGTTGTCCTTGGCCGCCTTGTCCTTGCTGAGCCTGCTGGCCTTGCTGGCTTTGCGGCCGATTACCCGCCTGCGCTTGCTGGGCTTTCTGGCGGGCAATGCGCTCCTGGGCGATCAGCTTCTGGGACCACTCAGCCAACCTAGTACGGGCTTGCCGATGTTCTTGACTGTCCTGCGCTTTGTTCTCCATGATGCTCCACAGGCTTGAGACGAGGGGTTTGTATTTAGTCTTCTGGTCGTCATTAATGCATGTGAGCTTCAGAACGTCCTCAGCCCTAAGAAGCTGCGGCCCAGAGCCTTGAGAGCCCTGAGCTGGGCCTGCATTACTCATTATCGAATAACAAAGCTCTTTTGAGGGGAAGTGGAATATCGGAGCAAAAATCAGAGCAAAATGGTAATAAGGATATTGCAGCGAGGGCGAAGTGAGGTGAAGTGAAGTTTAGGTAGATGTCGAGGCGTGAAACTAGTCCGGGCCAGCTTCTTGGCAATTGTGGGACGAGAGTTAGAGGGGCCACGCTACACCAAACATCCATCACTGCAAGTAGTCACGAAAATATCTATATATCTGCCTATACCGTACACTAGAAGATTTACAGCACTACAGACTCCATTCTGAGCTATACTAGTACAAGCCTCAAGTCTTCTACCACTCCTAAGCATCTTCTCATGCTCTCTCACTGTCCAAGCCTTCTCTTTTCATGTCTTTCCCCGTTCCCATACCGCTAGCCGTTGCATCAATTGCTCTAGCCTTCGCATTACTTACCTCCCATTCAAATTCCTTCAGTGCCCTTAACTCACTGCCAACAAACAGCCCGCCCATAAGGCCATCTATAACGCCAGTGCTGAGACCAATTGTGCTAATGAACATCAGGATAAACGAGACATAGTTATTTGGCGACCACCAAACTGCAATGAGACAGCCGATGGAGACAATGAGCTGGAAGAGCAAGTGAGCCATCCGTAAACGGCGTTGCCATTTCTCGCGTCGCGCGTAAGTGGAGATTAAGTGGAGAATCTCATCGTAGGTAGCTATTGGAAGATATGTTTCCGGTAAGGTCCATGGCCCGTTGTCGCTGTATGCCTTAGCTGGATCGGGGATATGGCGGGTTAGGGTTGTTTCAATGGAAAAGTGGTCGCTTAGAGAGCAGTGAAGATGCGGATGTCGGGTTGTCATGCCTACGTTCGCACATTCGAGTGTCCATTCTGGAGACACTTCTCCTGTGGCAGCACTACGACGCAATCCACTACTGAAAAATATGTAGTCAAGACGTTTTGCATCCGGATCGAGGACGCTGTTTTCAATGACAACATTCTCACCTTTGGCAAGACGCTTTTGGTGCGCTTTATTCCACCTCCAGGTATTCAGAGCACTCTCGCAGGTAGTGCCATTAGTTGCGAGATTGAATTCGGCTGTTGGAGTGGGAAGATCCCTCTTCTTCTCCACAGGATCCTTTGCTGCACCAACTGAAGAGTCAGGGTGCATCATACGCCAAACATCTCGTACTGGAGAGTGTGTTTCTATTATACGGTGGGCAAGGGAGAGAGGAATCATATTGAAGTCTCCCATGCCAATGACTAGGTGGCCGCGTTCTGCAGCTCCGCGCATAAGCTTTGCTATCTCCCATGCTTGTGCTGTCCGGTGGCAAAGGTACGAGTCAAAGGGCTCGGTTTCGTAGGGCGCATGGAGCTGGGCTGAAATTAGTATGTGGATATAATTAATCATCAGACGATGGGAATGCTCACATGAGTGCAGAAGACTTCTACCAAATCTCTACGTTCCGGGCCAGTCCGTATCCGCGCACATGCGACACCTTTTCCGACAAACCAATCTCCGCGATAAAACGCTGCAGGCCGGCCATTTAGTGGATATTGCACCATACTACTCTCTTCGATCGGCCATCTCGAAAGTATCACCAATCCACCACCGAAGATCCCGCTATGATAGAACTTGCCATACGGAAGGAAATGTCGTGTTTTCTCACGGATAGAGTTATAATCTTGCTGCGTCCAGCACTCCTGAAGACCAACTATATCTGGCTGAGGGACTACGGAGGCCAATTGCGTTCCTATTTCCGTCAGGCGCTCGCTGCGATATTTGGCGAGATACTTCAATCCCCAGCAGTTAAGGGAGACGATGCGTAAGGTGGACGACCGTGAGGATTGAGAATTAGTCATCTTCTATAGTAAAGGCGTTTGCGCGTCTACAATAGGAGTGAAGAATGTAAACAGTGCGAAATGAAACTTCCCCAGACCGCCTTCAGCCCAGTCTTGGCAGAATGAATTTCCTATCCAACACCTGCGTTCCCTCCCATGTCCTTGCGCCAACACTAATTCTATGCAATACGTTACGATAAACATCATGGAAGATTCCGAAGAACCCTCCCCAAAAAGGCGTCGGTCCGAAGACGGCTACGAAGAGTCACCACCGCGTAGGCGCCAAATCTTACGTTCCCCACCCAATGCATCCCCTCAATATCGGCTGGCCGAAAGACCTGCGCGTCGTAGCTACAGTCGAGCAGATGGTGCCGACGACAGTGAGGATGCGCTCGACCATAGATTCTACCGCGATAGGAGATCAACTGAATCGCCATCGCCATCTGAACTCCATGCACGACGTTCATTGACCCCCCCGCTACCTGAGAAACCAACCCAGCTCCGCTACAGACAGAAGTTAGTTCTGAAAGGGCATAAGAAGGGAATCTCAGCGGTGAAGTTCTCGCCAGATGGCCGATGGATTGCAAGCTGCTGTGGGTGTGCCGTAAAGTTGCAGAAGAGCAAGAATACTGATTAAGAGCCACAGCCGCGGACGCGACAATCAAGATCTGGGACTCCAAGACTGGCAAGCTCGAACATACTCTCGAGGGACATCTGGCCGGAATCTCAGCCATTTCTTGGAGCCCAGATTCCAAAATTCTAGCATCTGGCTCTGATGACAAGTCCATTAGGTTATGGGACGTAGCCACTGTAAGCCGCATTTAAATTGCCTCCTGTATCATCGAAGTTAAAACTTCTCCAGGGTCAAGCGCACCCTGTTCCGTTACTCGGCCACCACAACTACATCTATTCTCTCGCCTTCTCTCCGAAAGGCAATATGCTAGTCAGTGGCTCGTACGATGAAGCCGTCTTTCTTTGGGATGTCCGTGCAGCCAAAGTTATGCGCTCTCTCCCTGCTCACTCAGATCCCGTTGGAGGGGTAGACTTTGTACGAGACGGCACGCTCATTGTCAGCTGCGCGAGCGATGGACTCATCCGTGTCTGGGACACTGCGACAGGGCAGTGCCTCCGGACTCTCGTCCACGAAGATAACGCTCCAGTCACGTCTGTTTACTTCTCTCCCAACGGCAAATATGTACTGGCATGGACGCTGGATTCGTGCATCCGGCTTTGGAATTATGTAGAAGGCAAAGGACGCTGCGTCAAGACTTACCAAGGACATACGAATAAGAAATATAGCATCAGTGGCGCATTTGGCGTCTACGGTTACCCGCCTTACCAGTACGCCTTTGTGGCTTCAGGGAGCGAAGACAAAACCATTGTGCTATGGGATGTCGGCTCCAAGAATGTCATGCAGCGGTTGGAAGGGCACGTAGGAGTGGTTTTAGGAGTAGATACCCACCCTATTGAGCCTGTCATCGTGAGTGGTGGAGCGGACTGCACTGTGCGGATCTGGAGGTCTGATTAGAATACCACAGTATCAACAACCCATTGAAACCGAGCCGCCTGTAATTGATTCTTGAGCTCCTCTTTGCCCCTTTTCAACTTTGATATGCTTATATTGGATGCCATGCACTACCCTCAAGCCTCCAAGACCAAAGCGATTGAGGTTACTGACATTTAAAAGCCAGCGCTTCTACGTGCATCACATCACATTACCATACCATTTGTCAAAACTCGAAGACATTCAAGTTGAAATGGACATCCGTGTGGCGCTTCTTTTACCTAATGTTTTACCTTTCGGTATCGATATTCTGAACCTAGGGCTTGTCTTAAGTCGTCGAGCTAACCTATGAGTGTTTTCTTCATCTCATTTTCGCATTATTCAGTTAGGACAATTAATAGCATTAGATACCCTTAGAAATATTCAATAAATGTCTGTTATACTTGCCTCATGAAATCTTCATTAATAATCCGAACCTTTCCCCTATACTCTACTCACGTCATTGCGATTGTTTTTTGGCACCAAATGACATCCAAATCGGAATTAAAGCTACGGTAGGGTTCGTGAAATTCATGTCTCACTAAGAAGAGGTATTCCAGGCCCTGATCTAAGAAATTTTACCTACACACATGCTACCTAGCCATGCAAGAGAATACCTGAGAACTGTCCCGGTCTAGTGAAGCTATCCGTCCTTGTAAGACCTACTCCACTACAATGCAGATTATTAGTAAGCCATCTTCATCGCCAACTCCACGCTCTCCTCCTGCTACAAAGTCTCCCATCCACCATTATTGACATCACCTTCCAACCTTCTTGCAATCATACTTGGAATCCCGTGGTTCAACCATACTTGGCGAAGTAGCACGTCGTATCTCTTCTGATTCAAAAACAATTGATGGTGCCTTCGCAGCGTCGGGTCAACCTCGCCATGCTTATCGAGATATGGCGCTACGGCCCAGGTACCGTTAGTCATGTTCATGAAAAGAATCATGCATTTTCGGATGTTGATGAAGAGACCTATGTTGCCGCCACACCTGAAGTACGAGAGTTAGTATTGTGATTTTAAGTACTGAAGTCAGTGTTAAGTAGACGGAGATACATACTTTCCCTGATGTTGAAAGCACCCCCCCTTATTTTTGTCTTTCATGCAACAGACGCCCTGACTACAGAAAATCTCCCCACAGAACAAGCACACGCACGGATCTGTCAACTCTTTGCCAATAGTTGGACACTTGCGCCTGATCGCCTGATCGGTCAAGGTGTCGTAATTTTTCGGTAGGCCGACGAGCTCAAAGATGGCGGGATGGGATAGTGAGATGGTTGGGCGTGCAGGCCGTTTACCTTCTCGCGTCCAAACCCAATGACGAAGCCATCCGCATACTACCGCGCGAGTTGCATACCCACCATCCGTGTCGCTATTGAACGAGGTAAACATCTCATATAAAGACGGGAGCTTCAAAAGAGCTGAGAGGCGATCGAGTTCAGGTTCGTCTATGTTGCTATGGGAAGTATGAGGGAACTCAACGCCATAGCGGACGTGTAGAAGTATCGCCGCTTTGCGAACGAAGGGGAGCGCGTAGGAGGTTACGAGTGCGTGTAGGAGATGGAGCGAACTTGCGTCACCGAGACCAGTAGCCTCAAGGATCTCGGCATCGTTGTCAACAAGGGCTGAAGTCGCATGGTCATGCAAGCGAGCAGTGCTAACAACGCGACTGACGAAGAAAGAGAATGCGTGCATCTGCTCATTTGTGAGGTTGCTTTTGGCTGGGTTGATGAAATTCTGGGGGGATCGTAAATGGGACAGTAAATTGCCGCTACTAAGAGGCCCAACATCATCGGAATTGTCTAGAGGGGTGTTCGAGTCATCAGCAGCGAAAGCTGTTACCACCCTAACGACCTCAGCAAGGTAACAAAGTCGCAATACGTGGAATATGTCCAGATGGAGCGCTGGCACAACACAAACTGAGCATTCAGCCAGGAAGATGAACGGATCCTGGGTCAAGAGTGCCGGCATGGCTTTGAGATCATAAGGCAGGCTATTTTGGTCGAATATCCGATCGTGTCCGATGAAAATTTGATGGAGCTGTCTAGTCTGACTATCCAGATATTCCTGACTCGTTTTAGTTGCGCCCTGATTGCGCAGGCCTCCTACAGCAATATATGATGAAGCTGTTTCAGAGAATACCCGTAAGTGGGTTAGTGATTGGGGAGAAATTTTATCAAGCAGGGTTGCTCTTGGAGAATCAGACTCCACGCCTCGTTGCGCGATCTCAACGGCTGAAATCGAGAAGCCCAGTGCGCTTGCGAGCGTATCCGTATGTGTTAAGTCCTCAACGATTGCAGAGGGTGTGTGAGGGTACGTAAAGCGCGACTGAAGTGAATTGATACGCATTGAATCTCTCAATCGCTGATAGATCCTCACAAGTTCCAACATTGGTACGTTTTGCAGCAGGGCGGCATTGTTCTCAGAGGGCAGTATCACCGGGTCTCTAGGGTCCTCATGTGGCAATGGCAGAAACGCAGGTATCTGAAACCGGTGGTGTTGAGAGGGCTGAGGAACAGGTGGCATGGTAATAAAACTTGCCTTGACAAGGTCCGACAATCGTGAAGCCAAAGGAGCTATAATCTCCTGACTTCCATAGTCATAGAACACTTTCTGCTGTCGAGCAAGCGATACTGGAAGGTCTCCTGACCTTTCAGGACTTTTATCCAGCTTCGATATGTTGATAGCAACCTGCGAACCAAGCCACTCGTCGAAGGATATTTCTGGTTCAAGTACACCAGGATATGAAACTGTCTTGCCTTTCCAAATAATAGGCAAAAATGCGTTGCCAAGAGCTTTGCATAAGGGACATAAAAACTCTTTCACATCAGGTCTTTCGGGATGATTGCGTGCGATCTGGTTAACATGTCTTCGTTGTGTAGCTTGAATGTAGACCTCAAAACACGAATAGTGCATGATATGCCCGCAACCGGTCGTGACTGGTCCGCGCTTCGTGTGAGAATATGGAAATCCTTTTCCAAGATCCTGTCGCTCTGTCATTATAGTGCTACCGTCGGATGTCACCTTTTCCACCTTTCGTCTATTTTGGCTTGCAACACCGAACGGTCGAATCCCTTCCGCTGAACGATCAAGATTCCTAGGTGTATTACACACTTCGGCCACCCAGTCTTCATCCTTGGCATCTGTCTGCCGAAGGATACTACTCTCCGATATATATGCGAAAGTACCATAGAGGCGCTGGTCGTCTGTCTCTTCTTGACAAAGAATGCAAGTGCCCGCAGGATACTTGAGAATCTTTTCCTGCTCGACTGCAGGTGTTGAAACTTCGTCGTCTAAATCACTAAAATCCTCTTCACCCCAATCAATGTCTTGGTTGGCCATGAATTTCCCTTGCTGCTCTTTGAACGATGCCATGACCCTAGCTTGCCTTTCAATGGCCTGCTTCTTCTTCAGCTCTTTTTCTTGTAGGGAGAAAGAAGCTGGGGAAGCCGTGTCCATCCTATCCGGGGAGATATTTAGTGCTGAAGATGCGGCAATGAACTTTTTCTGTTGCCGTTGTTTAAGACGGTGTATGATAAGCTTGATCTTTGGCTCGCAGGACTTGAACGCGTCCATCCCTGTCAAAGCATCCAGGATAGAAAGAATTGTAGGGTAGTTAGGAATCCCTACGGCGGCACGCTTGGCTAAGACAGCCGCCACAAATGAACCAGGATGGTCCTCAGACTCTTCATTTTCGATAGATTTATCTTCGAGGACTGCTATTAGGACCAGTTGTAGGATGAATTGAACGTATCCCTCAACCCTTGTCATGGGAATGCCAGGCGTTGCATCTTGAGCCACCAATGCATAGCCAAGAAAGTAATATATAATCTGGGCGAACAATGGGATCCTGGTAAAAGCTGACAAGTCCTTGAACACGCCCGACTGGATTGAGCGAAGCTTTGGCTCGAACACGATGTCTGCAGCTTGCTTGCCAGTTCTCTTGGCAACATAGTTCTTGTAGATGCTCTCCGCTTCCTCTCGTTGGTTTCGATTATACTGAGTAACATACGGATCGACCAAATCAAGATATTGATCTTTCAGTTCAAAAGTTCCTGTGTCTGAAAGTCCTTCGGGAGGTCTAAACCTCGTCATCTCAGTGAGCACTTCGGTGAATTCGTCCGTGTCCTGTACTTTCTCCGCCAAGCGAGTTGTGAGCTCTGAGAATGACAGCGGCTTGAAACAGAGGATATGAGCAATATCACGACGTATAGCAAATGTCTGAGGATTCATCTCATCTTCTACAGGGAGAAGGGATGTACGGTCACTGAGGAGAACGATAAGAAGATGAACGAAATCTTCAACAACATCAACAATCTGAGTATCTTCGAAGCCGGGTCGGTTATCGTAGGCACCCGTTGCCCAGTTCATCAAGCCGAATCGGTCAATCATAGAGGCAAGAAATGTAGCTGGAGAACATGTCACCAGTGCCACCTGCAGAAGGAAAATATCTCTCTGGTATGAGACATCTCGCTGTCCGACCCCTCGATAAGTAGACATTTGATGCCGGAGCGTAATACCGTTCCTAACCCACATTCCAGCTCTCATTTGGGCCAGCCACGCACAGACTCTTAGGGGAAAATCAAACAAGGCAAGCAAATATTCATCAGGTTGATGTTCAGGTATAGAGGCACCTTGTGGTATAGATGGTTCCTTCAGCTCCGACACCGAGAATAGCAACAAGCTTAATAGATGATCTCGAGACATACTCTTTCCCCGGTCTATTAACCACGATAAAGTGTAGTGAAGAGCATGATGAAAACTCATGGGCTCTTTCGCCACAACAAAGTCAACGATTTTGTAACCGATCCCAAAGTATTTGGATCGGTCAGAGTCAAACTCGAAGGCATCGAGTGCCTTAAATCTCGTCTCTGACTTTATCTCAGCTTGGTCGAACCTCTTGCGTTCCGCTCCTAATGAATTGATGATAGTAATCCTCGCTGTTCGTCGAATAGCTCGGCATATATTTGTGGCGTCCTCATTTCTTGTCCAAGCGAATGCTTCTGAGAATTGCCGGCAGAGCTTGTTAATCTCTCGAGTAATAAGAGAAGCACTAATCCAGGCGTCTGTTTCATACTCGAGATGTTCTCCAACTGCGCGAACATTTGGGCAAATCCCTTGGTGTAGTTTCACGAGGTCGAGAAATTGCACGAGGTAACGGTCCTCCTCACACAGCCTTTCTTTAACATGCTCTGAGCCTAGGAGGTATTTCATGTCCAGAAAGAAGTGGTACATCCGTCGGTTGGTGACTGCACCAGCTTCGAATGCCAAAGTGACTTTGGGATTGATATCCAACGGATAACCTACTTGTCGAGTGGTCAAGAATGTATATAGGATCGCCATAAGGTTGGTTAGAAAGTTTCCTCGCTCAACAATCTCGGCCGTGATGGACGGTGTCGTAAGCATCTGTAATGATAGGTTGATAATTGAGTGATCAGGTTCACGGTCTGCTATTAAGTAGAGTTGGGCTAACATGGTGTACAGGCCCGCAAATCTGAGACCAAGAAGGCGTTTAAAATAAGGTATGGTAACCACCGTGCTGATGAAGACGTCGCGCATATCGATCCGAACCTTCTTCCACATCCTCAGATCGTAGAGAATCATAAAGTCCAGACGTAATCGCTGCCATAGATCTTCATGTGTAGGTGTTCCAACTCGTTTGCCGTAGCCTTCAGGTTTTTCAAGCCAGTATTTAGGTGGTCTTGGGGGTCGGAGAGACCTTGGCTTGACTCGAGGGGTTTTAGGAACCTCTATCAATGGTTCAGCAAGATTACCATGCGAATGTGGAGTAGGCTCTCCGTCTGAGTCTGCGGGTGTGTGATCCTGCTCACGTCGTCTAGGAGCCGGAGGTGGAGGTGGAGGAGGAGGCGGGTAACCAGCGATTGTGGCTTCCGAAACCTCAAGCTCATCGTCAGGGCCGTCCGACGCGTCCATGTCTATGTCGCCGTCACCATCATCGGCGAGAAGGTTGTCGAGATCCATCTCATCTTCCGCTGCTTCCGTACTTTCGCCGTCATCCTCATCATCGTCATTCCAGTCATTTGGTTCCTCGTCTTCTCCCAGGCGTTGTCGTTCCCGAGCAGCAACCCGTCTTTGAACGGCAAAATGGCGATTGATAAAACCAGTTTCTTCCTCGTCTTCCACTTCGTGATCATCGATGCCGTCACGTCCAATCTGTTGATGGTGTGCCTCGCTCCCTACGCGCCAGGGTTTCAACATCTCTTCGCAGATTGTATTCCGGAGGACCTGATGGTTACTTCCAACACTGCATCCCGCAATATCGGAAATCCATTCTATGATCGTGCCGCACATTTGTTCCCGGAAGGTATCCCTGGCTGATCTGATCGTCACCGTAAGTTTAATTTCCTCAATGGTTTTCGCCATCCGAAGTAGATCTCTTATATCAGTAGAGTAGACGATGACGCTCCGGCCAACATCATCTACCTCGTATGCCTTAGCAAGTCCGAATTGTTTCCGCTGTTTACAAGCTCGAGATACTTGGTCCCGGACATCGTTGACTGTATGCTTCTCGTCGTTCCACAACACCAATGTAAATTCTTGATCGACCTCATGTTGATCACCACCACCATACCACTTCGAGGCGAGCCGGGATGATTTCTCGTCTTCTAGGATTGACTGCTCGGTTTTGGGTAGGCGCAGCTGTTCTGGGGAACAAGAGAAGACATCGATTAGATAGTCAAGCGCCCTTGCGATTGTCATACGAATGCTTCCTAGAAGCTCTTCCGGTAGCCTTGAGCCCTCTTTGGCTTTGCCAGCAGCCTTGGACCTGGTCTCCAATGAAGCAGAATGGATGTTGCAATGTACTGGTCTAACCCAGGCTTCTGCATCGCCGCAATCACAGCAACCCGAGTTTCCTGGAGATATGCTAACATAAACTGTATGGCCTTCATGGTCCGAGGCATCAAAACACCGAGCGCATAATACGCATGTATCATCCACAGTGCAAGTCTTGCATCTGTATGTAGCCTCGCCACTCTTGAATATGTGACCACACGGGTGTCCTCGTGCTGCCGCCGTGTACTCTGCTCCTTCTATTGCGCCTTGCGCGTTTCGAAGGCTCCATGACTCGGTCAGCTTGGAGGGTGGTCCCTGAGGGAAAAGGAAGTGGAGGTAATCGCCACGTTGAGCGGCTAGCGATCGAAAGAGTGTCTCAAGAAGGGCACGGCTGGCGTCCTCGGTATAACGGTATTTGAACTGCTTTGGAAGGTCTCGCAGGCATATGCAAAGTTCTTGCTCCTGTAAGGAGACTAGCATGTTGGTCGTAAGGTCAAAGATGCGACTCTATTAGGAGGCGGGGTTAGAATGTGGAGTTCGGAGGGGGTTTATAAGGTTTACAAGGTTAGAACCTTAAGAAATCGCCACGCTCTATCCACGCAAATTCAGTGGACCGGCCACTTGTTATTGATATGGCGCACTGTGTTGTATAGTGATGACGTTAAGGAAGTCGCCCTGTTGATGGTTGTTGATTGAGGAGACAAGCGAAGCGTCATCAGCGTCTGTCTCCCAAAACGCTTTGAAATAAAGAAAAACTCATACTAGTTCCTTGGAACCTTTCTGCATGACTTAAACCCGGTTACTGCAATGTTCCCCTACACTTTATAATGACGAACTCTCATTCACCTAGGGCGCCGGTCCATCTGATGAAGACTCATTAGTATGATAATCACACCGAGGGCCGTATCAACGACACAGCTGTAAGGACAGCAGACTTGGTCAAAGCTCGTACTGCAGTATCAGAGTGGTCACATCTATTATGTGCTAGATTTAACTCGTGACATGCCCCATCATCATATCCACCAAGTTTAATTGACGTATTCGACGGCTTTTAGCCATATTGTACACCAGTATACAGTACCATGATCCGAGAAACCTTCAACAGCGTCACTCTATTCCATGCTTTCTCCTTTCCCCTGCAATACTCTTACTCCTCTTCAGCAGCCTGCACATATCTGTGCTTAATGTCCTTCCATTGCCGCTGGAGAACCAATCAGTACTCGCAACCCTCGAGATATAATGTTAGACATACGCCCTTGTTTATGCCATCCCATATCTTCTCCGATCCAGAATCAAAGGCCCTGTTTTTAAGATTCAGTATACTATTCCGTTAACCCGAAACGCAATCGGGTAACAACATACATTTGGATCGCAAAAGCCGAAACAAAGACCGTTCCTAGCATTACTGTATTTTTGCGGAAGAAGAGGCTGTGATAAGGATTAGTTCAACTTGGTCGGAGTAAACAGGATGCAGAAGACGTGCTTGTAGAGATTGGAAGATAACTGGGGATGAAGCTGTTAGCACACTGCCAATGTAAAATCCTACATACCAATCCACTTACACCTGCCATTGTGAGAGATCTAGGCTCTAGGAGAGGTGCGTAGGGAAATTGCTTGTGGTCGCTCAGACGAGGTTGCCGCGGAGGAATGGAGGAAAGAAATGAGCCGCTTTGTAAAATGGGCCTCGCTTCTGTCTTCGCGAAGTTCTTCAGCCTTATGACTTAACACTTCCACTATACTGTCACTTTTTCAGACCTGCAAGTTTTCTTCTTGTGGTTGGAGATAGCTAACACAAACTTTTCAGTTATTGAATTTCAACCTCTGAGGATCGTTTTCTTCTTTCCTCTGCGATACATGATTAAAAGTCCCAGGAATTGCAATTCGACTCCACAAAAACCTTCCAACTCCCATTAGCTACACTTTTCGAAGGACCACGTGAATATAACCCAGATATCTCCAATAGAACTTCCTTGATATCACAAGATGCCCACCGTCCCTACTGCGCAACCATCCAAGTCCGGCATCACGACCTCGGAAACTGGCGAGCGTCATATTCCCGCATCAACTCGCCCCGATGGCTCTGTACGCAAAGAAATCCGCGTACGCCCAGGCTACCGGCCTCCAGAGGATGTAGAGGTCTACAAAAACCGCACAGCTGAAGCATGGAAGAATCGTGGCAGCGGGGGAGTGCCTGGCGCAGAGTCGCTAAAGTCCCAACCCCCACCCTCGCAGAATAGTGCTGCGGCCAACAAAAATGCGAAGAGGAGAGAAGCAAGGAAAAAGACAGCAGCTATTGGTTCTGAAAACAAAGCTAGGGGAGCCGCTGAGAGTGGGGGGGACGTGGAACAATATGAAGAAAGTGAGAATACAACGCTTCTAGAGAACGGACAGTCGTCGAAGCCAGTTGATTCGCAAACAGAGAAAGAGAAGGAAGCGAAAAAGCTTGCGAAAAAGTTGCGCCAAGCACGAGAGCTAAAGGATAAGAAGGAGAAGGGAGATACGCTATTGCCAGAACAGTTCGAAAAAGTCATCAAGATCAATGAGCTCATTCGGCAATTAGATGGTTTGGGTTTTGATGGAAATGGCGAAAAGAAAGCGGCAACCTAAACCTATGAAGACTCCAACATGATGGCGATATTTATTAGCCTAAACGTGGGCTAGACTCAACTGTTCACTCGACTCCTCTTCCTGTTCTCTAAGTTCAAACCAGCTGAGGGACGGTGATACAAGCATAGGCGTGAAAGCACTCAAGATATATCTTAAGAGAACCGCAGCATGTTTAGCGGAAGGCTGCTCGCTCAGGTAGTGGTACGCAAATACTGAAGAAAATCTATCTAAGATAGAAGTATGACGCAAGACTTCACGACTAAAATCTCCACCAATGTCATTGGCGGTTGCAACGAACTGCTGGGGATTACGGGCCATGTATTTTCCTTACCGAAGATTTAAACACAACAATCAGGAGTTCAGGTAGACGCCAGTCAAATACATTATATCCTTATGTACGAACATGAGAGTACCCTTCCCAGAATCGTGCCAGGGGGCTTCTTTTAGCCTGCCAAGTTACCGGGACAAGATTCAACGCTACTACCAACGAAAGTCTCCGAGTTCTCTTGCGATACCTTGACCAGCAGATGATCTAATCGTTGAAGGCAGGGGTAATCGCTTATGGGGCCACTGTTATGTGGATACACTGCAATTCGGACACATACAACTTTAGGTGCTAGTCATACATGCAGTCTATCAAGCCGGAAAGTCCAGGCTAATTCCACAAATGCCAGCACCGAGCTTTGGCCCTAATCACGATATTGTCCGCAGACACATCCCCTCAAAATTCACCTGCACCTGCAATTTGTTTTCTTCCAGCACGATACCCGGCTTGCCAGGGATTTGTAAATTTGTAAATTTGGGAGATTACTTATACGGCTGAAAAAAGGCCTCTTCAGATGCTTCGGAGGCAGTCTCTCGAGTACTTCCAGTTGAGGGTTTGACGCTTGGAGTTATGGCGACATACTAGGTTTCTCCTATAACACACACTCCAAGTCTCTCGCAATTCCTTGTTATTTCCAAAACTCGATCCGTTTCATGGCCCCTTCCAGTTAGATTCGCTACAAATCTTCGCCTAATGAGAAGCTGGCTAGTTCAATCTTTCCAATCTTATTGTTTTCGAAGTCAAACCCCAGTTACACGTTATTAAAAACGAAACTATATGGGCGCATAGCCACTAACTTCACCTGAATCAGTATTGAGAAAGTTATCATTAAGAAGAAAGTGAAATACCCCACAGTTTTAATTATGCACATAAGCTGGCGAGAGTTACACTGATATTTTTATTTTTATTTACTTTATTTTTGCAAGTGTTGTCTATACCTTTCAGAAGGGTTCGAAAATCTCGATAGCACCATTCAACTTCTATGTCTCTTCTAGCTATGATGGTTGAAAAGTTGAAATCCTTCTTTGCCTCCGATTTTCAAAATCGGCCCTGCTAACAATATTGATTCTTTGGCCAAGTATGCCGCGTTCCCTACCAAGGAATTTGATGACAGATCAACCGGTTGTTGCATCAGCTGCTGTCGGTCGCAATCACGTGTAAGATATGTTGAAGGACGTTATTTGAAGTGAGACACGGCCGATTGTCTCGACAATGACTATGGAAGAGCTCTCCCGGGAACGTCGGGTCCTCAAAGGAAAGGTGATTCAGCAAGTTCATAGCGAATTCGATGAAGTCGCTCTATGACACCAATGTAAGAAATTTTAAGATACCCCGCATTTCTACCACGAAAAACCCGTGAAGGGGCGCTCAATCAAGCTAAGGTCAATGCCACTAGGTTACTACTCCAAGTGTTCCCCCGGTTCTCGGCGGTAATATTTAACAAGCCTTGGGCGATCGCATCGCTTCGCCCTTTTGGATAGACTTTGCTAAGGACTCGTTTAGTATATTCCGGATCTAATTTAAGCTCTACTACTTATAACTAAAATTAGGACTTAATCGTAGTATTAAATCATAAACGTTATAGAGGGTGTCCGCGTATTGATTAAGAGGTGTCTCCTGGGGGGTATTAATTTACCACTGCCCATTTTAAAGCTTGTAAGTTATACTATAGGTATAAAAATTACATTTTAATTTAATTTGCATGGCTTAGATACAAGTTAAACACACGTGATGTTCTAACTTAATTAGGACTAATCTAAACTAAATTAGGAAGGGATATCTGTATATTAATTCAGGCGTGTCAATCTACGCCGCCTTATAATTTGATTCGACCCGATCCAACCCGTTGTGGAGTTCAGAACTGCTAACCATATCTCATTTTTATGTATGTATTTTATAATTCATGAATGGTCTTCGTTATAGGATAACCCTCTACTACTGCAGATTTCTACTAGGATAATCAATCTCAGTATCGCTGCTGTCAAACATAGTTTCTTGTGCTGTTCAAGGCGTTAGCGGAATTTAAGGAGATGGGCAAGGGCATATGTTGAATCATGAATATCAACGGGACTTACCACTCCAAAGCTCCGAATATAGCCCAGCCTGATCGACCAACTGTTCGTGGGTGCCGCGTTCGGCGACCTGCCCGGCTTGCAGAACGATGATAACATCGCTGTCATAAATGGTGCGCAGACGATGAGCCACAAATACAGAAGTGCGTTTCTTTTCTTTTAAGATGCTATTGATATGCGCAAGAAGTGCTTGTTCTGTATGCGTATCTAGGGCAGAAGTCTGCAGAACAGTTCAGGATACGGCTAGGGAGCCAATGGACATTATCAGGACTTACAGCCTCATCAAAGAAGAGAAGTGGGGGGTCTTTGAGAATAAGCCGTGAAATTGCAAGACGTTGCTTTTCTCCTCCTAACAACGTTTAGTTCAGCTATTCAGAGAAATTAATCATTGGAAGTTACCAGATATCATCATTCCCCTCTCACCAACCATTGTATTGTAACCATCTGGGAAATGCTGGATACTGTCATGTATATGTGCTCTTTCCGCTGCGGCCCTGACATCCTCGGTCGAGGCATCCATATTGCCATACCGAATGTTATGCTCAATTGTGTCATTGAAGAGCGGGGTGTCTTGTGGTACCACGCCGATTGCCTTCCTCAGGCTGTCTAGACTGACATCGCGGATGTCCTGACCGTCAATTAAAATGCGACCTTCCTGAATATCATAGAAGCGAAACAATAGGCGCAGGATTGTGGACTTGCCGCAACCACTGGGGCCTACAATGGCGACCTTCTTGCCAGCAGGAATCACAAGACTTAGATTCTTGAGAATTGGCCTATCAGGTCGGTAGCCGAATGTCACGTTTTCAAATCTAATCTCGCCCCCGGTTAAGAGTAAAGGTTTGGCGTTCTTCGGTTCTTTAATTGCGACGTTAACCTTTTGAAGGTTGAACAGGGTCTCCATATCCAACAAACTCTGACGAAGCTCACGGTAGACAGAACCCAGGAAATTGAGTGGTACAGAGAGTTGGAAAACGAGTTGGTTCACCATGACTAGATCTCCCACCGTTAAGTTACCTGTTGCGACACCATCCGCAGCCAGAAACATCATGGCAGTTAGCGCACTGGAGAATATAAGGTTCTGCCCAGAGTTGAGAAAGGCCAGAGAGGTGGCCACTTTGATAGAAGCCTGTTCATACGAATGCAGGGCTTGGTCATATCGCCCGACTTCGTATTTCTCGTTGTTGAAATGCTAATAGTCATGAGTATACCTAACTACTACCAACAAAAGATTGTGACGAACCTTTACTGCTTCATAGTTGATTAACGAATCCACAGCCACAGTGGCTGCTCGATTATCTGCGGCATTCGCTTGCTTTCTAAATCTCGTCCGCCATGATGTGGTCAATATGGTGAAAGCGGTGTACGCCGTCATTGTGATACCAGTTATCAGGGCAAATTTAGCACCATACTGGTAGGTCTAAAAATATGAGAACCTTACTAGAAAATGTGGAAAGACCTGAGACTTACCAATATACCACAGACCAGAGAGATCTCAAAGGCTGTTGGGAGAATATGGAAAACCATAGAAGTAAGTAGGAAGCTGATGCCTTTTGTGCCTCGATCGATGGCTCTCGTTAAGCCACCCGTTTGGCGGGATAGATGGAAATTAAGGTCAAGTTTTAGCAGATGCTCGTAGACACTGCAAGCAACCCTGCGGATCGCCTTCTGCGCAACGCTAGCAAAGACTGCATTTCGAAGTTCTTGGAAGAGTGTGGCTCCTACCCTAGTTAAGCCATCTTATATGATAATCTCAGCCATTGTTAAACTCTAGAGCGTGGAGTGGAAACCTTACACGCTACGATCATGGAGCCAGCCACAGTCCAGGCGGTGCCTCCAATGGCGAGAAAGTCAATGTTCATTGAGTCGACAATGCTCTTGAAGTAAAATGGGACTTGAACATTTAAGATCTGGTTTGAATTTACTCAGTAATTTTATGGTTACGCTTTGAATAGCGGTTCTTGTTTACCTTGGCTCCGACAAGGAGACTAACAGATAGTCCAACGCGGAATCGTGTCCCCATGTTGTCCTTCAAAAGGGTCAGACAATGGCTCCGGTCACATAGTAGCAAGAGAAGCTACCTTTGGCCACAGATACCTGGACATTTCTTTCATGATTGCCCAATCTGCCTTTCGCTGCTCCTTATTTGAGACAGTTTGCTCCGCCAAGAGGGGGTCATTTTTGGCTCGTTTTGCCGGCGCTTTTTTCTGGAGAGATTCAAGCTTAACACCCTCACCCCCGCCATACACTCGTTCTGGCGCTGCTTGTTCTGCGGGTGGCCGATGCCCAAGGCCCTGTTTTCTATGAGGGGAAACGGTCGCGAAGACTCGGGTAGCGGGCGACGAAAGAGCGGATCTAAGAGCTACACGACAGAGGTTGACAGGCCTGCCAGTAAAGCTTAGAGAAGGGGGCGCACATGTTGTGCGCATGAAATAATGGGCCAACATGGCGGCTGACAGCTAGGAAGCGTGTGTTATTAGCAGGCTCATCTTCCCAGGCAGAGTGAGGAAATTTTCCAATTGCTTCGCAGAAACTGAGGAGGAGTAGCCCCAGGCTAACAGTTTTCTCAGCTTTGAGCTCTTGGACGGCAGAAGAAGGTAGAGATAAAGAACTGTGAAGCCTGTTTAGCACCTAAGGTTACATGCAGGTGGACCTTGAAGCACGCAATGACGAAACAAGCTTTCTGTTTGCGCCATTTGCAACTCAGCCCTATTTGCCGGACTTTCAAGGCTGGTGTGAAACACCAAGTCAAGCTCTCATGAGAAGGTATCACATTCGACCACCTCGGCAACTATGCCCACCTTGGCTCCCTCATTATTGAGATGCGCCAGGAGCCGACCCATATTGAACAGCGTTCATCGCCCCGCACCAATTGGTCGCAGACTCATTCAGATTAGCCCTGCTCCCTCTTCCTCTTCTCCGACTTTTGACCATGGAGTTCCCAATGGTTCAGGCGCTCCTCTTAGCCCGGCTCCTGGTACATTGATCTCGTTTTTTACTGCATTATGGGGCTAACGGGGTGATAGACGCGCGATTCGAAGTCATAGGGTCTCCATTCTCCCTTCTATCCGTTTCGTTGGCTGCATCGCAGAATCTCTATACTCGACGGGGCACGGTAGTAGGCATTAGCGGGAAAGTTGAAAATGTTTGAAACCATTCGCACAGGTGCACCATCATATCTAATATCTCTCTAAGACAGTCTCTACACTCTCTCTCTTGGAACCCTTCCGACGGGCTGTTCTAGGGATACCCTTTCTTTACCAACGAGTACGCTCTCTACCTGAAGATTCTCACAATTCAGCGGACCCTAAAATCTTCAGATATCTTCTACGAGCCCATTGGCTGCTCTCGTATCTACCAAGTCCCCGATATCTTCGTTTGCCGTCGTTCACCTAGATGGCCGTCAAGATTGGATAATTGCGCAGCGTCAAGCGTTATTATCGTGGACAGGGCATGCTTTATCTGTCAGGCCGAAGATCAATACGAAGCTGGTGGGTTTAGATAGGATGTTCATCTGCGTAGTTTGCTGACTTATGAAGAGTTTGGCACACTGGGGAAGTTCTCACATTACAGGCCGAGGTCTTCTAGCATTGGTGGGCAAGGGACAGATCTATCAAATAAAGCTTAAGGCTGGAGAAACATATGTTGTACACCCAAGGTATGTGTAAAGGAATTCTCCTCTTGATCTATACTTATAGTTTCCATGCAGCAACGTAGTGGCGTATGTAATGACGCAAAACCCACCATTACCATATAGATTCAAGTCTACCGCCCTTCGGCTGCAAATACCGAGTACTAGCCTAGGAGCACTAATACCAAATACCAAATTTTTTAGGGTCATGAGCGAGACAAACATATGGAGAACTACCAGTAGAGTACTCTTCTGGTTCAGAACGTGGGCAAGGAAGTCGATATGGGGCGATAGAGTAGGATTGCCGGACTCTCCCATCTTTCAGTGCTAACGCGTTATCCATTAGCTTTTTCTACAGTTTCATGGCCCATCAACTATTCTTCTTCAATCGCGGGGATCGCGAATCAGTGATATCCTCACAACGCAGGATGTTAATGAGATTGCTGATAGCCCTCCTGGAGCTGTTCAATCAGCTCTCAGCATGGGACACCGCGAACAGACTAGCCACGAAATTTCCGCGTCTTTAGGACCTCCAGGTGAACCCGAGCCCCGAGTTCGATATGCCAACATAGGACAGAGTGGAAAAGTCGAGATTAAGGATTCTTGAGCTGAGATACCGGTGGTTGTCAGATATCGGAGTGTATAAGATATTACTGTAACATACGCTGGCCGTCGCCATGCCAGGGCGAATTTTAGATGTAGGACCTAGTGGTAATTTACTTTTCGATGATTAGCTCTCACCAATCACATCAATGACTTAGCATTTTGAATTTCAAAAATTTTCAATTCAATCTTACCTTTCAGACATGTAACCCGTTGATATAGGGGAGCTCCGGTGGGTAAATTGTCTTTCCATCTACCATTTCTACCATTTTTGATTTTATGTTTTATTAAGGTTTGTACAGTTCTACTCGTACAGAGCGCGTGTCTTATTTTAACAGCGTCCCCTTTTTAAAAATGCATTATGTGGACGTATGTGTAGGAGGTTCTAGTTCAACGGGCACTTCTAGAATGCCTGGACTATTGGATGGACCGGAATCAGCCTCCTTGTCCCCCGAATCTCCCCGTTCCTCGGCGAGTAAGCGCTTCTGATTCTGCCACATCCTGTAGAAGACGACACTGCCCCAAACCTGCGCGGCTGTGAAGATGATGTGCAGTATTGGAGTTGCTACTTTGAATCCAATGGTCCATTTAGACCACAAGCTGCCAAAGAGCCACATGACGACTATTGTTTCGACAATAGTGCCGACTAGGGTTGAGAAGAAGGCAGCGCGGAAGATTTTGATAAGAAAAGCGTGCCTGGTGATATGCACTCGATACAGGATTATAGCCACATGAGGCCAGAATTCGGCAAGAATATCGAAGGCTCCTTTGGCTGCTGTTAGTCATGCAATCCCGGTGTAGTCCCCATCAACTCAACGAGGCTGACTCACCCCAGAAGAAACACAAGATAAACTCAATAGTCGCATCCCGTTCGTGGACTGCGTTCAAACTAATAGCAATGGCGGCCTGAGTTATGACAATTGCGCCAACGTGATGGCCGACGGCGACAGGTGAGAGTTTCGCACGGAATAGCAGCTCTGTCACATACATTCCCACAAATATTTGTGATGGCACAATCATGGCATCACCCATAGTCACCTCGCTGTGCGCACTCAGTGGAGTATTAAAATTTGCATTACCAAAGGCAACGCTCATGAACGGGTACGCGGTGAAAAAACAGAGGAATATCTTGGCTGCCCCGGCAAGATGGTGATTGACAAAGCCACGTCGATTAGTCTCATTGAGATTCTTATATATATGCCCGTATATTCGTGGCAGAATGAACTCTTCGAGCAGGTAATAGCGAGCGAGAAAGAATACTACCATGACCTTGGCATGTTAGCTCACTCTCATCCGATGCCAGACTAAGCTTACAATGGTGAGAATGAGGCCAGAGAATTGTGCGAGCTTAGATACAAGGCCATTGCGGAGAGAGGCAAGGTGAGGGGGGTGGGGCTTGTCAATGTCGGCGTTCATTGCGATTGCCGAAGCGGTATTGCCGTTCGGAGATGACGCAAATCAATCGAAGCCCTCCTCAAATGTTGATGGTGTTGGTAAGTGTGTTGGCTGGATAGGTTGGGTCAATTTCTACAAGACGGCAACCCCATTATAAACAGACGTAAATCGGCTAATGTTGCAGCATTAGAGTTGCTTGCAAGAAACCACACAGCAATCGAAGAGAATGGATGTGTCCAGTGTTGGTACAGGGATAAGAGGATAGGACAGGTTGAAGGCGTCACAGCCTGGGGCGAAGGAATGATGGAATTAAGAGAAACTAGACATGTAGTGAAACGAAATCGGAAAAGTATAGCACTGCTGCAAAGAGGAAACGGCGAGGCAGAGGCGTAAGGAGGCGAAGGGGAAAGGATAAATACGATCAATACCCATGGTTCAGGGGCGCAGACGAGCAATTTCCAGCTGAGATAGTGGCCCACAATGCGAGAAGCTCGAATGGCTTCACACACTGACACAAAAAGGCGCGACAGGGGTGGTTGCTGCACGGATCCCCGGCGCTTTAGTCTCGAAGCCAAAACACCCAAGCTTTTGCCCGCGCATGCAACGGTTTGGATGGCGCAGGACTCACCCTGGTCGCCCGCCACAAGGCAGGCAGATTAATACATGAGGCTAGATAATGCAGACAAGGTAGGCAGTATTGTCTCCAGCTGTAGGTATCCAACGCTGAGCTGGGGACAGCGTCATGAGACAGCGAATCCACTTCCGAGGTCGTCGCATTTTGTGGTCAGTGTATACGATGAATACGGCAGGTTGACGGCGACGATATTGTATTTGCTCTGTCTCCCTTCCGCTCCCTAACGTAGGGACCGTTTGCGGCGGTAATTGGCTCGCAGGAACTGCATCAGCGCTGCGGCACGCACAGATCGCTCCCAGCATTATCGGGGCCGTAGAGCGGCGCTGCCGCATCATCTTTCGAGCATCTCTTCATTGCGCTTTGGCCACGCTCTAAGCGTTATTACTGCAGCTCTTGACCCCGAGTAAGCTCTTTCTACCTAATACCCAATAAGTATGTAACATACAATGTGCAACATATGATCTGATCCTTGTCGCCTTCCTTCCACCCTTGCAAGGCTGAGCTGCGGCTGCGAGCGACAGATCGTGCTAATATGAGAACACCTCAGCATTGCGGATATCCTTGCCGTCGAATCACTGCACTGCTTTCCCATCATCAGATCGTGCCGTAACCATCTTCTATCTGCTGCGTCACCATTCTGCCCGGATCCCTTGTCAAGCACTGTCGCCGCAACGCCCCCGCCGCTCTACCCCCACAAACCGCAGGCCTAATGGACATCGTTCGACTTAACGCCGCGGCTATTGTGGCATTGGCAGAGCTCACTACCATTGCTGAGCGCACTGCCCTAACTGGATCCTCGGATTTCCTGGAGTGCTTGATCCTTTGCCCCGGCTTGCACAAACAACAGTCAGCCACCAATCTGAACAAGGCTGAGTTTCCTGCAACTGCTGCTCTCACCACCGGCTACGTCTTTCGAGTGGAGAACTCTGCTACCGTCCATTACCTTCAGCGAGTGGGGCGGACAGGCCACTTAACGATGCTCAACGTCCACGCCCCTGATTCTGATACTCCTTCCATTAAAGGAAGGAAGGGCTTACTGGTTCCTAGTCGCTTGCTCTCTGAGCCACTCTCGTTTCTGCTCCACCTCTCTGTGCTGATGCCCACTCCCATTGCTATCGCTGTGTTAGTGAATTTGCATGACTGGTGGGCGTGCACGGTTATCGCTATGTTGATATTGTGCCGCCTGCTCAATATTGTCGTGATACGTAGGCGTAGCAGCACGTTTTGGGCAGGCGCATCAGAGCCCGGTGTTCGTGGTGACCTCCTTATTCTTCTAAGCCGCGATCGTTGGATCCGCATGCGTGGGCTTGTCGATGACTTGAAAGCCGTCACCTCGGGGGAATGGTTGCGAGATCCTACTGGTCTGGAAAACCTTGCCATAAACACTGCTACTGTGCTCGTCTACATTGCTACAGTTGTTTCTGGAAACTGCTCGTCAATTGGGAGCCTGGTAATCCTGCTACTTTTGCTCTCGTCCGCCGTTTTATTAGGGGCCAGTAATACTCTTCTAACTACACAAACAATGCACGACAGAGTCATCTGCGTTGTTGGGGAGCCAGTCAAATACGAAAGGAGACTTATTCTTGCCAAACAGTTGATCAAAGAGACAGGCCGAGATGACTGGGCAATTGGCTTGGGAATGATAGTTCCAGAGATGCGTGATGCTGTCAGGGCAACGATGTAGGTCACAATGTCCTACCATTTCAGTTTGCGAGGTTGTATGTAGTGCAAGAAAAAATGACACCATTAATGAAGCGGCGAGTGCCTACCAAGGGCTTCTGCTGTAAGGAATGGGTTCATACATTTATTTCGAACATTGATGTGGCGACGGTCTCTTCTGCGAGCCTCTAATTGGGTTTAACTGATTGATGGTAACTTTCGTGTTTCCATTTCTTATTTCTCCGCTAGTTCTTATGCGAGACGCATGACCCAATTTTGACCCAACCAAGTTCTCTATCTTCCTTTCCTTTTCTTATTTTGCCTTTAGATAAGGAAGATAGGAAGAGGAGTTCAAGTTAGAAAACCTATGGAATATTCGCAATGTAGACATAGTGCTGTATCTTTATCATGGTGGGGCTTGCAAAATTTGATGCTCATGTCATACCGTCTTCGCTACAGGAATCATTTTGAATGCGCTAAAATATTACATCGACTGCGATATCTAAACCCTAACTTCTGCTGCCTTGCGTAGCCGATTCATCACTGCTGTCGCAATATCTCCTTCGTCATCGTTGATGCCCTCTACCAGAATAGCATCTACACCGTACTTATCAAGTTCCCGCAGGGCGGAAAAAAGTCCTCTAGCAATGTCCTTCATCTCTCTTCCTAGGCTGATCTCCCATAAGTCTATAGGGCCAGATATGTCTAAATAAAGAGACATAAAACTCGCAACCGGTACGCGATGCTGGGTGTAAGACTGTAGTAAATTAACAAATCCAGGTTCCGCCAACATATCTTCTTGGAGTGGCAATGGATTTCCATTGGAACTTATAAAAGGTGATTCGGAGATATTATTGACATGCTCTTCAAGCTTGGCCACAGTCCGAACCTTCTCTTCTTGATCATTCGTGGAGTCAATGGGAAGGCCACATGCAGGTGGCCAAGATTTTGTCCTGATAATCCCCAACCTCCTTCGCTGCCGAACATATTCCCTTATCGTCTCAGCGGTCGGCCGTTCTGCTCCTGCTTCGTATAGTATAACAGGAGCTTTGGGAGAGTAATGCCGGTATTTCATGCCCGGTGCCCTCGGCTTAATACCCTTTTCTGGTGCATCCTTGTACCCTACAACGACGTCCTCCCATCCGGGGCATTTTCGGAGCTTTTCAATGCTTATCCCGCCAGGACGCAAGATTGAAGGAGGGTGTGTGAGTCCATCAACTACTGTGCTCTCCACCCCGACATCACAAGGGCCACCATCAAGGATCATCTCAATCCGTCCATCAAGGTCATCTTTGACATGCTCAGCTGCTGTAGGGGACGGCCTTGTGGATGCATTTGCTGAGGGTGCGGCCAGCGGGACGCCAGCTAGTTTGATGAGAACCAATGCAAGCAAGCTTCGAGGCATACGTGCACCGAACGTGCTGAGACCAGCAGTGACTTCGGGAGCAAGAGGTGATTCCTTTGGGTTCGGCAATATGATTGTCAACGGACCAGGCCAGAATTTCTGGATTAATGGTTGGTAGATGGCTGGAATGGACTCGTGACTTCCATTTGAACGGAGGATTTCCTTCAGCTGTTGTATTGAACAAACGTGTACAATCAAGGGATTGTCAGATGGCCGCTGTTTGACCTGAAAGATGCCTTGGACCGCCGTGCTTCTGGTCGCATCCGCGCCTAGACCATAAACCGTCTCAGTAGGAAATGCTACAGGTATATCCGTAGATCTCAGCTGAGCAGCCGCACGCTTCATATGAGCGAGATCGGCGGTATTGACCTCCCATTTGAGATCCCACTCGTCCAAGAGTGATTCGGGGCTGCCATGTAGGACTATTTGCCCAATTTTCATGGGATCTATGGGTAAAATGTCAGTATGCATTTCTGCCCCCGGTTGCCGGATTTCATTCATAGTCATTACTGCGAGCAAGGGATAAGGTGTGGCTCCAGATGGCAGCACCGGGCGGCAGAGAGCGCGACTGGGAGATGCGAGGGTTCTAATAAAGTGGGCATTGGTGAAGATAGCGTATTTCGGCATGTATAATAAGTATTTTTATGAGTCCGATAAATTTTGATACAAGGAATAAATATAATCCCGTCCGCGTTACTCAAGGCGCAGTTTAGGGTCGTGGCGGTGCAACATCAAATTTTGACTTATGATATGACGGCCTGCCTCTCGGTTCCCTTAGAACCTCACGACTAACATGCTCTCAGATAAGTTAGACTTTGGAGAAGCTACTCCACAGATTCCTGCAAGATGAAGTTCATTTCCTAGCTCTAGGAAAGCTACCAGGGTGCCTCGAAATAGTAAAGCTACCGTTGTGTAGTTGACAGTTACGATTCGAAACTAGAAAAATCAGACAATGCTTTGACCTGGTAGAGATGGTTAACAGTGGCTACAGTACAAAGAATACCCAATAAAGCCTCCAAAACGCCGGAAGCATCCTTTCTTTCTTCCCCAATTCACGCACAATCAGGGGTATCCGACCAGACGCCATTAGGATCATAAAAGTAATGTCACACCACAACGGCCTCTCATCACCAATTCCCAGCGATCTATCCCGAGAAAAAAAAAGAGCAACGGCTATATTACTGCAGTACCACCTGGAGTAGGGGCACGTTGAGAGGCCATTTCTCCGCCAGCCTGTGTCTCAGCCCAAGAACCCCAGAGACCTCTTTTGCCCCTGATCCGTAAGGGTCCGCCGAGCTGATCTACCGGCTGCTCTACTTTGATGGCATCCTTCGTGGCGAGGACCAAAACTTCAAAGAACATTTTGGTTGCGTCCGCCCTGGTAGTAGTGGCCTCTGGCAACATATCTTGAAATAAGACGCTTGTATTTTGGCGGTCTGCATCGCTTTCTGCTGCGGCAGATCCAAATCGTTCACGAAGCAGATGCACAGCATGCTTCGTCCCTAGTGAGACAGGACCACTGTCGGCAGGGTGAAGAAGAGGAGCTGTCGTATCGTCAAAATTGTCCGGTACAGGAGATAATGTTTCTCCCTCTCCGTAGCCCTCTTCTTCTAGAGGAGCTAACCCTGCATCGTCAGCAAGCTCAATCACTTCGCCTTCTCCACCAAGAGTGGTATCTGCGCCAACATCCAAAGGGCCACCTCCAAGATCAAGCTCATCCTGTTCGAACTCCAACTGTGGAGTCTTCTCCACGCGAACGCTGGCTTCACTCTCCCCTTCCATACCGAGATCCGCCACTCCACTATCGCGCTTCCTCTTGAGTTCACCAGATCTCCTTACGACTTCCAGAGATAGGATTCCCCGAAGCTCAGGAGCCCATCCTTGGCTACGACCCTCCCCTAAAATGCTGGATACAAAACCTCCGTTTTTTTGCATGTTCATGAGAGCGAGAAGCATGGGGTCTCTGGGGAGGAACGAAACCGGCTTTAGAATCCGAGAGCGATCATTTTGCTGAGCCCTGATCTGACTTGAATGGATCTCGGTATCTGCATCCGCATGGAGGACTTTGCGCCGCTTGGCTTTATGCGCCTGATGAATAGACTCTTCCAGTTCCACTTCAGGCTCGAACGCTGTAGTGCTTTGATCTTGTTGAAACGTCTGTTCTAAATCCCGTTCGACACTAGATCGAATGGATGAGAGAGGCGAGAGAGTATCTCTTTGATGACGCTCCAAAGCAGGGGTTGCGCCAACTTCCCTTCTGTCTTCCTCTATCGGACCACCCAATTCGCCCGCATCTGGCGCATCAATATCCATATCATCACCAATATTGAAGTCGTCCCTGGCAGCAGGAAATACCGAGGTATCAGGCTCCTCGCCAATGTCTAGCATGATGCCATCGTCTTCGAGGGCCTTAGGGCTTGAACCAAACTCTTCAGAAGCTCGCCTTGCTAGAGGAGCATCTCTTGGTCTTTCAATACTTGTACCTTCATTAATTGTATCCAAATCTTCACCGAGATCAAGGTTCAAATCATCCGCTTCGTCCAATTGCAAAGTCTCAATAAGGTCGCCGCGAGGCTGTTCAATGCTGCCCGATAGGAGTTGACTATCGTTCCAGTCAAGGAGGGTATTATCCTGTAAGCTAATGTTTGGTTCCAGAGGTTGGGATAGGAGTAGAGATGGGTCTGGCATGGGCGCCAGTAAATCGAGTTCAGTGAGGACATCCGGTAGGGTTAGGGTAGCTGGGTTGACCGCATGAGACTGGTTGGCAGGTAGATCGACGTTTCCAGGCCGGAAAGCCTTTGTGGTTATGTTAGCATATAAACGATAGAGAATGGCTATATATACGTACCATCTTAATTTTCATCAAAGCTTCGTTGCAATCATCGAGCAGATAACGCGCCTTTCTACTATAAATTCTGACAACGCCGAGGAGAAGTTGGCCGCTAAGGCGGAGCGCCATAGGTGCCTGACCTTGGTCAACGATTGCGCTGACACTACTCTCGATGTTCGATTGCAAGATATTGCTTTTCGATAGTTTGCGCTCGAGATTGGCCGCCAGCCAGACACGGGCCAGCGGGCCAGTCTTGGAAAGAAGGGTTTCGGAATAAAACATGATGTGGTAAGAAGTGTTTTAGAGTTGGGCGTATGCGTGGGAGATGGAAGCGCGAGATGAGATGTTTTGCGCTGGCGCGTTGTTATGATGCTACCTCATATGACGCGACTGCACAAGGCGACGAGGCAAGAGCAATGGAACAAGGAGTTCGCAAGAGATTGAGGCGCAAAGCTGCAAGCGCAGACCTGCTCTGTCAATAATAGCAACCAAAACGAGAGGGGAAGCGCAGCAATACGAAGGGAGCAGTGCGAAGGGAAGAGAAGATGGGGGGCAGGTGGATGAAATGGGTGGCTGGTGTTGTGGTAAGGGCGCGTTCGATGTCGCTGAGTCATTACACCTTGATATGCAGTCCCTCGTCAAAAGTGCCGAGCGCATTTACTTTTATTAACACCCTTTTAATTTTTATTTTTATTTTAAAAGCATAAAAGTTTATTACAAGATTATAAAGCTAAAATATTAACTTAAAAAAAAACCCCCCTTTTTATTAACTAGATTAAAGTAGCGCGATATTGAGTTACTTAAAAAGCTTTATAACTTTATTAAGTGGCTACATTCTCTATTTTATATTAAAGGCTTTCTTTTACTTGCCTAGTCGAATGATACCAATAGATAATAATACCAGGTAAGGCCTTTCTCTTACTTACTAGTTAAATGATGCTAATAGATAATAACACCAGATGGAACAGCTGGTTCTATATACTTAGGGTAGCTCTTATAGTTAAAGACAGTATTAATAAAACAATTAAGCAGCACTACGATGAGCTGAAGGATAATTATCTCTTATCAGCTGATTAAAAGTTATTGGAGGGCACTTATAGCTTCCTTAAGCCCTTTAAGGAGGCTATAAAGTGGTGTGAGAATAATCTTGCTACTCTAGATAAGACATTATATACTATTAACTTTCTACGGAATTATTTAAATAAATCAATGATAAGTAATTCTATCCTTAATGCTAGATTTAATATTATAAGATATTTAATGTGCTAACAATTGGTAGGAGAAGTATTGAAATAACCCTTCCCTATCTGGTAGCACACACACTGCCTGGTATGCTCTTGATAAGTACTGGCTCCTTTACGAAGAAGTCCCAGCTTATATGGCCGCCCTCCTCCTTCACCCTTTTCACTGATTGTCGTATTTAAAACGGAACTGGAAGCTAAAGTGGATAAAAGATCTATTACCAAATGTAAAGCAATATTAGGAAAATAACTATAAGGATTAAGTCCCAGTAGAGCAAGAAGAGGCGATATGGATAAAGGAAGTGCATTCTTAGCTTAGCACCGTAGTTAAGCCTCTGCTCTTTATATAAAGGATGAGTTTGACTCCTTTATAAAGTTAGATAGTAATGTAATCACTGGGCCAGCTTTTAAATGGTGGTTACAGCTAGAGCAGGTAAAAACATTTCCAAACCTTCCTCGCATGGCTGTTGATATCTCATCAATTCCTTCTATGTCTGCTGAGGTAGAAAGAGTCTTTTCTGGGGCTAGGAGGACAATATTATGGGACCGAATGCAGTTGGGATCAAAGGTAATTGAGTAAACTGAGTGTCTAAAATCTTTTACCCGAATTCGAATTAAACGGGATAAGGCGTACATTGAGGAGTGTCGCGCGCTTACAATAGTTATTAACAATGCTTAGCCAGACGATATTAAGGTTAACTAAGGCGATATGGACATATTTTGTATGTAAAGTTGGATAAATGAATAAATACAGAGTTAAATATTAATAATCCAATACTACGAGTACATACTGTATAGTACCGTTACTACTTACGGATGACAAGCCTGACTCTGGGTTTAGCTCCCCTCTTCGGGCCGATTGAATCCTCGGTGTAATGAACGAGCTCCAACGAAATTAGATATACAAGGTTCGGAACAAGAGACAGCGTTTTAATGTAATGCAACTCAGCTGGAGCGGCAAATTGTGTCGGCTTAGGTGTGATGCGGATGTGATGCGGATGCAACGTAGAGACGGCGACGCCCTTGTCAGCCCCATGTTTAGCTAGTCTGCCGCGTGATCGGTTAAAACAATTAGTGGATTTAGTCGACCATGAAGTAAATCTTTTACATAGTCCACACAAGACATACTGTCTCAAGTAGTGCTAATCTGCAGTTAATAGATGTACGATCCGCTTAGCAGACATACTGCTAAGAGTACTAGGGAGGAACCATGTAAAGGGAAGAGTGTGTATTCCGATATAGGTACAATAAATAAAATTACCCGTCTGCCATGTGTTGATAATCATGTCTAGTTAATGCAATCCTTAAGAAACCTAGCTCCCAGACGCCTATTCAGTCATCAAGTTTTCTCTCCACAGAATTCTCCTATGGCCCAATGCTGTTTCAAGTTTGATTGCCTTTTTCATCTTTGGGATAGCTCTTCTCCCATGCCATGTAGGCACGACCAGCAAAAGGACCAAAATAGGACTCCCAGCGAGACGCATCAACGATCCCAGACCGGTCTGGCAAGTCCCAGTCACCCGAAGTCTCCGCTTGCGTGTACAAAATGAAGATATCGACGTCCGCAGCAGCCTTCTTCCTCTCATGAGTATACGTGGCTTTAGTCAACTTCTTCTCGGTCCATTTACACTGCCCAACTTCGTTAACATCTTCGTCCCGACCACCCTTCTTATTCAGAGATCGCTGTGTAGGTATCTCGATGCGGAGGAAGAAGTCGCCGGCCGGCGCGCCCGCTGCGTTGAGGACGACACGGAAGAGCTGGTCGTGTGCGTCCAAAAATCCCTTTTCAACGGTGTCCACTTCGTCGGCTGACCATGCCTCGCTGGTAGCAGCATGTTTTCTTGCAGTTGAAGTGGTTTGGCATCGGTGGCGAGCTTTTGCGAAGTCAAGGTGTCGGTTCACCACCGTTGTCTCCTCGTCGTCTCGCAATTTGCACCCTGAGTGCAAGACCTTCAGCGGCACCTCCTCCCCGTCTCTAAATCCCAGCGACCGCAAAATGCGAAATGAGCAGCAGAATTTCTCGAAGCCTTCCCAGCAAGTAGTTCCGGGGAGCCCTTCGCCTTCGCCTGTTTGAAGGAAATAAAGATGTGCATAGTCGTTGAACTGCCATCGATCTAGGAACTTGCACAAGCGGTCGGCGTTGGCACTTTCTAGCATCGGCTGCCTAGCAAGCATCCAAAGCCAGATGTAAGGGGCTATAAGGTACCCCGGCGCATCGTAATCGTCATTCTTCGGATCCCTCTCAAACCAAATAAGCCCAGGCGACGTGACATTCTCCCATAGTACGTCCGATCCAGGTATCTTCTCTCCGAGAGAAATTAGTTGCCTAGAGAGGATACAGTGTACGATAGACAAGACATGCTTCCGTAGCACGGACATAGCTTTTGAATAGCGGACGTTTAGTTCTTTGTAGAGAGTATTGGCGAATTCCGTTATATCCGGCTCGCGGCCTTCTGGGGACACATCTAGCTCGTCGGCGATTAGCTCTATCGCACGTGCGTGGCCGCCGACATCTTTCATCAGAAGACGGGTGAAGGGAGAGTCCTTAATGACTAGCTCGTTGCTTGCCTTCCAGGCCGGGGCATGTAACCGATTGAGAGGTAGGTATATGCGCATACGGTAGGTGTCGGCCAAAAATTTGTCTATAGGGCCAACGCAGGTTGCAGTGATACAAGACATTATAAAGGGTGCTGTCCTTCCTGGTTTCCCCTTGGTTCCGGAAGGATCTCGTGACATTAGACTTAAAGTAGCAATTTCGGTTAGTAATCCATAAAATGGACTGGTTTTGTCCTGCCCGTCATTGTTCCCCGTAAGGGCTGCTTGCGTTCCGTCAACAACCAAAATTCCAGTGAAATCATTGTATAGGTCGACGTTTTCTGCCTTAGCGACGAGTCGGAAAACGGTACGAGGGTCTGCAAGGTATCGCTTGCTAATATCTTCGATAGGCTCGTTAAGTAGCTGCTTTAGCATTCTAACTCCAACCGCATTCCATGGATCACTCTTTTCTTCATTCATTAATGATGTCCCATTCTCGAACGAAACATGAAACACATAAGCGTTTTTAAGTCTCTGCGCAAGCTCAGGGTAGAGGGGATCTTGAATACGGAGGTTGATTGCTTCTCGGATCGAAGAGGCGAATTCTGATCCATGTCTCGACTTTCCAGTTCCGGCACCCCCTAGATAGAAATAGGAGGGAATGTATGCCTTGTCAATCTCGTCCTTCTTATAGTAGGAGTAGTGTTTGAAAACGTTCGTTGCAAGTGCCTTGTACAGATCTGGGTGTGGCTGAAATACCCAGTTCCTGCCGCTCGTTCTCAGAAGAGGAGGTGGGGCCTTGTACGGGATTCCTTCCTTAAAAGCATCTCTTACATTTACTTTTGACGAGGATGACTGTAGTAACGGCGGTGGCGGCGCTTGCGGCGTGAATGCTTGTGTGGAGGTACCATCTATAAACGACTGTTAGCAGCACCATGAGTCAACAGGTATACTCTCTTACCGTAGGTGCCATGAACCGAGACAAGGTGATCACACGTATCGCAACGCGCTGTGGGGAGATTCGTAGGCGATGAAGCGCAACGGCCCATCAGACAGTCGCATTGCCGCCCGGTGACTTTGTTCATGAATTTGCAAGGACCCGTTAGTGCCATTATAATAAGTTCTTGCCTGGGCAGAGAAGAATTGAGCGGAGAGGACTCAGGTGGAGGTTCGGGCTCAGGCAATGACGAAGATGGGTGGGGTGGAGGAGAGGAAAGCCAGCTGAAGCCGAACTTTGAGAACATATTTAAAGATTATAAATTTCTTGTGGGAAAATTTGAGCTTCACTTGTGGGGCGGTCCTAGGTAGTAGTGTTAGTATATTCGGTGAAAGGAAGTCACTCCCGGCCTACGCTTAGAGCTAGGCCCAATTCATGCAAGCATGTGATTAGCCACGATACACACGTCTGACGTCATAACGTAAGCGATTACCACTACCGGATGCACGGTCTCCTGCACACCAACCCACCGAACAAAACACTTAATATCAGCCTATTGAGATGATGGACAATCTTTAAATTTCGGATACAAAGTAAACAAAGTCATGCAAAAACGGATATGCATTTATCTAATCCTGAAACCATAAGGGGAGCGTGATCTGCCGCCCATTTCGTCCAATTACCCGATTTCTACCTCAGCTACGCGTAGTATATTACCTCCCTACGTCTTGTAGACTCCTTAATATATACGTTCAGCAGCCATTGCCCTTGTTCCGTGACAGTAAAGCTCGGTAATAGCGGAGATGTAGCTATTTATAACTAAGTATCGGACTATCTCGTTAAACAGGGCGTCTAAGGCCTCCTCATCCCATATCTCCCCTTCCTCCCCTATGGCTGCCGCTGCTGCTACTACTACCTTCCCCTCTAGCTACCCTTCTATCTTTTGCCTCTTCTTTACCCGCTTACTATCTTTCTATATCTCTTTCCGTTTTAACTTATATTTTTAATAGCTAATAACTTGTAATTCTCGATTAATAACTTACTGCTCTAAAAATAGATAAAGCTTATCCTCTATTACTTAGACGCCGTCTATATTACCTTCTAGTTTCGCGTACTAGTCTTTCCACCCTTTATACTTCGGCTTATACACCTTTATAGTATCTTTAGGCGCTAGGCCTTATAAATATCCTATAGCTGCGCTATTTGGGCCTTAAATTTGCTCTAGAGACTATAGAAGGAAAATAAGGGGGCTTTTTTCGACTATAAAGTAGACTGTAGAGTTAGAAGATTTTAAATAACCCTATATCTATAAGAGGTAGGGGTAAGACGCGTAAGCGCGGTATAGGTAAATAAAGCTACTAAATACGTAAATATTAAAGAAGATAAAGAAGAGTGCTTTATATTATATAATTATAATTATAATAGGCTATAATATATATAATAAAAAGCCCTATACGAGCTGGCACGGGTATAAGAATAGGAGGGTTAGAAAATAAGACTATTAAGGTAATAATAAGGTCGAAGGCGCGTAATAAGGGCCTTTATACTAACCTACTACTAATATAGGCCTTAAAAACGCGTCTAAAAAGTAGGGGCTACTATAGAAGGGGAGGGTAATATTTAAACAATATAGTAGATCTTAGGGACTTATACTTAACCTAGACCTCTAATACCTTATTATATAGGGAATTTACCTAAGCTAGTTCCTTTAAATAGATAGTCTAGACTTATATCTATTCTTTTAACACTTAAAGTATAATAAGCCTTATTCTAACTTAATTAGTGTTATAGAATAAGGGGTAGTGGCTATAGAGCGTATATATTTAGGGAGTCTATAAAACGTTACGCGATCGATTATAAGGGTTAAGGGCGTAAGGAGGTAATATACCTACGCGTAGCTAATATAAGCTATGTATAAGGTATACGTAAGAGCATAGGGCTCTCCTATAGAGGCCCCTACTATAGGGTTCCGTAATACTACCCCCCCTTTTATAGAGGCGGAGCTCTGGCGACGCTATAGTTACTATATATATATAAAAGGGACACTTAAGATATAGAAAAAGAGAAAGGGGGGTATTAATAAAGGTTTAAAATAATATTATATAATAAGGCTTAGCATCTAAAAATCTAACTAATTAAATAATTTTAACTACTAGTTAAAGTTCCTAGATATCTTAATAATATTCTAGTTATATAATTGCACTTTACTATAATCTAACGGCAATTTACCCTTACGTAGTAATATATAACGGTTTAACTCTATAAGGGCTCCTATAGAGGATTAGGTATAAAATCTCTACTTAGGCCCAGTTTCTATAGGTTTGCGTAGTAAAAGTCACTAATTAGATCCTTTACATTTTTAAAGTCTTTCTATAGTTGCTATTCTAGCTAGTTTATATCGAATCCTATATATATAGCTCTGTAGTAAAGCCGTCGTCCTCTACCTTTACTAAAGTATTTAAAGTTAATAATTCGTTTAACGGTCCACTTCTTATAGTTTTTATCTTTGTTCTCGTCTTAAATTAGTACTAATAGGGGTTTAGGCTAATAAAGGTATAGTAGCTATAGGTAAAATATAGGCTGTATCCTACGGGTGGCTAGGGTAGGTAGGAGTTTTAGCTTATATGCGGCTCCCCTATTAATAACTTATTTAATTAGATAGGGGCTAAAGCTCTTATAATTAAGTGACTTTATAGGCCTCTATATAGAGATATTATATATTCAGAGCTATACCCAGTTACTAATACGTATCTCTAGTAGTGGTGTTCTATAGCGGTTAGTAAAGTAGGCCTACTTTATTTAAGCCTAGGCCATTTCTCCCTTATAGTAGTTAAGTAGATTTTTTATATAGTTTATATACTAGTTAGCAAGTAGCATCTTAAGGCGTTTTTTATATAGTAGTTTCTTATTAATAGGTTCTGGTGGCTCTATACTAGATTAGGGGTAATAACCCTTATTTGCTACGAATGGGGTAAGTCCTATAGTAGTTAAGACGTAGTTATTTGCTACGAATTTACCTAATAAGAGGTAATCTATTTAGTTATCTTAACTATAGGCGACTACCTGTTATAGGTACGCTTTTATATTAGTATTAGCGTTTTCTAGTTACCTAGTAGTCTTATAGGTACGACCGTGTCGTTTATAGGGTAGTAGGTTAATAATAAAATCTATAGCGATATCTGCCTATTATTATATAGGTACTAGTAGAGGGTGCAATAGTCCTTAATACTTTATATTAAAGGCTTTAGCGCGCTTATAACCGTAGTAGGCGCCTATAAAGCGTTTAACTAAGTCTACTATTTTTTTTTTAGCTAGAAGTAGTATTAGCTAAGAAGCTTATAGGTTCCTCCTCTGCCTAGGTAGCCGCTTAATCGGAGGTTGTAGGCTATTTAAATTAGTTGCCGTTATAGATTTTCTAAGTTAGGGATAAATAGGCGACCTCTATAATAGAGACTATTCTCTTTTACTTTAAGGCTGCTATATTAATCTAGCCTAAGCTTTAGAGGTTAGTGGGTAGTATATAGGCGCTAGTGGTCTTTACGGTAATAAGTTAATACAGTAATAGGTTAATAGAGGTATTATATACTGTAGTAATAAGCTTATTAATTTTAGGAGGTAACTTTAGTTCTGTGGTATAAAGCTAAGGTATAGTTAGCTTTATTATAGGTAGTATACCTAGGGCTAAATTTTATACTTTTAGGATTATTTGTTATTAGAACTAATTATAGGGGTTATTTTTAGACTAAGGAAGGTCTTATAAGCGGTATATTAGGCTATTAGGTTTAGTACCTTATACTCCTAGTCTATATATAATTTTAAAGTTAAAACTAGAGAGGAACTCGTTCTAATATACTTAGCGTTAGTTTAGCTACTTTATAGTTATAAAGTACTTAAG